>Ga0070660_100000336_pt1 | contig 31165 bp, 22 predicted proteins | sample KBSC33metaG_FD_64670 | JGI IMG/M metagenome (GOLD analysis project Ga0070660, IMG submission 64670) | Corn rhizosphere microbial communities from Kellogg Biological Station, Michigan, USA - KBS C3-3 metaG | ecosystem: Host-associated > Plants > Roots > Rhizosphere > Soil ... | reverse complement strand
CGAAGCGGAAGAAAACTATTACCGGCAGCAGACCGAACAGGCCGTCCTGCAAACTTAACTTAAACCAACCAGCCTCCACAAAATCCGGGGCGGTTCAGCAGGACGGATCGGTCGGTGTGCATCAAAGTCATTGCGTGGCGGCTTGGCGAAGCGATGGTTGTAATCGGCGATGAAAGAGGGCGCAAACGCGTTGGCGGCTTCCATGCTTGAGATCCCCTGCAATCGCAGCTCCTTCACCAGCCGATCCTGCAGTGTCAGATTCGCCCGTTCGACACGGCCTTTGGCCTGGCTGCTGTTCGCGCACAGGCTCTCGATATTGAGTTCGTAGAGCGCGCGCCCAAACTGCGTATAGCCATCGCCGCTCGTAGCATGTTTGTTATTGCAGCGAAAAACCGATGCCTTATCGCTGTAAAACGCGAGCGGCTTGCCATGCAGCTCCAGGTAGCGCTGTGTTGCCTCGAAATAGCTAAATGTTGATTCCGCCGGCGTGAAATGCAGATACATTAGGCGGCTGGTCGCATCATCAATGTACACGAGCAGCGTGCAGGCAGGAGCGCGTTGCTCGAACCAGGCATGCTCGCTGCCGTCAATTTGGATCAGTTCACCAACACAGTGACGACGGTGGCGCGGCTGATAAATCGATGGAGAACGCAGTTTGCGAGGAATCCATAAACCAGCTTCCGTCATCAACTTGCGCACGGTTTCCTTAGCGAGAACGATACCGTGCAATTCACGCAGCTTCTCGCAGGCTAGAGTCGGGCCGAAATCATGATAACGTTCACGAATGATCGACAGCGCTAACGTGGCCGTTTCAGGTGGCAATTGGTAATTGCTTGGTTTGCCGCGCCGCCGAGAAATCAGACCGGCAGCGCCATCGCTCAGGTAGCGTTGAATAAGCCGGCTTATTTGGCGTCTGTTTAAATTGAGCCTCGTGGCCGCTGCATTGACCTGAAGTCGGCCTTCAACGACATCTTGAATCGTTTTGAGCCGATCCAGCTCGCGCATGCTCATGGTGATCGTGTCCGGTTTGGCCATGCCGCACCCCAGCCTGAAAATGAGAGATCCAGTATGGGCGGCAGGGTCGATAAACCGTTTGACCTAAATGGGACATTTTAGTTTGGCTGGAATGGGACATTTCTACTTAGCTCCTACATAATAATTTCGCATAATTTGCGTTATGTAAAATAGATTGTATGGTCAGCCCCCTAAAGTTTGCCCTATGGGTGCCGATAACAATAGCTTGCGGCTTAATCACATTTATTGTGGTCAACCCTGTGGATAAGCAAATGTGATGCTGCTTAAGCAGATGTTTTATAAGGAAATTTTTCTTTTGATTAAAATCAAGGCATCACGTTCATATGAAGCGTTCGCAGGCTCGATACAACCAACGAACGCTTTAATATCGTCAATAGTGATAGGCTCGGTTGTTCTCGATTCGCACTCTGGTACCGATTTGCAAGCCTGAGATATCCGCCTGAGTCAGCGACTGGTAACTCCCGTTATCCAGTCGCACGCCGACTTGATAAGTACCGCCGGTTGCTTGAGCACTACGCTGTTCGATTTCGTTGCCGATCATTGCACCGCCGACTATGCCGGCGACCGTCGTCGCCGTTTTGCCGCGGCCTCCTCCCACCTGGGTGCCGAGCATGCCTCCCACAATGCCGCCGATCACAGCTCCCGTGCCAGTGCTATTGCCATATGCTGCCGGGCTGGTTGTACCGATCGACTCGACAATGCCATACGCGGCTGAATAAGCGAGATTGGGCTGAGGTGTGACCGGATAAGGAGAATAAATCGGGATATTGTCGTACCTATGGCTGGCACATCCGGTAACCAGCAAGGTGCCAAGCAGTGTACTGAAAATGCCCATTGAAAACTTGGTCATGTGCTCCTCCTATTTATGGTGCTCATAAAACGCACCGAGGAAGTCAGCAGCTACGCGAAAATCGTAAGCGGTGAAACAAGTTGTATCGCCGTCATTATTGGGCGATTGATGTAAGGAATTAGCTCCTTCATAAATAAAGTATGTATTACGTATTATGTAATAACGTAATAAATCTTATTGTATATATTGTTTTTATTTTAAGTTTGTTGGGCAGGATAATGCGTGGTTATCCGGTGTTATGTGAGGATTTGGCTATTTTTTGCCTGTTAACGCTGAGATTCAGCCCCGTCATTAGCTATAAAAATCAGAATCCCAAAGCTGCTCACGTCAGTACGGCTCCGTTGTAGTGCTATTAAGAACGGTTGCACCGAGAGCGGATGTTACTTGTCTCGGTTGATGGCAGGACGTGAAAATAGGCAGCTGATCTGCGCACACTAGGGCAGCCTGATGCAATATTTGTTGCTACTGGGCGTCTGGCTTATTGATTGGACTTGCGCAGAACCTTTGAATATCGGGGAGATTTGCCAAGCTGAACCACTAGATACGGTGGTTGCATTACAGGGGTTGCGTAACGGCTGTTATTGAAAAAGTGCGCCAAGCAATTGATGAGGAAGGGAATTGAGGCGTTCGCTATGAACGCCTCGGTTTTCAGCCCACTTCCGCGATTCGCTTCTCGATGTACGCCAGCGCCTTTTCCACCTGGTCGACGAGAATCAGGCAGAGGTCGCCCTCCTTCAGGTCGGCCAACGCGGTATCGATGGCAATGAATTCACCTCGGATTTCACGGATATCGTTGGTGCGGCGTGCCTTGGCCAACCCCTCGCGCAGCAAGGCCACCACTTCGCCATCGGCCCGGCCGCGCTGGCAGGCATCTTCGTACAAAATGACCTGGTCGAATGCATCGCCAAGGATTTCGGTCTGCTGGCGCAAATCCTCGTCACGCCGGTCGCCAGCACCGCTGATCACAACGGAGCGGCGTTTTGCAGACATTGTGTTAACTGCATTGACCAATGCCTGTATTGCATCCGGATTATGTCCGTAGTCGGCGATCAGGGTCGCTCCGCGATATGAGAACAGGTTGAAGCGGCCAGGCGCTGATTTTGCATCGCTGATAAAAGTATTCAGGCTGGCGCGAATGGTATTCCAGTCTATCTCGAGCGCCCACGCTGCGCCAATTGCCGCCATGATGTTCTCGACCTGAAAACCGATAACGCCTCCGTGGGTGAGCGGAATCTCGGCCAGGGGAATCCGGCACTGAAATCTGCCTTCGGAAGCGACTACATCATTGCCATCGCGGTAAACGACGCGACGTCCTTTGGCGCGATGCGTTGCCATGACTGGGTGATGGCGGTCGACGGCGAAATAGGTGACAGAGCCAGGGCAGGATTTTGCCATCTTGGCTACCATTGGGTCGGCAGCGTTGAGGACGGCGGTGCCAGTCGGCGCTACGTTCTGCACGATGACGCGTTTGACCACTGCCAAATCTTCCACTGTGCTGATGAAGTTCAGGCCCAGGTGGTCGCCTACGCCGATGTTGGTGACGACGGCGACATCGCAACGATCGAAACCCAGGCCTTCCCGTAGTACGCCGCCGCGAGCCGTTTCGAATACCGCTGCGTCGACGTCAGGATGCAGCAGCACATTGCGAGCACTGCGCGGACCGCTGCAGTCGCCGGTATCGATGCGTCGGTTTTGGATATAAACGCCATCGGTGCCAGTCATGCCAATACGCAGTCCGTTTTTCGACAGGATGTGAGCGATCAGGCGCGTGGTTGTGGTCTTGCCGTTGGTGCCGGATACGGCTACTACCGGAATGCGGCCGTCGTCGTTATCGGCATACATGTTGGAGATGATCGCATCGCCAACCGCACGCCCCTTGCCGTAGGATGGTTGCAGATGCATGCGCAGGCCGGGCGCGGCATTGACCTCGACGATGCCGCCGCCCTGCTCTTCCAGCGGTTGGAGCACGCTTTCGCAGACCACGTCGACGCCGCATATGTCCAGGCCGACCATCTGCGCAGCCTCGACCGCACGCGCAGCGACTTCCGGATGCACATCATCGGTGACATCGGTAGCAGTACCGCCGGTGCTCAGGTTGGCGTTGTTGCGCAAAATGACATGCACGCCCTTCGCCGGCACGCTGTCGGCGGTATATCCCTGGCGGTCAAGCGTGGCCAGCGCAATCGCATCGAGCCGGATCTTGGTGAGCGATGTGGCGTGGCCGTCGCCACGCATGGGATCGCGGTTGACCTGCTCAACCAGCTCACGTACGGTGTGCTTGCCGTCGCCGATGACTTGAGGCGGTGCGCGACGTGCGGCAGCAATCAACTTGTTGCCAACCACCAGCAGGCGGAAGTCGTGTCCTGGCAAGTAGCGTTCGACGATCACTTCGTCGCTGATCTGCGAAGCAGCCGCATAGGCAGCCAATACCTCTTCGCGAGTACTGATGTTCACGGCAACGCCTTTGCCCTGGTTGCCGTCGCGCGGTTTCACGACGACCCGCCCGCCGAGTTCGCTCGCCACTGTCCAGGCTTCCTCGGCACTGCTGACCACACGGCCTTTCGGCACTGGTACGCCGGCTGCATCCAGCAAGGCCTTGGTCAATTCCTTGTCCTGTGCGATTGATTCCGAAATCGCGCTGGTGCTATCGGTTTCCGCTGCCTGGATGCGGCGTTGACGACTACCCCAGCCGAACTGCACCATGCTGCCTTCAGTCAGGCGGCGGTACGGGATGCCACGCTTAAGGGCTGCTTCGACAATGGAGCCGGTACTCGGGCCCAGGCGGATGTCTTCGTCCAGTTCGCGCAGTCGCACCAAGGCTGCCGCGAGATCAAAAGAAGTATCCTCCAGGGCGCTTTGGCAGAGCTGTTCGGCGAGTTCGAATGCAAGGCGACCGACAGCCTCTTCAGTGTATTCGACCACGACCTGGTATATCCCGGTTTCAACGGTCGATACTGTGCGGCTGAAGCTGACCTTGCAACCTGCCTGTGCTTGCAAGCCGAGCGCAGCGCTTTCGAGTACGTGAGCCAGCGAGATCGGATGAGCTTCGTCGGCCGGTTGCAGAAATTCGATTTCCGGGAAGCGGGCGCGCAGCCGGCCCTCAAAACCGGGCAGTGATGCGATCGAGCGCTCGGACTCGGGGCAGGATACGATAGCTTCGATGGCGGTATGGCGGCTCCACAGATTGGGGCCACGCAAGGCGCGAATGCGCGAGATTTCCATTGACGGTTCTTCCTCTTGTTCCGGCTGATCGAGCAACCGGCGTTTCCTCATAGTAGTGCGTTTTTATTATCTTGCTGGAGCGTCAGCTGCTGGCGCTAATTCTTCGTCGAAGGTTTCCAGTCCGGTACGAATCAGGTCGGCAGGCAACCCGGCAGCCCAGGCAGCGGCAACCGCACCGAGAATATTTTCGAGCCGGTCGGGCCACACGCTTGATGCAGCAAGCGGAATCTCCGACAGCGGACACAGCGCGGACTCGTCCTCGCCGACAGCCAGCATAATTTGCCCGTCGCGGATGAATACCGCGCGGGCATTTGCGGCGCGCTGTGCGGTCAGCGCAGGCAAATCGGGGGTCAAGCCGAAATACATCACCTCGCCGTCGCATAACGGAGCAAGCTCGACCACGCGCGGATCGGCCGCATTCAACACCGCCACGCCATCCGGCAGCACGACATCGACCTGGGTGCGGATCACTTTGATCAGCTTCTCGACGTCATCGATGTGGAAGTCGGGAACCAGCTCGGACGGGTTGATATTGGTTACCACGCCAACCTTGCAACGGTCATAGGCCAAGCCTTCGGTCAACATGCTGCGCGCATCGTGCTCGAAGACACCGGCTTCAACGGCGCGATTGAGCAGGACGCGATGGCCGGACTTCCAGTTGGCGCAGTCGGATTTATCGATCAGGCGCTCGTTGAAATACAAGCCATCGCTGCAGGCAACACCGACATACCAGCCATGCAAATGCATCAGGCGCGCCACCAGGCGAGCAAGCATTGTCTTGCCGTGGCTGCCGGCTATGCCGACGATGGGTATCCGTCCGCTTTCGTTTTCTGCAAACAGATGGTTGACGATGGCGCGGCCAACCGGGCGCGGCTCGCCGCTAGCGGGTTTCAGGTGCATCAGCAGGCCGGGGCCGGCGTTGACTTCGACGATGGCGCCCCCCTGTTCTTCCAGCGGCCGAGAAATGTCTTCTGCCACAAGGTCGACGCCAGCGATGTCCAGCCCCACCACGCGTGCCGCCAGCGAAACCATGGCTGCCACCTCCGGGTGCACTTTGTCGGTGACGTCGAAGGCAACGTTGCCATTGCGTTGCACCAGCACCTGCTTGCCTTTCTCAGGCACGGAGCCGGGCTCATAACCTTGGCGGCTGAGTTCCAGGCGCACAGCCGGGTCTTCGTCGATTAGAACGAGATTAAGCGGAAAATCTTCGGTGGTGCCACGACGAGGATCGGTATTGATTTGGCTGTCGATGAGTTGCTCGACTGTGGATGTGCCGTCGCCGGTGACCCAGGCGGCTTCGCCTTTGGCAGCCGCCACAAGGCGCCCGCCTACAACAAGCAGACGGTGCTCGTCGCCGGGGATGAAGCGCTCAACCAGCACTTCACTACCCTCTTCCGCCGCCAACTTGAAGGCGGCTTCGATATCTTCGCGTGTGGTCAGGTTGGTCGAGACGCCGCGGCCATGATTGCCGTCGGATGGTTTGACGACCACCGGCAAGCCAATATCTTCCGCAGCCTCCCAGGCTGCTTCCGCGTTTTCCACCATGCAGCCTTCCGGCACCGGCACGCCGCAGGAAGCAAGCAGGCTCTTGGTCAGATCCTTGTCGCTCGAAATGCTTTCGGCGATGGCAGGCGTGCGGTCGGTTTCGGCTGTCCAGATACGGCGCTGGTTTACGCCATATCCGAGCTGGACGAGGTTGCCTTCATTGAGGCGAATGGAAGGAATCCGGCGGTCAGTGGCGGCATCAACGATGCAGGCGGTGCTGGGGCCAAGACAGAGCGAGTCGACCATGTCGCGCAGCTTTTTCACTATGGCGGCAACGTCGAAAGGCTTATCCTCGATCGCAGACATTACCAGGTCGCGTGCGGCATACAGTGCGGCTTTGCTGACTTCCTCATGACGTGCGCGCACGGCCATTTTGTATACGCCGCGTGTGGAGGTGCTGCGGGTTTGGCCAAAGCCACTCTGCATGCCGGCCAGGTTCTGCAATTCGATCATCACATGCTCAAGCACGTGGCCGGCCCAAGTGCCTTCACGCAGGCGTTGCAAGAAGCCGCCACGCTCGCCGACGCCGCAATGATGCTCGATCAGGCCGGGTAACACAGCAGTGAGCCGCTCGTAAAAACCGGGGATGGTGTGGGATGGAAAGTCTTCGAGATCGCCGATATCGAGCCAGGCTTCAAGGACGGGCCGGTATGTCCAGATATTGGGCCCCCTAAGCGATATCACATTGATAATGTCAATGTATTTTTTGTTCATGGTTGATACGTCCGGCGCTCAAGGGAGCGGATTGAAAAAACATAAATCTTGATAACGCGCAGCAATATGATTGGTTTATACGAGAGAAAAGTTTCCCAAGCAGTAATATACTATGTTGCGCCTAGTGTTGACAGTTTTGGGCAAACAACACTATAAGTTTCTGTTTTGCCTTTTCGCGACAATAGTTCTTGTCATTGTCATTCGGCAATCAGTTCCGTCCGGTTAATCCGGATACTTCATTGAAAATCGAATTCCTCATGTTGTCATCCAGTCATCCCCTTCCCGAATCGTGGCGGGCCGAGGTGCAAGCGCAGCTCGAACAGAAAGAGACCACGCTGGCGTTCGTGGAGGTCGACCTCAATACCAGCTTGCACTTCAAGCCGGGCATTGTCGTTGTCACTGATCAACGTTTGTTGGCGAAGTCGCCAGATCATGATAAATGGCATTCCTGGTCGCTGCACCCGGAACTTGAACTGGTGCATTATGACCATGCAGGTGTCGGCAGCCTGGAGTTGCACGATCGATCCGGCCGCTTGGCATGGTGGCGCTATACGTTGGGCCGCAACCCTTCGGCCTTGCGTGTGCTTGAGCACTTCGAGTCGTATCGCGACGCACTCGCTACCGGCAAAACCGTGCGTGAGCCGGAACAGCCCGCATGTGCCAGTTGCAAAGCCCCGCTGCCGCCGGATTCAGACGAGTGTCCGATCTGTACTAAGGAAATCTATACACCGCCGTCGACTTGGACGCTGTTCCGCCTGTGGCGTTTCGCCAAACCTTATCAGGGCCAATTATTGGCCGGCTTCTTGCTGACGCTGGCCTCGACCGCCGCGCATTTGATTCCGCCCTACCTCACGATGCCGTTGATGGACAACGTTCTGATTCCCTACCAGAATGGCACGCCCATCGATTTCCATCTCGCCGGCCTCTATCTTGCGGGACTGCTGGGCTCCGCTCTATTGGCATGGCTACTGGGTTGGGCCAAGACCTATATCCTCGCATTGGTCAGCGAACGCATCGGCGCGGATCTTCGCACCACAACCTTCGAGCATTTGATGCGATTGTCGCTGGAATACTTTGGCGGCAAGCGCACGGGCGATCTAATGGCGCGCATCGGATCAGAGTCGGATCGCATATGTGTCTTTTTGTCGCTGCATCTGCTCGATTTTGCGACCGATGTCTTGATGATCGTAATGACTGCAGCGATCCTGATCTCCATTAATCCCTGGCTGGCGCTGGTGACACTGCTGCCGCTGCCTTTCATTGCGTGGATGATTCACATTGTGCGAGACAAGTTGCGCCATGGCTTTGAAAAGATCGACCGCATCTGGGGCGAAGTCACCAACGTGCTGGCCGACACTATTCCCGGCATTCGTGTAGTCAAGGCTTTTGCACAGGAAAAGCGAGAGGCGGCACGCTTTCATGAAGCAAACCGGCACAACCTCGCAGTAAACGACCGCGTCAACAAGGTATGGTCGCTGTTTTCGCCAACAGTCAGTCTGTTGACGGAAATCGGTCTGCTCGTGGTGTGGGGCGTCGGCATCTTCCAGGTTTCGCGCGGCGAGATCACGGTGGGTGTGCTGACTGCCTTCATCGCTTACATCAGCCGCTTCTACACCCGACTCGATTCCATGAGCCGCATCGTGTCAGTGACGCAAAAGGCAGCGGCTGGCGCCAAGCGTATCTTCGACATCCTCGATCATGTTTCGAATGTGCCCGAACCGGCGCAGCCGGTGCCTTTGAGGCGAGTCGAGGGCAAGATCGAATTGCGCAGTGTGGGTTTCCGCTACGGTAATCGCTCTGTCATTCGCGGCGTGGATCTGGCAATCGAGCCCGGCGAGATGATCGGCCTGGTGGGCCACAGCGGTTCCGGTAAGAGCACGCTGGTGAACCTGATCTGTCGCTTTTATGATGTTTCCGAAGGTGCGATCCGGGTTGATGGCACCGACATCCGTTCCTTCTCGGTGGCCGATTACCGGCGCAATATCGGGCTCGTACTGCAAGAGCCTTTCCTGTTCTTTGGAACAATCGCGGAAAACATTGCCTACGGCAAGCCGGATGCGACGCGGGAGGAAATTGTAGCCGCAGCACGCGCTGCGCATGCGCACGAGTTCATCCTGCGCCTGCCACACGGCTACGATTCACTCGTCGGCGAACGCGGTCAGACATTATCGGGCGGCGAACGCCAACGTATTTCAATCGCACGAGCATTGTTAATCGATCCGCACATTCTGATTCTCGACGAAGCGACTTCCTCGGTCGACACCACTACCGAACGCGAAATCCAGAAAGCGCTCGACAACCTCGTACGCGGCCGCACCACGATTGCAATCGCGCACCGTCTCTCGACGTTACGCCGAGCTGATCGCATCGTAGTGCTCGATCGCGGCCAGATCGTGGAAGTCGGAAAGCACGATGAATTGCTGGCGCGCGAGGGGCATTACTATCGTCTGCATCAGGCCCAGGCACGCCTGATGGAAAACGAGCAGGATGCCTGCAGCAATACGAAAGAGGCACAGGAGGTTGTAGCATGAAAAATTTTCAACTGTCGCGCGATGCCTTCGGCCGACTGGTATTTACCTCAACTGAAGGCGAAAGGCACGAAGGAGTTGTGCCGGTACGTGCCTTTCCGATTGGTGCCCCCGGCGAAGGTTTGGCGCTCGTCAATCCCGACGGACGGGAACTGGCGTGGATATTTTCGCTGGGCACGCTTGACGAGGATATGCGGCGGCTGATCGAGGAAGAGCTGGCAAGCCGCGAATTCCTGCCGCAGATTCGACACATTATCCACGTGTCCAGTTTTGCCACTCCCAGCACCTGGGATGTGGAAACCAACCGTGGCAAGGCGCAGTTCGTGCTAAAGGGGGAGGAAGACATTCGCCGCATCGCGCATGTCACCTTGCTCATTGCGGACAGCCATGGCATTCAATTCCTGATCAAGGATATGACTGTTTTAGACAGGCACAGCCGTAAGCTGCTGGATCGCTTCCTCTGACAAGTTTGTGTCCAACTGGTTGTAGGTTATTTGTACAAGCGTCGAGGAAACGTTGAGCATGGCATTTCGACCGCGAGACTTGCCGATGATGATGCCCAAAGCATGATGATTGGCACGTTTGGCGAGCGGTTTTGTCGTGGTGCGGACGAGCAAGATCCCGGCGCACTACACCGATCGAGGTTGTCGCCGCCTTTCTTGGCCGCAGTTGTCGTGTCGTCGCCGTGGATGACGTCGGTGCCGAGCAGATGCGCGGCATGTAGCACGGCCACCGAACCGGTAAATATCCGATCAAAACGACCTTGCGCCTGCCAGTACCGGAACATCCGCTAAATACGCGTGTAATAAATTTCCAGACAGCCGTCCGCGCCTTTCTCGATTTGTTTCTTAATATTGCAACACTTTCCCTTCCAAGCGTTGGATGAGCCGCTCATAAAAAACAATCCGTTTCGCATCAATCGAATCACTGAAAGTTTTGAACTGATATTCCTGGGCCGTAAGACTGTATATTTCTTGCGTAGTCTTATTATCTTCGTAACGTTGCGCCAACGTCTGCTCTTTTTTGTTAACCGGCTTCTTAACATCTTGTGCAGGCTCAGGATTGTTAATGATCTGAGTAATGATTTCTGGCGGCTGAGCATGCTTGTAATACGCTAATGGTAAATGCTCCGCCTTTTCGTCTGCAATCAACTGAAAGTCAAATGGTTCGCCTTCCTTGAAGTCGATGGCGCTCGCATCGAATTGCTCATCCAGTGATTTCAATGTGAAGCTAAGCGCAAAAATATCGCAACCGGCAGGCGAGTGTTGTTGTCCCGTCGCATAAGTATCTAGTTTGATTTGGAAATTTTTACCTTGGCAAGACGCTTCGATAGCATCGCCAATGGCGTCAAAATATTTTTGCGAGCGGGATATTGGCAACGAATCAAAGCCACGTATGTAGATCTTTCCTGGAGTAACCACGGTGGCCTCATAGCCAACAACGTGCCAGAATCCCCGCGCCCGAACAGTCGTCATGTAGCGTGCCTTCTGTCCTGGCTCTCCGTTCTCGGCCAGTTCATTGATGTTGCGCGCAAAAGCGTTTGCAGTGCGACACAGGTTCAAATTCAGCTCAGGTTCACGCTCATTTTCAGAGGCGATCATTTCCTCGATCATGAGTTCACTATCGTAGTTGTCCCGTGTGTCTGAAATAAAATCGCGCGGCGGTTGATTCTCTCTCTTGAGTTGTTTGAGGGTTTCGACGTGTTTGCGGGCCATGCTGAGAAGTTTCTGGTAATGCTCTTTCTGGAAATTTCCAATGGCTGCGTCTGCTACATTTTTCATCGGTTTTGCGTCCATGATCGTGTATTCGCCATGCTTTTGTATCCCGCGCAGTGCATCGACATATTCATGGGGACGTGGTGTCCTATAAGCCTGCAGCGGGCCGATTTCCACGCCTTCGTCGCTTGCCAGTTCTTCATCGTCGGTAGCGATGAGTGCCCCCATCTTTCCCGCTTTCTCTTGGATGAGCTGAAGGCAGGCATCTTGAAGTTTCTGCGGCACACCTGGATTGCTGTATTCGCGTTCCACATAAATGACCGGTTTATTGTGTTCTTCACTCCAGAGTAAACGCAGCATGCGCCTGGACATGAGAGAACCGTTTTCATTGGTGACTTGGGCGCTCAAGTATTTTCCATCCAATACATATCCCGGCAGCGCCTTGTTTAGTTCCGGGTTGCCATGAATGCTTTGGCAGCTGCCGATGATTTCGGTACCGATCAAGAATAAATCTTCCGGCTTGCTGGAGATCGATGCGTGCAGCCCTTTCCATTTTTCAAGGGATAGCGGGGAAGCAGTCAGTTTCTTCTTGAGATCGTTAATGTCGCGTGACAACTGTGGGAACGGCAAAACTACTGGAAGATTTCCGAGGGCTGCTGCACTTTCCTGCTTTGAAGCGCCGGGTGCCACTGCGAGAAGCAGTTGCTTTTCGATGTCTTTGTATTGGCTTTCTGCATGGCCCTCTAGCTGCGCAAGCGCGTCCTTCACTGACATGCTGTCTGTCAAGGCAAGCTCCAGCAACGGGAACGTTCCCGGATCGACGTGCCTGTCAAGGACAATTTTTTCTTTTAAATAATTCGCCGCGTTGACCTTGACCACCAGCTGGTCTGCCGGATATTCAATATCCTTTTCCCACTGCATTTCTTCCTTCCAGCGCTCCCAGGCTAAAGGCGCTTTCTTTTGCAGCAATGCATTATGCTCATTGCCTTCGGTGCTGTAACGGATCTGGTTAAGGGTTTTGCCTCCGTCATTTGCAGCAAGGCCTCTCGCCAAAAGCGCAATTTCGTCCATCACTTCTTTGCGTTCTTCCGGTTTCTTGATTCCCATGTAAATAGACGTGGCGAAAGAAAGCAGGGCGGTCGGATTACGGGACGTTTCCAGGTATTGTTCGTACTTCCCTGCAAATGCATCGATCTCACTGTCCGGAATGGAAAACAGCGCTTTCAACAAGGTTTTTCCCGCAGCCGTCGCATCGACAGGCTTACGAATGGCTTTTAACGCTGCGATTGCCATTTCACTGTCGTTTGTCCTGGCATCCGCTAGTTTCGCCAGACTCAGGATATGCATCATCCGTGAGGTCACGCCAGTTTTGACGCCTGCGGCTTCTTCAGTCAGCATCTTCACAATCCGGCATTTTTCCTCCGCACTGAGTGATTTGCTCAACGCCATTTCAGAAATAAACGCGAGCAGTGGGAGCGCCTTTTTGGTATCCCTGAAACGATGATGCTGAACCGTCTTCATCAACGTCGCCAGTTCGCCTGCAAGTTGACCATTGTTAGTCAGCGAGAACAACGGGGCGGCAAAAATCTTGGAATGCTTGGGTTTGAACTGGGCAGAGAATGATTCAAGTTGACCGGTCGTCTCGGGATCACGCATGCTTAGGTAAAGGCATATCGTTGCCGGCAGGCGGCTCTGCTCCCCCTGGAATTTGATGATGTTGTCGAGCATGCCTTTGATAAAAGCAGATTCGCGTACGGATTTGTCGGTATCCAGCATCAGCAGGCCGACCAACCGCGTCCATAGATAGAGTTGTGTGTCGTCCTCCTCATCTGCGCGCTCGGCGATGTCTTTCAGCTCTGGGAAATTATCTGCAACCTCCTCAATATCAAACAAATTTCTCTTATCAAAAACGCTGTCCTTGACATACCCGGCCTTTTCCAGCAATCCATTCGCATCGTCCGTTTTTACCCATTCCCTGATCGCGTTTTTCACCCAGTTCAATACTTCCGAATTGGGAAATCTAACGGGTTCGAGAGGGATGGCTGGTTTTTGGTAGTCTCGGTCTGATTCCCGCAGTTTCTCTAAAAAGCGGTATACGCCACTTTCCCCGGCAATGACTTGCATTTCTGCCAGACTGGCGAGGAAGGCGCGGTCTGGATGGGCGGCTTTATTCAATTGCTCAAGGTTTTCGCATTTGGGCAGCCACCATTGGTACATGCGGCCAAGCTTGGAATACAATTCCAGATTGATCTCCTTACCGATCGTTCCCAGTTTTTGCATCATGTCAGTACACGCGCTGACGGGATCGCTGGCTTCGGAGATCGCTTCCGCAAACATTGTCAGCAGACGTTGCTTTGTCTGCGTATCGATCTTGTCGCTTCCGGCAAAGTCGGCGAAGTTATTGACTGCAGATCGGAGTTCAGGATCGCTGCTCAGGTTCTGCCGATTCAATATGGAGGCAAAGCGGGACGGTATGCCGGTATCGGCCACTGTCGCAGCATAAAACAGGAGGCCAAGCGTTTTATCATTGAACTGGTCAAGCGTAGTGAACAATCTGCCGGCATCTGGTGCACTTTGCATTGCCTTGCCAATGATCTGGCTTCCACCATACAGCAGTTTTTGTTCCGAGTTCAGTGAAAGGGAAAGGTAGGCGCTCTTGAGCGCACTTTGTTCCACTACGGAGAAATCCTTTCCTATCAGATGAGCGGCAGAATAGCCCAGCCATGTTGAAATCTCTTTCCGCGGCCCCAAACGCAAACTGATGAGATCATGTAAATCCTGCATAACGGCAGGTATTTTTGTTGAGCGAAGGCCGAGCAGTCCCTCGTCACCAAGATTTTTTTCAGCATATGAATAAGGAGACGCATAAATCTGCGGCGTAGCATACCCATTGACATTGCTCATCTGCGACGGTGAATTAAGCAGCCATGTCTTTATCAAATTGAGTCTGTCATCGAGTGGCAACTGCAAAGGCTTGTATTCTGGGTTGACATACATGCTATCGGGCCAGCGCTCGGTGCCTTGCAGCAAAGACAGGTAGGAGGGGAAATCGCTCCATTCGTCTTTCGCGATTTTCTCACCAATAGATACCAGCAACGGGATATCTTTTTCAGAGGGGGTGAAATCGGTAATGTGCTTCGCAAGAATAAATAGTCTGTCCTTTTCTACGAGGTGGTTCAACGCCCGTTGCCTGAGCCTGGAATCGTCGGCAGTGTAGCCAAGCTTCATATGCCGGCAAAGATCCTGGAGCTCAATAAGAGAAGAGTCGCTTTTGATCCAATGATCGAGAATCGCTTCTTTCACTTCGAATCTTTTCTGCGCTAGCTGTTGCAGTACAGGTAAATCTTTTGGCTCCAAATAATAGAACTCTTTACGTTCCTCTTCGATTTGTGCAATTGTTTCGCGCGCCTCGGCTTGTATGCCCTTTTTACGCTGAAGGCTTTGAAGAGCATGGATGGATCTGCTTTGAGCAGCATTAGGCAGGCTTCCCTCTATGGAGTCATCTCCTGGCTGAGCAATTCCCTGTGGAGACTCTCTGTGGAGATTCTCTGTAGAGGCTAAGTTTTCACTGGATAGTTGACGAGCGATTGAGGGATGGCTTCCGCGCCTGCTTCCCTCAGCATATATGAGAGGCGTTTCGCCTGGAGTGCGAACAAGATGCGTATCAGAGTTTTGCTGTTCCTGTGGGGCTGGAGATCGACTACTGTCGGCATTCCCGGTGGTGGAAGAGTAATTTCTTGGATTTAGGCGTGGCATAGTTGATTCCCCAGTTAGTGGCAAGAAGCTCTTATTTTTATAAGTGTTCACCGGAAACAAGTGGTTCCATGTCCTAGAGAAAGGAAAATGTGCCGTCCGGAAATTTATTGCACGCGCATTTACCGGATGTTCCGGTACTGGCAGGCGCAGGGTTGTTTTGATCGGATCTTTACCGCTTCGGTGGCCGCGCTGCATGCCGCGCATCTGCTCGACACCGGCATCATTCACGGCAACGCCTACGCTGTCGCTGAAAGTACAAACCATACCGCGGCTCTCCTTCCGCTGTTATGCAACATCAAGTTCGACCAAGGGGAACAGCGGAACATTTATGCAATGCGAGCAGTCAAGACAAGGTCCCGTTGTGTTGGAGTATGCAATGCATTCCATGTCCCGAGGAATCCAATGGTGGTTCGAATCCATCGATAACACACGTCGTCGCCGGGGCGCCGCCATGGACCGCGTTGGACTGGGGCCGAAGGAAATGCCGCATCGCGTTATCCTCGAACGGCCCGGACTGCGATTGCGCTTCTACGGTGGCAGAAGAGGACGGCCTGTCGCTTTACTTATCCCCGCACCCATTAAGCGTTACTACATCTGGGACATGCTGCCGCACCGCAGTGTAGTGCGGCATGCACTGGAGGAGGATTTTCGGGTCTTCCTGGTCGAGTGGACCGACCCGGTTGGCGAAGTGGCCGATTATGGTCTGGAAGACTATGCAGCCACTCTGCTCGATGCCTGCGCCAAAGCGATACGCGAAGTCGCTGGCACCGACCGCCTGTTCCTGCTCGGTCATTCATTAGGCGGCGTGCTGGCTGCCATTTACGCGGCCTTGAGACCGGAACGCACCGCTGCGCTGGCTACTATCGAGGCACCGTTGCATTTCGGTGAAGCATCGGGTTCCTTCCTGCCGCTACTGGTCTTCGGTCCACGTGCGCCTGCTGTCGCTGCGTGGTTCAACACGATTCCAGGATCATTGCTCAGCATAATCAGCATTTCTGCATCGCCGACTTCGTTTGCACTGGAACGTTATGCTGATCTGGTAAAAAGCATGAGATCGGCGGAAGCATTGCGCGGACATCTACTGGTACAGCGTTGGACATTGGATGAAGCGCCGATGTCCCGCCGTTTATTCGAGGATGTTGTCGAACGGTTGTATCGTGAAGACCGTTTTATGCGGGGAACGCTGAAGATTGCCGGCAAGCGCCTTGGACCGCACGATATACGTGCCCCCTTTCTTGCCGTATGGGATCCCCGCAGCCTGATTGTGCCGCCGGCTTCCGTGATTGATTTCGTGCAGGCTGCGGGCTCGAAGGTCAAATGTTTGCTGCAGTACGAAGGTGATGTGGGTGTTGCGCTTGCACATGTCGGGGCAATGATGGGGGAAAACGCGCACCGCCATCTGTGGCCGCAGATATTCGAATGGTTGCAGTCACTTGAGGCAGTGCCCCACCACTATCACTAACGTTTGTTTTACTTGCTGCCGGAACTTTGCTCGCTGCTCGTGTCGCTGGTGCCGGAGGTGTTGTCCGAACTGCCGGACGAGCTTCCCGCGTGATGCTTGCTCTGCTTCTTCTTATGCTTCTTCCCGTGCGCGGGCTTTTGGGTCGAGGTTTCGGATGCGGTACCGCTGGCGCCGGAAGTTGCCTGGCCGCCTCCCTGCTGCGCCTGAAGTTCTGCTGCCCGCCGCTCCACCGCTGCAGCTGCCTCAGGATCAGTGCTCTCGCGGATTTCGCTCTTTGGGGCCTGGGCAAACGCAATGCCCGTGAAAGAAACAAGGGATAACAATACCGCCAGGGAAGATTTTTTCATTGAGACCTCCGTTTGTGAACTTGCAGAAACGAGGTGCTGCCGGCCTTATTTCAGCGGACAACACTGTTGAGAGTACTAGGACCGTTATTTTGTTTCGGCAGTTCGGGGCGAAGGCCTCGCAACGGTAGGAAATTGACCATGATCAAGGCCATGCATCTGGCATGACCTTGCATGTGATGCGAGTGAATCAAAAACCGATCTTGCGTCTGCAGGGATCGGCTTTGAGGCGTACGTCTTCGGGAATCAAGGCTTTACGTCCGGCGGCGACTGCAAAACCAAGGGCGTCGAGCAAAGCCTTGCGCATCTCTCGCGGGGAAACGTCAGACAGCTTGTCTTGCACGCTCTGCGGCAGTTCTGGCTCGACATCCTGCAGCTTCAGTTCGATCAGCAGGCCCGCATACACCAGTTGTGCAATGGCGGCAGCCTGTTCGGGCGTTGGTGCAGGCACTTCGTAGACCGCCATCCGACTCAACAAGGCAGGCGGAATACCTTCCAGGCTGTTGGCCGTAAGCACCCAGAAAACCTGGCTGGCATCAAGGTCGATATCGATGAATTCGTCGTGAAAGGCGCGGGAAGTTTCCGGTTCCAGCAATTGATAGAGGGCCGCCATCGGGTCAGACTGAGTGGAACCCGTCGCCTTTTCCACTTCGTCGAGCAGCACTACCGGGTTGGCGAATTTCCCGCGCACCAGGCGCTCGGCCACCTTGCCGCACTTGGCACCTTTCCAGGTAGAAGAACTGCCGGTAATGACAAAGCCGGCGGACAAGGCATTCATGCTGATGAATTCGAATTCGGTGCCGAGCACCGCCGCCAGGCGCTTGCCGAAATGCGTTTTGCCCACGCCAGGATCACCCAGCAGCAGCACCGGCATCACGTTGAAACCGGCTCCGCCTGCCAGCGCCAGACCGAGATAACGCCGCAGGTCATCGAGCACTTCGCCGAAATTCGGGCAGTCCTCATACAAAGGCTCAAGAGCCTCGGTGGATGACGGCGTGGTCACGAAGCGTTCGCCGCCCAACGCAAGCATGTTGTCATAGAACGCTTCGAGTTCCGCCGATTTCAAGGCACGCGCCCTTTCCTGCGCGGATTCGACTTCTTTTGTGTCGTAGACGGAATGCGAACGGGCCAGGGTAATAGTCATGTTGCCAACTCCTTCACAGCATGCTGTTTCAACCTTGCAAAGCGTTCAATGCAAGCTTCGTTCCAATAGCAAAGTTTTGCACCTATGCAACCAGTTTATAGCAGAGAAACAAATTTTGCTGGGCGGCAGATCAAGAAGTGTCGCGCGGCAGCAAAAAAGAGAAACGTCATGTACTCACTGCCGTCATGCTCGACTATTGGCGAACAGAACGACCATCAGCTCTCGCGTGCGCAGAAACTGGCACTGCCTATGCTTGCACGCATCTTGCTCTCGCTTTTCGTATGCAGGATGGAATATGGAATTCGCAGTGGGCGCGTGACTGTGGATTCGTTGATCGTTCTCATCATTCGAAAAAATCCTTGCGCCCTATACTGCAATTGAGAGCGATAGAAACGTAATTCACTTTCGAATGTCTAGGACATTCGGATGACATGATGGGGAGCACATGCGATGACGACGCAACAGGATGTACACCATACCGAACGGCAAGGCGAATTTCTGAAGAGCCTTGAAGCCTTCACGAAAGAACACCGCGCCAGCTATTGGTCGGGCACGCTGTCCGAATTTATCGAGCGGGTGCTTGCCGCTGATCCCAAAGGCGTGGCTCGCACCTCGCATCAATATATGTGGGACATGATCCGGTGGATGGGTGGCCATGAACAGGACGGAATCTTTCATTGCAAGCTGTTCGAGGAGGATCTGTTCGGCATCGATGAATCGATCAGCCGTGTGGTTGATTACTTTAAGGCAGCGGCAGCGGGCTCGGAAGTCGGACGTCGCCTGTTATTACTGCTTGGCCCGCCTTCAGGCGGCAAGTCCACACTCGTGATCTTGCTCAAGCGCGGACTCGAAGAGTACAGCATGACAGAAGCCGGCGCGCTTTACGCTATCAAGGGATGCCCGGTGCATGAATCGCCGCTGCATCTGGTGCCGCATTCGCTGCGTCCGCGCTTTCGCGAGACCTATGGCGTGGAAATCATCGGCGAAGTATGCCCGCATTGCAGAACGCGGTTGGATACGCAGTTCAACGGCGATTTCTTGCGCATGCCGGTGGAACGCATCTTTATTTCCGAAGCAGGCCGCGCCGGCATCGGCACTTATGCGCCGCACGATCCTACTACCGCCGACCTGGCCGACTTGGTCGGCTCGGTTGATTTGTCCAAGGTCGCAGAATATGGCGATGAAGGCGATCCACGCGCATGGTCATGGTCCGGCGCCGTGTATGCGGCTAGCCGCGGCATGCTGGAGATGATCGAAATCCTGAAGGTCAAGCGCGAATTTCTTTATCTGCTGCTGACGCTCACGCAGGAAAAGAACGTGAAGGTATCGCGCTTCCCTCTGATCTATCTCGACGAAACCATTCTTGCTCATACCAACCTTGCGGAATTCCGCAAGTTCCTGCAGGAGAGCGAAAACGAAGCGCTGCTGGACCGGATGGTCATCATTCAGGTTCCCTATACGCTGAATTACAAAGACGAGGCGCGAATTTACAAGAAGCTGATTTCCTCGGCGGCACCTGCTTTCCGTGAGGTGCATCTTGATCCTCACGTGCTGCATGCAGCGGCAGTGTTCGCGATTTTCACACGCTTGCATGAAGGCGAGGATAAGGAAACGGAACTTAGCAAGAAGGTCCGCCTCTACGCCAATGAGGAGGTGGAAGGCTATGCTCATGCCGAAGTGGAGCGACTGAAGCAGCACATGCCTGACGAAGGCTTGGCCGGTATTTCTCCCCGCTTCGTGATCAATGCCTTGTCGAACGCCATCATTCAGTCGAATACGCGCAGCCTGACTACGATGGACGTATTGCTGGCACTGAAAGACGCCATTGAAAACGATGCCCGCATCGATCCCAAGCGCAAACGCAAGTGGATCGATTATCTGGTGCTGGCGCGCAAGGACTTCTATAACCGCTGGGTAAAGGAAGACGTGCACAAGGCGTTGTTCGTGTCTTTCGAACAGGAAGCGCAGGACTTGCTCGACAAGTATCTCGACGAAGTGGAGGCGATGCTGGACAACCGTCAGATCAAGGACCCGATCACGAACGAAGAGCGCAAGCCGGACGAGCGTTTCCTGCGTGCGGTCGAGGAAAAGATTCATATCTCCGATTCCGGCAAGCAGTCTTTCCGGCAAGAGGTAGTGCGCAAGGCGATGGGTGCTTTCAAGCGCGGCGAAAAATTCACGCTTGACAGCCATGCCCAGTTGCACAACGCGGTGCAGCAATACCTGTTCGAGCAGCGCCGTGAAGTGCTGCGGCTGGTCAGTTCCAGCGCGCGGCCCGACGAGGAAGTGAAGCAAAAGATTTCCGTCGTCGAAAGGCGTCTCGTGGACGAATATGGCTATGACAGCCATAGCGCACGCGAGGCACTCAACTATGTAACCACCCTGATGGCGCAGGAGTGAACGAAGGCTTAAATATCTATGACTGAGCTCATCACGATTTCCGCTGAAAGGCCGTGGTACGACCTGTTCTCGCGCGGGTCGCGCGACTGGTTGCGACACAACCAGAAGGTGCGCGACGCGGTCCGGCAGAATCTTCCCGATCTCGTTGCCGGACCGGATGTCATTACCGGCTCGCAGGAGCGTATGGTGCAGGTGCCCGTGCGCCTGCTTGAACATGCCCGTTTCCGGCTGGCCGATTCCTCCTCGAAAGGTTACACCAGTGCGGGCCAAGGCCAAGGCAAGCCGGGCGATGTGCTGCGGCAGGCACAGCCGGATATGGGCGAGGAAGAAGGAGAAGGCGGCGACAACGACGGCGAAGTCAAGCTACTGCTGGAGTTCAAGGTCGATGACATCATCGACTGGTTGTGGGAAGAGCTTCAGTTGCCCGATTTGCAGCCCAAGCGCAAAACCACTGTGGAAGACGAGGAATACGTGCGCGAAGGCTGGGACAAGCACGGTGCACGTGCCCGACTTGACCGGCGGCGCACTGTCAAGGAAGCGGTGAAGCGGCGAGCGACGCAGGAAAATCCTGTGCCGTTCACCAACGAAGATCTTCGCTTTAAGCAATTGGTGCAACGGCGCAAGCCTGCCACCAATGCGGTGGTGCTCTTCGCGCTCGACGTATCAGCCAGCATGACGGATGCCGAAAGAAAATTGGCGAAGAGCTTCTTCTTCTTTGTGTTGCAAGGCATCCGCCGACGTTATGGCAAAGTCGAGACACGCTTCATCGCGCATACGACACAAGCATGGGAATTCTCCGAAAGCGAATTCTTCAACGTCAGTGGTACTGGCGGCACCGGCGCGTCCACCGCTTTCAAAGTGGCGCTGGATTTGATAGAGACGGAATATGATCCGGCGCAATACAACGGCTATCTGTTCTATGCCTCGGACGGTGAGAATTTCACTGAAGACCGTCCTGCCGCATTGGAGAATCTGGGCAAGTTATCTAGGGTGCTCAACTACATCGGCTATGTTGAAACTGTTCCGGGCTCCCCGCGCACCAGCGAGACCGAAATGAAAATGTTGTGCACCGAACTGGAGCGTAGCGGTGCACCGATAGGCACTAGTGTGCTTTCCAGACATGAAGATGTATGGAAAGCAATCCGCAAGTTCTTCATACAGCAAGAGACGGAGTAAGGTGATTTTCATGAATGAATATCCCATCTTCGCGGCGCATACGGGCGCGCTGCTGCGTTGTTCCTCGTTTGTGTGGCCCGCCACACGGCACTCGTCACGCCTTGCATCGCATCCCGTCTGCACCACGACCATGGGATATTCATTCACGGAAATCACCTAAGGATGCTTCATGTGCACAATGACTTCGGCTGAGCTGATCGAACAGCTCAAGGATTATTCGGAACACATCGAAGAGCTTGCGCGCAAGCTCGGGCTTGACTATTACCCGGTGGACTTCGAGGTGGTGCCGAACAACTTCATGATGGAGATTGCGGTATATGGCCTGCCCGTGCGCATGCATCACTGGTCGTTCGGCGTGCGCTACATTCACCAATTGATTCGTCAGGGCATGGGCCATTCGCGCATCTTTGAAGTGATGTTCCCGGGAGACCCTTGCCGCGCCTATCTCGTCAACGGCAACACATTGCCGGAGAACACGCTCGTTACTGCACATGTGCTTGGACATGCGGATTTTGCCAAGAACAATCACCTGTTTGCGCAATTCATGGAAATGGCAGGCGGCCATATCCTGGAACAGGCGGCAGCGCGTGCCCATCGCATCGAAACAGCCGTGCAGGAATATGGACAGGAACGGGTTGAAGCTGTGCTTGATGCCGCGCTTGCGTTGGAGCCGCACATCGACATCAACCGTGAGTTGCATCGGCCGCTTTACCCCACACAACCGCCTGTGCAAAAGCCCGAGCCGGAACAGCCGCTGGATGGGTTTCATCAGCGCTATCGCGCCTTACCTGGAGAAAAGCACTTGCCCGATCCGCAATCGACTGGCAAGCGCCCCTCAATACCGCCGCAGCCCGAGTATGACCTGCTCTGGTTCATCGCACATTACGGCCAGGATCTGGAAGACTGGGAGCGCGATATTTTCCTTGCCGTGCGCGAAGAATCTTTCTACTTCTATCCTGTGTTCGCTTGCCAGATCATGAACGAAGGCTGGGCGTCATACTGGCATGCACGTTTGCTGCGCGAAGCGGATTTCCTGCCGCACGATCTCTATCTCTCCGCCATCAAGGCGCACTCGGACGTGGTACGTCCTTATGCCGCCGAACGGCAGCTTGCCCTCGCTGTCAATCCTTACCATCTCGGCTTTTCGATGTGGGAAGACATCATCGAAAAGCATGGCATGGAGGCGGCGCGCCGCATCATGAAAGAGGAAGACGACTTCGGCTTTGTGCGCAACTATCTGACGAAAGAACTGATAGAGAAGCTTGAACTGTTCGTCTACGAAGCGCGCGACGATGGTGCCATTCGCATCTCCGACAATAATATCCATGCAGTGCACGAGGCCATTCTTTCGCCAAAGTTCAACTATGGCGCACCACGTGTGGCCGCTAATCATTTGCATGTGGATGGCAGCCTGCAACTGATACACGATCATCAAAGCGATGGACGGGGCGTCGATCTCAATCGTGCCGAGCGCGTGCTCGAATACATCGGCCGCGTCTGGCGCAGACCAGTGACTCTCCATACTGTAGGCGAACGCGGGGAAGCGCGGGTCGTTACCAGTAAGCGTGTTTGAATAAGATATATAATCTGTCGATCTTATGCATTTCAGCGGACGCAATTCGTCCACCATGGATCGACGAGCATGCGGCTGACCGACTACACCGACTACTCCCTTCGCACCCTGATATATCTCGGATTGAACCGCGATCAGCTGGTGACGATTCAGGACATCGCCGATGCCTACGGTATTTCCAAAAGCCATCTGATGAAGGTTGTGCATCAGCTGGGACTGGCGGGGCTGGTGGAAACCATACGCGGTCGCAGCGGCGGCTTGCGGCTTGGCATGGAGCCCGAGAATATCAATATCGGCACCGTGGTTCGGCGTACCGAGCCGGATTTCACGATGGCTGAATGCTTCGACCATCAGATCAACGAATGCATTCTTTCGCCCTCGTGCGGGCTGCAGGACGTGCTTCGGCAGGCCACCAACGCTTATCTTGCCGTCCTCGACGGTGTCACGCTTGCCGACCTACTACGCAATAGCGGCAGCTTGCGCAAACTCGCAAAAATCGCTGTCTACCCCAAACGAAAAGTAGAAGCTGCTTGAAGCAAGCCTGCTAAAAAACGCAGAGACCGTCATTCAAAAGGAAACCACATGTTCGACGAGACACTTGCCAAGGGAAAATCGACGCTGGAAACCGTGACGACGATGCATTGGTGGACGGAATACCTTTTCACATTCACGACCACCAAACCGCCCGGATATTCCTTCACAGCCGGCCAATATGCGAGGCTTGGCCTGCCTGACGAACGTGGCGTGATCTGGAGAGCCTATTCGATGACATCCGCGCCGCAGCATCCTGAACTGGAGTTTTACGGCATTCTCGTGCCGGGTGGACTTTTTACCAGTCAAGTCAAAGCATTGCAGCCAGGCAGCAGCATTCTCGTTGAAAAGCAAAGCTATGGTTTCTTGACACCGGATCGCTTTGAAGACGGCGATGACTTATGGATGCTTGCTACTGGAACAGGCATCGGCCCCTTTCTCTCGATGCTGCGGGAAAGCTATGTCTGGGAACGTTTTCGTCGCCTGTTGCTGGTGCATTGCGTACGGCATGCCGAAGAATTCGCCTACGACGAGGAACTCACCGCCCTTGCTGCCCGCCCGCCTTCGTCTGCTGCCCAAGCGCGATTGCAAGTAATTCGCACTACGACGCGAGATCCCCATGCACCACATCTAAGCGGCCGGATCACGACGCTGCTGGAAACCGGCGACCTTGAGCGAGTAGCCGGCGTCACCTTGAGTGATGCATCATCACGTATCATGTTGTGCGGCAATCCTGAGATGATTGAAGATACACGGCGCTTGCTTCATCATCGCGGGCTGCGTCCGGTACGACGTGCATTTCCAGGACACTTCCTGACAGAAAACTATTGGTGATTGGCCGCTTTAATCCTGCCTCTGCCGGTGTCTCGTCTTCTATCAGAATGGAACAAACAGGCTTCCTGCCTGTGATGCCATCTGATACCGCATGGCACATCACCGCTTCTTCAGTGGCATCGATAAAAAACGAAACTCGTATGAACTCTCCCGACATCAACTTCCTACGCTATCGCGCGGCTAATTTGCCGTTCGAGAATTCCTTTGCCTCACTGCCGCCAGCGTTTTATACCCGCCTGCAGCCAACGCCAGTACCAGCCCCTTATCTGATCTGCGCCAGCTCCTCGGCGGCCAACCTGGTCGGCCTCGATTCGAGAGAATTTTCCAGGCAGGAGGTAATCGACGCATTCGCCGGCAACAGCACACTTCCCGGCTTGGAGCCGATTGCTGCCGTGTATTCGGGGCATCAGTTCGGCGTCTGGGCCGGTCAATTAGGAGATGGACGTGCCATCCTGCTCGGCGACGTGCCTGCACGCGATACACCCATGCCAGGACGCATGGAATTGCAGCTCAAGGGTTCAGGGAAAACACCCTACTCTCGCATGGGAGACGGCCGTGCAGTACTGCGCTCGTCGATTCGAGAATTCCTTTGTTCGGAAGCGATGGCCGCACTGGGCATTCCCACTACGCGCGCTCTGTGCGTTGTCGGTTCCGACTTGCCGGTGCTGCGCGAAACCATGGAAACCAGCGCGATCGCAACCCGTATGTCACCAACCTTCGTGCGGTTTGGTTCGTTCGAACACTGGTTCTACAACGACCGCCAGGAAGAGCTGAAAATACTCGCGGATTATGTCATCGACCGTTTTTATCCGGAGCTGCGCGATGCGGGCAACCCTTACCAAGTATTCCTGCGTGAGGTCACGCGGCGCACTGCCGAACTGATCGCGCAGTGGCAAGCCGTAGGATTCATGCATGGCGTAATGAATAGCGACAATATGTCCATCCTCGGCCTGACCATCGATTACGGTCCCTTCGGCTTCATGGAAGCCTTTGATGCCCGTCATATCTGCAATCACAGCGATCACCAAGGGCGGTACTCGTATCACATGCAACCGCGAATTGGCCAGTGGAATTGCTATGCTCTCGGCCAGGCATTGCTGCCATTGGTGGGGACAGTGGATGACGTGCATGCCGCACTGGAAGTCTACAAGGATGCCTACGAAGACAAGCTGGATGCCCTGTTGCATGCCAAGCTCGGTTTGCGCGAGAAACGCGAAGACGACAGCAAGCTGATCGATGCCATGTTCTCCTTGATGCAGGTCAACCATGCTGATTTCACGCTGTTCTTCCGGCACTTGGGCGAGCTGGAGATTGACAATCCCGCCATGGATGAGCCATTACGCGACTTGTTCATCGACCGCCCTGCCTTCGACGCTTGGGCCCAACAGTACCGCGTTCGTTTGCGGCAGGAAAACAGTGCCGACGTTGAACGCAAAAAAGCGATGCATGCAGTGAATCCGAAATACGTTTTGCGCAACTATCTTGCACAAATCGCGATCGAAAAAGCGCAAAATAAGGATTTTTCCGAAATTGCAAGGCTTCTGGGAGTCCTCGAAAAACCTTTCGACGACCAACCGGAGAACGACAAATACGCCGAGCTGCCGCCCGACTGGGCCAGCGACATTGAAGTGAGCTGCTCATCATGACAGAGAAAGTCACCAAGACAGATGCCGAATGGCGTGCGCAACTCGATCCCCTCGAATATCAGGTGACACGCCAAGCCGCCACCGAGCGTGCCTTTACCGGACGCTACTGGGATCACCATGAACATGGCATTTATACCTGTATCTGCTGTGGCACACAGTTGTTCGAGTCGGATGCGAAATTCGATTCCGGCTGCGGCTGGCCGAGTTACTTTCGGCCCATTGACCAGAACAACGTTTCCGAGCGGGTGGATCGCAGTCATGGCATGATACGCACCGAAATTCTCTGCAACGTTTGCAATGCGCATCTCGGTCATGTCTTTCCGGACGGCCCTCCGCCCACCGGCTTGCGTTATTGCATTAACTCCGCAGCATTGCGTTTCGAACCCCAATAAACCAACCCTGTTCAGACATGAAGTTTCTATTCGACCTGTTCCCGGTCATCCTGTTTTTCGCCATGTTCAAATGGGGCGAAAACCATCCCGATACCGCTCAGGCGCTAGCGCAGCAGTATCTCGGCGGCCTCGTGTCCGGAGGCATTGCGACCACCGCACAAGCGCCCATCATGCTGGCCACAGCCATTGCCATCGTCGCCACCATCGGCCAAATCACTTGGCTGCTGCTGCGCAGGCGCAAGGTCGACACTATGCTATGGGTATCGCTGGTCATCATCGTTTTGTTCGGCGGTGCCACCATTTATTTCCACAATGAGACCTTCATCAAGTGGAAGCCCACCGTGCTGTATTGGTGCTTCGGTGCGGCGCTGCTGGCAAGTCAGGTCTTGCTGGGGAAGAACTTGATTCGCCTCATGATGGAACAGCAGATTTCCCTTCCCGACCTTGTCTGGCAACGCTTGAGCCTCGCCTGGGCTGCTTTCTTCGGCCTGATGGGGGTGGTTAATCTCTATGTCGCTTATTACTTCTCGACGGCGGCTTGGGTTAATTTCAAGCTGTTCGGCTTCACAGGACTGATGTTCGCCTTTGTCATCGCTCAAAGCCTGTTCCTGTCCAAATACATGAAGGATTCTCGATGAGCGACCGCATGGAGCGCATCCGCAGTAAGCTTGATGCAACTTTTATACCGCTCGAATGTCAACTTGTGGATGAATCCCATCTGCATGCCGGTCATGCCGGTGCTGCTTCGGGGGGAGGGCACTACCGTCTACGCATTGTTTCCGAGCGTTTTGAAGGGCTAAATCGCTTGGCTCGTCATCGTCTGGTGTATGATTGCCTGCACGATATGATGAACAGCGATATTCACGCTCTGACCATCATTGCATTTGCGCCGTCCGAACTGCCACAATAGGCTTGTCGGATTTATTTCAACCTTCATTCATTTTTCAGGAAGTAGGACTACACAATGACTGTTAAACCCGCACGCTTGTTGATGATGCTTGTTGCCGCCGTCGCTCTGCCTGTCATGGCGCAAAACCTGGCGGTCGTGAACGGCAAGCCTGTGCCTTCTTCGCGCGCCGATACCATGATCAAGCAGCTCGCAGCTCAGGGCCAGGCGGATACGCCGCAATTGCGCGATATGGTCAAGCAGGAACTGATCAACCGTGAAATCCTGATTCAGGAAGCCGACAAGCTCGGCTTGACCAGCAGTGCCGATGTCAAGAACCAGCTCGAGATCGCTCGCCAGTCGATCGCGATCCGCGCCCTGGTCCAGGACTTCGTGAAAAAGCATCCTGTCAGCGATGCTGACATCAAGGCCGAGTACGACAAGTTCAAGGCACAGGCCGGCGACAAGGAATACCATGCTCGTCACATCTTGGTTGAAAAGGAAGACGATGCCAAGGCCATCATCACCAAGCTGAAAGGCGGTGCCAAGTTTGAAGAGCTGGCCAAGCAATCCAAGGATCCAGGCTCGGCCAGCAATGGCGGCGATCTCGACTGGGCCTCGCCTGCATCCTTCGTGAAGCCCTTCTCCGATGCCATGATCGCTCTGCAGAAAGGCCAAGTTACCGACACCCCGGTGAAGACGCAGTATGGCTACCACGTGATCAAGCTGGAAGACGTGCGTCCGGCGAAGCTGCCCTCATTGGATGAAGTCAAGCCGCAGATTGTCGAGTCTCTGCAGCAGAAGAAGTTGCAGGCTTATCAGGAAGAGCTGCGCAAGAAAGCTAAGATCCAGTAATCGCACTGCGGTGATGAAAAGGCGCTCCAGAGGGAGCGCTTTTTTTATGGTTTTCGGTTTGCTTGAAGCAAGGGAGGAGAATAAAGAAGGGGCGTACTTTCGTTTGTTTTTAAGGAGGTAGTGCAATGAGTGACTTGGTGTTCTACACAAACCCGCAGTCAAGAGGCCGCATCGTTCACTGTGCTTGAAGAGATCGGGAAGTCCTACGAGACAGTATGGCTTGAATATGGCCCCAAAATGAAGGCGAGCGATTATCTCTCCGTAAATCCGATGGGGAAAGTTCCTGCCTTGAAAGATGGCGATATCGTGATCACCGAAACCGCTGCCATTTGCGCCTATTTGGCGGATCGCTTCCCTGAAAAGAATCTGGCACCTCTCACAGGCTATCCAGCCGAGCCGCTTATTACCAATGGCTGTTTTTTGCCGCAGATCCACTCGATATGGCTGTCACGGCAAAATCCCTGGGCTGGCAAACTCCAGAAGGTAAAAATAGCTTGGTCGGCTTTGGCCATTATGAAGACACCATCAATGCTCTTGAGAAAGCGTTGACGCCTGGCACCTACATCTGTGGCGAACAATTTACAGCTGCTGACGTTTATATCGGCGCCAGCCTTGGATGGGGAATGATGTTCGGCACGATTGAAAAGCGTTCCGTATTCGAGACCTATGTAGGACGCTTGTATACGCGGCTCGCATTTCAAAAAGCCCAGCATATTAACGAGGCATTCTTGAAAGCGAGCAAGCAAGCGCAAGCTTGATGGAAGCCGCAGGCTGACATTAGGATCAGCATGTCGCATCAAAAATGGAATATGCTGCAGCAGCAACAAAAAAGGCGCTCACATCGGAGCGCCTTTTTCATGCAGGTTGTCTTCGAATTCAATGAACAAGGGCGAGAATTTCCTGCCCGTGCATCACCCAACCCATTTCCGTGCGTTCCTGAACATACGCATCCAGGGGGAATACTCGCTCCACCCGTCAGGATGCCAGGAATGCTGCACAGTACGGAAAACACGCTCCGCATGCGGCATCATCACGGTGAAGCGTCCATCAGGAGTCGTTACCGAAGTAATGCCTTGCGGCGAGCCGTTCGGGTTACACGGATAAATTTCAGTCGCCTGCCCTTTGTTGTCGATCCAGCGCATCGCGACAATCGCCTGCTTGATATCTCCCGTCTGCGAGAAATCGGCATAGCCTTCGCCGTGCGCTACCGCGATCGGAGTTTGCGTTCCCGCCATATCTGCAAAGAAGATCGAGGGCGAATTCGCTACCTCGACCATCGCGAACCTGCCTTCGAACTGTTCCGACTTATTACGCGTGAACTTCGGCCATGCATGTGCGCCAGGAATGATGGATTTTAGGTTGCTCATCATCTGGCAGCCGTTGCAGATGCCGAGCGCAAAGGTGTCGCCTCGGTTGAAGAACCCGGCAAACTGCTCCGCCAGCTTGGCATTGAACAGAATAGTCTTAGCCCAGCCTTCGCCTGCGCCCAGCACGTCGCCATAGGAAAAACCGCCGACGGCGATGAATCCCTTAAAGTCGTCGAGCTTCGCACGGCCCGCGATCAGGTCGCTCATGTGTACATCGACTGCAGCAAAACCAGACTTGTGCATCACGTACGCAGTTTCGACATGCGAGTTGACGCCCTGCTCTCGCAGGATTGCGATCTTCGGTTTCACACCGGTAGCAATGAACGGTGCAGCAACATCCACTTGCGGATCGAAGCTCAGTTTCGGCGTTATGCCGGGATCTTCTGCATCGAGGATACGATCGTATTCGGCATCGGCGCAGGCCGGATTGTCACGCAGGCGCGCAATGCGCCAACTGGTTTCGCTCCACGCCCGCTGCAGCTCGATGCGAGGCTGGCTATAGATGATCTTCGCATCGCGTGTAAATTCGATCGCGTCGCGATCGTTCAGCTTGCCGATGATATGGCTGCAGGCACCAAGATTGTAAGTGCGTAGCACATTCATCACGTCTGACTTATGCTCGGTGCGTACCTGGATCACTGCGCCCAGTTCCTCGTTAAACAGCGCGCGCAATGTCAGGTCGTTGCGGCGTTCGGCCACCTGCCCCGCCCAGTTCTTGGAATCGCCCCAGTCGGATGCATGCTCGCCTTCCATGGTCAGGATGTCGACATTGACCGACACCCCGGCACGACCTGCAAACGCCATTTCGCACAGCGTCGCAAACAGGCCGCCGTCGGAACGGTCGTGATAGGCCAGCAGCTTGCGTTCACGGTTCAACTGCTGAATCGCCGAGAAGAAGGCTTTCAAGTCTTCCGGGCTGTCCACATCCGGCGCCTCATTGCCGATCTGCTGCGTCACTTGCGTAAGCGCCGAGGCACCCATACGGTTCTTACCACGGCCGAGGTCAATCAGAATCAGTGAAGTTTCACCGGCATCTTTACGCAATTGCGGCGTCAGCGACAAGCGTACGTCCGGAACCGGCGCAAAGGCGGACACGATCAGCGATACGGGCGAAACGACTTCCTTGCCGCCTTCCTCATCTTTCCAAGTGGTACGCATCGACAACGAATCCTTGCCGACCGGGATGCTGA
>Ga0070660_100000333_pt1 | contig 31211 bp, 38 predicted proteins | sample KBSC33metaG_FD_64670 | JGI IMG/M metagenome (GOLD analysis project Ga0070660, IMG submission 64670) | Corn rhizosphere microbial communities from Kellogg Biological Station, Michigan, USA - KBS C3-3 metaG | ecosystem: Host-associated > Plants > Roots > Rhizosphere > Soil ... | reverse complement strand
CCTCAGCCTTGGCTTGCTGGCCATTCTGCCGGTAATCGCCCAGGTGTTTATCAGCAGCAACATTACCATTGGCGGCACCAGCGTGCTTATCTTGGTGTCGGTGGCCCTGCAGACGTTGCGCGCCGTCGAGTCACGAGCCTTGATGGTTACGTACGATCAGTACTCACAACCCGATTTCTTTTATGAGCCGGAGAATGCTGTCGAAGGTGCTGGCGGTGGTGGGCGCTTACGCTTTGGGCGACGTCTGTTAGGCCGCCGCAAGGCTGCCAAAAAATAGTCAGTTGTGCTACTATTAAGCTATACGTTCTCCTGGCGGGGCGCCAGGAATTGTTAAAGGCTATAAAAACTCTTTACAAACTGTTGTCAGAGCTGCTATAATTAATTCTTGTTATATTTATGGCAGCCAATAAAGAGGTAATCGAACTTACGGGGACAATCATTGAGACCCTCCCAGGGACTCAGTTTCGCGTAGAACTCGAGAACGGCCATCAAATTATAGCTCACGTCGCCGGCAAGATGCGGAAGCATTTTATCCGTATCGTACCGGGGGACAGCGTTACCGTAGAATTGACGCCTTACGATCTTACGAAGGGTCGGATTACGTACCGCAAGGGTTGAGAACCCATCAATAGTAGCAGTGAGTCATCGCTGAAAGGAGCATGATCCGCATGAAAGTGCGTGCCAGTGTCAAAAAGATTAGTCCCGATGATAAGATTGTCCGCCGCAAGGGCCGTCTGTATGTTATCAACAAGTTAAAGCCTAAGCATAAGCAGAGGCAGGGCTAGTTATGACTATGTCATTTCATTTAGCAGGTAGCAAATTGCATAGAGCAATGAAGCAGCAAGTAGCAAGTAACATTGCCAATCGCCAGTTGCCAGTTGCTAATGCATTGCCAATTGAGCATTGCCAATTGAGCATTGCAATCCGGAGGATTGCCTAATGGCAGCACGTATTTCCGGCGTTACAATTCCAGCCGAGAAGCAAGTGTGGGTGGCTTTGACCTACGTTCATGGTATCGGCCAGACCAGCGCCTACAAGATCTTAGAGAAAGCTACTGTCGAGCCAACGGCTCGCGTCAAGAACCTAACCGACGCCGAGATCGGCCGTATCCAAGAAGTTATTAACACCGATTATTTAGTTGAGGGCGAACTACAGCGCCTGGTCAGCGGCAACATTAAGCGCCTGAAAGACATCAAAGCTTACCGTGGCCTGCGCCACTCCGCAAACCTGCCGTCCCGTGGCCAACGCACCAAGACCAACGCCCGCACCCGTCGTGGCCGCAAGGTAACAGTTGGTGGCACCGCTAAAAAGGTAGCATCAAAGACGTAAAATTATGGCAGAAGCAACTACAACCACTACTACAGCACCCAAACGCAAGAAGAACAAGCGCAGCGTACCGGCCGGTCAAGTCCACGTGCAAGCTACCTTCAATAACACAATTGTTACGTTTACTGATGCCAAGGGCAATGTTTTGACGAGTTCTAGCGCCGGCGCCTGCGGTTTCCGCGGCTCCAAGAAAGGTACCGCTTACGCAGCTCAAGTGGCCGCCGAGCGTGCCGCTCAAGCAGCCAAGCAGCAATATGGCTTCGGCAAAGCTGACGTCTTTATAAAGGGTATTGGCCTCGGTCGCGATGCCGCCGTCCGGGTTATGGCCGGCATGGATATAGCCGTTGATTCGATTACTGATGTAACAGGAGTGCCCCACGGTGGCGTACGTCCCCGAAAGGCACGGAGGATTTAGTCATGACTATGTCATTCCAATTAGCAGGTAACAAATTGCATAGAGCAATAAAGCAGCAAGTAGCAAGTAGCATTGCCAATCGCCAATTGCTAATCGCTACTACATTGCCCATTGCTAATTGCCAACTGCACATTGCAATCCGGAGGATTGCCTGATGGCCCGAGACCGACAATCGATTGTTAAAATGAGCCGGCGTGAAGGCTACGCGCTGCACCCCAAGGCCCATAAAGCCCTGGTAAAGCGCTCGACGCTGCCTGGTAAGGACCCACAAAGCCGCGGTCCCCGGGGTGGTAAAGCCAGCCAGTATTCACTGCAGCTGCGTGAAAAGCAGAAGGTCAAGCGCCTCTACGGCCTGTTAGAGCGCCAGTTCAGCAACCTGATGAAAGAAGCCAATCGCCGCCAGGGTCAGTCTGGCCAGGTGTTACTGCAGCTGCTCGAACAACGTGCCGACAACGCCGTTTACCGCGCTGGGTTCGCAACCAGCCGCCGCGCCGCTCGCCAGCTCATGACCCATGGCCATTTCCTGCTGAATGACACCCGTGTTGATATTCCGTCTATCCGCCTTAAGGAGGGCGACGTTTTAACCGCTCGTCCGCATAGCCTACAGACCGAATATTTTAAGAAACTTGATGAAGTCAGCCCTGCGCCTGCCGACACCCCGGGCTGGCTGAAAGTTAATCGTAAGAAAGTTGAACTGTCGGTTACCGGCTTGCCATCACGCGATGACGCCGAACCCGACATCAATGAGCAGTTAATCGTCGAGTATTACTCACGCTAAATAAGGAGCACACCGCATGTCAAATACTATCCATACGCCAGGCCTCGTCAAAGTCGATGAGCACAGCGCTAACAGCGCCACTTTCGTGGTTGAGCCCCTGCACAGCGGCTACGGCATGACGCTTGGCAACAGCCTGCGACGTGTGTTGCTGTCGAGCATCTCCGGCGCCGCCATCACTTCATTCAAGATTGAAGGCACTACCCACGAATTCACTAGCGTGCCCGGCGTCAAAGAAGACGTTGTCGACATCATGCTCAACCTCAAAGGCGTGCGTTTCCGCGTTTATGGAGGCGAACTGCAGACCCTGCGTATCGTTAAGTCCGGCAAAGGCACCGTCACGGCTAAGGACATTCAGACCAACGCCGATGTTGAAGTCGTCAATCCTGACCATGTTATAGCTACGATTGATGACGCTAAGAGCAAGCTAACTGTTGACCTGACCGTCGAAGTTGGCCGTGGCTACCGCACCATCGAAGAAGGTGCCGCGAAGAAGCCCAGCGATTCTATTGCGCTCGATGCTATCTTTAGCCCCGTCCTGCGTGTCCGCTACAAGGTGGAAAACACCCGTGTTGGCCAGGCAACCGACCTCGACAAACTACTGCTGACCGTCGAAACCGACGGCTCTATCACCCCGCAAGACGCCTTTGAAGAAGCAGCAGCTATTCTGGTTGTACAATACACCTCACTGGCTGGTAAGACTCGCTTAGCTACCGAAGAAGTGGTGGCTGATACCGGTTCTAACGACAGCGAATTTGGTAGCGATATGATGGGCGACGAGCCGACCGCACTGAGCACCTCGATCGAAGACCTCAATCTGTCGGCACGCACCACCAACGCCCTGATTAACAACGAAATTCACACCATTCGCGATCTGTTTGCTCTGAACGATGCCGAGCTGCGTGATCTCAAAGGTTTTGGTAGCAAAGCCCTCGACGAAGTTAAAGAGAAGTTAGCGGAGTTGGAGCTTTAGTCATGACTACGTCATTCCAATTAGCAGGTAACAAATTGCATATAGCAATGAAGTATCAAGGAGCAAGTAGCATTGATAATAGCCAATCGCTAATGGCTACTGCATTGCCCATTGCCAATTGCCAATTGCCAATTGCGACCGGAGGTCGCTGTGCATAGACACGGATATCAAGGTCGTAAATTTCACCGTGAGCGTGATCAACGCCGCGCCCTGATCAAGGGTCTGGCTGATTCGCTGGTGAAGTACGAAACGATTGAGACGACACTGCCGAAGGCAAAAGAAGTCGTACCGTACGTTGAAAAGCTAATCACCAAGGCTAAAAAGGGTGATCTGCACAATCGCCGCCAGATCGTCAGTAGCTTACAAACTATTGCCAGCGCCCACAAATTAGTTGACGAAATTGCGCCCAAGCTCGGTGCCCGTAACAGCGGTCATTTGCGCGTCGAGAAAACTCGGCTACGCCGTGGCGACAACGCCCAAATGGCGCGCGTCAGCTTCGTTGACGACCTAAAGGAAGCACCGGTTGCTAAAGCGGCCGTGCCAACAACAACTACGAAAGCTGTTAAGCCGGCAACTGCCGCTAAACCCAAGCCTGCCACGGCCCGTAAACCAAAAGCCGCTGCTAAGCCAACAAAGGAAGCTAAATAATGAAAACTTACAGCGCTAAACCGACCGATGTCACCCGCCAGTGGTACATTGTCGACGCTAGCGAGGCGCCGCTTGGCCGTGTCGCTACCAAAGTGGCTACGTTGCTGACCGGCAAAGGCAAGCCCCAATTCACGAAGCATATCGACACTGGTGATTTCGTAATCATCATTAATGCCGCCCAGACTGTCACGACCGGTGATAAAGTTAACAAGAAAATGTATTACCGCCACTCCGGTTTTCCCGGCGGCCTCAAAGAAGCTACCCTGGGCGAAAAGATGGAAAAAGATCCTACCTTCGCGATTACTACCGCCGTTCGCGGCATGTTACCTGTGAATAAGCTGCGTGACGGCCGTCTCGCCCGCCTGAAAGTTTATGCCGACGCCGATCACAAGCACGAAGCTCAAAAGCCCACACTAATCTCCGTAAAGGACAAGTCATGACTACATCATTTCAATGCTCAATGCTCAATGCTCAACGTTCAATGAATAGTCAATGGTTAATGGCTAATGCATTGCCACTTGCCAATTACCAATTGAGCATTGCAGCTCTGGAAGGAGTTGCCCGTGGCTAAAGACAGCTATTTCTATGCTCTCGGCCGCCGCAAGAGTTCAACCGCTCGCGTCCGCCTGATGAGCGGCAAAGGTGCCATTACCATCAATGGCAAAACAGCCGAAGAGTATTTCGCCGACAGCAAATATCTGCTGGCCAAACTCCAGCAGCCCTTCGCCGTACTTGATCTGACCGGCAAATATGATGTTACCGTCGTTGTTTCTGGCGGTGGCCACATCGGCCAGACCGAAGCTATTCGTCTCGGTATCGCCAAAGCTCTCGTCGTATTGAACGAAGACTATAAAAGCACCCTCAAGCGCGCCGAACTCCTCGGCCGCGATTCCCGCGAGAAAGAACGCAAGAAGTTCGGCCTCAAAGGCGCCCGCAAGCAACGCCAGTTCACCAAGCGCTAAGCTTGCACTGTCTTCAGCTGGGGTGTATTATCAGCTGAAATTATGGCATTTCCTGAAAGGCTTACTGACTATAGCAAAACTGCCAAAGCTGCCGGTCTAGCTGCCAGCTTATTTGGTATATTTTTAGGCGTGGAAGCAAGCGCAGGCATTAATACCTCGAATAGCCATAAAGCCAGCCGTAAAATAGCTCACTATGATAGAGAGCTTAGCATTATATCTTCGTCATCTTCGCACAATACGGTGAAATTATCGTGGCTTACGCCGCAACAAAGAGCGGAGTTAGGCATTAACTCTAATCTGAAGACGGTCTCGCACCCAGAAGATGCTACGCAAACGCAATTACTGCCTTCCAGTATTGAGGCCACAGTTCAATTACCAAGCACACAAGCGGTTCATCGTGCAATTTCTGAACAAGAAAAAATGCTTGGTAAAGGTCCTGATATTGGCGGATCAATCGCATTTTCATTTTTCATCAGCGGCATGCTTATCGGAACAGTCATGCCGCTAACTCAAATCGGCCAAATGGAAGCCAGTCGTCGGTTATCACTGCGCAGCTCACATGAAACTGTTTGACAGATATCGATCAAGGGGTGTATATTACTCGACATGTCAATAACAGCGAACAACCAGTATTGGTTTACCGACACTTCTCGTGGCGGTAGTTTCGCTGTGTTTGCATAAAACCACTCACAACCAAGCAACGTAAACCGCCACAAAGGCGGTTTTTTAATATTAAGGAGACAGATCATGGTACAAACAATCAGACAAGAACTATTAAGCGAGCAGCTAGCAGGCCTCCGGCAAACAATCGAAACGCAGAGAATTGGCCGGGTTGCCGTGGCCGGTGAAGACGAAGCCTCAATTGCCGGCGAACTCGGTATCGAAGTGAGTAGCCATGCTAGTCATGAAGAAATACTCGCTCAGGCAGCTCTAGCAGGTGTAGCGGCGCTCATACCCATACAAAAAAATGGTCTCATGGTGCCTCACGACGGCAGCCCCACACAGCACACCTTACAAAAAGTCCATGAGAGCAGTAGCCGAACGCTCAAGGCGCTACGCTTACCAGGTGAGAATGGCATCGATTTACTGGCGCTCGTACAAGGAGTACAGATATGAATACGTGCGAACAAAGCAATCAGCTCGACCGTAAAGAGTTACCCATAGAAGTGCTTGTACTGCGTGACTATCGGCCGCGCACCGAAGAAGAGTTACAACGTGACCATATTGCTAACTTACTGATCGCCAAGGATATGGTGCGTTTGCAGCAGCTTGCCGCTGTTAATGCGCTATAATGAAGGCCATGAGTAAACCGGTAATTCTGACTGGCCTTCGGGCTAATAATGACCTGCATATCGGCAACTATTTGGGTGCCTTGCTGCCAATGGTGGACATGGCCAAAAGGCACGCCGGTGAGTACCAGGTCAATCTGTTCGTGCCGGACCTGCATAGTTTTACGACGCCGATTGATCATAACCAGCTGCAGGCGGCGATTATGCAGAACTTACGGGTTTTTGTAGCTGCCGGGCTGCCGCTCGATAATCCGGACGTACATATTTATCGCCAGAGCTACATTCCGGCGCACAGCGAGCTCACATGGATCCTTGATTGCTTTACTGGCCTGGGCGAAATGAGCCGCATGACGCAGTTCAAAGATAAGTCCGGTAGCCTGAATGATGATCGTGTCAGTGTCGGGCTGTTCAACTACCCGGTGTTGATGGCGGCCGACATTCTCTTGTACGGCGCCGAATACGTGCCGGTTGGTGATGATCAAAGCCAACACCTGGAGTTTACGCGTGATATTGCCGAGCGCCTCAACAGTCGCTTTGGTGACCTGTTTGTGCTGCCCAAACCCGTCAAGCAGCAACATGAATTCTTCGGTAAAGATCAGGGTCTGCGCATCAAAGATTTGGTAGATCCGACCAAAAAAATGAGTAAGTCGGACGAGAGCGGCAAAGGTGTCATTTTCATAACCGACACTCCCGAACAAGCCGGCAAAAAGATCATGTCGGCGACGACAGACAGCATCGGTAAGATTAATCGTGATTATAAGACCCAGCCCGGCGTAGCCAACTTGCTAGATATATTAGAGCTGTTCGGTGGCCAACCGACGGAATTTATTGGCCAGGAGCAGTACGGGCCATTAAAAACAGCGGTCGCTAAGGCTGTCGGCGCCTTTCTTGAAGACTTCCAAAAGCAACTGGTAGCGGTCAATGACCAGGCTATTATGAATAAATTAAACGCCTCAGAGCAGGCCATGAGCGATCAGGCGCACCTGACGCTGTACCGTGTTCAGCAAGCCGTTGGCTTGAGGCCATAGCGTGAGTAATCTGGAGATTAGTCGAGCTGAACGGCTCGACCAGTACGTTATCCGCATGATGCCGAATCTGAGCCGTGGCTATGCCTCAAGACTGATTAATCAGGGCAGCGTGACGGTCAACGGAGAGCCGCAACTGAAGGCCGGTTATAAACTGCGCCCCAGCGACACGGTGGTAATCGATTATGACGATCAGAAAGAGCTGCAGATCGCTGACGTGGAGCTACCGGTTATTTACGAAGATAAAGATTGCGTCGTCATCAATAAGCCGGTTGGCATGCTGAGCCACAGTAAAGGGCCATTTAATCCCGAGCCGACGGTGGAATCCTGGCTCCGTAGCCGTTTGGATGCTAAAACTATGTCTGGTGAGCGAGCCGGTATCGTGCATCGTTTAGATCGAGCCACCAGCGGTGTTATGATCTGCGCCAAAACTCCCGAAGCTCTGCAGTGGCTACAGAAACAGTTCTCGCAGCGCAAGACGAAAAAGACATACCGCGCGGTGGTCAGCGGCACCCTGAAAAATAACCAGGCCATCATAGATATGCCGATTGAGCGTAATCCCAAAAAGCCGCAGACGTTTCGCGTCGGCTCCAACGGCAAAGCCGCTAAGACTATTTATAAAGTTCTAGCTGCCAGCGATGAATACAGTTTGCTCGAGCTGGCACCGACGACTGGCCGCACCCACCAGCTTCGCGTTCATCTGGAACACCTTGGCCATCCAATTCTGGGCGATACCTTTTACGGCGGTAAGCCGGCCGAACGGCTGTATTTGCACGCCGCCAGCCTCGAACTGACATTACCGAACAAGCAGCGAAAAGTCTTTGAAGTGCCCATGCCAGCTGAATTCTTAACGAAAGTCCATAGCGATGCCTGACATCCTGCTCCATCCATTTACTGAACGCCAGTTGACTGCCTATGTCACACAACCAGCCCACGCCGTAATTATGTCGGGACCGACCGGTAGCGGCAAAGCTACGCTCGGCCGGCAGGTAATCGAGCAGATTTTGGGGCTGCCACCAGGTGGCTTTCAAAAGCATGCGTACACGCTGTTAGTGCAGCCTCCGGACGGCAAAGCCATTGGTATTGAGCAGGTGAGGGAACTGGAGCGCTTTGTTAGTCGAAAAGTGCCCTCCACCGGCACGCATCACCGGGCTATTCTGATTGAAGATGCCCATCAGCTCACTATTGAAGCCCAAAACGCGCTGCTAAAAACGCTCGAAGAGCCACCCGCCGGCACGCTCATTATTATGACAGCCCAGCAGGAGCAGGCGTTGCTGCCCACCATCCGCTCGCGCGCTCAAACTATCCAGGTAAAAGCGCCGCCGCGGGAGGCCATCGAAGCCCACTACGGTGCCCAAGGCCATACTTCGGCGCAGATTCAGCAAGCTTACCGCATGAGTGGCGGCCTGCCTGGCCTCATGCAAGCGCTGCTGACTGACGCCGAACACCCATTGATTGCGGCTACGGCTCGGGCCCGTCAGCTACTTGGTCAGTCAACCTATGAACGCCTGCTGATGGTAGACGAGCTCACAAAACAGAAAGCCCTGGCGCTAGATACCTTGTTCATCCTCGGCCAGATGGCCCATATTAGCCTGCAAACAGCTACTGGATCGGCAGCCAAGCGCTGGCAACGCGTACAACAAACCAGTTACGATACAGTTGCCAGCCTGCATACCAGTGCCCAACCAAAGCTCGCACTGACCCACCTTATGCTTGAACTCTAGGCTGTTATCGCAGTATGAGACAAGAATTAAGAAGCAAGAGACATGGAGCATGGAACAGGCACGCTATGCCACTAAACTGTATAAGCTTGCTTCATGCTTCTTACTCCATGCCCCTACTACGAGGACACTGCAGAACGCCAGCCGTGGTGCCGGCTGCATGGTATACTATGAGAACAGATGTATGAATTGCTGATTGTCGCGGCATTCGGTGGGCTCGCCTACCATAACGCTCACGTTCATGACGATGAGTTTGCTGACGTCTCCCGCCGCGTTGGCGATCGGCTGGGTAAATTATGGGATATTGCCCATCAGGGCATGCGCGAAAACCGTTTTCTGCGCGCCGAAAAAGCCTTGCTGACTATTCTTAAGATAGACGAAAAGAATGCCGCGGCTTATAACCGACTAGGTATTCTCTATGCCAAGCAGAAAGAATTTCGCGACGCCATTGACTGCTTTGAGATTGCCTCCAGCATCGAATCGACCCCTTCCAGCCTGCACAACCTGGGCCTGATCTATTATGAGACGGAGAATTATGAAAAAGCAGCCGTCGCCTTCGAACAGGCCCTTAAGCTAGAAGATAATTTAGCTGCCCGCCACGTGGCCTATGCCAAGGTGCAAGAAAAGCTCGGTAACGACCGCATGATGTTCCAGGAGCTGGAAAAAGCCGCCGACCTGGAGCCTAACCGCGAAACCTACAACCTGCTCTATAAAGCCTATATGAACCACGATATGCAGGCCGAAGCTGATCTGATCGCCGACCGCCTCAAGAAGATGAAAACGCAGCCTGGCCGCGCCAAGCGTATCTTACGCCCGCGTCGCGTCGTTGTTTAATCGTTTTTGTGGCGGTGCACGTACGCCAAGTGAAAGATAGCAGCCACAGCTGCAAGCAGCATAATCTCGTAGGCAAGCACTGCTGGCAATTCCGGCAGTTTTGTTAAGTCAACGACAAGCGCAAGCAGTAAAAAGAATAAAAAGGCCATGCCATCGATAACCGGATGACGCTGAAACTTTGAAGGCGCAAAAGGATTGCTCATGTACATATCTTACCATGTATAGACCTCTACGTCAATATATGCTGCACTACTACTGAAAATAAAAGCCCGCTCCAGCGGGCAGATTACGCGTGGTGCGGGGCGTAGGATGCGCTTCGCTTTTACGTTGCGGCGTCCTCACTCCACCGCACCTACATTCCTGCGGGGCTAGATTCAGTAGCCCACACCTAGACCATTGCAATAACTCGCTGCTAGCAAGTTGTTGCAATGGTGCAGGGTGTAGGATTCGAACCTACGAAGGCATAAGCCATCAGATTTACAGTCTGACGTGTTTGACCGCTTCACTAACCCTGCGTGTTTCTGCTGTGCAAAAGCAATTATCAATGTTCAATTGGCAAGTTGCAATCAATTAAGCAATGTTCAATTGGCAATGAGCTGTGCCGCGCATTGAGAATTGGTCATTGAAAATTCATTGGTCCTTGAAAATTGTTAATCGATCATTGCTTTGCGGAGCAAAGCTTGGAGCCATCTCGGGGATTTGAACCCCGGACCCCATCCTTACCATGGATGTGCTCTACCCCTGAGCTAAGATGGCACGATAACTAAACAATAGTAGCAAATCTCATCTGTTTTTGCTACACTTTAACACTGTTAGACATGATAATAGGCCGGCGTAGCTCAGTGGCCAGAGCGGCTGTTTTGTAAACAGCGGGTCGTGGGTTCGACTCCCTCCGCCGGCTCCAAGTTCGTTTGGCGCTTCGCTCGCGCCTACAAGAAACTTCACTGAAGCTTCTTCGGTTCGACTCCGATCGCCGGCTCCAATCTGTTTACAATTCACTCCGTATCTGTTAATATTATAGTAATAAGTTTAAAGGTATCATTCTATGGCAAAAAAAGGCGACAAACGTAAAATTATTGGTCTCATTTCTGAAGAAACCAGTGAACGCTTGTATTACACGACCAAAAACACCATGAATACCCCTGATAAACTCAGCCTCAAGAAGTACAGCCCCAAGCTCCGCAAACACGTGATCTTCACCGAAACCAAGAAAAACCTCGGCCGCAACGAAGCTCCTAAGCGCTAACTAGCTATCTTTGGCTAAATCGAGCAGGGTATTGACCATTTCAGCGTGGCTCCAGACAAGGGGAGTGACACCGAGGGGAGAGCCCGTTTCGGGGTCAAACTGTTCACTGAGGACACCGCTCGGCAGTTCGTGGTCGAGCGCCCACTGTAATAGCCGCTGAGCGTCTTCGCTGCGGCCGGCGGTGGCATAATATTGTGCCAACCAGAGCGTGCTGACGACCCAAGGGTTACCGATGTAGTTTTGCTTGGTCAGGAAGTAATTGTCGTGCTCGTAGCGCAACACGCCGCCACTCGGAGATACGTCCAGAATGCGCTTTTCAATCTGCTTAACGGTGCTCACGAGACGTTCGTCGTCCATATTTAAGCCAGCATACATAAAGGGCCCGTACATGCTGGAAATATCGAGCGTATCGTCGTGAGCCAGGTCGCCGTTTTCCTGTAGTAAAAAGCCCTTCCTGAAGTAGCCCGCCGGGTGATAGAGCACATCCAAGTTCTGAGCGATGTCATGGGCCTGCTTTTGCCAGCGTACGGCGTCATCTGGGGCATCGACGGCTTTGGCCAGCTTAGCAGCGGCCTTGAGGCCGGCTATGACGGTGCAGACGGTATAGGTCGAGGTCAGGAACTTTTCTTCCCACAGATCATAGCTGGCGTGCGGCAAGCCCGTCTGTTTATCAATAAAGCGGCACATGAAGCTGGCGGCCGGCGCCACAAAACTGTGATAGAGGTTCTGAATGAAAACGTGATCGTTGCTAGCTTCATAATATTCACCAAGCATAAACAGCACGCTGGCGGTTTCATCTTCTTGGATGGCTAGCTCTTTGCGACGGCCGTGTACCAAGGGGTGCCAGGTGCTGCCAATGGCGCGATCCGGCTGATATTTGTGCATCAGATAGCCGTCTTTATGAGCAGTATCGCGAGCAAACTCCAGGAAGGCTTTGGCTTCTTCAAAGTGACCGAGGCGAATCAGCGGCCACAGGGCGTAGGCGGCGTCACGCGGCCAGCAGTAGCAGTAGTAATCACGCCCGAAGTTAAAGATACTTGAATCGCCGCTCGCGAGCACCGAACCGCGGGCATCACAGTGAGCTTTAATGACCAGCAAGCTGTGCTGCAGACTGCGCCGGTGGAGGTCAGGTATTTTCTTCTCACCGCCGCCCATCCAGTTCTGCCAGCCCTGTCGGACATGCCGCAAGCGAGCTTCCATAGAGGCCTTATTGTATTCCTCGTGGACGCTAGCGGCATCGCCTTGGCTGCTAGCGGCTATTATCCAGTAATCGATAGCGGTTGTTTCGCCAGCTTGCAGTTGCGCTTTGAAGCGGATGACGCTATCGACGCCGCCATGCTCGACGGCATTATCAGATAATTCGCCATCCTCGGCGTCAAGGTAGGTGCCAGCTTTGCCTTCTATACCGTAGTTGCCGACGGCATACTGATCAAACGGTCTGCCATCCGCGAATTTGCCGGCAATCAACAGGCAGTAACGGCCCTTGTAGTCGAGGATGTAGTGTTCCTCGGGCACGTAAATGGCGGTATCGGCGCGGCCTTCAGATGAAATTTGAAACACTTGATGCATAAAGAGGCGTACTTCACGAGCCTCGGCGCCTTCATTTTTGACAGTTATATGGCGTATCAGCGCGTTGTTGTCGCTATCGATGAAGTCTTTGAACTGCAGGCTGACGCCGAGCTTTTCGGAGCGCATGGCAATATCGCTGATCAGGGCGTCGAGTTCAAAGTCGGTGCTGATTTCCCAGCTGCCGTCATTGGTCCAGCTAAACTGCCCATCGACCCACACGCCTATCTTATGTTGGCTACGGCGGGCGTTTGAAAGGTTTTCTAGACCAACGTAGGGATAATAAAAATCATGCACCAGCCCGCTCTCGTCGAGCCCGACAAACATCTGCCCATTACTGAGTACAACTGAACGGCCCACCGCTACCTCCTGCATTAATGCGCAATGAACAATCGAATTCATTGAACATTGAGTATTGAACCTTGAGCATTTATTAAGCCTCGACCTTCTCTGTTAGCAAGCGGTACTCGAGATCGCGAAAGGCGTTAATGAAGTTTATATACGCCTCATACGGCGTGTCATACGGACTAAAGTAGGCGTGGATGTCACCGTCATTAAACCATTTGGTGCACATATAGTAGAAGTGGTCAGACGTTTGCAGGCGCCGCCAGTCATCGATAAGCGCCAGGTTGTGGCTGGCCAGCATGGCGTCTTCCATGGCGTAAAGGGCAGTAATGGCGCCCGTTTGCATGGCATTGCCCAGCCAGGCCGACAGATCGCGCTCGGTATCGGCCCAGGTGACGGTCTGGGGAATGTCGATCTCGCCCTTTGATTCAAAGCTGTCAATCGTTTCGCTGACCGTCATAAAGGTGTGGCCTTCGGTCTTCAGCCACTCGATCGGCAGCTGCTCTAGAAAGCCAAAAATGCCCGACTCCTGCCATTGGTGCTCGCCAAAGGTCTCGTAGTCCATAAATAGATTAAAGTTACTGGCCTCATGGTCCTCGCTCAGCCAGTGGGAGAACTTGTCAGCGGTCAGCGGCCACTCTGCCCAATCATGGTTGCCGAAGCGGAAGGCAATGTCGTCACTGAGTTTGTAATTCTTCATCAGTAATTTGATGTTCTCGGTGCCGGTTGGCTGGTAAACATAGTTTGGACTGCGCCACTCCAGGACTGGATCCCAGCCCTCGGCGAGGATACCTTTATAGCCGGCCTGATCGGCCCACTGGGCGAGCTGGTTATTGTATGCCAGCTCGGTGTTGCGGAAGACTTTTGGCGTCTGGCCAAACAGTTCTTCGACTTTTTGGCGGTGCATTGCAACTTGCATCTCAAACTCGGGACGGGAGTAGAAAAATGCCAAACTGTGGTGATACGTTTCGGCCACAATTTCTACGCGGCCAGTAGCACATAACTCCCGGAAAGACTGAAGCGCCTCGGGCGCCCAACGCTCCAATTGCTCCAGTACTGTGCCGGTGATTGACAGACTTACTTTGAACTCAGGATGATTTTTCAGTAGTTGCAGCAAACGGGCATTTGTCGGCAGATAGGACTTCTCGGCCACCTTTTTCAAAATGCGCTCGTTGCTGGTCTGGCCGTCGAACGGCGCGTCAAAGTAATCGTGCTGCACGGCCGTGTCAAAAACGGTATAGTGCCGTACGCGGTAGGGCTGGTGAACGTGTAAATACAGCACGATCGCCTTGCTCATGCCGCCGCTCCAGTCAGGTGATCACCATAAATTTTCATGATCTTATCACTGGCCGAGTCCCAACTCAGACGGGCGTATTCACGGCTGCCGTTAACCCGCAGTGTCTCGCTTAGATCCTGATTAGTCAGTACGGCGTGTATCTGATTGGCCATTTCCTGGACGTCCCAGTAGTCAACTTTCAGACAATTTTGAAGCACTTCGCTGACGCCGGACTGCTTACTGATAAGTGTCGGGGTGCCATAGCCGATAGATTCCAGCGGTGTCAGTCCAAATGGTTCAGAAACCGATGGCATCACAAACAGATCGCCGATGCCAAAGGCGTCACGCCACTGTTTGCCGCGCTGGAAATCGGCAAACAAGACGTTCTGACCGATACCAAGGTCGGCGGCAAGCTCTATTAATTCATAGTACTGCTCACCGCTGCCGACGATCAAAAACAGAGTTTTGGGCTGCTTCTGGACGACTAGCTGGGCGGCACGCAACAGATTTGGCAAGCCCTTTTGAATCGTTAAACGACCGATGTTAACAACAACTTTGTAGCCCAGCTGCTTCATAAGTTCCAGGTAACGGTAAGCATTGTTGCTGTCCAGCGGCGTAATGTCGGCGGCTTCGATACTGTTATGCACCACCTCTATTTTGTCGGCCGGGATGTCATAGTCGCGCATAATAGCCCGTTTCGTGTGCTGACTAACGGCAATGACGCGATCGGCCAGCTGCAAGGCAGTCGCTTCGATCTCATGGACCAACGGATTGCCGTGACGGCTGCCGGCGCGATCGGATTCGACGGAATGAACGTGTAAGACAATCGGGCAGTTGCGGCGTTCTTTGACACGCAGGGCCGCCCGGAACGTCAGCCAGTCGTGGGCGTGGACAATGTCGAATTCTTTTTCTTCGGCCAGACGGGTGACAGCGGCTTCGTATAATTGCTGCTGTTGATGGATGTCGAGCCATTCGCCGCCGCCGACCGACAATTGGTATTCGGCACTCTCATACGGACTGGCGATAGCGGCGGCACTAAATAGGCCCTGCGGCTTAGCGGCCGTGACGCGCATAAAATCAATGTCGTGGTCGGCTTGGTAGGGGACGATAAACTCCAAGTCAATATCATTTTTGGAGAGGGCTTTACACAACTGATAACAGGCAATTCCTAGTCCACCGCTGTTGTGGGGTGGTAATTCCCACCCGAGCATCAATACCCTCATTGTTTTTTTGATCTTCACACTATTTTGTTTGTACTAAGCTAATTATAGAGAGCTCGCGCCAATAACACAAGCGGAATAACAGTCTTAGCTGGTCAGGGACTCGGCGGCCGGTCGCAGCGTCCAGCCGTAGAGACGCACATGGCCAATTATCAGGGCGATGCCACCGTACACAACGCCCAAGCCGACAATGGTGACGCGCATAATAAGCGTCGCCGCCACAGCGTGCTCGACGCTCACATCGGATAGTACAAGCACGCCAATTGCACTCTGTTCGCTAATGCCTAGGCCGCCGGGCAGCAGCGAAATAAAACCGACAATAACAGGAATGACGTACAACAGGGCTGCCTGAAACAGGTTGATGTGGCCGCCGATGCCGACCACCGAAACATAAGCGATAGCTGTGCCGCTCAGCTCAATCAGCAGCGATTGGCCATAGAGGGCTGGCAGATTGCGTCGGCTGAGGACGTCCCGGTGCTGTCGATTAAAGCGTTCCACCGTCTCGGCGGTGACGTTCAAAAAGGGCAGCCGGTTAATTACCGCGATGAAATACTTAAAATAGCCTTTTCGTAAACCGATTAACGACAACAGGGCCACTATTGTCAGCCCGATGGCGGCGATGCGCAGCGTGCCGAGCGTCCAGGCACTGATCAGTGCCAGAGTGCCCATGGCGATACCCTCCAGCAGCCCCTGGATTGTAAATTGTGGTAATGATTGCTTAACCGGCACATCCGTGTAGCGCTCCAGCGCGTTGGAGCGATATATTTCACCAGCCGGCAACAGGCTAACCGGTTGCGCGCTGATGTAGCTGAGCGTTACCAAACTCAATGGTTTATGGATGTGCATGGCTCGCAACAGCCACCAAAAACGATAGCTCTTTAGTCCGTAATAAATCAGGCTCAGCCCAAGCAGCAGAAAAATTGTTGAAAGATCAAAATCGCCCAGTATGCGGGCCACCTTGGCCCACGGCGCGTAGCTCACTAAAACCAACACCAGGATCAAACTGATAATAAATGGCGCAATCCGACGAAGACGCTTCATAGCTACTGATTATAGCGATTAATTGTGTTTTGCAAGTGATAATGGCAACCACGAACCAGGGACGAAACATGGGCCAACCTGGCAGCTGGTCCATTTTTTATGGCAGGGGCACGTGGAATCGAACCACGATCTAAGGTTTTGGAGACCTTTATACTAACCGTTGTACTATGCCCCTTTAGCCGGCTTCATAATACGGCAAAATGATGGCATTGTCATCTGTTTTTCGCTTTCCAAATAGCTGAAAATCTGCTATACATGAAGGATATGGCGAAAATCATACCGACGAAACCTGTTTTGTTGATGTTTTATGGCTTTCCGGGTGCCGGCAAAACCTATTTCGCACGCCAGCTTTCAGAGAACATGCAGGTAGCCCACCTCCAGGCTGACCGCATACGCGCCGAATTGTTTGACAACCCTCGCTACGACAAGCCGGAAAACGACGCCATCACGCACCTCATGAACTACATGACCGAAGAGTTTTTGTCGGCCGGTATCAGCGTGGCCTATGACGTCAACACCATGCGAGCTCGTCAGCGTCAGGCTCTGCGCGAACTGGCCCGCAAGAATCACGCGCAACCATTGCTGGTTTGGTTCCAGATTGATCGCGAAACGGCCTTTACGCGCAACATTAAACGGGACCGCCGCCGGGCTGACGACAAATACGCTGCCCGCTGGGATCGCACCAGTTTTGACGGCGTCATCAGCAACATGCAAAACCCGGTGCCATCAGAAGATTATGTCGTTATCAGTGGCAAACACCTCTATAACATGCAGCAAAGCGCCGTCGTCAGCAAACTACGCGAGCTTGGTGCACTCAGCCCTGATGATGCCAGCTCACGCGTTATCAAACCTGGCCTGGTAAACCTGATTCCAGGCAGCCAGGGGCGGGTCGACATGACTCGCCGCAATATCTCAATCCGCTAATACGAAAACACTATGCCGCAAAAACAATTTATGCTCGACGAGCAGACACCGATTACGATCTATAAACGCAAAGCCAGCCGCAGTCTGCGTCTTAGTATTGCGGCTGATGGCCGGATTAAAGTTAGTATTCCCAGCTGGGCGCCCTATAAAAGCGGCCTGGAGTTTGCGGCGTCGCGGCGTCAGTGGATTACTGCTAATGAGCGCCGACTCGATCTCTTGGCCGATGGGCAGGCGATTGGCAAGGCGCATCATCTGCGCTTCGCGGCCGCAGCTATTAGCGCGCCGCTGAGTCGCTTGCTGGCGAACGAAATTGTGATTCGGCACCCCGCCGAGCTGGCAATATCCGATCCAACGGTACAAGACAAAGCCCGCCAAGCCGGTATTCGGGCGTTGCGACGCCAAGCTGAAACGCTGTTGCCGCAGCGGCTGGAAGCTTTGGCCCAGCGGCATGGCTTCAACTACAAAAGTGTGCGTATTAAGCAGCTGCGTAGCCGCTGGGGCAGCTGCGACCAACAAACAAATATTGTCTTAAACCTGTACCTCATGCAGCTGCCCTGGCAGTACATAGATTATGTATTGCTGCACGAACTGACGCATACCAAGGTTTTACGGCACGGGCCTGATTTTTGGCGCGAGATGGAAAGCCTGCTGCCCAACGTCAAACAGATCAGGAAGCAATTACGCAACCATCAACCCGTGCTTTCGTAGCCTGGTAGCCAGGGCTGTGGCATAATGCTTATATGCCGCTTAAGCCTAGTCAAAAACCGTCAGAAGCCTTGGAAAAAATTGAACACCAGCGGCTAACAAGCCTTATCAATTCGATGGCTGACGCCGTTATTGCCGTCGACGAGAATATTACCGTCGTACTGTTTAACGGTGCTACTTTGAACATCTTGGACGTCAATACGATTAAAGTTGGCACGGCGCTGAATAAGCTGCTCCGGCCCTGCGACAAGGACAATCAACCGTTTGATCTCGTTAGTTTCATTAAAAGCACTACGGTGCCCGTTACCAACCGTGATCTACGGCTGCAGTACAGCGATGGCAGCATGATTAATCTGTACCTCAGCATTGCTCCCGTACGTTTGTCGTACGGCGCGCAGGGTCAAAAAGGCTACGTCCTGTTGCTGCGCGACATCACGCGTGAAAAGTCGCTTGAAGAAGAACGTGATGAATTTATTAGTGTGGTCAGTCATGAACTGCGCACACCGATAGCCATTGCCGAAGGCAATATTAGCAACGCCCAGTACATTGCCGATAAGTCAGGTGACATGACAACTATCAAAGCAGCGCTTAAAGAAGCCCATAACCAGGTGTTGTTTCTGGCCGACATGATTAATGACCTGTCGACTCTGAGTCGTGCCGAACGCGGTAAACTGCAGGTCGACATCGAAAAGATCAATGTCCATGACCTGGTAACCGAGCTGGCCGACAATTATACGTCACAGGCTGAAGCCAAAGGGCTGGGCTTTAAAACGGTGCTTGATCCTAAACTTGAGCTATTGAGCTCCAGCAAACTGTACGTGCGTGAGATTCTGCAAAATTTTATTACCAACGCCATTAAATACACCGCCAAAGGTCAGGTTACACTCGAAGCCTCGGCCGATCCGAAAGGCGTGCGTTTTAGCGTTCGCGACACCGGTATTGGCATTAGCAAGAGCGATCAGGAGCGGGTATTTGATAAATTCTTCCGTTCCGAAGATTACCGCACCCGGCAAGCCAATGGCACCGGCCTGGGCCTGTACGTCACGATGAAATTAACGCGACTGATACACGCCGACATTGAGCTGAAAAGCGAGCTCGACAAAGGCTCCAGCTTCGAAATATTTATACCCAACCTATAGTCAACGGCTGCCGGGCAGATGCGCAAACGTTTGCATGACCGGAATGCAGACATTACGGTCTTTCCAAATAACCTGGTTGAATTCATATTGCCACATTGAATAATGCAACAGCGCTATGTCGTAAAGCGCAGCGAAGGGCAGTAATAGTACTGAGCGTACGATGAATTTTTGGTACGCCAGCTGGATAACCCGGCAGTACGCCAGCGTTAGCAGCAGGCTGCTGGCGCCGCTGAGCAGGCAAAAGGGCCAAGAATGCACCACAATGCTGCCCAAAAAAGCGGTAAACGGTATGACGACGACAAAGAGTTCGGCAAGACCGGTTACAGCGACCATTTCTATGCGGCGATGCAACTGCGGGTAGCGCAGCCGGACAGCCGTGGCGCGCTGTTCGTCAAAGCTTTTGGTAGTAAATAAGCCGACCCGGCTGTCGCTGCGGGCAAAACTGTAACCGTCTTTAGCAATTGCTTGGCGCGCGAAATAACTCTCCGGCGAAACGCTATGGGCAACGGCCGCAAAGCCGCCAGCTTTTAGTAGACTCTTCCGCGTAATCAGCCAGCAGGTACTCAAAACGGGCGGACGATTAAGCTGGCGTCGCGGCAAACTAAACTCCCAGGCGTAACGAGCGCCCTGCACCAGCAGCTGAAAGGTTTCACGCAGTTGGTTGCGAGGCACCACGCAGAGCATGGTTTTTTTCTTGGCCAGCAGTGTATCGACCAAGACTTTTAAGGTGTCCGCCTCAAATTGCGTGTCGACGCCGCAAAACAGCAATAAATCGCCCGTCGAGGCCTCCACGAGCTGTTCGTAGGCATAATTCTTGGCTAGCCACTTCTCGGGGGGGACTTTACCGGCTACGAAGCGGACGCCACCATGGGCAAAAGCCTGAATTATCTCCGGTGTGCGCTTATTTTGCGAGCAGTCATCTAGGACAAGGATTTCCAGCTTGGGATAGGTGCTCGCCAGTAACGATTGCAGGCAAGCCTCTAGGTCGGTTGTTTCGTTGCGCGCCGGTATGGCAACCGTCACGCTGGGCAGATCCCGATCAGCTATAGCCACCGAAACAGTAATCTTACTTTTGCGCGCCTGTCGTTCGGTCGCCAACAAGATAAGCAACGCGCCGACCAGCTGGGCAGCCATAAGGCCATATAGCCAGGCTGCTAGATCAATTTTGGTGTGCTGGAGCGCTGCTTCGACCACCCCGATCACCACTTGGGCGCCGATGAGCCAGCCGCTGGTCTGCCGTGCCATAAAATAACGATAATTAATCTGTCCACGGCCCCGAACTAAGCGCAGTAAGTTAATCGCCCGGTAGGCGTTTAGCAGCGCCAGAATGATGCGTAACGCGGTGAATTGCTGGATAATCAGGCTGGGCAGCAATATGAGTAAGCCGATCAGCGTAAGCCAAGCCAGCTGGTTTCTGGACGATTTGGCTAAGGGCGTCCAGAGTACAATCTCTAAAACACTGAGAATTGCCAACAAGATAAGCGTGAGCTGCATGACCTCACTATAGCAAATCGCGCCACAGAAGTCCTTGACCCCTGAGAGCGGGCGTGCTAAGCTTGACAACAGTTGCCTACAAACTTTTGTAGGCTTTTTTAATGCGAAGTGGGAGAAAGCAGCGATGGCAGATCAGTCCGAAACACCGAAAAAGCGGCTTGTTAAAAACCCGGAGACCTTTCGTGAGCGAGCTATCAAAGCCGCCGAAGCAACCGATAAGCCAAAGCGGAGCCACCGCTTTCGCCAAGCCGGTCGACGTGCCGTTTCGCCAGTCACGACACCGATTGCCAGTGCCGGCCGTACATTATTCGCTCACCAGCCATTCCGTTTTATCGCTACCGTCGCCCGCTTTATCGGCAAGCTTATCTTCCCCAAATACTTCCGCCAGAGCTGGCAGGAACTCCGCCTTGTCAAATGGCCCAACTGGGGCGAAAGCCGCCGTCTGACCTTCGCCGTGCTGATCTTCGCCATCGTCTTCGGCGCCATTATCGCTCTCGTCGACTATGGTCTCGATAAATTATTTAAGCAACTATTAGTAAAGTAAGAGGTTAAGCAGTATGAGTATGAACAAACGTTACGACACCACCAAGCAGTGGTACGCCATCCACACCTACAGTGGCTATGAGGAAAAGGTTGCCGAGAGCATTCGTCAGCGCGCCGATAGCCTCGACATGAAGGATAAAATCTTCGAAGTTCTGGTCCCCAAAGAAAAGATGATCGAGATCAAGAACGGCAAACGCCGTGTAGTCGAGAAGCGCATTTTCCAGGGCTACGTGCTGGTCCACATGAAACTCAGTGAAGACGCCTGGTACATTGTGCGTAACACGCCATCAGTGACCGGCTTCGTTGGCAGCGGCACCGATCCGACACCGATTGAAACCGACGAAATCGAGAAGATCCAGAAGCGCATGGGTCTCGAGCAGCCGAAGCACAAGATCGACTTTACGCTCGGCGAAGTTGTCAACATCATCGATGGTCCGTTCAAGGGCTTCGACGGCTCTATTAACGAGATCGACGCCGCCAAAGGCAAGCTGAAAGTCCTCGTCAACATGTTCGGCCGTGAGACACCCGTCGAACTCGACGGATTGCAAGTAAAGCGAGTATAATGGCATAATATGGAAACTTCGGAGCATCTAACCCACCAGTCAAACGACGACGCTCTATCTACAGCTGCCCGCAGTGCTGAGAGGTTTACCGAAAGAGCTGTGGCAGAGGGAATTGTCGCAGGCGGTCTATTAGTTGGTGGTGGCGAAATGATACCCGATCAGCCCATAGTAGCATTAGGGCTTATAGCTGTTGGTCTTTTTTCGGCCAGGCGTGCGAAACGCACCGCTTTTGGAGCCGTTAACACGGTACAGCAAGCTAACTGGGTACAGGACCAGGTAGAGCACGGCGGAGCAGCTAGACAACAGGGGTAATTTGTAGTACAGTAAACAGGTTACGCACTTCTGTCTTTATCGCTTCAATTGATAAGCAGACATAAGAAAGGGAAGGAGAACGTCGAGCAGTAAGCTCCGTTCGAAATAATCTATGGCAAAAGCAGTACGAGCTAATTTAAAGATGAAAATCCGGGCCGGTCAGGCTTCGGCAGCGCCGCCGGTGGGTTCTACCCTTGGTCAGTACGGTGTTAACATGATGGATTTTATCAATCCGTTTAATGATGCTACCCGTGAACTTCAGGGCGCGATGGTTACGGCGCACATCACGATTTATGATGACCGCACGATGGACTTTCGCGTCGTTGGCGCGCCAACTGATGACCTGATCCGCGCTAAGCTGGGCATCCAGAAGGGTTCCGGCAAGCCCAACAGCGAGAAGATCGCCAAGAAGCTTAGCCAGAAGGACTTACAAGAGATCGCCGAAGCTAAAGCTGGTGATATGAACGCCGAGGATGTCGAGTCCATCAAGAAGATGGTCGCCGGCACCGCCCGCAGCATGGGCGTAGAAATCGAGGCCTAAGATGCATCTACCATTTTCTCGCGATCGTGAGCCAACTATGCTCACAGCGTTTCAGGCACCGACGGAAGCCGCCGAGCAGAGTTCCCGCAAAGAGTTACTGCCGCTGTATGCTGGCGCTATCGGGCTGGGGGCATGCTTGATGGGAGTCGGCATCGGTGTGAGCACGGAAGGCAGCGGTATTGGCGGAGTGCTCATTGGCATTGGTGCTGGTCTTGAGTGGACTGCTTATGAAATTAATAAGGAAATGCGCTCAGAAGAAAAATAAGTAATTTGTGGGAGGCTGTGAATGCCGCTTGCACCACGAAAGGATATATATGGCACAGACTAAGAAAGAATTATTAGAAACGCTCGAGGCTTTAGACGTCGAAGTTAATCCGAAGAATACGATTGCCGAGCTGCGCGAGCTACTAGCTGCCAACCAGACAGCTGTGGCTGAGACGGTTGAAAGCCACGAAGAAGCGGCAGCTGTCAACGAGACTGTAGCAGACGAAAGCTCAGCCGACGAAGCTCCGAAAGTTGCCAAAGCCGGTAAACGCAGCAGCAAGGCCCTGCAAGAGGTCGCCGAGAAAGAAGCCAAAGAAGAGCGCAAGGCTAGCGGCGAAACAGTCGAAGCCAAGCCAAAAACACCTGTCAAGCCGACTCGTTCACGCCTAGAGCGCCGCGGCAAACATTTCCGTAAGAGTGCCGAGCAGATCGAGGTCGGCAAAGCTTACCCTATCAATGAAGCGATTGGGCTGGCCAAAAAAACCAGTCATGTTAAGTTTGATGCCACGGTTGAACTACATATTAATCTCGGCGTTGACCCGCGCCAGGCCGACCAAAACATTCGCGACAGCCTGGTGCTGCCCGCCGGCACTGGCAAAACCGTCCGCATTGCCGTCCTGACTGATGATGCCGCAGCTGCTACCAAAGCGGGCGCCGACATCGCCGGCACCGATGATTTGCTGGCTCAGCTCGACAAAGGCGTGATAGATTTCGACATCTTAATCGCTACGCCGGCGTTAATGGCTCGCTTGGGCAAATACGCCCGTACGCTCGGTCCGCGCGGCTTGATGCCAAACCCCAAGAGCGGCACGGTCACACCGGATGTCGCCAAAGCGGTGGCCGAAGCCAAAGCCGGCCGGGTCGAATATCGCGTCGACAGCACCGGCATTGTTCACTTAGGCGTCGGGAAGGTTAGTTTTGACACCAATCAGTTGCAGCAAAACGTCCAAGCCGTTTTTGCCAGCATCAAAGCCAGCAAACCGCAGAGTTTGAAGGGCAACTACATCAAAGCCGTTCACCTCACCACCAGCATGGGACCATCGATCAGCGTCGACCTCGCCAGCGTTAATTAGTTCACGCCCGGCCCAGCTGTGGCATACTAGCTACATGATTATTGTCGGTATGACCGGAGATATTGCTAGTGGCAAGACCACATTCGGCAATTTTTTGGCGCAGGCTGCCGAGACCGCCGACCACTGGGAAAGCTGGCAGTTAATTGCCGAAATAGCGACCCAGCTGCGCGCCCGAGCCGCAGCTTATCCAGCGCCAACCGACCTGTCCGCTGTTAACGACTGGCTGCAGCCATTACCGACGATTGTGCAACAGGTAACCGGCAAGAAAATCACCAGTGAACAGATCACGGTAACTGAAGATACGCTCGCCAAAAACCCGCAAGACTATCAAAAATTATTCGAGCATCTGCAGCAAATGCAAGCCCACCCTGAGCTACAAAACGTGGCCATAAGCAGCCAAAATAAAGAAGCCCTGCGGAGCTTACTGCAGTGGCTCGGCGGCTTCTTGGTAGCGCTTACTGACGAGGGCATTTGGTATGACGAACTATTACGACGGATTGCTAGCCGGCACGACATTGAGCTGGCCACCATTGGCGGCGTGCGTTTTCCTGGCGAAGCCAGCCGCATTCAGCACCGCGGCGGACAGGTTTTGCGTATTACCCGGCCCGACCATGAAACCCGCGACGCCACCGATTTAACGGAGCGCTTGAATAAACAAATACCGACCAATGCCGAAATCCGCAACGATGGCAGCCTCCAGCAGCTGCAGCTATGTGCCGCTCAAGTTTACCGTGATTTGCAGGCGGCGCAGCTAGCTGCCAGCTACCAGGCAGCTAACTTTTAACGCGCACCCGCATAGTGCGCATCAGCGCTGTCATGGTGCGCGAAAAGCCGCGAACGCCACCTTGATAGGCCACATAGCGATCGCGCCAGACGGGTTCGTACTTCGATTTGAACCGATATAAACCGCTAAAGGAATAAAAACGATCACCGTTAGCGAACGCAAAACGCAAAGCACCGTCAACCACTTTGTTGGCTTCTTGGCTTTTGCTATCGAGCCCGGCTAATGGACACAAGCCAAGGTTAAGTCGATGGTACCCCTGTTGGTGCAGCGCCGCTATAAAACGCAGCATCAAAAAATCATTGAGGTTACCGGGCGTATCGTTCGCGTGGCGGAGCATATCAAAAGTTGCTTCTTCGGCATCAAAACTGGCCGGCACCAGATTTACAAAAGCCTGAATAGTGCCAGCGGCATCGCGCGCCACCATGACGGCGCACTGCTGCAGATAAGCCGGCGTGAAATAGCCCATGACAAAGCCACGCTCAGCATGGGCACCTCTTGCCAGCCACTCTGTAGAAATACTTTTTAAGCGCCCCACCACCGCCTCATGATGAGGCGCTAGCAGCAGCTCGGCCGTGTAGTCTTGCTTGGAAAAACGATTATTGATTTGGCGGAAATATTTGTTGCGACTGACCTTGGTAGTAAAGTGCTGAAGATCGAGCACCGCTTCTTGGCCCAGCTTTTGCAGAACGAAGCCGTGTCGTTCGTAGAGCGGTGTATAGGTGTCCTGGGTGTGAATCATTGCCGGTAACCAATCGTTGCCATAACAGAGCTGCGCAAAATCCGCTAGCAAACTGTCGAAGCGAGCTGGGTCACCGGCAGGGTCAGCCAAACAGAGCGCCACGCCCCGCGAGACATGAAAAGCCACGCCGGCCCGGCCGGTGGTGTCAAAAAAATATTGTTTATCGTGTGGCCAGAGCTTAAAAAAGTCTTCACTGGGCGCGCCATAAGCTATTAGTAGGTCTTGTAGCCGCTGCCGTTGAGCAGTTTGATCGGTCAGCCGTAAGCGCAAGGGCTGAAATAGGGAGAAGACAGAGTAGCCGACAGCTGCCACGCTCACAAAGGACAGCGAATCGTCAAAAAGTTGGGCGCGCTTGGTGTGCGGCTGCAGCGGACGATCGGTCGTTAAGTCTAACTGGTCGATGGTGTAGTGCACAGCGGTGGGCAAGCCTATCTCCTGATGAAAATCCGATGTATCAAGCAGCAGCAGACCAGCTACACCGTAGACCAGAGCGACTGATAGAATAATCAGCGAGGTACGAGCGGCGCTGCGAAAACCGCGGATATCGCTGCGGACAATAAACTCATGGCGAAAACGCAGCAGCAGCCCAACAATAATAAGCGGCAGCAGGAGACTGCGGCCGGCATCGTGCAGCGACAGTTGGCGATCCTCAAAACGAGCCAGCATTGCTACCAAGTTTAAGAGAAAGTAGAGCGCATAGGCGCCGATACAGACCAGCCAAGCAGTCCGTTTACGGCGCCGTAACAGCGTGCTCAGATACAACAGGCTTAAGCCGATAAGCAGCGGCAGATCGATCGCCAGGCTGGTTAGATGTGAGCCGCGGTGGACAGCAATCTGTAGTAAGAGTGTGTTGGCGAGGATAAACAGCGCGTGCGCGGCTACCAGAACACTTAAAAATTGCACCGTGAATAGTTGGCGGACGTGCAGCTGCTGTTGCAGCCTAGATTTCAGATTCATGTAGGCCTATTGTACTAGAGCTACGAAGTCACGTCTAAGCATCAGCACCAATAAACACCTATTTGCGTAAAAATCACATTATTATTCTACTTGCCTTAACAGCCGTGGCTCGACTACAATTAAGTCAAACTATTGGAGGAGTTACGTGGGGGTTTATAGCAATACGCAGATTCGCTCGGCTATCGATGAGGGGCACATTGTTTGTCACCCGTTCAATGAGAAACATGTCGCGCACGCCAGCCTCGATGTAACCCTTGGTTATTACTATTACCGCATCGAAAAGATGAACGAACGGACCATCTACAACCCGTTCGATAAAGAAGATGTCGAGCGCTACTTCGATGGTCCGTACAAGGCCATGCCGCACGGTGAATGGTGCAAGCTAAACGGCTTTAAACCGGTCAATAACATCCCGCTGGACCACCCGGTGATCAGTCTAAAGCCGCGCGAACGGATCCTGGCCCACACCCACGAATTTTTTGGCATCTTACCGCCCGGTGCTTGCGAAGTTCGTTCACGTTCCAGCTGGGGCCGCAACGGCATCGCTGTCTGTTTTGACGCCGGTTGGATCGATCCCGGTTACATCAATCGTCTGACCCTCGAGATTTACAACCTGAATGAACGCGAGACGGTACTACTGCCCGTTGGTGAGCGCACGGCCCAGATTATTTTTCATGAAACCGGCGAGGTCGACGGCAATTATGGCGCTGGCCGCGACCAAGGTTTCAGCGGCAAGTATCAGCAGGGTACCGACCTAGAAACAATCATTCAAACCTGGTCACCCGACATGATGCTGCCCAAGGCTTACAAAGACCAACGGGCCATGCCAAAGAAAATCGAAGGACTGTGGTATGACTGAGCGAGTAATGGTCAACACTCAGTTGGCAATGTGCAATGAATGCGCAGTGCGGCAATGCAGCAATGCATTCAGACATTTACTGATTGAACATTCATTGAACATTGCACATTGCCAATTGAGCATTGGAGCCTCCGCATGACGAGGGGCAAGTACATCGTGCTCGAGGGGCCAGAAGGGGTTGGTAAAACCACCCAGCTACTGGAATTAAGTCGTCGCCTGCAGGCTGCCGGTTTACCGGTGCGTAACCTACGCGAGCCCGATAGCCAGAGCGACCTGACGGCGCGGGCCATTCGCCAGCTGACACAAGATCCGCGCTATCCGATGAATACACGGACCGAAGTGTTGCTCTACAATGCCGCTCGTTCGCAGAGCTTGGAAATCATTAAACACAGCATCGACAGCGGCGTGAACTGCGTTGTTGACCGCAATTACTTAACGACGCTGGCCATTCAGTACTACGGCCGCGGCGACGTACCCGATTACACCACCATCAATAACATTATTAGCTTCGCTGTCGGCGGCATTGAGCCTGATCTCTGTATTGTGCTCGATGCGCCAGTGCCGGTGCTGCGTGAACGGCTCGGCGAGCGCTATCATGGTGAGCGTTTTGACAACCTCGACGATGCCTTTTTGGAGCGCGTCCGCTCCGGCTATTTATGGGAAGCCAAGCAGCGGAACCTACCGGTGGTCTTTGCAACTGATAGCCCCGATGAAGTGGCTGACAATATCTGGAAACTTGTTTCGGCCAATCTAGCCATGCGCCAGACTGCCGCAGCAACCACCGCTCCGGCCTCCGTTAAAGAAGTCATTGAGCAAAAGCAGCTACCCAGTGCAACGGCGGAGACCGACGATCAAGCACTCCTCACCAAAAACGGCAACGGAACCTACAGCGTCACACCTGCAGGCCAACAGTATCTGGCAGCTGCCGTTACCAGCACCGAGGGAAATGTCTACGGCTTTACAGAAAAGCTCAGCCCGGTCACTATCGCCGCTGCCATGGCCCGACTCAGCCGGCGCGGTGACGATATGCGCATTACCATTCTTGATGAATTCGCCAACAAGGCCGACAAAGACGCCCAGCTCTTAAAGCGCGTCATTACAGCCTACGGCGACGACTCTGTCCAGCAGCTGGCGGGCGTTCACATGGTAGTTGAGAACGCCAGCAATCTCTTGACCAAAAAGCTCGAATGGGGCCGCCTGGCGGCGTATTTGGAGCAATCGACCCGCTATATTTACTTCGACCAAAAAGATGCTGACGGCAAGTATAAGTACTACACGCCCGAGTATCTAAAACTAGCTATCAAAGAACGCTACACCGAAGCTATGGATAGTCTCTTTGATCTGTATTCTTCGATGGTGCGCCAGCTAACTGAGTATGTGCAAGCCAAATCTTCGACTCCTGAAGCCGAACGCGATGGCGCCTGGAAAGGTGCAACCCGCGCGCAGGCGTGCGATGCCATTCGGCCGGTCCTGCCGGTGGCCGTCAAATCTACGGTCGGTATTTTTGCTTCCGGTCAGGCGCTGGAGAGTTTAATTATGCATCTGATGGCCGACGAGTTACCGGAAGCGCGCGCTTGCGGCAAGGACTTACTGGCTCAGGGCCGGCAAGTCGTACCGATGTTCCTAGAGCGGGCCGACAACCCAGAGCGCGGCGGAGCTACCATCGCCTACAACGCAACTACAGTCAGCGACGTTAAAGCCTTAGCTCAAGAACATTTACCGGATAATTACGCCAGCAATAATCCAGACGAGCCAGTCAGCCTGGTTGATTTTTGGCCCCGCAACGAACTGCTGCTGGTGCCAGATATGCTCTACGAACACAGCAACTTATCGCTCGAACAATTGCAGGCAGCGGTCAATGACTGGCCCTATGAGCGCAAAACAGAGGTATTCAGGGCCTACATCGGCGAACGACTGAACCGCCGGCACCGTCCCGGACGGGCGCTGGAGAAAGCCCACTACAGCTGGGATCTGCTGTGTGACTACGGCATTTTTCGGGATCTGCAACGCCACCGTATGGTTGATGACATGAACTGGCAACAACTGACGCCGCGCTATGGCTATGAAGTGCCGAAGTTAGTCGAGGATGCTGGCCTGACAGAACAATTTGAGGCCTGTTTTGACATCAGCCTGCAGCTCTACAGTCTGCTACAGCAGGCGGGCTACCAGCTGGAAGCTCAGTACGCCACCTTACTGGGCCATAAGATGCGCTGGAAAGTTACCTATAACGCTCGTGAAGCCTTCCACCTGCACGAACTTCGTACCAGTCCGCAAGGCCATCCCGGCTATCGCAAGCTAGTCCAACTGATGCATGAAAAACTGGCCGAAGTTCATCCGCTGCTCGCTGAAAGCATGCGTTTCGTCAACCAAGGCGAAGACGATGAACTTACTCGACTGGCCGCCGAACGCTATACACAGTTTAAGCTCGAACAGCTCGACAAAACAGCCTAAGCGCATTATTCTTGACAGCAGTTTTGCGGTGTGCGACTATGAACGCATGTCAAAAAGCATGCTCGTAAAGGTGGTCCTCATTACCCCGTAACTGGGAAGCTTTTTGCATATTTCAAACGCCAAACAAGCTCCCGACCAACCGGGAGCTTTTTAAATGTCAAAGGAGACAAACAAATGGCAGGAACTATAGAAAACTTACATATAGAGGGCGGGCCAGAAGATGAATATACATACTGTGCCGCACAACCCCAATTGAATGATCGTTTCGCTAACTTAGCCAGTGTGGCGACTGGCTTCGCATGCGGTGTTGAGCCGCGCTTTGTGCCGGTGGCGGCTCAGCAGCCAGCCACAACGAGCCCTGAACTTTTGGAAGAGCACCGCCGCATGGGTACGCCACGTGTCGAAAAGTGCGACTATCGTGAGATACAGCTCTAATATGTCTTTCTCGTCAGAAAAGACACCGAGCGTTACACCGCCGCTCAAACGAGCCATACACGGCGAGGCTATCATAACTACAGATGCCGCTGGTCTGTTTCGCTATATGTACGCCGATGGCAGCCATGACCCATTGAGCACCGTTGATTTTCGCAATCCAACGCGCTTGGCGTTTGTGATAGAGGGCAACATTCTTACCATGCAGAATTACAGCAGTGAAACCGTCGAGGCGATTCGTCTTAAACTTATTGTGAAAGATATGGCGCGGCTGCCAGAACACCCTAATGAAGCCGAGGCTAATTTACGTCACCTCGGTCACCTCGGGATGGCGTCGGAGGTTGCCGCATAAGTGATTGTGTAGTATAATTACAGATAAGTTGCCAGAGACAGCGACGGGCAAAAGCCTTGATAATGTCGCCGAGGTACAAACAATCTTTTGATGTTTGAACGTCTTTGGTTAAAACCGAAGGCGTTTTTGTTTGGCAACGAAGTGAAGGCCCGGTCGATACCTTTACTGACAACCCGTAATTGGAGAAATTACATGGCTCTAACCAAAAATGAGAAGCAAGACGTTATTCAGGAAGTCGTCGACTTACTGAGTGCGTCTAAAATGACCGTTGTCGCCAAATATCAGGGCACGACGGTAAAAGCCATGCAGCAACTGCGCCGTGACGCCAAAGCCAATGGCACGCGTGTCAAAGTTGTCAAAAACCGCCTGGTCATTCAGGCGCTGCAGGGCAACGACAGCCTGAAAACGGTTGATACC
>Ga0070660_100000330_pt1 | contig 31277 bp, 28 predicted proteins | sample KBSC33metaG_FD_64670 | JGI IMG/M metagenome (GOLD analysis project Ga0070660, IMG submission 64670) | Corn rhizosphere microbial communities from Kellogg Biological Station, Michigan, USA - KBS C3-3 metaG | ecosystem: Host-associated > Plants > Roots > Rhizosphere > Soil ... | reverse complement strand
CGGCACTCTGCCTTCTCAGGAACTTCTTAGCTCGTCCTCAGTGACGGCATAGCGACGCCGGGAACCCTGGACGGAGAACTCGCGAACGAAAGGATCTCGAGCATGCCCAGTAACCGGATTGTCGCCATGGTCGCCGCGGCCGCCGTCATCGGCGGTGGCGCAGGCGCCGCGATCGCCACGCTCTCCGACGGCGGTGGCTCGGCGAAGACCACCACCGTCACGACCGCCGCCGCCGGCGCGAACGTCGCGAACACCGACCTGAGTGTCGGCCAGGTCGCGAAGGAGGCGACGAACAGCGTCGTCGAAGTCGACGCCACGACCTCAGGCGGGGACCAGTCGTTCCCGTTCGGCAACAACGGCAGCCAGGCCGCCGAGGGCACCGGCTTCGTCTACGACACGAAGGGCGACATCATCACGAACCAGCACGTCGTGTCGGGCGCGAGCACCGTCAAGGTGAAGTTCTCCGACGGCTCGACTTACAAGGCGACCGTGGTCGGCTCCGACTCGGCGACCGACATCGCTGTGCTCCACGTCAACGCACCTTCCTCCAAGCTCAACCCGCTCGTACTCGCCGACAGCTCGAAGGTCGCCGTCGGTGACGGCGTCGTTGCGATCGGCAACCCGTTCGGCCTCGACGGAACCGTGACGAGCGGCATCGTCAGCGCCGTCGGCCGCGAGATCTCGTCACCGGACGACACGCCGATCGAAGGCGCCATCCAGACCGACGCGGCGATCAACCACGGCAACTCCGGCGGCCCGCTCCTCGACCTGCACGGCGAGGTGATCGGCATCACATCGCAGATCCAGAGCGAAGGCGGCGGCAACGACGGGGTCGGGTTCGCAGTTCCGTCGAACACGGTCAAGTCGATCGCGTCGCAGCTCATCGCGAACGGCAAGGCGCAGCACGCCCTCCTCGGCGTGACACCTACCGACACCGCGAACGGCGTTCGCATCGCGACCGTGAAGAGTGGGAGCGCAGCCGACGACGCGGGCCTGAAGCAAGGCGACGTGATCACCGCGGTCGGCTCGACGCAGATCACGAGCTCGGCACAGATCCGAGCGATCATCGCCGGGAAGCAGCCGGGCGACGCGATGACGCTGACGATCAGGCGCAACGGCTCGTCGAAGACCGTGCACGTGACGCTCGGATCCCGCTCCTAGAAGGCCCTCAGCGCGAAGCGACATACGCGACGACGAACGTCGCGCCGAACCCCGCGACCGTCAGCAGCACGCGACGCCACGACGGGTGGCTGTGCGCCTCGGGCAGCAGGTCGGTTGCGCCGAGGAACAGGAAGAACCCGGCGTACGCGGCCAGGACGTAGCCGAGCCCATGATCGGAGATCCCGATCGAGGCGCCGACGATCGCGCCGACCAGCGGGGCGGTCGCGTCGATCGCGAGCCAGCGCACGGCGCTTCGTGCATCGTCGCTCTGGCGGAGCACGAAGCTGACCGTGTTCATCCCGTCCGCGAAGTCATGGCTGATCACTGCCAGGAACACAAGCAGGCCGGTCGCAGTGTTCACGTGGAGGGCGAGCCCGATGCCGAGACCGTCGAGGAAGCTGTGCAGCGAGAGGCCTGCGGCGCCGATCGCGCCGACGCGCGCGTGCGCCCGCGCTTGTTCGGGCTCGTCGCGGTGGTGGAGGACGAGCACGCGCTCGACGAGGAAGAAGCCGACAAATCCCGCGCCGACGAGTGTCATTACGCGGCGTGGTGAGTCGATCAGGTCGAGCGCCTCCGGCAGGACGTCGAAGAGCGCGACCGCGACGACGATGCCGCCCGTGAACGCGATCACAGTTGCGAGCTCCTTGCGCAGACGGAACGCGACGAGGCCGCCCAACATCGTCGAGACCGCGGTTGCGATCGCGAGCGGGACGGCGAGCCAGGTCATGGCGTCAGCACGATCACGCCGTCATCGTCGGCGTGGAGCAGTGCGCCGGGCGCGAACTCGGCGCCGCCGAAGGACACCGGCACGTCGACCTCACCCGCTCCGCCCTTGCCGCTCGGCCGCGGGTTCGTGCCGAGTGCCTTGATCCCGATCGGCAGCGCCGTCAGCGCGACGACGTCGCGCACACAGCCGTTGACGACGATCCCGGCCCAGCCGTTCGACACGGCCAGCTCGGCGATCTTGTCGCCGAGCAGTGCGCAGGCGAAGGAGCCGCCACCGTCGACGACGAGCACGCGGCCCTCGCCGGGCTCGGTCACACACCTACGGAGCAGCACGTTGTCCTCGTAGCAGCGGACCGTGGCAATTCGGCCGGAGAAGCTGCGCACGCCGCCGAACTGGCGAAACTGCGTCTCACACGACGCCGCGCCGGGATGCTCGTCGAAGAGATCCGACGTCGTCATCCGAGCTCCAACGCGCCGAGCTCGAGCAGGTCGCGTGCGAGATCGCGCACGTCGCGCCGCAGCTCGGCCGCTTCGCTCTTCGAGAGCTCCTCGCGACGAGCAACACGCGCGACCGCTTGGTCGAGCGTCGTCGCGCCGTCGAGAGCGACCAGCACATCGGCTTCCTCGACGGTGAGCTCCCAATCCGTGCACGTCCCCTCGTCGAGCACGAGCATGGTTGAGGTGACGGCGCCGGTGCGGTCAAGCTCCTGATCGAACCGGGTCTCCTCGACGAGCCGCAAGCGTCCGTCGAGCACCGCATCTCCGTCGCGTGCGATTGCCGCGAGCGCGGTGAAGACGCGGTCGATCTGGTCGCTCGCGAACTCGAGCTCGTCCTCGTCGACGCCGTCGGCGCGCACGATGTGGCGATCGCCCGCCCGCTTGTGCATGACGACGCCGCCTTCCGAGATCCAGCCCGCGCCGAGCTCCGCGAAGTACGACGCCCACTCGGCGATCGCCGCTGTGTACGCCTCTGGGTCGGAGCTCAAGTGGTCGTTCCAACCTGCGGCATGGTCGACAGGGTCCGAGCCCGAGAGACCGAGGATCCAGGCGTCGCAGCCGTTGCCGTCGAGCCATTCGTGCACGTGCTCGTCGGGCTCGTCCTCCGTCGCCGCGAGCCAGCTGACGAGCACGGACGCGAAGCCGTCGTCGGCAAGGTGCGCCGCTGCGCTCGTCACCACGAGCCGCGAGAACTCGTCGCCGGGGAAGCCTGCGTCGCGATACTGCCAGCGCGCCCGCGGCGAGATGACGAACGGCGCGTTGCACGTGATCAGGTCGAACGTCTCGCCGGCGACCGGTTCGAACAGACTGCCGAGTCGCGTCTCGACATTGGTCGATCCGTTCAACGCGGCGCTGATCTGCGTGAACGCGAGCGCGCGCGGATTGATGTCCGTTGCGATGACGTGATCCGCGTGGCGGGCGGCCAGCAGTGCGTGGACGCCGTTGCCCGTGCCGATGTCGACTGCGTTCTGGACGCGACGCCGGAGCGTCAGTGACGCGAGCCAGTAGGCGGTCGGCGTGAAGCTCGCGACCCAGCCGGCCGGATCGTCGTCGCCGTTCGAGAACGTGTCGAACGCGAGGTACACGCCCTCGGTCGGGACGATGCGCGCACGGGGGACGAGTAGGTCGCCGTCATCGATCGCCAGGCCGAGTCGCACGAGCTCCGCGGCTGCAGCAAAGGCCGAGCGCGAGACGGGACGGGAGAGCAGCAGCAGGCGAATCGCGTCGCCGAGCTCGTCTGCGTCGAGACGGAGCGCGTGGACGAGCGCGTCGCCGGCCTCGGCCGCGATCCCGTCCTCGCCGAGCCGGTCCTCGATCGCCTCCTCGTCGTAGCCGATCGCCCGGAGCGCCTCGCCGACCGTCGCGGCGGCCTCCTGGTCAGGGTTGGGTTCCCACATGGAGCCGCATCCTGCCGGAAGTCACCGATATGGGGGAGGTCCCAAAGCCACCGAACGCCGAAACGAAAGTGATGCGGCGCGGCGGCTGGGTCACGGCTGCGATTGGCGGCTTCGGTGCGCTTGTGGTCGTACACGCCCTCAGTTCGCTCATCTTCGGATCCGCGCCCCATGTCGCCGGCCTGAACCTCACGAACGTCGCGGCCTTCGGCGCGACCGGCCTGATGCTCAAGCGTGCGCTCATGCCGAGCGAGCGGCGCATCTGGCTCCCGCTTGCGATCGGGATGGCCTGCTATTCGTTCGGCCTCCTCGTCGTCGCGGTCCTCATGGTCGTGCACGGGCACGTCGCGACGCCGTCGGCCGCCGATCCGTTCTGGCTCGCGCTGTACCCCGGCGCGTACGCGACGATCGCCATGCTCGTGCGCCGGCGCGTCGTCGCGCTCGACGCAGGGCTCTGGCTCGACGGGCTGGTCGCTGCCCTCGCGACCACTGCGCTCGGCGCAGCCTTCGCCTTCCGGCCGGTCTTCGACGCAGCAACCGGCGGCTCGATCTCGGTTGCCACGAAGCTCGCGTATCCGCTCGGCGACGTCGTCCTGCTCGCGCTCGTCGGCGGCGCCGTCGTCCTGACCGGCGGCCGGCCGGCGCGTACGTGGCTCCTGCTCGGCGGCGGTCTCGTCGTCTTCGGCATCGGCGACGTCGACTACGTGACGCTCGCGACCACGGGACAGTGGACCGCGGGGCAGGTGATCGACGTCGCGTGGGCGGTCGGCCTGTTGATGCTCGCAGCCGCAGCTTGGGAGCCCCCGGCCGCCGAGGCTGCAGCGACGCCGCGCGGCATGCGCCGCCTCGTGCTCGCGGTTCCGTCCGCAGGCGTTGCGGTTGTCCTGCTCGTCGTCGGCGACACGAGGATCGGCACTCCGGCGACCGTGCTCGCGGCCGCGACGCTGCTGTGCGCGCTCGTGCGCATGGCGCATGCCGTCGGCCTCGAGGGCCGGCTCGAAGCGACCCGCGAGCAGGCGTTCACGGACGACCTCACCCAACTCGGCAACCGGCGTCTGCTCGTCGAAGACCTCGATCGCATGGTCGCCGTCGCGTCACCGGACACGCCGGCAGCCCTCGTGCTCTTCGACCTCAACGGCTTCAAGCACTACAACGACACGTTCGGGCATCTCGAAGGCGACCGGCTGCTGGCACAGCTGGCACGCCGCCTCGAGGCCGCCGTGTGCGACCGCGGGACCGCCTATCGCCTCGGCGGCGACGAGTTCTGCGCGCTCGTCGCAGGCGATCCGCGCGAGCTGGACAGCCTGCTGCCGCAGCTCGAGGCCGCGCTTGGCGAAGCGCACGACGCGGGCACGGTCGGCTGCTCGTACGGCGTCGCCCTGGTCCCGCACGAGGCGCAGACGGCCGGCGAGGCGCTCGCTCTCGCCGACCGGCGGATGTACGAGCGGAAGGACCGAGACCGCCGCTCGACGCGACTGCAGATGCGTGATCTTCTCCTCGCGGTCGTCGAAGAGCAGCGACCCGACCTGCACCACCATGCGACCGCTGTGTCGGCGCTCTCGAGGACGGTCGGCCTCGCGCTCGGGATGTCGGTGAACCAGGTAGATGTGGTCGTGCTCGCGGCGGAGCTCCACGACATCGGCAAGGTCGCGATCCCCGATCTCGTGCTCGGCAAGCCAGGCCCGCTCGACGAGGACGAATGGCGCTTGATGAGGACGCACACGATCGTCGGCGAGCGGCTCCTCTGCTCAGTGCCGACACTCGAGCCGGTCGGCGCGATCGTCCGCTCCACGCACGAGCGGTGGGACGGCCTCGGGTATCCAGATGGTCTCGCCGGTGAAGAGATCCCGCTGGCGGCCCGCGTCGTCGCCGCCTGCGACGCGTTCGACGCGATGCTCTCCGACCGGCCCTACTGCCCGAGCCTGCCGCTCGACGAGGCGGTGCGAGAGCTCTGCGGCAACTCCGGCTCGCAGTTCGATCCCATGGTGGTCGAGGCGCTGATCGAGGTCGTCACCTCGAGCGATGCCGAGGTGCGTCGCTCGCCGGTTCGGAGTGCTCCGGTCGAACCGCGGCTATCGACGATCGCCAGCCTGCGCGGCCTGCTCGACGTGACGCGGCTCGTCCGCCGCGCGGGCTCGCTCTCGAGCGTTCTCGACGCGATCGCCCGCACGGTCTCCGAGTCGCTCGGCCTCGGCACCGTCGTCGTCAACCTGCGGCGGCCGGGCACCGATGTCTTCGACGTCGTCACCGTCTACGGCAGCGACGCGGTGCGCGACGCGCTGCTCAACACCGTGAACGGCTGGGAAGAGTGGGCGCCGCTTCTCGACGCGCGCTTCCACCGCCGCGGCGCGTACCACATCCGCGCGGGCGAGTTCGATTGGACGGCGCTCGAGGGGAACCGCGTCGTCGTCGGCGCCGCGCAAGGCGACGATCCCTGGCTGTGGCATCCGGAGGACGAGCTTTTCGTCCCGTTCTACGGCTCCGACGGATCGTTGCTGGGCATCTTCTCGGTCGGTGAGCCGCGCGGCGGCCGCCGCCCGTCCGACGAGGAGCTCGACGTGCTGGTCGCGATGGCGGAGCATGCGGCGGCTGCAGTCGAGAGCCTCGAGGATGCGCCCGTCGAGGCGTAGAACTAGGGGCGCGAAAGCGTCCGCAGCGCATTCTCGACCGGAAGAGGGTCGCCCTTCGCGACGAGCGTTGCGTTGCCGAGCGTCTGTACACGCGCGGCATTGATCGAGCGCACGTTGCCGGTGACGAGCACGATCGCCAGCTCGGGCAGCACGGCGCGCAGGCGTTCGGCGAGCTCGACGCCGTTCACGACCGGCATCGCGACGTCGACGACGACCGCATCCGGTCGCAGGTGACCGGCGAGCGCGACCGCCTCCTCCGCACTGCCGGTGTCGGCGATCACGTCGAGGTCGAACGACGCGTCGAGAAACGCGGTCAGCGCGCGGCGGTACTTCGCATCGTCGTCGACGATCAGCACGGTCGGCACACGCGCAGCATCGCGGTCCTGCCGGATGTGATGCGGGAGGCAATCCGTCTGGGCCTTTGCGCGCGTACTGCCGCCGTACACATCCAAAAAAAGAGAAGGAAGGGTTGGCAATGAAGAAGCACTTCGTAGTCGCGCTGGCGCTCGCGTCGGCCGCCGTTCTCGCCGTGCTGGCGGGTGGCGCCGGTGCCCGGGCGACGGACGACATCTTTACGGTGCACGCGCTCGTCTCGGACGACAGCACCGCGACACCGGCACCCGCCAGCGACGCCAAGCTGGTCAACGGGTGGGGCCTGACCGCAGGCCCGACGACGCCGTGGTGGGCGTCGAACAACGGGACCAACACCTCGACGCTCTACAGCGGTGTCGGTTCGAAGGCGGCGCTGACCGTCGCAGTTGCCGGCGGGCCGACCGGCACCGTCTTCAACAGCAAGAGCACCGACTTCGTCGTGAGCCAGAACGGCAAGAGCGGCGCCGCCCGGTTCCTGTTCGCGACCGAGGCCGGCACCGTGCTCGGTTGGTCGCCGGCGGTCAACGGTACGACCGCGGTTGTCGGGGCGGATCGCTCCGCGGGTGGTGCGGTCTACAAGGGCCTGGCCGTCGCGAACGACCGCCTGTTCGCGAGCGACTTCCACAACGGCCGCGTCGACGTGTTCGACTCGTCGTTCAAGCTGATCACCACCCCGGGTGGGTTCAAGGACGCCAAGGTGCCGAAGGGCTTCGCACCGTTCGGCATCCAGGCGCTCGGCAGCGACATCTTCGTGACGTTCGCGAAGCAGGACGCTGCGGCGAAGGACGACGTGCCGGTGCCCGGCCAGGCGTACGTCGACGAGTTCACCACCGACGGCCAGTTGGTCGCACGCGTCGTGAACAGCGGGAAGAAGAACGCGCCGCTCAACGCGCCGTGGGGGCTCGCTCTCGCCCCGGCCGACTTCTCGGTCTTCAGCAATGACCTGCTCGTCGGCAACTTCGGGAACGGACGCATCAGCGCGTACACGAAGCGCGGCGCGACCTGGGTGTTCAAGGGTCAGCTCCGTCACGCGAACGGCGCGCCGATCGTGATCGACGGCCTCTGGGCGATCGCGTTCGGCAACGGCTCTGCGGCCGGGCCGACGAACTCCCTGTACTTCCTCGCCGGTCCGTCCGACGAGTCGCACGGCCTCTTCGGCTCGATCACCGCCGGCTAGGCACGAGCAAACGAATCGAGAGGGCCGCGGCATCGCGCCGTGGCCCTCTCGTGAAGAGCAACGTGCCTAGAACGAGGGGTTACGCTCGAGCGAGTCCGCGAAGTCGCGGAGCTGCTGCTGCATCGAGCGGATCGTCTCGTCACGCTCGGCGACGTCCGCCTGGAGCCGGTCGGCTTCCGCGTGGAGCCGCTCGACCTCGAGGCGATCGGCCTCGCGCCGTGTTTCGGCCTCGACGACGATCGACCGCAGCGACGCGAGCTGCGAGCTCAGGCCGTCGCTCAGTGAGCGAGCGACCTCGTCGAAGTTGTCGGCGCCCGGCTCGGGGCCTTCGCCGCTCCAGACAGGGGCCTGGGCGGGCTCGAAGGTTGCCTCAGGCTCGAACGACGACGTGGTCGCCATCGCCTCGTAGGCCTTGAACTGGCCGCTGCCGTCGTCTGCCGGCTCGACGTCGGCCGCAACCGGCTCGGCCTCGTCGGTGACCTCGGGCTCGGATTCATCGACCCGCTGGGACTCGACGGCGGTGCTCCCGTTACGTGCGAGGAGCTCGCTGCGCAGGCCCGTCTCGATCGCGCCCTTGGCGACGACGACGAAGTCGATGCGGTCACCGAGCAGCTCGCGAAGCGCAAGGAGGCGCGCGTCGGTCGGCTCTGCGACGGCGACGACAACGGCGCCCTCGTCGTTTTCCTGAATCGGCAGAGCCTCGAGCCGTGAGGCGTCCTCCCACGACATGCGCCTGAGCGCCTTGCCGTCGAACGAGATCGCCGACCGCTCGAAGTACCGGAGATGCCACTGCTCTGCAAGCACCTTGGCCAGATCGTCCTCGCTCGCCCAACCGAGCTTGACGATGACCTCGCCCAGCCGCTCGCCGTTCTCAGCACTGCGGCGCAGCGCCTCGTCAAGCTGTCCCTGGTCGACGTACCCGTGTTCGATCAGGAGCGTGCCGAGGGCCGTCCGCTTCGCTTCGCTTGTCTGGTCCATGAGCGTGTCGGTCATGCTCTCGACCCCGTCCTTTCGTAGTAGCCGCATCGTGCGGGCTTTATCGGCAGGCCGTTGCCGAACCTTGACGGTCGGTTTCCGCGCTCAGATTGCCTGTCTGTGAGCGGGGTTCAGCCGTGTCGGATGGGGCTCGACGGCGCGCAGCTCGAGCAGTTGGTCGATGTCCGCAGCCGGCCCCGGGCGGCCGAGCAGGAAGCCCTGGACGCCGTCGCAGCCCACGCCGCGTAGCTCCTCGAGCTGCGACTCCCGCTCGACACCCTCTGCGACGACGCTGAGATCGAGGCCATGCCCGAGCCGGATGATCGTCTCGACGAGCCGGAGGCCGTCGTCCCGCCGATCGCACTGCTCGACGAACGAGCGGTCGATCTTGAGCACATCGATTGGGAGCCGCGCCAGGTAGGCGAGTGAGGAGTAGCCGGTGCCGAAGTCGTCGATCGCGATGTGGGCACCGAGCTGCTGCAGGCGCTCGAGGTTGCGGTTGGAGACGTCATCGGCGTGCATCAGCGCCGTTTCGGTGAGCTCGAGTACGAGTCGGCTCGGGTCGAGCTTGCTGCGCGTGATCGCCGTCGCCACTTCCTCGGCGAATGCCGGGTCGGCGAGCTGCCGCGCTGCGACGTTGACCGAGATCGAGAGTCGAGAGTCGAACCGGCGCGACCACGCCGCTCCCTGGGCGCAGGCGAGCTGCAGCACGCGTCGGCCGATGTCGATGATCCGCCCGTTCTCCTCCGCGAGGCCGAGAAACTCGAGCGGCGGGACCAGCTCACCCCGCGGGTGCCGCCAACGGCACAGCGCCTCGACTCCAGACAGGCGCCCGGAGCGCATGTCGAAAATCGGTTGGTACAAGACGAAGAGCTCGTCGAGGAACGACGGCCGCGCGAGGTCGCCGAGCAGCGCGAGCCTGCTCACCACCGCCTCGTGCATCGCCGGTTCGAAGAAACGGAACGTGCTGCCGCCGGCGTTCTTCGCGTCGTACATCGCCATGTCGGCATGGCGCAGGATCTCCGCTGCGCCCGAGGTGGCGATGCCGATCGACCCGCCGACGACAAGCTCGTGCCCAGCCGCTGCAATCGGCCGGCGCAGTGCAGCGACGATCCGCTCCGCGATCGATGTCGCATCTCCCCTCTCGAGGAGGACCGCGAACTCGTCGCCACCGATGCGTGCGACGACGTCCGTCGGCCGCACGATCTCGCGCAGGCGCTCGGCGATCGTCTGCAGCAGCTCGTCGCCGGCCGTGTGGCCGAGGCTGTCGTTCACGGTCTTGAAGTCATCGAGGTCGAGGTAGAGAAGCGTCGGCTCAGAGTCGTCGCTGCGCTCGGCGAGCGCGCGCTCGAGCCTGGTGCGGTTCCAGAGGCCCGTGAGCGGATCCGTGTATGCGAGCCGCTCGAGCTCGTCGCGGGCCTCACGCTCCGCGGTGATGTCGAGGAGATAGCCCTGGCGCTGGATCGGTTCGCCGTCGGCGTCGGCGATCGCAGCCGACTCATCGCGCACCCAGACGATCCGGCCGTCAGGGCTGACGATGCGGTACTCGCTGCTGACCGTCCCGTTCTCCGATGCCTCTGCAGCCATCTCCTGGACGAGGCGTTCGCGGTCATCCGGGTGCAGGACACGCTCGAGGAACGAGCTGTCCTGCCATTCCAGCGGCGAATAGCCGAGCATCGCCTCGGTCTGCGGGCTCGTGTAGAGGTTCGTGCAGTCGGCGTCGGCCTTGTCGATGTAGACCACGAGCGGCAGCCGTTCGACCAGGGTCCGGTAACGCTCCTCGGCGGTACGCAGCAGCTCCTCGGCGGCCTTCTGGTCACTGACGTCGCGGATGCTCGCCGTGAACAGCGGCCCGTCGGGCAGGTCGATCCGGTTGATCGTCAGCTCCGCATCGAATTCGCTTCCGTCGGCGCGCAGGGCGCTGAGCTGCACCGGCTTGCCGAGCACCCTCGACTCGCCGGTGTCCAGGTGCCGCCTCAAACCTCGCTCGTGCGCATCGCGGAGGCGGGGAGGCACGAGGACCTCCGAGACGCGGCGCCCCACCACGTCCGCGCGGAGGTGGCCGAAGATTCGCTCGGCGGCGCGGTTGAAGTCGACGATCTGACCGTCGTGGGTCATCGTCACGATCGCGTCGAAGGCGGCGTCGAGCACGGCGCTGTGCCGCGCCTGTGTGGCCAGGAGTGCCTGCGCCGTGTCCGACGGGTCGGAAAATGGGTGCCGCACGTTGTCCAAGGCCGCTCCTTGCCTACATCGGCAACGGCGGACGCGACCTTGACGGCGCCCCTCACCCCTTCGTCTGCTCGACCGCGGCGCGAGCCTCGCGCTCGTACGGGTTGTTCTCGTAGCCCAGACGGAGGTAGCTGAGCGGCATCGCGACCGGGCGGTGCTGCATCTGCCAGACGTGGCACAGCTCGTGCACGACGAGATCCTCCGGCGGGTTCGCCTCCCGCACCAGGATCGTCCAGTGCAGGGCGTAGCCGTCGAAGCGGCGAAGCCACGGCAGCCGGAAGAACCACGGCGCCGTGATCAGGCGCACGTGGCGGATGCCGACCGGACGCGGGTACCAGTCGAGCCGGTCGAGCCGCGCCTTGGCGCGGACGACCTGCTCGTGGGTCACGCCGCCTTGATCGCCGCCGTCAGCACGAGGATCGCTGTGCCGTCGCCGGGAAGCGTCTGGTAGTCGTAGGTATAGAGGCGCGGCAGGGTGACCTTGTCGACCGTCGTGAAGTCGGCGGGCTTGTCGCCGAGGACGATGCTCTTGGGGGTCAGCGTGTCGGTCAGCGGCTGGTCGAGGAGGTCCTTCACGTCACTCCGCGCGACGAGCACCGACGTCGGTGGCGCCGCCCCGTCGGCACGCGGCGGCAGATACGTCAACACCGCGTTCGTGCCCGGGACGAACTTCAGCGTGTAGAGCGAGAGCTCGAGTGCCTCGCGGCGGAGGAGTTGCCCTCGTGCGGGGGTTGCGGTGCCGGTGATCGCGCAGTTCTGCGCGGTCGTTCCGAACCCGCACATCTGGTAGGCGACCGTCGTCGCAGCGTTGAAGAGCTTGTAGTCACCTTCCTCGTGTTTGCCGGTCGACACGTCGGGCTGCACGGCGAGGGTCGAGATCGGCACTTCGACGCTCACTGGGCCGGAGTCACCCTGAAGGAAGCGAGTCGTCTGGAGCGGCGTCGGCACGACGGCTGCGAGCTTGTGGCCAACCTGCAGCTTGTACTCGCCGGAGACACGCGTTGCGATCTGCCGCGCTCTCGCGATCGCGGAGCCGGTCGGCTCGAACTTCGACCACTGCGGCGCGCTCACGGCATCCGGACGGGCCAGCACGACGATCAGCGCCGCGATGCTCGCTGCCGCGACCGCGGCGAGCATCCCGTAGACGAGGCTGAAGCGGAAGTGGTAGCCGGTGCTGCGCGCGCGCTCGGCGCGTCCTGGCGGGGGAAGGGCGACACCCGGCACGACGGCCGGTGCGGTTTCCACCGGGACTACATCTTCGGCCACGTCTCGTCCTTCGTGTAATCGAGCTCCGGCTTCACGAGCTGCTGCTTGTCGAGCAGCTCCACCAGGTCGTCGCCGAACAGCTCGCGCTTCTCCGCGAGGCGCGTGGCGATCTCGTCGACCGCGTCCTTGTTGCTCGCGACGAGGTTCACGGCGATCACGTACGCCTGGCCGAGGATCTGGGCGGCGACGGCGCTCTTGAAGTGGTCATGGAGGATCGATGCGATCGGGTCGGCGTGGAAGTCGGCGCTGCCGCGCGTGCGGTTCATCAGCGTGCGGCCGATGCGCTCGAAGCGCTTCATGATCTTCTCGCGGTACTCGTCTTCGTCCTCGCCTTCCGGCACGAGGCCCTCGAGGTCGAGGCGCAGTGGGCGCATGCCGGCGGTGCCGACCATCCAGGCGGCGGTGTCCGTCGCGGTCTGCAGGTCGCCGCCGACGCCACCGGTGTTCTCGCCGTAGAAGATGTTCTCGGCGGCCATTGCTCCGAGCACGTGGATCAGCGTTCCCATCTCCTCGTGCTGCCAGCGGCTGAACCGTTCCTCGCGTTCGAACGTCTGGTGATGCCCGAGCGAGCCGCCGCGCATGCGGGTCGACAGCCGGCTCGACTCGAGGTCGGGCCGGTACACGTGCGCGGTGACTGCGTGGCCCGCCTCGTGGATCGCGACCGCGCGAAGCTCGTGGCCCGGGTAGGAGACGTTGACCGCGGTGCCCGACTCGAGCGTCGTCATCGACTGCACGAGGTGCTCCCACTCGAACGAGACCTTGCCCTCGTGCTGGGCGTTCGTGAGCGCCATCGAGCAGACCTGGTCGATCATCGCGGGCGAGTACCCGTTCGTGATGCGCGCGATCTCGTCGCGGCGCTTCGGCTCGTCGAGCGCCGGGTCGTGTGCGACCTTGCCGAGGTAGAGATCGAAGACGTCCTTGCGGTCTTCCTTCGTCGGCGTGCGGAAGTTGACGTGACGGCCCATGCGGCCCGGGCGCGTCAGCGCCGGGTCGAGGCGGTCCATCGGAACGTTCGTGGCACCGATGTAGTAGATCTGCTCGCCACGCGGACGCGCGCGCGGGAGGCGCAGCGAGAGCTTGCCGATGCGACGCGGCACGAGGTAGGACGCGTCGAGAAGCGTATTGATGCGGTTCGTCAGGACGCGGCGCAGGAACGGTGGGCTGTCGATCCCGTCCATCGCTACGAGCAGCTGGTTCAGGGCGAGCTGGCCGCCGCCCATCATCCCGCCCATCATCCCGCCGGGGAACTGGTTGACGATGCGGTTGACGATCGGGTTCGTCCACCGACTTGGTGCGCGCTGCTCGAACAGCCGGTCTCGCCACCGCCGGGTCTCGACGATCAGGTCGCCCGAAGGGTTCTGCGCGCCCCACGGACCGTAGAACGAGAAGTCGCTGACGTCGTGCCATGAATATGGATCGGTTGCGGGCGCCATCTGCTGCAGTGCCTGGCGGCGCATTCCGACGGCGTCGATCTCGTCGATGAAGACGATGCACTGACCGCCCCACTTGCGCGCAAGCTTCTTCGCCCTGCGGACGAGCAGGCGCACGATGATCGCGTCGATGCCGATGAAGGTCGCGGCGAAACCCGAGCCGGGCATCGAGACGAAGGGCGAGTTGAAGCCCGTCGCGAGCGCCTTGGCGAGCATCGTCTTGCCCGTTCCCGGGGCGCCGAGGAAAAGGAGGCCGCGTTCGCGCTTGCCGCCGGCGCGCTCGAACGCCTCGCCCGACTGCCAGATCGTGACGACGCGCCGAACCTCCTCCTTCGCCTCCTCCTGTCCGCGCACGTCCCCCAGCTTCACACCCCACTCGGCGTCGCCCGGCTCGAACGCGCGCATCTGCGACATGTTCATCAGGAGCAGCGGGCCGAAGAGGATCGCGAAGTTGGCGATGAAGAGGAAGAAGACGAAGACAACCTGGATCCAAAGCTGCGGGTTGCTGAGAACGCGTCCGGCGCCGTGCCCGATCGACCCGAAGGTGCCGAACCACGATCCCCCGTGGAAGAGCCAGATCACGGTCACGATCAGCGAGACGGTCACCGCGACGCGGTACCAGAAGTGCCAGAACCAGGCGCGCCGCCGCCCGAGCACGTCCTCCTCGCGGTGCTGCTGGCTCTCGACGCCGAACAGGCTGGGCCACGGGATCATCCGCCGGAAGAGCAGGTCGACGAGGCCGCGGAAGGCGACGACGATCAGGAGCGTGACGACCAGCGCCTTCCACAACGGCCAGTTGTCCTGCCGCATGAAGAACGCGACCAGGGCGGGGCTCGTCAGAACGGCGACAAACGTTGCTGCGCGCGTCAGCCGGCGCCAGCTGGCGGCGAGCTCGCGGGCGTCGTCACTCGATGCGAATCCGCCCGCCTGAAACGTCCCGATCGGTTCGACGCCGCCCGCCATTGTCGAAGTCTACGGACGTCAAGCCTCGGCGGATGTTTGTTGCTCGAGGATTAACCGGCGGGCTGAGGCCGGCGGGATTCCGCCAGCCAGAGCCCGAGAATCACGATCGCGCCGCCGATCGCCAGCGTCGCCCGCAGCGGCTCGTGCAGCACGAGCACGGCGGACAGCACGCCGAAGATGGGGACGAGCAGCGCGAACGATGACGCACGTGCCGCTCCGATCAGGCGGACGCCCTCGTAGAACGCGACGAACCCGAGCACGGTGCCGATCACCGACAAGTACGCGATCCCGGCGAGCGCGCCCGCAGGCGCGTGAAGGAGCGGCGACCAGCCGCCGTCCAGGAAGGTGAACGGGAGCAGCAGAACGGTGCCTGCGGCCGTCGCATAGACGTTGGCGCTGATCGATCCGTAGCGTGCGGTCGCGCGGCGGCCGGCGAGCGTGTACACCGACCAGGAGACCGCCGCGCCGACGAACAGCACGTCGCCGAGCACGCGATCGGAGCCGACGCCACCGGTCGGGCTCGCGACGAGCAGGAGCCCGACGAACGCAACGGCGAGCCCGAGCTGGGAGCGCCGCCGCGGCTTCTCGCCCCGCAGAGCCCACGCGAGGAGTGCCGTCGCCACCGGGATCAGCCCCGGCACGAGGACCGATCCGTCGGCGGCGGTCGAGTGCCGCACTCCGTAGAGGAAGAAGAGGTTGTAGGCGAAGACGACCGTGGCGCCGAGGACGAGCACGAGCGGCACGTCCGCGCGTCGCGGCCGCGGCACCGGGCGGCCCGAGAGCAGCGCCCAGAGCCAGAGGAGAAGCGCCGCCGACGCGAACCGCGCCACGGCGACGACCGCGGGTGGCACGTGGTCGGCGGCAACCTTCCCCGCCGGCCAGGTCCCGCCGAAGGCGACCATCCCGGCGAGCAGCGTCACGTACGCGGCGCGGCGGTCGGTCACCTTCTCCATGCTACGGGCGGGTCAGTCGGCAGCGCCGAGTGCCTGCAAGGTCGCGCGCGCTGCAGTGAGCCCATCCTCGAGGTCGCTGATCCGCATGCGCTCGTTCGGCGCGTGCATGTTCGACGACGGAACGGCGAAGCCGGTGACGATCGCGGGAACGTGAAGCTGCTGGAGCAGCGGCATCAACGGGAGCGAGCCGCCGCTGCGTAGGAAGAGGGGACGACGTCCGAGTGCAGACTCGAACGCGTCGGCCGCGAGCTGCAGCGGCCGTTCGGCCGGATCGACGCGTCCCGGGTCGCATGCGGAGAGCACCTCGAACCGCAACGTCGCCCCGTCGGGCAGGCCGCGGCGTAGTACCTGCTCGACGATCGGCGCGAGGTCGTCGGCACGCTGCCCGTCGGCGAGCCGCATCGACAGGTTCGCGTGCGCCTCGGCGACGACGATCGTCTTCTGTTGGAACGCCGATCCGGCCTGGACGCCGTTCACATCGATCGATGGGAGCTCCCACGTCCGCCGGTAGAACTCTGCGGCCGCAGTCGCGTCCGCTGCGACGGCGCCGCGCTCGGCGAGCAGGCCGACGCCGTCCGGCAGCGCGGCCCACACCTCGCGCTCGTCTTCGTGCGCTGGGAGCACGCCGGCGAGCAGCTCCGGTGCGAGCGTCGCCGGCCCGTCGAAGAGGTTGGCGAGCGCGGCGGCGAGGACGTGGACGGCGTTCAGCGCTGCGCCGCCGTAGACGCCCGAGTGAAGGTCGCACGCGCCTGTGCGCACGTCGGCGTGCATGTAGAGCGTGCCGCGCGTCGCAGTCGTGAAGACGTGCGTGTCATCGTCGAGCTTCGGCGTATCGAAGATCACGCACGCTGTGGGATCGCCCGCGTGCTCGGCGAGGTGGTCGACGATCGCCGTGCCGCCGATCTCCTCCTGGCCGTCGCACACGAAGCGCACGTTCACGGGCAGCGCGCCTGCAGCGGCGAGGTCTGCCGCCGCGCGCAGGAGCAGCCAGAGCTGACCCTTGTCGTCTGCGATCCCGCGCCCGATCACCCAGCCGTCGGCGACCGTCGCCCCAAAGGGCTCGGCCGTCCACGCATCCGCGTCGCCCGGCGGCTGGACGTCGAAGTGCCCGTAGCAGAGCACCGTCGGTGCGCCCGGGCTCGATGCGGGGACGGTCGCGTCGACGAGCACCGCTGCGCCGCGATCGACGAGCTCGCCGTTGCCGCCGGCGCGCCGGACCGCGTCGAGCACCCACTCCGCCGCTTCGCGCACCGCCGGCGCCTGCTCCGGATCGGCGCTGACGCTCGGGATCACGAGCAGCGATTGCAGTTCTTGCAAGAAAGAGGTTGAAACGTTGATCAAATAAATGATACAAGCGGTTCAGCCCGATCTGAAGAACCGGGGGTCGCATCCGGAGGGAGGACACGAGCATGGGCAAGCGCGCACGGTGGACGGTCCTGGTGATCGGCGTCCTCGTCGTCGCCGCGGCGGTCGCCGCGGTCACGGCACGGTCGTCGAACGCAGGGAACAAGGACATCTCGAAGATCACGTGGGCGATGGGCGCCACGATTCGAGGCCTCGAGTACACGCACTCGGCGGATTCGGGCTCGGCGACCGTGATCTCGGTCGGCTGCGAGACGCTCGTCAAGTACGACCGAAACGGCGGGCTCGTGCCGGCGCTCGCCGACACGTTCTCGACGCCGAACGCGACGACGTACGTCTACCACGTGCGCAAGGGCGTCAAGTTCTGGGACGGCAAGCCGCTGACCGCGGCCGACGTGCTGTACTCGCTGCAGCAGGCGGCCAGCAAATCCGCCGGCTCGCAGATCGCCGCGTTCTACACAAGCGTGAAGTCGATGACGGCGAAGGGCAGCACGATCACGATCAAGCTGACCGCGCCGGATCCCTACTTCCGCTACTCGCCGGCCGTCACGTACATCCTCGAGAAGGCGTTCTGGCAGAAGAACGGCAAGAACACCGGCTCGCCGGGAACGCTGACGATGTGCACCGGGCCGTACCGCTTCACCAAGTTCGTCCCGGACGATCGCGTGGAGGCGACGCGCTTCGACGGCTACTGGGGGCAGAGGCCGGAAGTGAAGAACGTCGTCCTGCGCTTCATCACCAACGACGCAACACGTCTCCTCGCGATGCGTTCGGGCGAGATCGACGGGAGCTTCCGGATCTCCCAGGATCAGATCGACCAGTGGAAGCGGCTGTCGGGCGTGAACGTGAAGCTCGCACCTGAGCTGCGCACCGCGTACCTGTCGCTCGACCTCGACACGCAGCCGTGGCAAGACGTGCACGTTCGCCGTGCGGTCGCGTACGCGATGGACAAGGCTGGTCTCGTGAGTGCGGTGCTACGTGGCTACGGCCAGACGGCGCCGGTCATGCCGCCGCCGCAGCAGTGGGGCGACGTCGCATCGCGGGCGTACGTGGCGAAGCTCTACAAGTCGTTCCCGACCTACCCGTTCAGCATCGCGAAGGCGAAGGCCGAGCTCGCGAAGTCGAAGTATCCGAACGGGTTCACGGCGACGCTGCCATACCCCGATTCGCAACAGACGCTCGGGAAAGCGGCGCTGTCGCTGGCTGCAAACCTGAAGCAGATCGGCGTCACGCTGAACGTGCAGCAGGTGACGACGGACGCCTGGTTCACGGCGCTCTTCGCGCACAAGGATCTCGGCGCGCAGATCATCAGTTGGGGCGTCGACTATCCGGACCCGGCGGACGCACTGCACTTCATCTACGACAGCACAGCCGCGACGGCAAACAACTTCAATACCGCGAACTACAAGAACGCGCAGATGGACAAGCTGCTGCACATCCAGCAGAGCTCCGTCAACCCGAAGGTGCGTGCCGACGCGGTCGCGAACGCGCTCAAGCTGACTGCGCGCGATGTGCCATACATCCCGATCTGGTACCAGGAGGTCGCGATGGCGCTGAAGTCCAAGTACACGTACGACTTCGGCACTTGGTACCTGTACACACCCTGGGTGGCCGGCATCAAGTCGAAGTGAGCGTCGACACGGGGAGGAGCCCGCAGCTCCTCCCCGCTGACGTATGACCTTCGGCGCGTCCCGCACCGCGTTCGTCCTCCGCCGGCTCGTCGGGCTGGCGGTGGTCGTGGTGCTGGTCTCGTTCCTCGTCTTCAGCCTGCTCTACGTCGCGCCGGGCAGCCCGGAGCAGCTGCTGCTCGGCAACTCGAAGACGATCGATCCCGAGACCGTCCGGGCGGTGCGCGAGCAATACCATCTGAACGGCCCGTTCCTCGAGCGCTACCTCCACTGGGCGGCCAATGCCGCCCACCTCGACTTCGGCAAGTCGATCCGCACGAGTGAACCGGTGGCACACGGGATCTGGCAGCGTCTCTCGCTGACGTCACAGCTCGCAGGCCTGGCGTTCCTCGTCACATTGCTGCTCGGGATCCCGCTGGGCGTGCTCGCCGCGGTCCGCCGGACGAAGCTCGTCGACCGTGGCGTCGTCTTCTTTTCCGTGGTCGGGCTCTCGGCGCCGGCGTTCGCGAGCGGCGTCCTTCTTCTTTACGTGTTCGCGGTGCGGCTGCCGTGGTTCCCCGCGTTTGGGCAGGGCGCCGGCTTCCTCGACCGGCTCAAGCATCTCGTGCTGCCGGCCGCGGCGCTCGCGCTCACCGCGACCGGCCTCGTCGTGAAGATCACGCGCGCGGCGTTCGTCACGGAGCTCGAGAAGGACTACGTGACGTTCGCGCGGGCGCGCGGCATCCCGCCGTCGCGCGTGCTCTTCCGTTTCGTGCTCAGGAACGCCGCGACGCCGATCGTCACGGCGGCCGGCCTGATCCTCGCCTACATGCTCGCGGGTTCCGTGCTTGTCGAGGTGACGTTCGCACTGCCCGGGATCGGCGCGCTCCTCGTCGACTCCGTCACCTCGCAGGACATCCCGATGGTGCAAGGGCTCGCGATGCTGATCGCGGCACTGGTCGTGGTCGCGAACCTCGTTGTCGATCTCGTCTATCCGCTGATCGATCCGCGGATCGTGTTCGGGAAGAGCGCGCGATGACGGCGGTCGCATGGGCACGCGTGCACGCGCGGGATAGCGGCCTCACGCCGCTCGTCGTCGCCTCGCTGGTGATCGTCGCCCTCGCAGCGGTCGCAGCGATCTTCGGGCCGTGGCTCGCGCCGCATCCGGCCGGCGCGCAGGATCTCCTGCTCGGCGTGTCCGGCCCCTCGCACGATCACTGGCTCGGCACCGACGATCTCGGGCGCGACGTCTTCTCGCGCACGGTCGTCGGTGCGCGCACCGCGATCGTGGGACCGTTGCTCGTCGCGCTCGGCTCGATGCTGCTCGGCAACCTCCTCGGGCTGATCGGCGGCTATCGCGGCGGGTTCACCGACACGGCGGTCAGCCGCTATGCCGACCTCGTGTACGCGCTGCCGGCGTTGCTCGTGGCGATCGTCGTCGTCGGCGTGGTCGGCGGCGGTTACTACGTCGCGGTTGGGCTGCTGATCGTGCTCTACTCGCCCGTCGACACACGCATCGTCCGCAGCGCGACGCTCGTGCAGCGCGCGCAGCCGTACGTCGAAGCTGCACGGACCGGCGACGTGCCGCAGCACCGCATCATCTTCTGGCACATCTGGCCGAACGTGCTGCCGCTTGCCGTCGCGAACGCGTTCCTGACCTTCGCATTCAGCATCGTCTCGCTCGCCTCGCTCTCGTTCCTCGGCCTCGGCGTCGGGCCGGGCGCCGCCGACTGGGGCCGGATGCTCTCCGACAGCCGCACCTTGCTCTTCGACAACGAGTGGACCGCGCTCGGCCCCGGTCTCGCGCTGGTCGCCACCGCTGCGTCGATGAACGTCGTCGGCGACTGGTTGTTCGAGCGGCTCACCGAACGGGGCGTGCGCCGGTGAACGTGCTCGAGGTGCGCGGGCTGCGCATCGACGCGCCGCAAGGCGTGATCGTCGACGGGCTCGACCTGACGCTCGGCGAGGGGGAGACGATCGGCATCGTCGGTGAATCGGGCAGCGGCAAGTCGCTGACTGCCCGCGCGCTCGTCGGACTGCTTCCGTCGGGCCTGCACGCGTCCGGCTCCGTGACCTTCCGCGGGCGCGAGCTGCTCGGCGCGCGCGAGCGGGCGTGGCGCGAAGTACGCGGCACCGAGATCGCATTGCTCCTGCAGGACCCGTTCACAATGCTGAACCCGCTCATGCGAGTCGGCCGTCAGATCGACGAGACGGCTCCGGCGCGCGGCCAGGCAGCGGCGCGCCTCGCCGAGGTCGGGATCCGCGAGGCGCATGTCGCGGACCGCTACCCGTTCCAGCTGTCCGGTGGCATGCGGCAGCGGGTCGGGCTCGCGTCAGCGCTCGCGAGCGACCCGACAGTGCTCGTGGCCGACGAGCCATCGACCGCGCTCGACGTGACGACGCAGCGCGAGATCCTGCGGCTGATCCGCTCGACGCAGGAGGCGCGCGGCATGAGCGTCGTGCTGATCACGCACGACCTGCGCGTCGCGTTCGCGGTCTGCGACCGCGTGTACGTCCTCTATGCAGGCCAGCTCCTCGAGGTCGGAAGCGCGAGGGAGCTCGAGCACCATCCGACGCACCCGTACACGCACGCACTGCTCGCTGCCGAGCCGCTGCTCGAGCACCGCCTCGAGCGGCTGCCGGCGATTCCGGGCGCGGTGCCACGGGCCGAGGCGGTGCGCGGGCACTGCGCGTTCGCCGGCCGCTGCCGGTTCACGGCCGCGGCGTGCCGATCGGAGCGGCCGCAGCTGCGCGCGGTGGGGGAGGGCCGCGCGACTGCGTGCCTCCGCTACGAGGAGATCAAGGGCTCGCTGGTGCCGACCGCGCGCGAGTCGTCTGTACGCATCGAAGAGCGCGCACCTGCGGATCTCCTGCTCCGGGTCGACGGCGTGTCGAAGTCGTTCGGCGGCGCGCGCCCGGCGCTCGACGGCGTGTCGCTCGCGGTCGGCAGAGGAGAGAAGGTCGGCCTCGTCGGCGAGTCGGGGTCGGGGAAGACGACGCTCGCGCGCTGTCTGCTCGGGCTCGAGACGCCGAGCGCCGGACGCATCGAGCTGGAAGGGCTCGACGTCAGCGACTACGCGGCGCTGTCCACCGAGGAGCGTCGCCGGGCGAGGCACACCGTGCAGATCGTCTTCCAGGATCCGTATTCGACGCTCAACCCTGCGCGCAACGTCGGCTTCACGATCGGCGAGGCGATCCGGCGTGCGCGGCTGCGCGGCGGCAGCGCGCCGACCGTTGCCGAGCTGCTCGAGCTCGTGGGCCTCCCCGCGGCGTACTCCGTGCGCCGGCCGTCCGCGCTGTCGGGTGGCGAGCGGCAGCGCGTCGCGATCGCGCGGGCGCTCGCACTCCAGCCGAGCCTGCTCGTGTGCGACGAGCCCGTGTCGGCGCTCGACGTGTCGGTGCAGGCGCAGATCCTGAACCTGCTGCTCGACCTGAACGAGCAGATCGGGCTGGCCTGCCTGTTCATCACGCACGACCTCGCGGTCGTGCGGCAGGTGAGCGAGCGGGTGTACGTGATGCACGAGGGCCGGATCGTCGAGGCCGGGCCGACGGGCGACGTGCTGGCGGCGCCGCGAGAGGAGTACACCCGGACGCTGATCGAGTCGGTCCCGCAATCGGATCCGGCGTGGCTCGCGCCGGCGAACACCTAAGAGAGAGGAGAAGACGTGCCGTACGTGCTGTCGACTGCGTGGGTGAAGCCGGGGAAGGGCGACCGGCTTCGGGAGTGGTACCGCGAGCTGGGGAGCCGGAGCGACGAGGCGTTCCAGACGCTCGACAACGAAGGCGTGCGCCAGGAGGTGGCGTTCATCTTGAACACCCCGTACGGCGAGCTGCTCGCCGTGTTCCTGGAGGTCGACCAACCGATGGACAAAGCCGACGAGAAGTTCTTCAGCTCACCGTTCGAGCTCGACCACCAGCACCTTGCGGTGATGGACGACACGACCGTCGAAGGCTCACATGGGCGCGTGCACGCGGAGATGCAGTACGGGCTGCAGAACCCGGCGGGCGGCTCGAGGTCGGTGACCCTGCCCTAAAGCGAGCGCGGGACCGGCAGCTCGACGAGGTCGTCCTCGGCGAAGAGATCGCCGCCGCCGAGGGCTGTCGCCACGCGGTTCGCCGAGCGGGCGAGGTGCTCGCCGAGCTTTCGCGCTGCGAGCTCGGCGTCCCGCGCGACGCAGGCGTCGAGGATCGCGCGGTGCTCGCGGTGGCGGTCGGTGAAGTCGCGCTCGGGGGACTTGTAGACGCGGCGGTAGCGCTCGCTCGTCCCCCACAGCGGCGTGATCGCGCGCACGAGCCAGTGCGAGTGTGCGGCGTCATACAGCGCGAAGTGGAACTCGGCGTCCGCCACCCATGACGCCGCGTGGTCGGCGGTGCGCTCCGCCTCGACGGTGTGGTCGAGCGCGGCGCTCGCCTGACGTTCGTGCTCGTCGTCGAAGGCGAGCGCGGCCTCCCAGACCGCACGCGCCTCGATCGCGAACCGCGCCGTGTACACCTCCCGCAGGTCCTCGACCGACAACTCGGTTACCCGGGCCGAGCGGTGTGGGTTGTGCTCGACGAGGCCGAGCGCCTCGAGCTGGCGAATCGCCTCTCGGATCGGCATCGGGCTCATGTCGAGCTCGGCGGCCAGAGCGGTGTAGTCCAGCTTCGTCCCGGGCGCGATCTCGCCTGAGATGATCCCCTCGCGCAGGATGTTGAAGGCGCGTCCCGAGAGCGTGCGCTCCTCGGTTCTCAGTGTCGGCGGGAGTTTGATGCTCTTTAGTTGATCAAATCTTCGGCCTACTTGCCCCGTCCGATGACCTGCGGGCGGTTGAGGTCGAGCGCGATCGCGAGGATCAGCGTCGCGATCCAGACATTCGGAGGATCGAGCCGGAGCGCCTCGTGGTCGCCGATCGTGTTGCAGATGAGCCAGATCACGAACCAGGCGATCGTCATGAGACCCCCTCCCGCACGCGGACCGCTCCGTCGAGCGTGTCGACTGTCTGCTCAGCAAACTGCGCCGAGGGCACGACGAGCACCGGACAGCGGGCCTCGTGTACGACCGCGGTCGAGACGCTGCCGTGCAGCACGCGCCCGACCGAGCCCCACCCGTGCGCACCGACCACGATCATCTGCGCCCTGCGCGCCAGAGCGAGCTTGCAGATCTGGTCGGCAACCGGCGACCCCTCGGTCGCGTGGACGGGATCGCAGGTGACGCCGGCCTCGTCCGCGACGGCGCAGGCCTGCTCGAGCGCGTGCTCGATCCGGTTCTGCTCCACCTTGCGGATCTCGGTCCAGAGCTCGGCGTACCCATAGGAGCCGGTTCCGGCGAACAAAAATGGTGCGTGCTCGACCGCGACGACGACGAGCGGCGTGTCGAGGGCGCGAGCCAGCTCGACCGCTTCGAGCGTTGCTTCGGCAGCCGACGGTGAGCCGTCGGTCGCGAGCACGATCGGCCTTGCGCTCATGGTGTCCTCCTTCTTCGACACCCACATCGTCCGGCTCGGTCGTCTGGTCGAAATCGGTAGTAGTCCGCAGGTAGTCCTCGGTCGCCGCCGGATTTGGCGCATGCGTGGAGTCGCGACGATGCTGGTGTGGTCCTCGAAGCAACTCGTGAGGATGTCGTTCTTCGTGACGGCTCGACGCTCCGTCTGCGGCCGACACTGGCCGGCGACGGCCCTCCGCTGACCGCGTTCTTCGCGCACCTCTCGCCCGAGTCGCTGTACCTGCGATTCCAAGGGGCCGTGAGCGTCGACGAGCACTTGGTCACGTCGTTTCTCGGCGGTGACGGTACCGAGTCGCTCTCGCTCGTCGGTGAGCTGACCGACGAGGCAAGCGAGCACCGGATCGTCGGCATCGGGACGTACGTTCGGCTGCGCGATCCCGCGCGGGCCGAGGTCGCGTTTGCCGTCGCCGACGAGTTTCAGCACCGCGGCATCGGCAGCCGGCTCCTCGAGCGGCTCGCCGTTCACGCCCGCCGCGAGGGCATCGACCGCTTCGTCGCGCAAGTGCTCCCCGCGAATCTCGCGATGTTGCGCGTCTTCGGCGACGCCGGGTTCGAGGTGACCCGCCGGTATGTCGACGGCGTCGTCGAAGTCGAGTTCGCGCTTGCGCCGTCCGACGGCGTCCTCGATCGGATCGCTGACCGCGACCACTCCGCCGTCGCAGCGTCGCTCGGCCGCTTCTTCGAGCCGCGGTCGGTGGCGGTGATCGGTGCCTCTGCACGCCGCGGCTCGATCGGCGGCGAGCTGTTCCGCAACATCCTCGACGGCGACTACCTCGGCGTCGCCTATCCCGTGAACCCGAAGGGCGACCCGGTCGGCGGCGTCCGCGGCTACCGGGCGATCGACGAGATCGGCGAGCCGGTCGACCTGGCGGTGATCTGCGTGCCCGGCGATCAGGTGATCTCGGCCGCCGACTCGGCACTGCAGGCGGGAACGCGCGCGCTCTGCGTGATCTCGGCCGGGTTCGCGGAGACGGGGGCGGAGGGGCGCGCCCGTCAGGATGAGCTGCTCGCGCTCGTCCGTCGCTATGGCGCGCGGATGATCGGTCCGAACTGTCTTGGAATCGCGAGCGGGGCGACGCGGCTCAATGCGACATTTGCGCGGCGCGCTTTCCCACCCGGCCGAATCGCGTTCTCCTCCCAGAGCGGTGCGTTGGGGTTGGCGCTGCTCGAGCAGGCTGAAGCGCGCGGCCTCGGGCTCTCCGCGTTCGTCTCGATCGGCAACAAGGCGGACGTCTCATCGAACGACCTGCTCGAGTACTGGGAGGACGACCCGTCGACCGACGCCGTGCTTCTGTACCTCGAGTCGTTCGGGAACCCGCAGAAGTTCGCGCGCGTGGCCGGGCGGGTCGCCCGTTCCAAGCCGGTTCTTGCGATGCGCAGCGGTACGACTGCCGCCGGCGCGCGTGCCGCCTCGTCTCACACTGCTGCGATGGCGGGATCGGATGCCGTCGTCGACGCGCTGTTCCGCAAAGCGGGAGTTCTGCGAGCCTCGATGCTGCAGGAGTTGCTCGACACGGCCGTCGTGTTGACAGCAGTGCCGCTTCCGGCCGGTAACCGCGTCGCGGTGGTCACGAACGCCGGCGGGCTCGGGATCCTCTGCGCCGACGCATGCGACGGAGCAGGGCTGGCGTTGCCGCCCCTCTCCGAGGAGACGCGCATCGCTCTCTCGGAGGTGATCCCGCGCGAAGCAAGCGCGGCCAACCCGGTTGACCTCCTCGGCTCGGCGAATGCGACGACCTACGACCAAGCGTTGCCGATCATCCTGCGCGACCCGAACATCGACGCAGTGATCGCGCTGTTCGTGCCGCCCGTCGTCGAGGACCCGCGAGCCGTCGAGGCCGTGCTCGAACGCATCGGGCGCACCGCCGACAAGCCCGTCGTCCCGGTCGTGATGAGCGCCGACGGCTCGGCGGCAGGCGGCTTCGAGTATCCGGAGTCCGCGGCACGCGCGCTCGGCCTCGCTGCACAGCGCGCCGCCTGGCTGCGCCGGCCGGCCGGCCGAGTACCGGCCATCGACGTCGACCGCGACCGGGCAATCGCGATCGTCGACTCGGCCGAGCCGGGCTGGCTCGGCGCGCGGGTCGCGCGCGATCTGCTCGAGGCGTACGGCATTCCGCTCGTTCCGGAGCGCTCGGCCTCGACTCCGGACGAAGCGGTTGTGGCCGCGCGCGACCTCGGCTTCCCAGTCGTCGTCAAGACGTCGGTTGCCGGCGCACACAAGACCGAGAGTGGCGGGGTGGCCCTCGATCTGCGTTCCGACGACGACGTGTTCGCGGCCGCCGCCCGGATGGGCGGCGAGGTGATCGTACAGCGGTACATCACCGAAGGAACCGAGTTGCTCGCCGGGCTCGTCCAGGATCCGGTCTTCGGCCCAATCGTCGCGTTCGGCCCCGGCGGCGTCTACGCCGAGCTGATCGGGTCGGCGAACTTCGCACTCGCGCCGCTGACCGACGTCGACGCGGGCGAGCTGCTGTCGACCGGGAAGGTCGCCAAGCTCGTCGACGGCTGGCGCGGCGCGCCGCCCGTGGAGCGCGCAGCGATCGCCGACCTGCTACATCGTCTGTCGCGGCTCGCCGCCGACCTTCCCGACGTCGCCGAGCTCGATCTGAACCCGGTGCTTGCCGGCCCGGACGGCTGCGTCGCGGTCGACCTGCGCGTCAGGATCGCCCGATCGGCGCCGGCGGAGGGCCCCAAGACGTGGTGAGGGTCAGTGTGGTTCGATTCTCCGCGTGAACACGCAGGAGACCGACCGCCTTCGGGTCTTGTTGCAGACCGGGATTGCGATCAGCTCTGAGCTCTCCCTCGACGGAGTGCTCACGCGAATCGTCGAGGCCGCCGCGCTCGTCACCTCGGCGCAGTACGCGGCGCTCGGCGTCATCGACCCGACGGGGACGGCGCTCGAACGATTCATCACCCACGGTGTCGACGACGAGACTCGCGCGCTCATCGGCGACCTGCCCCGCGGGCGCGGTGTGCTCGGAGCGTTGATCTCCGACGCCCGGACGTTGCGGTTGCACTCGATCGCCGACGACCCGCGCTCGGTCGGCTTCCCCCCCGGCCATCCGGAGATGAAGACGTTCCTCGGCACGCCGATCGTGCTGCGCGGCGTCGCCTACGGGAATCTCTATCTGACGGAGAAGGCCGGCGGCGCCGAGTTCGACGAGCACGACGAGGAGATCGTCTCGCTCCTTTCGGCGCAGGCGGCCGTGGCGATCGAGAATGCGCGCCTGTACGAGTCGGCGACTGCGTGGTCACGGCAGCTCGAATCGATGCAGGAGATCAGCGAAGCCCTCGTCAGCGAGCTCGATCTTGGGAAGCAACTGCAGCTCGTCGCCGAGCGACTGCGCGAGCTGATCGACGCACGCGTCGTCGCGATCGCGCTCCCGGTTGCCGACGGCCTGCGAGTCGAGGCGATCGCCGGCGAGAGCGCCGACACGCTGCTGCACTCCGTCATCTCACACGCCTCGAAGATCGGGAACGTGTTCGCGCGCGGCCGCAGCGAGCGCGTCGACTCGATCATCGACGACCCGGAGGTCGTCCAGGAGGTCGCCCGGCGCTTCGCCGCAGTGACAGGTATCTACGTCCCGCTCATCTCATCCGGCGGGCCGATCGGGATCGCGTTCGCGCACGACAAGCTCAACCGCGATCCGCGCTTCACGAGTACCGACCTGCGCGTGGCCGAGCACTTCGCCCAACGTGCTGCCGTCGCGGTCGAGCTCTCGCAGCGCGTCCAGCGCGATTCACTGCGGCGCGTCTTCGAAGGTCAGGAGCTCGAACGCCGCAGGCTTGCGCGCGAGCTGCACGACGAGACCGGACAGGCGCTGACGTCGGTACTGCTCGGGCTGAAGGCAGTCGAGACCGCGGACGACGTCCCCGCTGCTCTCGGCACGCTTCGCGAGCTCGTCGTCGGCACGCTGCAGGACGTTCGGCGTCTGGCCGTGGAGCTGCGGCCGAAGGCGCTCGACGACTTCGGCCTCCTGCCCGCGGTCGAACGGCTCGTCGAGACCGTCCGGGCGGCGACCGGCATCGACGTGCAGTTCGAGTCGCGCCTCGGCGAGCAGCGGCTGCCATCCGAGGTCGAAACCACGCTGTACCGCGTCGTCCAGGAGGCGCTGACGAACATCGCCAAGCACGCCGCCGCGCACTCGGCGAGCGTCCTGCTCGTTCGTCGTGACGCGTCCGCGACCGCGGTCGTCGAGGACGACGGTCAGGGGTTCACGAGCGTGGACGAGGCCGAGGGCGGCATCGGGCTCGCCGGGATGCGCGAGCGGCTCGCGTTACTCGGTGGCCGGCTGATCATCGAGTCGGACGCTGCTACGGGCACGACGGTCGCTGCCGAGGTGCCGCTCCCGTGATCCGCATCCTCGTGGTCGACGACCATGCCGTGGTCCGCTCCGGGTTGAAGCTGCTGCTCGCGGCCGAGGCCGATCTCGAGGTCGTGGGGGAGGCAGGCACGGCGCGAGAAGCCGTGTTCGAGGTGCGCGCGCAACGGCCGGACGTGGTCCTCCTCGACGTCGTCATGCCGGGCGAGAGCGGGATCGAGGCAGTACCGAAGCTCCTCCACGAGTCGCCGGAGACGAAGGTGCTCGTCCTCTCGATGCAGGACGACCCGAACTACGTCCGCGAGGCGTTCTCCGCAGGGGCGAGCGGGTACGTCCTGAAGGAAGCCGCGGACGCAGAGGTCGTCGACGCGATCAGGCAGGTCGCGGGCGGAGGCAGGTATGTCCACCCGGTGCTCGGTGCGCGGATGGTCGCCGCCGACGCCGAGGCGAAGGCCGCTGCGGCTGCCGATCCGCTGTCGGATCGCGAGCGGGAGGTCCTCAAGCTCCTCGCGCTCGGTCACACGAACCAAGAGATCGCGAAGCTGCTGTTCATCTCCGTGCGCACCGCGGAGACGCACCGCGCGCACATCATGCGGAAGCTCGGGCTCGAGACGCGCGCAGCACTCGTGCGCTACGCGATCGAGCATGGCCTGCTCGGCGACTGAGCGGCGGCGCGACTAGCGCGCCGCCGTCGTCGACATTGGGTTGAGCGAGACCGAGCTGAGCCTGCGGGCCAGCTCGTCGAGCTTGAGCGCGCCCGTGGTGATCGGCCGCAGGTAGATCGGGTCGTCGTCCGTGAGCTCGATCACGACGGCCGGCTCCCCGACGATGTGCTCGGCGGGTGTCCTGGCCACACGGACACCCGCAATCGCCGTTCCGGGGATCGAGAGGACCGCGTGGATCGCGGTTTCCTGCTCGTCTCCCGCGAGGCGCACGATGTCGTCGGTCACGAGCACGTACCCGACGTAGTGGCGGGTCGCGTGGCGGCGTCGCCAGACGACACGTGCGGTATGACGCGCTCCGATGATCATCGGACCGTCACGACCAGGCGCAGGATGTTGTCCTCGCCGATCGTCTCCATCTTCATTCCCATCGGGTAGTCCTCGCCCGCGCGTGTCTTGAAGACGTATGTGCCGCGTGCGAGGAAGCGAGCCGTTGCCGTTGCGCCTACGTGTGCCATTGCGGGCCGACTCAGCGTGGCCTTCGGGCCGCTCAGCTGAACCAGCTTGTGCGGCATGACGTCGTTGTCGACTACCTTGAGCGTGGCGCCCTGCGCCAGCGTGATCGTCTGTGACGCCTTCCAGCTCGACCTGTCGAACGACCACGAGTGGCAGCCGCGGAGCTGGTGGCGAATCGTCAGCGTCGCCGAGCGCGGCGCCGCGAGGGCTGAGCCTGCGACTGCGAGTGCGACGAGAGCGGTGAGCATGAGTTTCATCTGAGTGCTCCTCTGATCGAAGAGAGCGGGCCGCTTCCGCGGCCCGCTCTCGGAGATGCGCAGAGTTCAGGCAACGGGGACCGAGGTTCCCGTCGTCTCCGGCCTGCGCTGGCCGAAGAGCTCGAATGCCTTGTCGCGTGCGCGCAGCGCGCCGGCGAAGACCAGGATTGCGAAGCCGATCCCGGTCAGCAGGAGCGCGACGCCCATCACGACCCCGAACATCGCGACGTTCTCAGCGAGGTAGCTCGAGTTGAGCGCCGTCGTAAGTGCGGTCTCGGTGATCCAGATCTGGCGGATGGGGTTGTCGAGGGCCTGCCCGTTCTTCCCCTTCAGCGCCTTGGTCTCGTCGTTGGTGCCCTTCCCGTCGGCGGTCGCGAAGCGCGGGAGCTGCGAGTAGGTCAGGCCGCCCGTCGCCTCGAGCGTGTGGATCCGCATATACGTCGCGAACGCACGAGCCCGGGCACCCGTGGTGATCGGCTTCCCGGCGACGTCGGTCGTCGGCAGCTTGATCGATGCGGGCAGGCCGGCCTTCTTGGCCTCGGCCGCAATTGCCGTCCTGTTCATGTCGGGAGTTCCGACGATTGCCTCCTGCTTGAGGCTGTCGCGCACCGTGTTGCGCCCGTTGACGCCCATGGCGATCGCGACGACGCCGAACACGATCAGCACGATCGCTGCGACGGCGCCTCCGTATTCGAACCACTTGCGCATCTCCACTCCCTTCCTTGCGGCCAAGTCACTTGCTCGGCCTGATGCGCACACCATCGATCCGGGCTGTCCCGGCGCCATCGGGCGCGCACCTGAACGTGATTGCGGGAATGCCGCAAGACTGCTGCGGCGCTAGCGCGCGGCGAGGAGCCGGCGGTCGAGCAGCGCCTCGAGAGAGTCGACGGCGAACACGGCCAACCCGGCTGTGTGGCCCGCTTCGACGCCGGCGGAGGTGTGTGTCAACGTCACCGCCGCCTCGGGGTGAACCCCGAGGCGCTCACACGCGGCGAGGAGCAAGTCGGGTGCCGGGCGCGGGCGCAGGTGCTCGCGACGCATCGCGTCTGCGTCGATCTGCACCTCGATCAGGCGGTCGAGCTCTGCGAGCTCGAGCATCGCACCCGTGCGGGCACTGGCCGACACGACCGCCCTGCGGAGGCTCGCCCGGCCGGCAGCCTCGAGGTAGCGGCGGGCTCCGGCGACCGCGGTGACGCCGTGGACGTGCAGCTCGCGCGCGAGCACATCGCTCTTTCGCCGCGCCAGGCGTTGCATCGCCTTCGCGTCGGGTGAGATGCCGCGGCTCGCCAGGAAGG
>Ga0070660_100000329_pt1 | contig 31290 bp, 22 predicted proteins | sample KBSC33metaG_FD_64670 | JGI IMG/M metagenome (GOLD analysis project Ga0070660, IMG submission 64670) | Corn rhizosphere microbial communities from Kellogg Biological Station, Michigan, USA - KBS C3-3 metaG | ecosystem: Host-associated > Plants > Roots > Rhizosphere > Soil ... | reverse complement strand
CCAGAATATAGGATTGCTCCAGGGTAGTTCTATGCTTTTATTGGCGAGCTTATTAAATAAAGGCATCAATGAAATAACCAGTAGCACAGAAAATATAAAAGATACAAATGCCACTAAAACAGATTCGCTTAAAAATTGCCCGATCAATTGACTTCGAACGGAACCTACTGTTTTTCGAATGCCCACTTCTTTTGCTCTTTTTTCACTTCGTGCTGTAGAAAGATTCATAAAGTTGATACAGGCAAGCAGCAATACAAATACGCCAATGATAGAAAACAGCCAGATAAATTGGATACGGCCACCGGCAGGTTTGCCATTTTTGAAATCGCTGTACAAACGCCATTTGTCCATGGGAAATAATACGGCTTGTTCTTTTCCATCTCTTGAGGCTACCTTATGTATCATTACTACATTCTTAATTTTTTCCGATTCTTTGTCCATATTAATATTATCGGCAACCTGTACATAAGCCTGCCATGAATGGTTGTTCCACTGCGTGGCTGCATCTTTAAGCCATTGTTCTGTGGTTATATATTTTTTCCAGGGTAACAATAATTTAGTATCGTATAATGTAGTATTGTGAGGAAGGTCTTCAAAAACGCCGGCTACTTTGTAATCCTCTTTATTGTCAAACTTTACCATTTTATTAATCGGATCTGCATTGCCAAACAGCCTCTTTGCCAATGAGGCGCTTAACAAAACAGAAGATGGATCAGTCAATGCATTAATATTTCCTTTCGCCATTCTTAATGAAAACATAGAAGGAAAATTGGATTCAACCCACATGCCTCTTTCGGTAATTTTCTTTTCGCCTACTGCCAGTACATGGCCAAAATTCCAGGAAGCCATAGCCACATTTTTAAAATCGCTACCATATTTGGTGTGCAATTCGTTACCAATAGGCATGCAAACGGCTTGCGCCGTTTGCATTTTATTATCATTATCTATAAAAGTAGTCATCACCTGCGCAAGCCGTGCATGGTTTGTATGATAATCATTGTAAGTAACTTCATCCTGTATCCAAAAGGCAATCAACATGGCAACGGCCATGCCAGTTGCCAATCCGAGAATATTAATAAGAGAGTAAACTTTACTCTTAATCAGGTTTCGCCAGGCAATTTTGAAATAATTTTTTATCATCTGAATTCATTTTTAATTCCGTTTGTGCATTACTGTTATCTATAGTTTGGTTTTATTTTTCCTTGAAAAACCACCGCCTTAGGCGGTGGTAATGTTCTGTGGGCTTTGCCTGAATTTTTTAAGTAATGTTGATCAATAAATTCAAAATAATATCATTCTCCTCGTTCTTAAGAGGGCTACGCCCGATTCTTCCAACCCACCTTCTCAGAAGGTGGGTGTTCAGTTTTATAGTAAACCAATAAATATTGAAGATTTCTGTTTTCAAATTAGCGCATTAGCTAATCAGCACATTATCACATTATTCACTTCTTAAACTCTCCACCGGATTGGCTGTCGCTGCTTTTAATGTATTTAAACTCACTACAACCAATGTTAATACGAACATTGCAATGCCAACAACAACAAATAGCCACAAATTAATACTGATGCGGTACTTATAATTCTCCAGCCAGTGATTCATTAGCCAATAAGTAAGCGGCACGGCGATTACAAAGGCAATTATAACGAGCTTTAAAAATTCTTTTGATATTAGTATGAGCAACTGCTGTACACTTGCGCCCAGCACTTTTCGCACACCGATTTCGCGAAAGCGTTTTTCAATTGTAAATGATGCTAGACCAGCTAAGCCAAGACAGCAAATAAAAATGGCGAGTGCAGAAAAAATATTAGCAAGCTTGCTAATTAACTCTTCCGTAATAAATTTCTTTTGAAATTCCTGGTCAACGAACTTATATTCAAAAGGAGCGGAAGGATTGTATTTTTTAAATACAGTTTCCAAAACAGCAAGAGCTTTTTGGGCAGGCACTCCGGTTTTTATACGCATGGTATTCATGCTTGAATTGTTCCCATCATACACCATCATCATCGGGTAAGCAGGCTCAAAAGGAGAGGTCATAATTACGTTATCTGTTACGCCAATCACGGTATATGTTTTCCCATAACGCATTTGCATACCGATAGGATTTTTCAGTTTCATTGCATCAACAGCGGCTTTGTTTAGCATCATCGAAGTTGAATCGGCAGGTGTCCCGGTAAAATCATGGCCTTGCAAAATTTTTACGTCCATCGTTTTTGCAAAATTAACATCAGTTCCCAAACCACCCATAATGATTTGCGCATTGGCAGGCTTGCCATCATAATCCGGTGCGCCTGTATTCCACCATACTTCTGTTATTGGCGATGAAGTTCTTGTAACATCTGTAATAACCCCCGATGTAAGCAAATCATTTTTTATTGCGGCAAAACTTTTATCGGTATCCGGCGTGGAAGGAACCATGATGAGGCCATTAGGATTATAACCCATATCACGCTCCTGAACGTGTTGTATTTGCTGGTAAACAATGATAGTAGCAGATATCAACAAGATAGAAATTACAAATTGAGAGATGACCAGGATGTGCCTTGGCAAAATTGTTTTTTTTCCGGAAATGATTGTTCCTTTTAAAACTTTTACAGGGTTGAATGATGATAGATATAAGGCAGGATAACTACCGGCAACGAAAGCCGTAAATAAGATGATGCCCAGTGCCATGATCCAAAACAAAGGCCCCGTTACGTTTAAAGAAAGATGTTTATCTACCATTAAATTAAACGATGGCAACAATAAAGTAACCGAAGTAATTGCAAGAACAAAAGCCATGAATGTTAAGATGAATGATTCGCAATAGAATTGAAATATCAATTGTTTTTTGTTGGAGCCAAGCGTTTTCCTGATGCCCACTTCTTTTGCACGTTTCTCACTTCTTGCCGTTGATAGATTCATAAAGTTGATACATGCAATCAGCAAAATGATAATAGCAATGATGGAAAACAAACGCACATACTCAATCATGCCGCCGGTATTTTTGCCATTTTCAAAATCGCTGTACAAATGCCAGTGATTCATAGGGAAGGCAAAGTAGCTGCTGATTTCATCATGGCCGTGCGACCTTTTTATTTTTGTAATCGTCTTATTTAATAAGGCTGTATCTGCATTGGGCACAGTTTGTATAAACACATTCCACGAGGAATTTATCCATTCATTCATTGATGCTTTTGTGCCGGGGTCGTTGTAGTTGAAAGGCATTATCCAATCAAACTGGAAAGTAGAATTGTCCGGCGGATTTTTAACTATCGCAGTTACTTTTACACTCTTGTTGTTATCAACCGTGAGCATTTTATTAATAGGGTCGGCATTTCCAAAAAATGCCTTTGCTGCATCTTCAGTAAGTACGATAGAGTTTGGGTCTTTCAGCGCAGTCGCTGCATTTCCTTTTACAAACTGCCATGAAAAAACATCAAAGAAATGGCCGCTCACTACATAGCCCTGTTTCTTTATCTTATTGTTATTATAAGCAAGTACATTTTGTTGTTGATATGTTGTAACCACTGCATGTTTTATTTGCGGTGAGCTGTTTTCGAGTGTACTGGCAAGCGGCATCGCCATACTTCTGTCAGTAAAAACCTGGTTATTAAAATTGCGGTTAGCGATAACCTGGTAAATGTTATCATAATTTTTTTGAAACCTGTCATAGGTAAGTTCGTCATGCACCCATAATAAAATAAAAACGGTGCAAGCCATGCCAATAGCCAGCCCGAGAATATTGGTAATAGAAAATCCTTTGTTTCTGAAAAGATTTCTCCATGCTGTTTTAAAATAATTTTTAAGCATTTTATTTTCGTTTATGGATGGCCGCTATATTATAGTAAACCAACAAATAATCTGAATTTTCATATTCACATTTTCACATTTCCCGATTTTCACATTAGCATTTATTCACTCCTCAAACTCTCCACCGGATTTGCCACCGCTGCTTTTATCGCCTGAAAACTTACAGTTATCAATGCTATCAATAAAGCCAGTAATCCTGCAATTATAAATATTGTCCAGTTTATTTTTATTCTGTAGGCATAGCTATTCAGCCAATTATTCATCATCCACCATGCAAGCGGAAATGCGATGAGGCACGAGATGGCTACCAACTTTAAAAAATCTTTGGAAAGCAAGCCCGCAAGGCCTTTTGCAGATGCGCCCAGCACTTTTCTGATGCCGATTTCTTTGGTTCTTCTTTCTGCTGTATATGCAGCTAAGCCAAATAATCCTAAGCATGAAATGAAGATCGCAAGTATCGCAAAAACCATTGCTAACTTTCCGATTAAGGTTTCTGTGGAAAATTGTTTTGCAAAACTTTCATCTACAAATTTGTATTCAAACGGATAACCCGGATTGTCTTTTTTAATTACATTTTCTATTTTGGATAAGGCATCTTTTGTAGGAACGGATTGCTTGATGCGAATGGATAAAATATTGACATTAGAAGTGTCAGCAAATAATATTAACGGAGCACCTTGTGCATACATATCATTGTAAACAAAATCATTCATAACTCCGATGATCGTAAATTTTCTTGGACCGCCTTGTTTAAGCACGCTTCCAATTACTTCTTTTTGATTAATCATTTTTGCAAGCGTTTCATTGATGATCACATTATCGCTGTCTGATTTTATATCCGGATAAAAATTTCTTCCTTCTTTTAGTTTCAGCCCCATGGTTGAAATATATTCAGGGCTCCCGCCTTCTCCTGTAATTAAAATTTGCTTGGAAGGATCTTTTCCCGGCCATTGCCAACTTCCCGAGTTACTTCCAAGATTCAATATTGTACTTGTGCTCAAAGCCGCGTCTTCAACAGCGCCGGTGGCTTTTAAGTCATTTTTAATTACATTAAAATGTGATTGTAAATTTCCCTGCACAGAAGTATAGATCAAATCGTTTTTATTATAACCTAAATCACGGCTTTTTACGTGTTGTATTTGTTGGAAAATAATAATGGTGGAAATAATCAAAATAATAGAAATAGCAAACTGGGCAACCACCAAACCTTTTCTTATAAAACCAGCGCTGCCACCGGTTTTTATTTTTAATCCCTTTAAAACTTTTACCGGATTAAATGAAGACAAATAAAATGCCGGATAACTTCCTGCAACGATTCCGCAGATTAATGTGATTAAAACTAATACGCCAATATGAAATGGATTTTCTAAACCCATTGACAAATGTTTTTCTACCAGGTTATTAAAGGAAGGCAACGCAAGAAAAATTAGAATGAGAGAAAATATTGCAGAAAGAAAAGCCATCATTAACGATTCGCCGATGAACTGAAAGATTAATTTATTTTTTCCTGCTCCTAAAACTTTTCTCACGCCAACTTCCTTAGCCCTTTGCTCAGAGCGGGCTGTAGAAAGATTCATAAAATTGATGCAGGCGATTATTAAAATGATCCATGCAATAAGGCTGAAGAGTTTTACATACTTTATCCTGCCTTCCACTTCTTTTCCATTTTGCCAACTATCATACAAGCGCCAACGGCTCATTGGATAGATTTCAAATTTCGCAGTAAGGTCTTTGCCTTTTGTATCTAAATAATTATAAAGTTTTTTGTTAATGGCTGCAATGTTCGCACGTGGTTCTGTTTCTACAAAAGTGGCTACGCCATTATTTCCCCAATCCAGCAGCCACTTATTTTGATTTTCATAATTTTTAAAAGGCGCCAGCCATTCAAATTTGAGTGTAACATTTTCCGGCAAATCTTTTATGACACCGGTAATAATATAATCTTCTTTCTTATTTACTTTAATCGGTTTGCCTAAAACATTTGTTGTATTGAAAAATTTATTGGCCATTTTTTCAGAAATAACAACAGAATTTAATTGCGAAAAAGCAGTAGTTGGATTCCCCTGTATAAATTGCAATTGAAACATTTTTAAAAAAGAAGAATCTACATAGTTTCCTGCTTCATTGATGTTTTTATCGCCTACTGAAAAAAGTAGTTTATCTCCAAAAGTATAACGTGCAGCATTTTTAATTCCGGGAATTTCATTTTTGATTCCCGCAGCTAAAGGACCGGGTGTGGCATCAAACGTAAAAGTAGTGCCATCATAAGTTTGATGGTCTTTTATCTTGTATAAATTTCCTTTGTTGGAATAATAATCGTTATAGTTTAATTCATCTTCTACCCACAAAAAGATGAGCGAGGCACAGGCAATTCCGATTGCCAAACCGAAAATATTTAAGAAGCTGTAACCTTTATTTTTCCAAAGGTTTCTGAAGGTTGTTTTGAAATAATTTTTAAACATAATCATTTGTTTTTGGCCATCGTCGTCATCGTAGAGACGCGATGCATCACGTCTCTACGACGACGACGACCCATTAAAAAATTTATCATCCTTCCAATTGACAGGATTGCTTAAAATATATTTTGAGATTCGTATGAAATCTTCATGGCTACGGATTATGTGATCATGAAAACGTGCCTGCCATCCAAATTCTATGTTTAATATTTTTGAATGTGTGGTTACAGCAGATTTAAAGCCGCGCATAATGGAACCTAAATTTTTTGATTGAGGGCCGAATTTATTGACGGGGGTGATGGAATGGTGGGATGTAGAGACGCGATGCATCGCGTCTCTACCACGATTAAATTCATTTTCCCCAATTATCATTATACCGTGAAAATGATTGGGCATCACCACAAATTCACCCAATTCCAAATTCATATCCGACCTTATTGCCGGTGTTTTAATCCATTCAGAATTTACAAAACCCCCTAATTCATTTAATATCATTTCACCGTTTATTATTTCTCCAAAATAATGTTCGCGATTTTTGGTGCAAACGGTTATAAAATATAATCCCGGCGATCCATAATTCCAATTTTGTAACCGTGATGATGGTATGCGGTATTTATTTTGAAATTTATCCATTTGGGTTGATTTTTTTGTAGAGACGCGATGCATCGCGTCTCTACACGGCAATTCATTATGGGTGATTAATCAGAGACGTAATGCATTGCGTCTCTACACCAATATATTCTCGGTAACCGTTTGCCCATCCAGCATTCTGATAATCCGATGACTGTATCGTGCATCATGTTCGCTATGTGTAACCATAATAATTGTAGTTCCCTGTTCATTTAATTCGGTAAGCATTTGCATTACTTCATTACCGTTGGATGAATCAAGGTTTCCGGTAGGTTCATCTGCGAGAATTAATTTGGGATTGTTTACTACTGCTCTCGCGACCGCTACTCTTTGTTGCTGACCGCCTGAAAGCTGCTGTGGATAATGGTTTCGACGATGCATGATCTGGACTTTATCCAGAACTGCTTCTACGCGTTTCTTTCTTTCATCTCCTTTTATGCCGAGATAAATAAGTGGCAATTCTACATTTTCAAAAACAGTCAGTTCGTCAATCAGGTTGAAACTCTGGAAAACGAATCCTATATTTTTTTTGCGCAGGTCGGCTCTTTTTCTTTCATTGAATTGAGCCACTTCTATTCCATTGAATAAAAAACTTCCGCTGTCGGGGTCGTCTAATAATCCAAGAATGTTAAGCAGCGTAGATTTGCCACAACCGGATGGCCCCATCACGGCTACAAATTCTCCGTCGTTAACGGCAAAAGAAAGTTTGTTGAGCGCTACCGTTTCCACTTCTTCGGTGCGGTAGATTTTTTCGAGGTCTGAGATTTTTATCATTTGTTTTAGAGTTGTTTTTTAACTGATTTTTTAAATTTTTATAATGAGGTCGTCTGATGGAAATACATCAGAGGAGCGTTTTTCCTTCAGATTTAACTTATTTTCTGTCTTGCTGTTTTTACAGTTATTTTCACAAACTGATTTAGCTTTTACATTACAATTCTGCAACCCGAAACAAACAAAAAGCAAGAAAATCAGCGCCGACATTTTTATTTGAATTGCTTTTTTCATAATTATTGTTTTATTGTTATTTAGCGCAAACGTTAAATTGTTTTTTTTGAACACAAGGCACAAGCGGACACGCTTGCGCCAACCAACCATCAACTTTGAACCATAAACTAATCCCCCTTCAATATCAGTTCCTGCATGTCAGTATAATTTTCATAACTGCTGGTTACCACTTTATCGCCCGGTTTCAGCCCTTCTAATACTTCATAAAAATCGGGATTCTGACGGCCAAGTTGTATGTCAACTTTATAAGCTTTTTTACCATCATCGCTCACTTTGAATATCCAGTTACCACCTGTCTGCTGGTAGAACCCGCCCTTGGCTAAAAGAACAGCCTGGGTTTCATCACTTAGCGCAAGACGTATCTGTAATGTTTGTCCACGACGGATTCCTTTAGGCACTTTCCCCACAAATTCCATATCTACCTGGAAACGTCCATTAGTTACCTGTGTATAAACTTTTTTTATCACGAGATGATAGGTAGTATCTGCAAAATCAAAATCACCTTTTAACCCGATAAATATTCTGGAAATGTAATGTTCATCAATATCTACGCGCACTTTGAAACCGCTCAATACATCTATTTGGCCAAGTTGATCACCTTTGTTTTTTGTCTGACCTACTTCCGCATCAAGGGAAGTTAACTGTCCGTCAATAGGAGCGCGCACTATCAGGTCGCCGACTTTTTGCTGCATTACATTTAGTGCATTCTGTGATCCTTCAAACAATTGCCTGGCCTGGTTCAACTGTTGCTTTGTGGAAACGGAATCCTGTTGCAAAATTTGTTCAGTAAGCATTTTCTTTTGCGTATAATAGTCATAATCGTTTTTTGCTTTTTGGTATTCCTGCGAACCGATAGCCTTTTGTTCGTATAAATATTTGTCCAAATTGTAAATCCGTCCGGCTTCTTTCAAAGCACTTTCCACATCAGTCATCTGGTTGAGTTTACTAACTGTGTTTTGTTCGGCGGCATTTTTAGAAATCTGCATTTGCGTAAGCAGGTTATACACATTCGTTTTCTGCGTAACCAGTGCAAGCTGAAGATCTGTATTTGATAATTTTAAAATGGGCTGGCCTTTTTTCATCATTTCTCCATCGTCAACATATTTATCTTCTACACGCCCACCTTCTACTGCGTCAAGGTAAATAGTAGTAAGCGGAAGTACCACGCCGTTTACGGGAATAAATTCCTGGAAAGTACCTTTTTTAATTTCGCTGATAGTGATGCGATCGGTGTCCACATTCAGTTTGCTCTTGCCTGATGTAAAGTAATAGCTTGCGGCTATCAAGGCAACAACGGCCACAATTCCTGCAATTGTAAGGATTCGTTTTGTTGACCATTTCTTTTTTTCAATTACTCTGTCCATATATTCTTTTTAATGTCGCGAAGAAGAAAAGCTGTTTAAAGTTGTTTTACTGTAAAAATCAATTGTATTTGTTTCATATAAATATACAAAGCTGTGCCAGTATCTATCATTTTGCTTTTCAACTAGTTAGGAAAATATTTTTTTTAAAAGTGTTCGTTTTTGATACAGCAATCGTTCATTTCTGATACACGCTGCTTTGCAATTTCTTAAAAGTAATTCCTTCTGAAAGTAACATTTTTTTTCGTGCGTTGAATGTTCCATAAATCTGCAGCGCTAAAAATTCTTCTTTTTTGATTTGTAAATCCGCTGGCAACAGTTTCTCTTATTTGAAAAGTAAGATTTTTGATTTCATTGTTTGTCAGGCTGCCTAATAAATTATGCCTGGTGTTTGATTGAAGTTTCATGATTTTTTGTTTTAAATGGTTGGTTAAAAGTGATTCAATTAGAATACTAATTTTCTTGAAAAAAGATTTCTTTTCCGGCGTTGAATATCCCATAAATCAGCGGCGGTAAAATTCTTTTTTCTTTCTTTGATAAAATGGGTGCATACTGTTTCTTTTACTTCTGTTGTAAGAAATTTTATTTCTTTTTCTGTAAGAGTTTCCAACAAATTGTTTGATTGAAGTTTCATGATTTTTAGTTTTTAGAAGTTTGTATTTAATTTTTTTATTACGGTTATCATTTTTGTTTTGTTACAATTTTTTGAAAACCCGTTTTCATTTTCTGTTTATCTATTAGTACAAACCCGTGCCAAAACACAACTCATTGTTTTTCAATTGAAATAAAAAAATGCCTTGAAATGCAGTGTCCGCTTATGATACAGGAAGTATCCGGTTTTGAAACAGGGCCGTACACAAAAAATGTTAATAAAACCCTTATCTTTAAATTCAAAGAAGAGATTATGCGTTACATCACAGCTATCATCATCGGCGTTGCTTTTGTAGTTGGATTATTTATCCTGGGAAGAGCTTATAAATCCAGGTCAACGGCAATGGAAACCATCAAGGTTACCGGATCGGCAGAAAAGAATTTTATAAGTGATCTGATTGTATGGAAAGGTTTTTTTTCAAGAAAATCTATGGATCTGAAAAGCGCTTATGCTCAATTAAAACAAGATGAAAATGTGATTAGAAATTACCTTTCCGGCAAAGGAATAAAAGATACTAACGTGGTTTTTTCTTCAGTGAATATCATTAAGGAATATAATTATAAAACCGATCAAAACGGAAGATCCCTTGGCCAGGAATTTTCAGGATATAACTTAACGCAAAACGTAAGGATTGAATCTTCCGATGTGGATAAGATAGATAAGATATCGAGGGAAGCAACCGAATTGATTGAGCAGGGAATTGAATTTACTTCATCTGCGCCGTTATTTTATTATACCAAATTAACAGACATAAAAATGGATCTCCTGGCCAAAGCCAGCGCCGATGGAAAACAACGCGCCGAAATAATCGCTAAAAATGCGGGTAGCTCTCTTGGTAAATTAAAGAATGCCAGCCTTGGTGTTTTTCAGATTACCGGGGAAAATACAGACGAAGATTACAGCTACGGCGGCACTTTCAATACTTCGAGCCGAAATAAAACCGGCTCAATTACAATAAGGATGGAGTTTGCGGTGGATTGATATTGTTTATTTTTTTGAGAAAAATAGATTGAAATTATTGACAGTAAATGAATAAATATCCTGGATTTTTATTCCAGGAATTGTTATTGTAGGCACAAGGCATGCCTTGTGCCTACAATAACAATTATTTTTTACCTGCATAAAGAATTCATGCCTTGTGCCTGCAATAACAATTATTTTTTACCTACATAAAGAATTCATGCCTTGTGCCTACAAAAAAATCCCTTCGCATTTCTGCAAAGGGATTTTAATTTTAAAATTTCTTTCTAATCTTAACATGAAGAAATAGACTGTGATATCATAAATCTGACGGAGACCGTCTGATTTATTAATAACCCATATCACCCATTCCTCCACCCATACCACCGCCCATTGGAGGCATGCCTGCTTTTTCTCTTTCAGGTTTGTCAGATACTACACATTCAGTGGTCAATAACATTCCTGCAATTGAAGCCGCGTTTTCCAAAGCTATCCTGGTAACTTTTGTAGGGTCAATAACACCGGCAGTCATTAAATTTTCATAAACTTCGGTACGTGCATTGAAACCAAAATCTTTTTTACCTTCTTTTATTTTTTGAACCACGATGCTTCCTTCAATGCCACTGTTTATTACAATCTGGCGAAGAGGTTCTTCCACAGCGCGTTTTACAATCTGGATGCCTGTAGTTTCATCATCATTATCACCTTTCAGTTTTTCCAGGCTTTCAATAGCACGAACATAAGCTACTCCGCCGCCGGGAACAATTCCTTCTTCCACAGCAGCTCTTGTTGCATGAAGCGCGTCATCCACTCTGTCTTTCTTTTCTTTCATTTCCACTTCGGTAGCAGCGCCTACATACAATACTGCAACACCGCCGCTTAATTTGGCAAGGCGTTCCTGCAATTTTTCCTTATCATAGTCTGAAGTAGTGCTTTCTATCTGGGCTTTAATTTGATTTACTCTGGCAGTAATGTCTTTTTTATCGCCTTTCCCGCCTACAATTGTGGTGTTATCTTTATCAATAGTTATCGCAGATGCCTGGCCTAATGAAGTAAGGTCAACGCCTTCTAATTTGTAGCCCTGGTCTTCGCTGATAACAGTTCCTTTTGTGAGAACAGCCAAATCCTGAAGCATTTCTTTTCTGCGGTCACCAAAGCCCGGAGCTTTTACAGCAGCCACTTTCAGCGTACCGCGTAATTTATTTACAACTAATGTTGCCAATGCTTCTCCTTCCAAATCTTCAGAGATGATTAACAACGGACGACCACTCTGAGCTACTTTTTCAAGAATATGAAGAATATCTTTCATGGTAGATATTTTCTTATCATAAATAAGTATGTAAGGATTTTCGAGATCTGCTTCCATTTTTTCGCTGTTGGTAACGAAGTAAGGAGAAACATATCCTCTGTCGAATTGCATACCTTCTACTACTTCTACGGTAGTATCAGTTCCTTTAGCTTCTTCTACAGTTATCACACCTTCTTTGCCCACTTTAGTCATCGCTTCTGCTATCAACTTACCGATAGATTCGTCATTATTAGCAGAAATAGATGCTACTTGTTGTATTTTGTCATTGTTATTACCGACAGTTACAGATTGTTTTTTCAGATGCTCAACAACAGCAGCTACTGCTTTGTCGATACCACGTTTCAAATCCATAGGATTCGCGCCGGCAGCAACATTACGTAAACCTTCGCTGATGATTGATTGTGCAAGTACAGTGGCAGTTGTAGTACCATCTCCTGCAATGTCAGCAGTTTTGGAAGCAACTTCTTTTACCATCTGTGCTCCCATATTTTCGATGGGATCTTCCAGTTCTATTTCTTTAGCCACCGTTACGCCATCTTTAGTTATCTGGGGTGCGCCAAACTTTTTTTCAATAACTACGTTTCTGCCTTTTGGCCCAAGTGTTACTTTCACCGCATTGGCCAGCGTATCTACGCCCTTCTTCATTTTGTTGCGGGCTTCTATTTCAAAAAATATTTGTTTTGCCATTTTGTTTTTTATTAAACTGTTTAAAAGATGAATTAACTAATTTTCATTAGGATGTCAGAACCACGCATGATCAGGTAGTCCACACCTTGTAATGAGATTTCTGTGCCGCCATATTTTCCGTACAATACGGTGTCACCTACTTTTACATTCATAGGAATCAGGTTGCCTGTTTGTTCGGCATATTTTCCTTTTCCTACTGCAATTACAGTACCTCTCTGAGGCTTTTCTTTTGCTGTGTCGGGAATGATGATTCCGCCGGCAGATTTTTCTTCAGCCGCGTTAGGTTTTACCAAAACCCTGTCGTCAAAGAGTTCAAAATTTTCTTTTGCCATAATTAGTATTTTTTTTAATTTATTATTGGGTTGCAAATGTACACGAATAATTGTACCAATTTTTTTTGTCAGATTTGTTGGCAGATAAACTTACCTCATGACAGATTTTAACTAAAAAAGTCAGCCAAAATTTCATATCCCGTGAGTGGTGAATGGTCAATCGTAAATTATTAGTAGCGGTTGTCTCCATTAAAAAAATCCAGGATGGCTTTTATTTGTTTTATCACATTGACCATTCACAATTCCCCATTGCCCATTCCCCATTTAGTCTTCAATTCCTGCATTTCATTTTCGGGTAAACGGGCTTTTTCATAATGGCCTTTTTCATTTTTTTGCCTAAACGCTTCGTATAACGTAACCGCACACGCGACCGAAATATTTAATGATTTAATAATGCCTACCTGCGGAATGATAAAATCGCCGTCGGTATATTTTCTTATCTCATCGCTAACGCCAAAAGTTTCATTTCCAAAAACAAGGGCGATTGATTCTGTCAGGTTTAGCTGATACAATTTTAATGAATCGTCTCCGAGATAAGATGCATATATTTTGTCATATTTTCTCCTGATTTCTTTAAAGCAGGTTTCAGCATCAGTAAACTGGTGAACCGTGAGCCATTCAGTTGCGGTTGAAGAGCTTTTATATCCCCATTTTTTGTGTGGTGGAATCCTGTCATTTAAAATATACACATTCTGTATTCCTACCGCATCGCAGGTACGCATAACCGCGGAAACATTATGCGGGTCAAACACATTTTCAAGAACTACGGTAAGGTCGGGCTGGCGGTGGTTGAGAACAGAAGTGAGGCGATTATATCTTTGGGGAGTCATACTATTTTTTTGCGAAAATAACATTCCTGAAACCTCTTTATGCTTAAAGCGTGAAAATAAAATATCCGGCTTTCCGGAATAGGAAATTCAAATAAATGTTCTTTTACTGCTCTTTTGAAGACGCGAATCAGAAATCCAACAATTTTACGCGTTATAAATTGCCTCAAAAGAAATTGGCAATTATTTAATCCTTTTAATAAATTGCCTTAATTTAATTTAGCAATTCATTTGTACATTGCGTTTTCAGATATAAAATCAATACATTGAATACAATTTATGAGTAAAAAGCCGGAAAAGAAAAAAGCCGCACCGTTGGTGAAGGGCGTATTGGAAATCACAAGATCGGGTATGGGGTATGTAATCGTAGAAGGAAGAGAAAAAGATTTGCTTGTTCGACCGCACGATTTTAACAGAGGTATGGATGGTGATACGGTTCGTGTGAAAATAAAAGATACTAACGGTACGAGGGTAGAAGGAGTAATAGCGGAAATTGTTGAGAGAAAACAAACTGAATTCATTGGTAATATCCAGGTGAATGAAAATTTTGCATTTTTCTCACCTGATAGCCAGAAGCCATTGCCTGATTTTTATATCAGTATCAAAAATCTGAATGGGGCTAAAGATAAAGACAGGGTGGTAGTCAGATTTTTAAGCTGGGAAAATGGCGCCAGAAAGCCAGAGGGTGAAGTGGTATCTGTGTTGCAGGCAAAAGATGCGGCTGATATGGCCATGAAAGAAATCATTATTCAAAATGGGTTTTCTTTAGAGTTCCCAAAGCAGGTTCTGGATGAGGCGGAGCGCCTTGATGGAAGTATTGACGAGCAGGAAATCAAGAAGAGAAGGGATTATCGTGATGTGCTTACTTTTACCATTGACCCGGCCGATGCCAAAGATTTTGATGATGCAATTTCGGTAACAAAACTAAGCGATGAAGATTTTGAAATAGGTGTACACATTGCGGACGTAAGCCATTTTGTAACACAGGGTACACCAATAGATGCCGAAGGTTATGCCAGGGCAACAAGTGTTTATCTGCCTGACCGGGTGAATCCAATGCTGCCTGAAAAAATTTCAAATGAGCTCTGCTCACTTCGCCCCAATGAAGATAAATATACCTTTTCGGTGATTTTTAAAATCAATAGCAAAGGCAAAATAAAAGATTCCTGGATTGGCAAAACTTTTATTCACAGCGATCATCGTTTTAATTATGACGAAGTACAGCAAATAATAGATACAGGAAACGGTCCGCATAAAGAAGAAATTTTTTTATTAAATTCTCTTGCAAAACATTTCAGAAAAGAAAGGTTTAAAAATGGTGCTATTAATTTTTCATCAACAGAAGTGAAATTCAAATTGGATGAAAACGGGAAACCACTGGGGATTATCGTGAAAGAAAGTAAAGATTCGCATAAGCTGGTTGAGGAATTTATGCTTCTTGCAAACCGTACCGTTGCAACGTACGTTTCAAAAATTAAAATAAATAAAAAACCCATTCCTTTTCCTTATCGTATCCACGATACACCTGACGAAGAAAAGCTAAAACCTTTTGTGGCTTTCGCCCGAAAATTTGGTTATAAATTCGACATGAAAGATGAAGCAGCTATTGCGAAATCTTTTAACCAGTTGATGCTCGATGTTCATGGAAAGCCTGAACAGCACGTATTAGAACAACTCGGAATCCGGACGATGGCCAAGGCCGTTTATACCACAGAAAATGTAGGCCATTATGGATTGGGCTTCGAAAACTATTGCCATTTTACTTCGCCCATTCGCCGCTACCCTGATGTGATGGTGCATAGGATTCTTTATGATATTTTGGAGAACAACATTCACCCTGATACAAAAATGGAAGAAAAGTGTGTTCACTGTAGCCAGCACGAACGTTCGGCTATGGAAGCAGAGCGCGCGGGCAATAAATACAAACAGGTAGAATATATGATGGATAAATTGGGAGAAGATATGGAAGGTGTTATCAGCGGCGTTTCTTCTTTTGGTTTTTGGGTAGAAACGGTCAACGAAAAATGCGAAGGTTTGGTGTCAATTAAAGATCTTGCGGAGTATGATGATTTCCGCCATGATGATGCCGGATACGCGCTGGTGGGTATTCGTACGGGAAAGAAATTCAGGATGGGGGATACCGTACAGATAAAATTAGTATCCGCTAATCTGGAGAAACGCCAGTTAGATTTTGATTGGATTCCGGGCATTGAAAGCCTTAAACAGAAGGCGGAAAACAGCAAAAGAAGGAAAAAATAGAATTTAAACCTTGTTATTATATTATGTTACTACCAATTGCTACTGAGGACATAAAATAGGATCTCATATAATTTTGCAGTCCCGGTAGGAATCCATTATTGATTGAATGAGAAGCAAAATGCTTTTAATAAAAGAAAAAGAATCTTAAATGAATGAGAGCAATTTGATTAAAGAAAATTATTCTAAAAATAACTTAACAGCGGTCAGTGTCTCCGCCGACCGGAAAGAAAATGGTATGCGTGCAAAAAATTCCTTGCATTCTTTTAAAGAATTGTCCGGGTTTTTTGAAGAGAGATTTAAAGTTCGTCATTTTCCTGTGCAGCCGGAGCAATTGTATGATGCTTCCCAGTATTTGCTAACGCTTGGGGGCAAGCGAATTCGTCCGGTGATGTGCCTGATGGGAAACGAAATGTTTGGTGAAATAAAAGAAGACGCTTATTATGTAGCTTCTGCTATTGAGCTTTTTCACAATTTCACTTTGATTCACGATGACATAATGGACCACGCTCCATTGCGGCGCGGCATGCCAACCGTTCATACCAAATATGGCGAATCTACTGCTTTGTTGGCCGGAGACGTAATGCTGGTAACGGGGTATGAAAGTATTCAAAGAGTTGACATTGGTTTTTTGCCGCGAATACTTTCTCTTTTTAATAAAACTGCCAAAGAAGTTTGTGAAGGGCAGCAACTCGATATGGAATTTGAAAAAATGCCTGATGTGAGCTTCGATGATTATGTAAAGATGATCACGCTCAAGACTTCCGTGGCTCTTGCCGCAAGCCTGCAATTAGGCGCCATACTTGGCGGCGCAGGTTTAGGCAACCAGCATCATTTATACGAATTTGGTAAAAACCTTGGTATTGCGTTCCAGGTGCAGGATGATTATCTGGATGCTTTTGGAGATCCTGAAATTTTTGGTAAAAAGCCGGGCGGAGATATTATGGCTAACAAGAAAACTTTTCTTTTACTTCAAGCCATGAAAATGGCTACAGAAGAGCAACACAAGGAACTTTCCCGTTTGTTATCCATTGATGATGAAAGCAAAATACAGCCGGTTCTTGATTTGTATAAATCATGCAACGTAGATAAATGGGCTAAGGAATTAAAGCAAAAATATTTTTCCATAGCGATGTACCACCTCGAAGAAATAGCGGTTCTTTCCGCGAGGAAAAAACCGCTTGAAGAACTTGCCCGCTACCTGATGGACAGGGATGTATAAACGAAAAATTTATTTCAGTGTCTTTACCCAACTGCTACTGAAAATGATGGGTTTAGATTTATTGCAGCGATCCAAAGTTTCGGTTGGCGGCAACGCCAACCGAAATATGTTTAGGAAAATTTACTTGTTATTGCAGTGGCCTTACCCAAATGTTTCTGAAACTAATTGGTTTGCTTTTATCTCCGTGAGCCTGTAGTTTTATCGGACTTGGTCCATGTGCTTTGTAAGAAGGATGGCCGATGTAAAGAGTTGGCCCTTTTAGTACTACATTGTTCTGAACCAAAATTCCATTAAAGAAAGCGGTAACTCTTGCTGAGTCCTTTACAGATCCGTCTTCATTAAAGCGGGGCGCAGTCCATATTACATCATAAGATTGCCAAACTCCCGGAGGAAAATTCGCATTTACCAAAGGTGCATATTGTTTGTAGATAGCTCCTGCCTGGCCGTTTGTATAAGTTTTGTTATTATAGTTGTCCAATATTTGCATTTCATAACCGTCATCTCCCTTTCCGGTAGATGCGAGGAACAATCCACTGTTGCCGCGTGCCTGGCCTGAACCCTGAATATCTTTTGGCTCTTTCCATTCAATGTGCAGTTGATAGTCCATAAAAGATTCCTTTGTTTGTATATTTCCGCTTGATTTTTTCACGGTTATAATTCCGTCCTTAACAATCCAGTCAGCTTGTTTGGTAGGATCATTTGCCAATACCCATTTGCTTAAATCTTTTCCGCCAAATAAAATGATCGCATCGGAAGGAGCGGCTCCGCATGTTTTTCCGGGAGTTACTACCGGTGGAACCGGGGTATAAAATTCGGTGTCTTCAGGTTTCATTTGTGCATTTGCAAAGGTAAGACCGCTTGCTAAAAATGCGATGCTGATAAAGAGCTTTTTTTTCATTTGTTTTTATTTTTTGTTTTTAAAATTTTGCAAGTAATTTAAAATTAATTAATCTTGATGTCAGCCTGTTCGGTATGCTAAATGTGTCGTTTGCAAAGTCTTTTATCAATTGATAAGAAATGGTGTTAGCCCGGTCTATCAGGTTAAATACTTCGAGGCTTGCCCAGATATTGTCAAACCCGCGGAAAGGGGAGTGGCTTCTTCTTAATGATTTTTCGCTTAACAGCAAAGCGCTGAAACCAATATCTGCTCTGATGTATGGTTCAATGATCAACGCATTTCTATATTTTACACTGTTAGGAATATTATAAGTCATGTTGCTTCCGTAAATCAGGTTTAAATGTACCTTAAAATTTTTATTGGTGCTTAAATAATCTTGTAAAAATAATCCCATCGTAATTAACCGGTCGCTCGGCCTTCTTATCCAGCCGACATTGGTACGTGTACTATCTGCCACTACCTGGTCTGAAGAGTTGGCATTAATTACTTCACCTTCTGCATTTTTATAGTTGTAATAAAAGTAATTGTCAATGTTTTCTTTTGTTTTACTGATAGCAATGCTAAACCAGCTCTCAGCATCTTTTACCAACTCTGTAAATAACCTTGTTTCAATTCCCGTAGCAAAAGCACGCGCATCGTTTTCACCAAAATATTGAATTCGAACATTATCAATATTGTAGGGATCTACATCGGTTAATGATTTATAATAAGCTTCCATAGTGATGCGCATAGGCCTTCCGCCGTGCGATAAATTGTAATCGAATCCTGCAACATATTGTACACTTTTCTGGCTTTTCAAAGCTGTATTTACACTGCCATCGGGCCTCAACATTTCACGGTAAAACGGAGGCTGATCATAAATGCCTGCAGATGCTTTAAATATAAAATCCTTTTCCCAATCCGGTTTGTAACTTAGCTGGGCGCGTGGGCTTACCAGGAATTCTTTATTGAGTGAGTTGTAATTAAATCTTACTCCTGCCTGAAGTGTCATATCATTAACACCCTTGCTTAGACGAATATTGTCTTGTAAGTAACCACTGTATTTATCAATGGTCAGGTTTTCATGCGATTTTAAAACATTACTAAGGTTAAGCTGATTTGGATTGTAGGGCAGGGAATAGCCTGCGCTGTCCTGGTATTCCCATTCATTTAATTGATCCTTAATGATAGTATGATCAACGCCTGCGCCCCATTGCAGAAAATGTTTTCCGAGACTATAAGTTCCTTTGTGGCTGATATTGTAAACCTGGATATTGAGCTGGTTGCGTGCATAATTTTGATAAATTCCAGCTCCGAGCGGATTAGTAATTTTTCCAAAATCCGGTTGGGTTTTATCAAAATTTCTTTCACCAAAGAGGTAAGCGCCGGTTATATCTGAATTTTCGTATTCATTATCGCTATAGCCGCTCACCATCCATTTTAATTTTATTTTTTTATTTAAGGTCTGAACCAGGCTTATACCCAGCAAACTGTTGTTGTATTGGTCTTTTTCCTGCCCTTCAAAAAAGATATCAAGCCCTATATTTGCGGTAAATAACGGAGAAAAAACTGCGGTAGATTTTTGTGCCGATTCGGGAATAAATGAAAATTTAGAACCGGAGATAATTCCCAGCACTTCCAATTGTAGTTTTTCAGAAAATTTATAGGTAAGATAAGCCTGCATATCGGCAGCCGAAGGAACATAATTCCCTTGTGTTTCCTGCCTGCTTAATAAATTTCTATTGGTTTTACTCCTCACGCCAAACAAGACCGCAAGTTTTTGATTTTTTGAAGTGCCTTCCAAATGGATGCCCTGCTCCAGAAGGCTTACATACGCAGAGCCGCCAAAAGATACCGGTTTTTTATATTGGATATCCAGCACGCTACTTATTTTATCTCCATATTTTGCCTGGAAACCGCCCGTATAAAAATTAATATTTTTTACAAGTTCCGGGTTAATAAAACTCAATCCTTCCTGTTGCCCGTTGTTTACCAGGTAAGGGCGGTAAATTTCAAAATCATTTATATAAATAATGTTCTCATCATAGTTGCCTCCGCGAACTGAATATTGTGAAGTAAGTTCATTATTGCTTCCTACCAAAGTTTTTATCAATCCCTCTACACCGCCGGTAGCAGATGGAAGCATTATAGCACTTTTTGGATTTATTTTTATCAGGCCGGTTTCATTTCTATCCTTATTACCAGTGACCACAACAGTTTCAAGGGTTTTATTACTACGTGTAAGCCTTACCGTTAAATTTTCTTCTTCTCCCTCACTTAAGTAAAAATTCTTTTGCTCCTCGTGGAAACCGGCGTGTGAAAAAACCAAAGCGAATGCTTTTTCGGAAGGTACTTTTATCCTGAACGTTCCTGAGTCAGAAGCGAGAATGCCGTTTTGTTTTCCGAGAATCGTAATGGTAACTCCGCCTAACGGATCTTCATTTTCGTCAATTACTTTACCCGATACATAAGATGCTTTTTTTTGGGCAAATGACGAAAATGTTGCAAGGGCCAGAAAAATAAAAACCAATATTCTCATAAAGCGAATATATATTTTTGGAAAAGAACCATCAAAATAACTCATGTATTCAATTTATATTTTGAGGTTTGACTTTCCGCACAAATGTAAGCAGCCAGAAATTGCTTTTGAAAAATAATATTAATCGAGAAAGTGGTTTAGATGTGGACTTCTTTTAAAAATGATAAAATAGAAATGGTACTTATTTGTTCGTTTACTCCTGACCGGAAAACTGATCACTTAAATTTTCAGAAGTTTTATTTGTTGCGACTTTGTCTTTTTCTTTTTGTTGCTCCACAAAGGAGTTGGCAGCGAATAATGTTTGAGTAGGATAAGCAAACTCAATGTTTTCTTTAGCAAAAGTTTCAAATATTTCAAGATAAATGGATTGCTGAATATCCATGTATAAATAATAATCAGGTACGTCTATGTAATAGACTGTTTCAAACTCAAGCCTAAAATCACCAAATCCTGAGAAGTGGCTTCTGTCAAAAGTTGCCTTCTCCTTTGACTTGATAGCCTGTTTAATTATTTCGGGGATTTTTTTTAATTGTTCGGGCGTAGTCTGATAAGTAACGCCAATTTTAAACAGAATCCGACGTCTCAACATCCTCTTGTAATTGCGAACTCTTGAATCGGTAAGGTCTTTATTTGAAAATATAATTTGCTCCCCGCTGACTGATCTTATCCTGGTAGTTTTAATGCCAATATACTCTACAGATCCTGCCTCGGTTCCTGTGGTAATAGAATCGCCAATTTCAAAAGGACGATCAAAGAAAATTACAAAGTAGCTGAAGAAATCACCCAGGACGGCCTGCGCAGCCAACGCTATGGCAATACCTCCAATACCGAGGCCTGTAATAATCGTGGTCACATTATAACCGAGATTATTGATAAGGAAGACCATACCCATGCACCATACAATGCCGTTTAAAACAAGGATTAGTCCATGCGCCTGCTTTTGCTTTGTTTCACTATTTTCCTGCTTACTTAGAAACTTAAAAATAGAATACCGGATTGCGGAAGTCAGGATTCGTAAAATAAAAAATGCAATGATAAACAGAATGGCAACCCTTATTACATGGTTGGTTTCGGTATTGAGCGTCAGGTATTGAATGGCTGCAAATATGGAAACAAAATATAAAAATGGAATTAATGTCTTTTCTATTGCAATCACTATGAAATCATCAAAAGTGCTTGAGGTTTTCTGAGACCAGTTCCTTAACATCTTTAAAACAGGTCCCTTTACGATTTTAATAATAGCAAACGCAATTACAATTATTCCAAAGGCTATCAGCCAGCTTTTGATAGAGTTGCCCCAAAAAATGTCTTTCAAAAAATCCATAATTATCTAAATGAAATATTATTAATGTTGTAAGTGGAAAAGCACTTTTTTTAATTAAAATACAATCGCCAAACCCAAACAATCAATATAATGATTTTTGTTTCCAATGCCCTTTAATATTGTATTTTTTTACATTCTTTTTGGAACGTTTATTCCCATCAGTTGCAACCCGCTTTTGATAATATTTGCCGTCATAACACTCAACCGTAAACGAAGATTTTTCTTTTCTTCACTTTCTGCATTGGCCACAGAATGTTCCGCATAAAATGAATTGTATAATTTGGCAAGGTTAAAAACATAATTCGCTATAACAGAGGGATTCATCTCTTCTCCCGCTTCTGAAATCGCCGTTGAATATTTCTCTAAAAAAATAATCAGTTGCCGCTCTAAAGGAAGAAGACGGCTTACTGGTAACTCATCACTGATTACCGATGACTGTTCGATCTCCACTTTTCTAAGAATAGACTGTATTCTTGCATAGGTGTATTGTACAAAAGAGCCCGTGAAACCATGAAAATCAATACTTTCTTCCGGGTTGAAGATCATCCGTTTTTTGGGATCAACCCTCAGCAAATAAAACTTCATCGCACCAAGCCCGAGCGTTTCATATAATTCACGCAATTCATCCGCAGAAAAATCATTTACTTTCCCCAACTCTTCCGTATGCTTTTCTGCGGTGGCTACCATTTCATTAATAATGTCATCTGCATCCACTACCGTTCCTTCGCGGCTTTTCATTTTTCCGGTTGTTAATTCTACCATTCCGTAGCTCAAATGGAAAATATTGTCCGCAAAAGGCATCCCGAGTTTTCTGATGATTTCTTTTAAAACTTTCATGTGATACAACTGTTCATCGCCAATCACATAAATACTTTTATCTAAATGGTATTCTTCAAATTTTTGTATCGCCAGGCCAATATCCTGCGTAATATATACGGAAGTTCCATCCCCTCTTAATACTAACTTTTCATCCAGGTTTTTATCTGTAAGATCGATCCAGACGCTACCATCTTCTTTTTTAAATAAAACATTTTTTTGCAAACCTTTCTCTACAAAATCTTTTCCCAAAAGATAGGTATTGCTCTCATAAAAAGTATGATCAAAATCAATTCCGATTCTTTGGTACGTTTCGTCGAAACCCTTGTAAACCCAGCTATTCATCATTTTCCATAATTTGATTACGTCCTCATTTCCGTGTTCCCAGTCAAGCAACATTTTTTGGGTTTTCTTCATTATGGGCGCATCTTTTTCCGCCTGTTCTTTGGTACTGCCGGATTGTATTAATCCGGCTATTTCCTTTTTATATTCATCGTTGAATTTTACATAATAATCACCTACCAAATGATCGCCTTTTTCATTGGTTGAATCCGGAGTGGCGCCATTGGCGAATTGCTTCCATGCAATCATGCTTTTGCAGATGTGAATGCCGCGATCGTTTACAATGGAAGTTTTGATTACTTCATTGCCATTTGCTTTTAAAATTTCCGCAACACTCCATCCAAGAAAGATATTTCTGAGATGCCCGAGGTGCAAAGGTTTGTTGGTATTGGGGGAGGAATATTCCACCATCACTCTTTTTGGCTTGCCAGACTGCTCGCGCTCCGTGGATGCTTTACCAAAGTTTTCATCCTGGTAATGCTCCAGTAAAAGTGTGGCCAATGGTTTGTCAGCTATTTCCAGGTTTAAAAAACCTTTGATTACATTAAACGAAGAAAAGAAATCGGGGTAATTTTTTATTAAAAGGTTTCCTAATTCGTTTCCTAATATCTCCGGAGATTTTTTTATTGTTTTTACCAATGCGAAAAGTACAACGGTGTAATCGCCTTCAAATTCAGGCTTGGTCTCGTTTATCTGAAAATCTTTTGTAGAAAATTCCTGCTGGTATAATTCGGATAAACTTTTTATCGCAAACGATTGTATAATTGATGTGAATGGCATTTTGCGAAAATAGAATAATTGGATGAATCAATATTTGAATTAATTCTTGTTCAAAATTTGCAAAGTCGTGTTATTCACTTTGTAAAGACATACATTATTTTTTCGATAAATCAAGAAAATACTACTGTCCTTATCTGTTATCATAAGGCTGTCTGCTGTCTTTGCGGTAGCGGGGTTTATTTCTCTGTTTAGTAAAAAATAAAGAGTCCCCTTATTAATAATTTTTACGGAATCCATCGGTAAAATTTTAAGATTGCCTGTTTCAAATTTCAGGAAAAATTCGCTTATTTCGCCCGAGAGTGCATCGGAAGAAAAAATCGTAGCTGTAGTATTTTTCCCCGCAAAGTTTTTTTCAATCACTGCTTTCTGATCCCAATAATAAGGATACATTGGCTTTACAAAATCTGCGAGGTAATTTGCAAAAAACAACGCCGTAATCAAGATGACGGAATAGGTATAGGAAAATACTTTGTTTTTAAAAATGGAAAAAATGTAGCAGCCAAAAAGTAATAAAGTGAAAAGGAGATAAAGATATTTGGTACTTCCTCCGTTTATCCCAAATATAATCGCTGTGGCGATCGCTAAGAGCAGCGGTAACACTACAAATTTTTCCGGTTGTTTAAAGTATGCGTAAAGCATCGGCGCTCCTGTGATGGCGGCAAATGGGAATAGAAAAAGAAAATGTCTTGGAGACGGGCAAAGCGGCACATAAGAAGAAAAGGAGATGGTCATGAAATTAGCACAACCTAATAAAACGATAAAAGAAAAAGTATCAATTCTTTTAATCCCTGTAAATTCAATTCTTTTCCTGTAAAATACAGATGCTACGCCGGGCAACAGTATCAGCAAATCCCCATTAAGTAGCATTGCCCGCCACAGTTCATAACCTATACGCTTTAAGGTATCAATGAAAGGAAGCTGATCAAAACTACACTCATTAAAATAGCTTTTTTTTAAGAGTAATGAATACCTGTAAAAAAAATCGCCTGTAGTTATTTTGAAGTATAAAAGGTAAACGAACGAGAAAAGAAGCGTTAATAATATTGCTATTTTCCAAAACTCAAAATTTTGTCTTTTAAAAATATCTCTGAGGAAAAAAATAAAGAAAAGCGGTAATGCGATGATGATTGTTTCTTTGGTAATCATCGCTAACGACAGGGCTAAAAAGAATTGTATTCCATACCAAAAATACCGTTGCTTTTTTAAAGTACAGCAACGATATGAATAATACATCCAGAATACGGCAAAGCACATAGTAGGGTCTGGTAATAACCTATGAGAATAAAAAATAACGCTGCGACTAAAGAAAAACAGTACCATTCCTAAAAAATAAATACCGTTATTTTTAAGACGTAGTATTTTATATAGAAGGACGCCGCACAGAGCGAAGCTTATTACCGAAGACAAGGTGGAAGCAAAAGTATTGATGCCAAATAACCAATAGAAAAACGCGGTGGAGTAAATAGTTGCCCATCGAAGCTGGTATTGATCAAGAGCAGGAGAAAACGAGATTCCTTTATGCACTATTTCGCTTACATATCTTGCATAATTTATATCATCATTACCATAAAATCCTGCAAAGGTAAAAATCACATGGATCAGCATCAGCAAAAGAAATCCGAAAAGGATAAGCTTTTTTTGCCTGAGTTCAGCAGGTTGTCCGGATTTCAAAACGGTCATTTCGACGAGCGGTTTTATGAGAGTGTATAATAATTATTCTTTGAGAATTTTGTGATTCAATAAAATTTTTGATTAAAAAAAACAAATGTAATTAATTAAATAGTTGTTGGATTTGGATTTGCAAAGCTACCTCTTGTGGCAGGTATTTTTATTTTTCAATGAACAAAAATGAGAATAAGAATTTCAATTATTTGTTGGTTTACCGGAAAAGATTATCAATAATATTTAGGACGATCAAAGATAGTTGCATTCCTTCTGAAAGCAAATGCAGTAAAGAATTTTGACTCACAAAAAAGTATTTAAACTTGCCGTCGACAAGTTCTCTTTTTCCCACAAAGGCTCAAAGAGCACGAAGGATTTTTTCGTAGAAAAAATAAAAAAAAAGTTTTTTTACTTTGTGATCTTCGCGACCTGGTGGTAAAATCCTTTTGGTTCTGGCTTGTCCAGATTAGGTTATATAAATAAATTACAGCGTTCTCATTTCAATTATATTTGTTTAAGGTTTACAAACAAAAAAATATCACTTTAAAATAATTGCTATGAAATTCTTGAAAAAAATCCCGGTACTTTTTCCCGTATTCATTTTCTTTACGACTCTTTCGCAGCCGGCTTTTGCGCAGTCGTCACGCTTCTCCGTAAATCAATATGTCAATGCTAAAGGAGATACACTTCTTTATCGCCAGTTGTATCCCGATTATGATACACTTAGGAAATATCCGCTTGTGATTTTTTTGCATGGATCTGGTGAAAGAGGAAATGACAACGAAGCGCAATTGAAATGGGGCGTCATGAATTTTGCTACTGACCAGGCTATGATCATGCATCCTGCAATTGTGATTGCTCCGCAATGTCCTGAACACATGCAGTGGGGAAATTTTTCACGAGGGAAAGGAACGCAACTAACTCTTCAGTCGGTTCCCACTAAACCGATGGAACTTTTAATGGGAATTGATTCGCCAGTCTATTAAAAATTTGCCGGTTGATACAAACCGTATTTATATAACAGGACTTTCTATGGGAGGTTTTGGAACTTATGATGCAATCGAAAGATATCCGAATCTATTTGCTGCGGCAGTGCCGGTGTGTGGTGGTGGCGATGTATCAAAAGCGGCAATTATTTCTCACATTCCTATATGGATTTTTCTTGGCTCGGAAGATGCGGCAGTGAATCCGCTTTATTCTTTAGAAATGCTACAGGCACTGACCAAAGCAGGCGCTCATCCGGGGTTTACGCAATATCCTGAAGTGGGGCATTTTTCCTGGCTTGGCGCATACAGCGATCCATTGATGATGGAATGGTTATTCAGGCAACACAAGTAAATTAATATACTGAATTTTATTTTGCTCCTGGTGGGCAATATTGCTTTAAAAAATTGGTATATAAAGTGTGCAAATGCAGCGTGGTGCCTTCACCTTCAGAAATGCTATGAGTCCGGTTGGGATATTCCATAAACTGAAATTGTTTATTGTATTTGATCAATTCATTCAAAAGCATTTCGGCATTATTAAAATGAACATTGTCATCTCCTGTACCGTGAATATACAATAAATGGCCTTGCAGATTTTTTGCGTAAGTTATAGGTGACCCTTTTATATAATCTTCTTTATTTTCCTGTGGCAATCCCATGTATCTTTCCTGGTAAATATTATCGTAGGTCAATTGATTGCCCACCGCGGCAATGGCGATACCGGTTTTGTAAATTTCGGGATATTGAAACATTAGATTTAAGGTAGCAGAACCGCCACCGCTCCATCCCCATACTGCAATACGGGAAGTATCTACAAAAGGCAATTTTAAAATTTCTTTTGCGGCCATAGCCTGGTCGCGAATATTGATCAATCCTATTTTTCTGTAAATGCATTTTCTCCATTCCCGGCCTTTTGGCACGGGAGTACCGCGGTTGTCTATTGAAATATAAATATATCCATCATCGGCGAGATTTCCCTGGTATAAATCATTATCAGAAGTTCCATATTCGTCTTTCACATTTTGTCCCCACGGCTCGGTATAGACATAAAAAACAACAGGATATTTTTTTGTTGAATCAAAGTGGGAAGGCTTTACCATCCATGCATCCATCGAAATATTATCGGCTGTTTTTATGGTAAAGAATTCAATATTCGATTTTGATTTATCAGCGGCATATTCTTTCACTGCGGCGTTTACATCATTTCCATTTATGAATGCGTGAGATGGAAGCGCTATCCATTCGGATGCTCCCGGAGTATAATAATTAGAGAATGAATGCAGGGCAAATTTTGCCTGCGGTGATACATCGTAATCGTGCGTGCCCTCCTGGCTGGCAGGGCTTATTCGTTCTGCATTTCTTTTACCATCGAGCGTGGTTCTGTATAAATATTTCTGTGTGGCATTTTGCGGAGAAGCTTCAAAATATACATAATTATTTTTTTCGTCAATCGCGTTTATTTTCATCACATCATAGTTGCCTACAGTAAGAAGAATTTCATTCTTTCCATCGCGGCTCACTTTGTAAAGATGCCTCCATCCGTCTTTTTCACTTGCCCATAAAAAATCTTTTCCACCATTAAGCCAATCCCATCCTCCATAAGAATACTCTTCGTCCCATAATGGCAGAATATCAATCCACGCGGAATCTTTTTCTTCATAGATGGTTTTAGAATTTCCTGTATTGGCATTACACAGCATGAGATCACTTGTATTTTGTTTCCTGTTCAGATGCTGTAGGATGAGTTCAGTATTATTGCTGGCCCATTCCATTCTTGGAACATAAGATTGTAACACAGGATCGGTAGGAATATTCATCCATATTTTCTTTGCATTTGAAATATCTACTACGCCGATTTTATAAGGCGAGGGCGCTTGCCCTGCAATGGGATAAACAACAGGCTTTGTAAAAGGATAGATAGAATCAGTATTATCAATCATTAAATAGTCTTTTGTATTCTTTGCGTTCATTTGCCAGAAGGCAATTTTTTTACTGTCAGGACTCCATCGAAATCCATCTCTGCAAAAAAATTCTTCTTCATAAGCCCAGTCAAAAGTTCCGTTGATCAGTTCACGCGTGCCATCTTTTGTGAGCGCATTAATTTTGCCGGTTGAAAGGTCTTCTACATAAATATTATAATTGCTTACGTAAGCCACTTTTTTATCATCGGGCGAGAACTTTGCAAACATTAAAGAAGATGCAGGCATTCCTTTTCCTAACTGTTGCAACTTATGATTGTTGAGATCAAAACACCAATAATCACCGCGCGTATCATAGCGCCATACTTTTTTTGAATTAGTGTAAATCAGCACCTTACTACCGTAGTTTGAGAAGAAGAAATTCCGTATCGCCAACGGAGTTGAAGCGCCCTTCGGTGTCAACTGTTCTTTTGTTACAACTACTTTTAGCGCCCTTTCATTGAGATTTATCTGTTCAATTTGATTGTCTTCAATTTGATAAAAAGTATTTCCATCTTTTGACCAGTGAACTCCCTTGGGTGGCTGTGCGATAGCAACAACAGAAAGAAGTAAAAAAATAATTACGAGGAACTTTTTAAAGGAGAACATAATAACGTTTTAAAATAATGAAAATAAATCTTTTCAACGGATTAAAGAACATTCATTTTATCCAATGCCTGCTTCATTTTGCACAGAAAAAGATTAAGATTCTTCGGATACTTTCGACAAAATAATAAATTCCAGGTATTCCATTTTCTTTAAATGACATTCCTCTTCAAAACCCGCGCTTAAAAATATTTCTTTGTGTAACGGATTTACATAAACAACGTAAACTTTTCGTGCATTTTGTTTTAATGAAGAAAGAATGTTTTTTACTACTTGCAGCATCACAACTTCGTCAAATGGATTAAAGAAAAAGAAAACGTTAGTCTCATTTTCTATTTTATAATTTGCTGCATCACTACAGATAATTTTAAAGTTTGTTTCGGGGAAAAGTAGTTTGGTTTTTTCAATATTATACTCTGCTTCCCTGCACAAAGATTCCGAAAAGTCAATGCCGGAAATATTTTTAAAGCCATAATGTGCGGCCACAACCATTATTCTTCCTTTGCCTGATCCAAAATCGAGAATGTTATTATTGGCATGTTCGTTCTTGAGATATTCAAATGCCTTTTCAATGATAAAATAGTTGCTTCCCTGGTAAATAGAAGCGTGGGATAAATTAGAACTTTCAATTTTTTGATGGCGCAAATCATCAATTTCTATCGTATTCAAATGATATTTTTTCTCACCTTTTATTTCGTGGTAAACTGTAAAAGCAGCAAGCCTTATATTCCAGTTGCGCGCTATGAAATAAAAATATTTTAAGTAATAAAGAGAGTTCATTTGGAACTAAAATTGTTGAGATTTTTCATTGCTTCATTGTTAAATTGTTCCATTGTTAATAATCTATAATCTTCAATTCAAACTAATACACCGATCATTCTACAGTAAACAAACCCCGCCTGACTGTGTCTTTCGGGCAGGAAATAATTAGAATTTCTGTTCAACCCTGTCTGAATGGCGTTCAGCCAGGCAGGCAATAAACTAATAAACAAATAAACCAATAAACCAATACAGCAAACGAACAAATAACCTGAATTCCTAATTTACCAATTGACTAATAAACCAATAAACCAATCAACCATTCTCCTCCGAAAGCCTGATGTCTATTACTTTTAATTGAAGATTGGTTTCTCCGTTCCACTCATTCTCATCAATGGTATAAACTATATCTATCGGTTTGTTCATTTCTAACAAAGGAAATTTTTCAGCGAGATTAAAACCGATTCCTGTTAGCGTGGTATCTTCATTTTTTACTACAAAACGAATATGTTGTTCTTTTACGATTTTTGACCACGGAGTATTCGTTACATTTCTTGTAACGAATACAGGGCGCATATTTTCAGGTCCGTAAGGTTCCATCTGGGTAATTATTTTATAAAAGCCTTTCGTGATGTTTTTAAAACTGATTTTTGTGTTGATAATTAATTCAGGAATGAGCAATGATGGATCAATGGTAGTGCTGACCACATCTTCAAACTTCCTGCTAAAGGCTTCCACCTGTTCTGGAAGCATGGACATTCCTGCTGCAGCAAAGTGGCCGCCATACCCAATCAGGTGCTCGCGGCAGGCATGTATTGCTTCATACAAGTTGAATCCGGGCACACTGCGTGCGCTGCCGCCCACTACGTATTCGCCAAGCGTAAGTACTACAGTGGGCCTGTAATAGGTTTCTATCAGCCGGCTGGCAACGATGCCAACAACACCTTTGTGCCAATGGGGTTGAAATACTACTGTACTTTTTCTTGAGAGCATTTCCGGGTTATTGGCTATCATGGATAGCGCTTCTTCGGTTATAGTGGAATCAGCGTCTTTTCTGTCTGTATTATCACTGTGAAGCATCTCGGCGTATTCCTTTGCTTTTGCCGGATCATCTTCTATAAACATTTTTACGGCTTTTGAAGCGTCATCCATTC
>Ga0070660_100000328_pt1 | contig 31334 bp, 20 predicted proteins | sample KBSC33metaG_FD_64670 | JGI IMG/M metagenome (GOLD analysis project Ga0070660, IMG submission 64670) | Corn rhizosphere microbial communities from Kellogg Biological Station, Michigan, USA - KBS C3-3 metaG | ecosystem: Host-associated > Plants > Roots > Rhizosphere > Soil ... | reverse complement strand
GTGCCCTGAAGCGGCTCTTCGTTGAACACCGACCAGAGGATGATGCTCGGATGGTTGCGGTCGCGGCGGACCATCCACTTGAGCATCGCCACATAATCGGGGCTGGGGTTGAACAGCCGGTTCTCGTCCATCACCATCAGTCCGAGCCGGTCGGCGACATCGAGCAGCTCGCGAGTCGGCGCATTGTGCGACATTCGAAGCGCGTTGCAGCCGAACTCCTTCAGCTTCCTGAGACGGAACTCGATGATCGAATCGGGAAGTGCGATTCCGACGCCGGCATGGTCCTGGTGATTGCAGGTGCCTAGAATCTTCAGGTGCTTTTCGTTGAGGAAAAAGCCCTCGGTCGGGTCGAAACGGATGGTTCGGAACCCCGCCGTCGTCGACAGCCGATCGACCTGGTTTCCGTCGACCAGCACCGACGTCTGCACCTCGTACAGATGCGGCTCGTCGACCGACCATAACTGTGGCGAGACGAGCGGGAGCGCGATGTTCGCGACAGCCTGCTCAAGCGGGTTGACGACTACCCTCTCCCGGCCCTGCGCGACCGGCCGGCCAGCGGGGTCAAACAGGATCGAACGGACTTCAGCCTGCGCCGGTTTCTCACCGATGTTCCGCACCGTCGCCTCGACCGGTACGAGCCAGCTGCCTTCGGGCTGCTTGCGGGGGTGCGCGTAGACTCCGTCGGTGATGATATGGACTGGCGATCGCTTGACGAGCCAGGTGTGGCGGTAAATCCCGCCGCCTTCGGACCACCAGCCCTGCATCGCGCCCGAATCCACGCGCACGGCGACCACATTGGGCTTGTCGCCGAAATGCGCGAACGGCGTCAGGTCAATGTAGGCGCTGTCGTAGCCGCTCCAGTTGTGGCGGACGACATTGCCGTTGAACCAGACCGTGGCGAGGGTCGCCATTCCGTCGAGCTGGAGCTCGATGTAACGGCCGCGGTCGCTCTCGGGCAAGGTGAAGCTCTTGCGGTACCAGCCGACGCCCTTCGGGTGATAGCCCTGGTCGCCGTTGGCCTTCTCGTCGAATGGCTCCTCCACGACGAAGTCGTGCGGCAGGTCCAGGACTCGCCAGCTGCTGTCGTCATATTTGACGCTCGCTGGCCCGTTCGCCGCGCCGGCCTTGGTGTAGTCGTAGGTCTCGCCCATCTTTGGAGAAGGCATCTCGATATCGCCGCGATAGAAGCGCCAGCGTTCGTCGAAGGAGAAGCGGTCGCCGACTCCGGTCGCAGACGACGCGACCGGCGCCACATGCGGAGTCTCGCTCGACGCTTGTGCGGCTTCGGCGGAGGACAAAGGCAGCGCCATATCCGTCGCCGCCGCCGCGGTCAGCCCCGCCGTTCCGCCAAGGAATGTCCGCCGTTTCATGATTCCTCCCGCAAGTGATATTTCAACGGGCATATCGGCAGGAATCGTCGGTGTCACGGGAATCCCGACAAAAAGCGGGGCGTTCCGGGGACAAGTTGCCCATCTGAAATATCAGCTGTAAGAGAATGAAGCGACGTCCCGCCAGGCTCTCGGGTTGCTTTTTTCTCGGCAGCTGGTGCAATTGCCCGGAGGGGAACAATCGCAGTCTGCCAAGGAACTAGCGGCACGAAGCGACAAGCTGCGGCCGGCCGGACATGGCGATACAAGGTTTGATATATCTATGCGTGGCGGATCACGAAGAGCGAAGGACGGCCAATCCCAAGGGCGGACGAACGCGAAAAGCAAAGGGAGCGATGCCAGCCTCGGCGACAAGGCGTATCAAGCGATCCTGCAGGCATTGTTCGATCGTACCATCCCTATCGGCGCGGAGCTTTCCCAGACCGAGCTGGTCCGGCTGCTAGGCATAACCGTGCAGCCGCTGCGCGACGCGTTGCGCACGCTGGAGACCGAGGGGCTGGTGACGATCCACGCCCGGTCGTGCATCCGCTTCGTGCGCGCGGATCTCGAATTGTCGCGCTCGACCTATCAGTTTCGATCGCTGATCGAACGCGCCGGCGCACGCGCCTGGGCCGAAACCGGCGATGCGGCCGAGATACGGTCGCTGGCCGAGGATCATGAAGCGCTGCTCGCACGGCTCGAGGCAGGTGCATGGGCGGCGGCGGAAGAAGAGGAGCTCGACCGCCTGGAGGACCTGCTCCATGGCGCGTTGATTTCAGCGCTGCGCAATCAGTTGATCGAAACGACCGCGCGCCGCCTGAAGAATTATGTGACCCTGGTCCGGCTGGACTGGCTGACGACGCGACCGCTCGCCATCAAGACGGTGCGCGAGCATCTGGAAATCATCAATGCCTGCGCTGCCCGGGACGGCGAGGCGGCCGAGCTGGCGCTGATCACCCACTTCCAGCTGGCGCTCCAGCGGCTGATCGGAATGGGCTGACGCGGGGCAATTCTGGATCGGATTGCGGTGAATCGGGATCACTCCCCGTTCGGCCCCGGACTGGATCCGGGGTTGTCGAAGCCCTGCCCTTTTCCTTGCGAAGAAAGGCAGCCCCCTTCGACTGCCTGCCAAGGCAGGCGCTCAGGACAGGCTTCGACAGGCTCAGGGCGAACGGATCTTATTTTCGCTCACCGCTCTAACGATTATTCCGCGCGTTGTGCGGGGCGGCGTATCAGCACACCCCGCACCCCCGTTTCTTACTGCAGGTCGAGCACCACCACCGACTTGGGCGGCAGGGTGATATCCAGCGTATCGCCCTTGAGGCTCGCGCCGGTGAAAGCCTGGGGCACGACCGTGTCCGGCTTGTCGAATGTGTTGATCGCATCCGTCGCGCTGGCGGTCAGGATATGGCCGGAGACGCTGCTCGCCGACAGCCCCGCAAGTTTGGTCGATACGGTCGCCGGCTGGTTCGGATCCATGTTCGCGAGCGCGATATGGACCTTCCCATCCTTGCCGCGCGCCGCCGCGGCGCTGATCGCGGGGATCGTCCACTCGTCCTTGTTGTACCAGGAAGATTTGATGTCGATCGGCAGCTGCGCCGCATCCTGGAACGGCTTGTAGAGCTGGAAGACGTAGTAAGTCGGCGTCTTCACCATCTTCGCGCCGTCGGTTAGGATCATCGCCTGAAGCACATTCACCATCTGCGCGATGGCAGCCATCTTCACGCGATCGGCATGCTTGACGAAGATGTTGAGCGTCTCGGCGGCGAGCAGCGCGTCGCGCAGGCTGTTCTGCTGAACGAGGAAGCCCGGATTGCTGCCCGGCGCCGGATCGTACCAGCTGCCCCATTCGTCGACGACCAGCCAGACCCGCTTGTTCGGGTCATATTTGTCCATGACGGCCGAATGCTTGGTGACCATCTCTTCCATGCGCAGGCCTCGTGCCAGCGTCGATGCCCACTCGTCTTCGCCGAAGCCCGTGGCGGCACCCTTGTGCGCCCATTTGCCGGTCGGGATCGTGTAATAATGGAGCGTGAGGCCGTCGATCTCCTTCCCGGCGTCGCGCATCATGACGTCGGTCCAATTATAGTCGTCGCCGTTCGCGCCGCTCGCTATCTTGAACACGTTTCCGTTGCCGGGGTGGATGAAGGCTGCATAGCGGCGGGTCACGTCGGCCGCATATTCGGCGCGCATATTGCCGCCGCAACCCCACAGCTCGTTGCCGAGGCCGAGATAGGTGAGTTTGAACGGCGCGGGATGGCCGTTCGCGGCGCGCTCCTTCGCCAGCGAGGAGCCCGTCGGCGATGTCATATATTCGACCCATTCCGACACCTCGGCCGCCGGAACGCTGCCGACGTTTGCGGATACGTAGGATTCGGCGCCGATCAGGTCGAGGAAGCCGAAATATTCGTTGGTGCCGAAGCTGTTATCCTCGGTGACGCCGCCCCAGTTGCTGTTGACCAGGACCGAGCGCTTGGCCTGCGGGCCGATCGCGCCGCGCCAGCGATAGGTGTCGGCGAAGCAGCCGCCCGGCCAGCGCACGAACGGCACCGCGATATCCTTGAGCGCGTCGACGACGTCGCGGCGATAGCCATGGATGTTGGGAATCGGCGATTTGGGACCGACCCAGATGCCGCCATAGATGCCGTGGCCGAGATGCTCGGCGAACTGGCCGAAGACCTGCCGGTTGACCTGCGGCCCCGGCTGATCAGCATGAACCACGATCGAGGCGGTCTCGGGCGCTGCGGCCTGCGCCATCTGCGCCACCATCCCGATCGCCGTCATGCCTGTAAGCCAAAGCCGCATCTCAAATCCTCCCATATGTCGGACAAACGCTATTGCCGGGCATCCGCCGTGGCAAGAGTCTTTCCAAGCGGGCACGCAAACGCTTTCACGGCTTGACGCAATTTATTTTGTCTGAGTAAATGCGGGTTCCATCGTGACACACCCGTTTGCGGTGGATCCTCCCTCAATGGGCCTGCCCTTTCGGGGGCAGGCCCGTTTTTTTGTTCCGCTTCCTCGCGGGCTTATTCGGGCAGGACGACCGTCCGGTCGGCGGAGAAGTTCGCCGACTGGCCGGCAACGCCCGTGTCGGGCTGGCCCGACCCCACGCTCACGCGATAGGAGCCGACGGCCACCTGGCGAATGCCGTCGGGCGACACGCTGCTCAGATCGCGTGGCGACAGATCGAACACGACCTTGCGCGCCTCGCCCGGCTTGAGCGACAGGCGCTGGAAACCGCGAAGCGCTACGCGCGGCACGCCGGGCACGTCGGGGAAGTTCAGGTAGAGCTGGGCAACCTCGTCGCCCGCGCGGGCGCCGGTATTGCGTATCTCGGTCGAGACCCGGATGCCCTGCTCCGCCCCGCCCGGCGCCGGCTGGATCGTCAGCGGACCATAGGAAAAGCTGGTGAAGCTCAAGCCATAGCCGAACGGATAGACCGGCTTGCCCGCGAAATAGCGATAGGTGCGGCCCGCCATCGCATAATTGTCGAACGGCGGCAGGTCGTCGAGACTGCGGTAGAAGGTCAACGGCAACCGGCCGGCGGGATTGGTCTTGCCCGTCAGCACATTGGCGACCGCCAGCCCCCCGGACTGGCCCGGATACCAGGCTTCCAGGATCGCGGCGGCATTATCCTTGGCCCAGGCCAGGTTGATCGCGCTGCCGTTCATCAGCACCACGATCAAAGGCTTGCCGAGCGCCTTTGCCTTCTCGAGCAGCCCGCGCTGATCGGCGGGAAGTTCGAGCGAAGTCTTGTCGCCGCCCGAGAAGCCCTCGACATGGACGGGCATTTCCTCGCCCTCCAGATCGGAGGTCAGGCCGACGACCGCGATCACGGCGTCGGCGCCGGCGACGCCCGCCGCCAGATCCTTGTCCAGGTCGGTCGAGATGCGCTTCCAGAACATCGCGGTGCCGGCCGAGGTGGCGCCGGATTCGGACTGGAGCCGGATCGGATAGCGCTTCCCTTTCTCCAGCTTCACCTCGACGAGGTGGAGCGGCTCCGCCCACTGCGTATAGCGGTTGGCGGATACGGCGGGCTTGCCGCCCACGTCCAGGCTGCCCTTCACGCCGGTAAGCGCGATGCGATAGGTGCCGGTCTCGGGCGGGACGAGGAAGCCGGTCCAGATCACCTTGTGGTTTTCGCCGACTTGTTTCGTTTCGGCCGCGCGCGAGGCAATGTTCCGTTCGATCGCGGTGAGGACCGGTTTGGTCTCATAGGTATGCGGCGCGTGAGGATCGCTTCCCGCCGCTGCTGGGAGCGCATTATAATAGTCGGCTCGCAATCCGTGCTTGCCGTCGGGCGTCACGAACATCGCATCGGGAACCGGATCGCCGTCGGTGATCGACGCCGTGAAGGGAACCAGCTTGATCTGCGCCGTCGGCATCGTGCGGCGCAGGCCGTCGATCACGGAGATGGGCGGCGCGGTCAGCGCGGAGGAATAATTGCCGCGCAGCACGCGGGTCGCATCCGCGAGCGGGCCGATCACCGCGATCTTCGTTGCCGGCCTGAGCGGCAATGTGCCGTCATTCTTGAGCAGGACCAGGCTTTCCGCGCCAGCCTTGAGCGCGAGCGCCTGATGATCGGGCGTCCCGATCGCACTGACCGGTGTCTTGGAGACCTCCCGTTGCGGCAGGCCCGGCAGGTCGCCGTTGCGCAAGCGCGCGGAGAATAGCCGCACCAGCGCCCGGTCGAGATCATTCTCCGTGATCAGCCCGCGCGCGACTGCTTCCTTGTAGCGATCGCCCAGATTGGTGGCACCGCCCAGCGTTGCGCCATTGCATTCATTGTCGACACCGGTACGGAGCGCCGCCGCGACGCCCGCGGCGGCATCCGGCGCATATTTATGATGCTGGTAGATATCGACGACCGCGTCGCAATCCGACACGACATAGCCCTTGAAGCCCCACGCGTCCCGCAGATGGTCCTTCAACAGCAGGTCGCTGGCGCAGGCCGGCTGGCCGTCCACCCGGTTATAGGCGCACATGATCGATCCGGCATGTGCATCGACGATCGCCGCGCGGAAGGCGGGCAGATACGTATCTTCCACGTCGTGCGGCGAGACGAAAACATTGGCCGAATGCCGCGTCGATTCCGGGCCGCTATGCACCGCGAAATGTTTGGGCGTGGCGATCACGTCGGGCAGATCCGGATTGTCACCCTGGATGCCGGTGACGAAAGCCACGCCGGTGCGCGCCGTCAGATAGGGATCCTCGCCATAGGTTTCCTGGCCGCGGCCCCAGCGCGGATCGCGGAAGATATTGATGTTGGGCGACCAGGTGTCGAGCCCGGTTCCGATCTTGCCGAGCTTGCCCGTCGCGCGTCCAAGCGTGTGCAGCGCGCGGACCTCGGTGCTGATCGTCGTGGCGACATCGTGCACGAGCGGCGTGTCAAACGTCGCCGCGAGGCCGATCGGCTCGGGAAAGTTCGTCGTCGGCACCGCGCCGATCGCGCCATGCAGGGATTCGGTCCACCAATTGTAAGCGGGGATGTCGAGCCGCGCGATCGCAGGCGCGACGTTGACCAGCTGCCCGACCTTCTCGTCGAGCGTCATCTTCGCCACCAGGCCGGCAGCCAGGCGATCGGCATCGGCCCGCACCGCGGACGGCGGGGTTTCAGCCTTGGCGGAGGCCTGCGCGGCGCTCAGGGCAATGCCGGCCAGCAACAATCCACGCAGCAACGCAAGCGACTTGATCGGCATTTCCATCCCTCATTCTGGCTGTTTGTTTTCGCGCGTCCCCGTCAGACGGAGGACAGGCCATGCTCGTGGATCTTGCGGATCAGCTCGCGGTGTCGCGGCAGGCCCAGGCGAAGCTTTTCGGTCATGGCTGCATTTTCGCGCATCGTCCGCTCGGCCAGCTTGGCGTCGGCGGAGATGGCGTCGGGTTCCACCTCGGAGCGGAAGTCCATGCCGTAGAGCACATATTGATAGCTTGCCGCCGGGAAGACCTCATCCAGCCGATCGAATTCGTCATGGAACCAGGGCGGCTGGAATCGCCACAGGCGCAGTAGTTCCTGGAGCCGGTCCGGGATCGTCTCCGGCAGCATATTGTCGCGCCAGAAGGCGCTATCACGCCGCTTGCTCAGCACATAATGGAGCTTGAGGAAGTCGATGATCCGGCCCCACCGGTACAGGGTAGTTTCGTTGAACCGCCGAGCCACGATGTCCATCACCTCGCGGTTCGCGGGCATCTGCTCGGCAATCATCTTGGCCGAAAGCTCGATCAGCACGATCGCCGAGGATTCGAGCGGTTCGAGGAAGCCCGCGGCGATGCCCACAGCGACGCAATTGCGCTTCCAGAATTGTTCGCGGTGGCCGGCGCGCAGCTTGATCTTGCGAACCGGCTTGTCCTTCACCGCATCACCGATATAGGCGCGCAAAAGGCGTTCCGCTTCGTCGTCGCTCTGGTGGCGGCTGGAAAAGACGTGGCCCACCCCGCGGCGCGTCGGCAGCCCGATATCCCAGATCCACCCGGCGCTCTGCGCGGTCGATTTGGTGTGCGTCGGGATCGGGCTCTGCTCGTTCTCGTACGGCACCTGGATGGCGAGCGCGGTGTCGCAGAACAGGACGTCGTTGCATTCCCTGAATCCGACACCCAGCGTCTTGCCGAGCAACAGGCTGGCGAAGCCGGTGCAATCAACGAACAGGTCGCCCTCGATCTCGCCCGCCTGTTCGGTGACGATGCTCTTGATGTCGCCATTCTCCGCGAGCTCGGCGCGCTGCACGTCGGCCAATATATGGCGCACACCCAGTTTCTCGGTGGCGTGACGCTGCAGGAAGGGCGCGAACTTGCCCGCGTCGAGATGGTAGGCATAATTCTGCAAGCCCTGATATTCGGGCGTGGTGATCGTCTTGGGAGCCAGCCCCTCGTCGCAGATCTTGCCCTGCGGGCAGACGGCGTCGCAGAAGCTCTGGCCATTCCCCTTGTCGAGCCAGTGCGGCACGAGGTTGATCTGCTCGAAGCCCTGCGGGAGGACGAGCGGATGATAATAAGCGTCGTCTTCGGCGCCTGTCGTCCATTTCGCGAAGAGCGCGCCCTGCTTGAAGGCGGCATCGCATTCGCGGAAAAATTCGGTTTCGGAGACGCCGATCTTCTTCAGCGTGGATCGCAGCGTCGGCCAGGTCCCCTCGCCCACCCCGATGATCGGTATATTCGGCGATTCGACCAACGTGACGGAAAAACTGCCGGGGATTCTGCCTTTATGCCTAGCGGCGATGATCGCCGCGGTCAGCCAGCCTGCAGTACCGCCACCGACGATTACGACATTACGAATGGGGCGTGTCATGATGTACCGCGATAAAGGAAAAAGGGGGCGCCCGCCATCGCGGACACCCCCTTTTCCGAGCTTAGGCTTTAGTAGTGGAAGCGGACACCGGCGGTGTACCGGCGACCGTAATTGTAGATATCCAGCACCTGGTTCTTGAAGCGTCCATGCGTGCTGTAGTTCGAGTTATTGAGGTTGGTACCTTCGACGAACACCGTGAACTGCTTGGTGACGTCGTAGCTGGCCGAGGCATCGACCTGCGTCTGCTGGTCCACGTAGACCGGTTCGGCACCATAGGTACCGCCCTGGCCCTGGCCGAGACCGGACAGGTATTCGTCGCGCCAGTTCACGGCAACGCGCGCCTGGATCCCGTGCTTGTCGTAGAAGGCGACGAGGTTTGCCGACTTCGCAAGGCCCGTGATCGAGAAGGCTCCGCCGGTGACGTTGGCCGGATCATATTTCCGGTTCGTCGAGGGCAACGTGCCGTTCACCTGGAAGCCGAAACCGCTGTCGCCGAACACCTGTTGCAACGCGATTTCCACGCCCTTCACGGTCGCTTCCGGACCATTGATCTGGGCGTTGATATTGAACTTCGCCACCTGGCCCGTGCTCGGATCGATGACGCCGTTGATCGGCCCGGTGGTAACACCGCCAACGATGAAGTTGGTGATGTGCTTCAGGTAGAAGTTGACCGCGACGTACGAGTTCCGATGATAATACCATTCAGCCCCGGCGTCGAAATTGTCCGACAGATAGGGCTTCAGGTTCGGGTTGCCGCCGCTTGCGGACAGACTGCCCACGCGCAAGGTACCCAGGCTCACCGTCGGCTTGAGATTGCCCAGACTCGGACGGGTCAGCGTCCGCGATGCGTCCAGGCGGACGAGCAGCGTCGGGGTGATGTTCAGCTTCGCGTCGATGCTCGGCAGCAGGAAGTTATAGTTCGACTTCCCGATGATATCCGTGGTCGCCGAAAAACCATCATGAAGCGGCCCGAGAGCTGGATCCGGCTGGATCAAGGTCGGGTCGCCCGCGGGACGCGCGAGGCCAAGGAGCTGACGGCCCTTTGCCCCCGACGACAAGTGCGTGCCTTCGTCGCGGATGCCTGCCGACACATGGAACGGCATACCCGCGATGTCCGATTCGAAGCTCGTCTTGAAGAAGATGGCATACGTCTTCTCGGTGATGTCGAAGATGCTGCCCGGGTCGAGCGTGGGCTTCACCGATCCGCCGCTCGATTCGAGCAACGCATAGACCTGGTAGGGATCATAAACGATGATCGAAGGACCAAGCGTACCCTTGTAACCCGGGATCCAGTTCGACGTGCCTATCGTGCCTTGATAGATGCTCGCCGGCAGCGGACAGATGCCGCCCGTGGAACCGCCGGTACGGCCCGAACAGGTACCATAGCCCGAACGGCTCGCGAACACGCCATTGCTGAAGGTGCTGGTATTCTCACCATGCAGCGTGTCTTCGACATATTGGCCACCGATCTTGACGCTGAAGCCTTCCTTGTCCCAGCCCAGCGTGGCGCGAAGCTGCTTGACGAGATCGGTGTTATAGGCGGCGCCGCGAACGATCACGTGCGAACCGATCACAGTCTGATCGGTGAAACGCGATACGTTACCCGCCGGACCGATGTCGTGGATCTGCGGATAATAGTCGCTGCTCGGGCCCAGGATAGTGACGCCGGTATTGGCACCGAGCACCGTGGTGTCCCCGTTGGTGCCGCCATAACCGATGTCCATGCTGTCGCTACGGCCGTTCCTGCCCGGATTGCGCGTGCTTCGCGCAATCGCGCCGTCCACCTCGAACTTCAGGCCGGGCATGATGTCCCACTTCAGGTTCACACCAGCCTGATTGGTTTCGTAGATGTTGCGCCCTTGTTGGGCATTGAAGTCCATCGGCGTGCCGAACTGATTGAAGTCGACGGCGGTGCCGTTCGAATCCAACTTGATGTTGCGCAGGTCACCGCCGTTGAACCACGCGGCATAACCAAAATCGTTGAAGTGCAGCGTCTGCCGGCTGAAATTATCGTCGATCGTCAACAGCAGGCTGTCGGTCGGCTTCCACTGAACCGCCACGCGACCATCGATACGCTCATCCTTGTTAAAGGATTGATCGATGCCCGTTTGCTGCGGAACCCAGTTGGCCTTGCCGGTCCGGTTGGCGTCCACCTTGTCGCCGGGATTGCAGACGGCCGTCAGCTGACACTTGAACAAGCCCAGCGTGGTTACACCATTAGTGGTGCCCTGCTGGCCGATCCAGCCGGGGATGAACACATGGTTCGTCTTGGTGTCGTGGCGCGAATAAGCGAGATCGGCGAGCACGCCGATCGTGTCATCGGCGAACGTGTCCGACAGCAGCACGCCGCCCGTCGGCACGGCCTTCTTGGCGCGGTCCTGATACGATCCCGAGGCGGTCGCCGCGGCATGGAAGCCGGGGCGGTCAAAAGGCTTGGGGAATTGGACGTCGATCGTGCCGCCGATCGCGCTGGTCGAAAGCTCCACGTCGGGCGTCTTGTAGACGCTCAAACGGCCGACGAAATCCGCGCCGACGGTTGTGAAGTCGACGCCGCGACCGCCAGTCGCGGTCGAGATGTGACGGCCATCATACAAGGTGTCGACGAAGTCGCCGCCGAAGCCGCGAATGCTGACGCCGGTCGCTTCACCGCGAGCGCCCGAACGCTGGATCGAGACACCCGGCAGACGCTGCAGCGCGGACGCCACGTTCGAATCCGGGAATTTGCCGATGTCTTCAGCCGAGATGGCGTCGACCACGCCCGGCGCGTTGCGCTTGATATCGAGGTTACGCTGAAGCGAACCGCGGATACCGGTGACCACCACTTCCTGCGCAGCTGCGATGTCGCTGGCCGTTGGCGAAGACGCCGGCGCGGCATTCTGCGCGAAAGCGGGACTGGACGCATACAGCGCGATCACGCTGGTGGCGGCAATCAGCAACGGCTTCCTGCTCCGGAATCCTGGCGCAGATGTACGAGAGATTCGAGTCATATCCCCTCCGTTTATTTTCCTGACGGACGGGACAGTTTCCGCCCCTTATCCGCCTATTGTCTCGACCGTACTTCAGCTGGGGATTCGCCCGCACCACGAGAGCGCCGCACCGAGATTCCCCAAGAATCTGTCATCGATCGAATCCGAATGTAACCGTCTGCGGTAGCGCTATCAACATGTTTGTCTGAGTAAATAAGATCACAACCACCGCGCGTGACATTTTAACCACGTCGACGCGCTCGGCCCGCATGCCGGGTCCATTACCGTTTTCACCAGTTTACAGGGCTTTAACTCCCATTCGCGGTATGAAATATCCATCCTGCCACCCTATAGCCCACCGTTCCCAGGATCGATTGTCCGATAAATTGAAGGGTCTGGAAGCCGGCCGGGCAAAGGCCGTTCGGCCGGTTCGGGACCGCTACCAGGGTTGCGAAGAGGCGATCGGTCGAGCATGAACGCACGGGGAGGATGTCACGTGGTCGCACAATATGAGTTGTTGAATTCCGAGGCTCATCGAGGACTGCGGATGCGGCCCGACATCGGCGCGCATCCTCCGTTCGTGATGGTCACGATCAACGAATTCCCCGCAGCGGCGGCGGTGTGCCCGATCTTTTTCTCCAAGGATTCCGAGACCGGCGAATTCTACACAGGTGCACTATTCGGATTCGCCGAGGGCGAGTTGCTGGTGGAAGATGCGGACAAGCGCGATGCCTTGTTCCGCCCCCTGGAACTCCAGCGACAGGGCTTCCTGATTTCCGAGGAGAATATCGCGGTCGATCTTGCGCATCCACGACTGGGTGAGGGCGCCTCGATCCCGTTGTTCGAGGAGGACGGCACGCCGAGCGAGGCGATGCGGCGCGTGCAATGGGCGCTCGGCCAGCTCAAGGCGGGAATGGATGCGACGCGGGATTTCATTCGCGAGCTGCTGGCGCTCACGCTGATCGAACCGATCGACATCTCGCTCGCCTTCGATGACGGCCAGAAGCTGCGGCTCGATGGACTTTACACGGTCAGCCGGGATGCGCTGAACGACCTCGACGACGCCAAGCTGGTCGAGCTTTTCCGCAAAGGCTACCTCCAGGCGGCCCTGTCCATGACCTTCTCGCTCAACCAGGTCGCCGTGCTCGCACGGCGGCGCAATGCCCGATTGGCGGCCGCGTGACGTGAGCGCGATGCCGGATCCGTTGCAAGGCGTACCGGATGCGGATCCGGCCTCATATGAAGACGCCGAACGCTTTCGGCGGGACATCATGCAGGCGTGCCGTCCGGTCGTGCTGCGCGGCGCTTTCCGCGATTGGGCGATGGTGCGCGCCGCGGAAAGCTCTTTCGGCGCGCTGGCCGATTATCTCGGCCGGTTCGCCACCGCCACCCCGGCGCAGGCGTTCATCGGCGAGCCCGCAATCGCCGGGCGCTATTATTATGCCGAAGGCCTGAATGGCTTCAATTTCGAGCGGCAGGACATGGCCTTGCCGCAAGCGATCGACCGCATCCTCGCGAGCGCCGCCACGCCCGGCTCGCAGAGTGTCTATATGGGCTCGCTTCCGGCGAAGACGTATCTTCCGGGGCTGGCGCAGGAAAACCCCGCGCCGATGCTGCCGCAAAATGTCGATCCGCGCATCTGGATCGGCAATGCGTCGAACGTGTCCTGCCATCATGACACGTTCGACAATCTCGCGGTGCTGGTCGCCGGACGGCGCCGCTTCACGCTCTACCCGCCCGAGGCGGTGGCCAATCTCTATGTCGGTCCGCTCGACAATAATATGGCGGGGCCTCCGGTCGGGCTGGCCGACGGATCGGAGCCGGGCGATCCCCGCTATCCGGCGTTCGAAGCGGTGCGCGACCAGGCGCTCCAGGTCGAATTGGCGCCAGGCGACGCGCTTTATCTGCCCAAATTATGGTGGCATCGCGTCGAGGCGACCGCGCCCTTCAACGTGCTGATCAATTATTGGTGGGACGGGTTCGCCGCCGGCCCCGATGCTCCGAACACCGCCATGATGCTCGCGATGATCGCGATCGCCGAGCGTCCCGCGCCCGAACGCGCCGCCTGGAAGGCGTTTTTCGATCATTACGTCTTTCGACCCAACGGCCATCCGCTCGCGCATCTCCCTGAAGACAAGCACGGCATCCTCGGGCCGCTCGGCGCGGGAAATTATGGCCGCATCCGCGCATCGGTGATGCGGCTGTTGCGCGGCGATTAGGTTGCGGCAATGAGCAAGCCACGGCGCGCACGTTAGCGCTACCGCAATTGACCGGAAGGACAGAGGACCGATGCTCCCCAATATGTGCCGGACATTTGTCGCCCTCGCCACCGCTTTTCTGGCCGCGCTGCCGCAATCCGCGCTCGCGCAGAATAGCAGCGCCTTCCCGGTGAAGATCGCGGTCGACGCCGCGAAAAGCGGGGGCCCGGTCAATCCGGTGTGGCGTTTCTTCGGCGCGGACGAACCCAATTACGCGACGATGAAGGACGGACGCACAACGCTCGCGACATTGGGGCAGCTCGCCCCCGGCAAAGTCTATTTCCGAACGCACAACCTGCTCACGTCGGGCGACGGCACGCCCGCACTCAAATGGGGTTCGACCAACGTCTATAGCGAGGATGCCCAGGGCCGTCCGGTATACGACTGGACGATCGTCGATCACATCTTCGACACCTACCATGCACATGGGCTGAAGCCTTATGTCGAGATCGGCTTCATGCCCGAGGCACTTTCGGTCCATCCCCTGCCCTATCAGCATGACTGGCGCCCCGGCAGCGGCACGCTGCGCACCGGCTGGGCCTATCCGCCCAAGGATTATGCGAAATGGGAAGAATTGGTCTTTCAGTGGGTGCATCATTGCGTCGAGCGCTACGGCAGCGCCGAGGTCGCGAGCTGGTATTTCGAAACCTGGAATGAGGCCAATCTCGCGTCCGCTTACTGGGGCGGCACGCGCGAGGAATATTTCAAACTGCATGACGCCGCGATCCACGGCGTGCGCCGCGCTTTGCCGCAGGCGCGCGTCGGCGGCCCCGACATAGCCGGCATGGGCGACGATTTCCTCGCCGCCTTCATGAACCATGTCTCGGTGGCGGGAACGCCGACCGATTTCCTGTCCTTCCACGCAAAGGGGAAACCCGAATTCCTGCGCGACGCGGACGGCCGCGGTCATGTGCGGATGGGCATCGCGACGCAATTGCAGGTCGCGGACCATGAATTCGCGGCGGTTGAAGCCGCGCCAGCTTTTCGGGCCAAGCCGATCGTGATCGGGGAATCCGATCCGGAAGGCTGCGCCGCCTGCAAGGGCCCCGCGAACGCCTATCGCAACGGGACGATGTATTCGAGCTACACCGCCGCGTCCTTCCCCCGCCTGCAAGCGCTGGCGGGGCGGCGCCACCTCGCGCTGGACGGCATCCTGACCTGGGCATTCGAGTTCGAGGATCAGCCTTATTTCGCGGGTTTCCGGCAGCTGACATCGGCAGGAATCGACCTGCCGGTGATGAACGTCTTCAAGCTGTTCGCGATGATGCGGGGCACGTCGATCCAGGCCTTCTCCGACCATCAGCTTCCGCTCGATACGATCATGCGGACCGGCGTGCGTGATGCGGCCGACGTGGGAAGCGTCGCGGCGCGCGACGGCAACCGGGTCACGGTGCTGGTCTGGCATTATCATGACGACGACCTGCCCGGCCCGGATGCAGCGGTGCATCTCGATCTCGCACACCTGCCGCCCGCCTTCCGCGGCGGTGCGCGACTGACCGAATATCGGATCGATCGCGACCATTCGAATGCCTATGCCGCCTGGCTCGCCATGGGTTCGCCCGAGGCGCCGAACGACGCCCAGCGCGCCACCCTGCTTCAGGCGGCCAAGCTCGCGACAATGGGTGCGGAGAACCGGCCTTTGTCCAGAGCCGGGATCGACCTGACTCTTCCCCGCCAAGGGGTAGCGCTGCTCGTCATCAACGCGGGCGCCGATTGACATCTCACGAATAACTCAGACAAAAAATGAGCCCGAACCGTCTCGGACTCAAGGATACGGAGAGGATGATCATGAAATTTGCCACATCGGCGCGGCTTGCCGCGGCGCTTCTGCTCGCGGGCGTAGCGAGCGCCGGCTTCGCTCAGGCCACCACCAACGTTCCCGCACCCGTTGCCGGCGCGCAGGCCGTGACCGTGCAGCATATCAAGGTCCATGCACCCACGATCGAGGGCAATCTCGAAGGCGAAAGCGCCGACCGCGACGTGCTGGTCATGCTGCCGCCGAGTTATGGCAAAGAGCCCAAGCGCCGCTACCCGGTCGTCTACGCGCTGCACGGTTACTCGATCGGCGCCGAGCAATGGACCAAGGAAATCCATGTGCCGCAGACGATCGAGGGCGCCTTCGCCAAGGGCGCGCACGAGATGATCCTGATCTTTCCCGATGCCAAGACGATCCACAACGGCTCGATGTATTCAAGCTCGGTCACGACCGGCGATTTCGAGACATTCATCGCGCGCGACCTGATCCACTATATCGATGCGCATTACCGCACGATCCCGAACCGGCTGAGCCGCGGCCTCGCCGGTCACTCCATGGGCGGATATGGCACCGCCCGGATCGGTATGAAGCATCCCGACATGTTCGGCGCGATCTACATGATGAGCCCGTGCTGCATGTCGGCGCGCATGGGTGGCGGCCCAATGGACGCGCAGGCGATGGCCGCGCTGGAGGCGGTCAAATCGCCAGCGGATTCCGCGAAATTGCCCTTCGGCCTGCGCGCGCAACTGGCAACGGCCGCCGCCTGGTCACCTGATCCCAAGAATCCGCCGCTTTATCTCGATCTGCCGACCAAGGACGGCGTCGCCCAGCCCGATGTGCTCGCGAGATGGGCGGCGAACGCGCCGCTCGCCTTCGTCGACCAATATATCGGCAACCTGCGCCAATATAAGGCGATCGCGATCGATGTGGGCGACCAGGACGGGCTCAAGGTCGATGCGGGCAAGCTGCACGACATCCTCGACGGCTATGGCGTTGCCAACAGCTTCGAAATCTATCCGGGCACGCACGTCAGCAACGTCGCCTTCCGCGTCCAGGATCATGTGATCCCCTTCTTCAGCGAGCATCTCGTCTTCGACAAGAAACGCTGATCCGAAAAAGGAGGATGCGATCGGGTGGGGATTCGGAGCCCCGCCCGGCGATCCGCTTTCAGCCTGCCATCGACATGCGCGTGTCGTCGAGCGCCAGTTCGACCAGCACGCGCATCGCCGCGCTGGCGGCTTCGGAATCTCCGGCGGCGATCGCGTCGTAAACGGCGGCATGATCGGGAATCGGATTGCGCGGCAAGGCGCGCGACCTTTGCTTGAATTGCGTCGTCCAGCTCACCGCCGCGCCGATCGAAGCGCTGAGCGTGATCAGCGCGTCGTTGCGTGTCGCCTGAAGGATGGCGTCGTGGAACTGCCGGTCGGCGAGACGCCCCTGGTCGGTCGCGAGCGAATGGCGGCGCATGCCGACGAGCGCATCCTTCATCGCCTTCAAATCGTCGCGATCGCGCCGCGTCGCGGCCAGCCCGGCCGCGGCCGGCTCCATGATCAGGCGAAGCTCGAACAGGCTGCGGATCAATTGCTCGTCCGGCTCGCCCATGAAGGCCCAGGCGAGCACGTCGGGATCGAGCAGGTTCCAGCGCTGCCGCGGCAGCACGCGCGTGCCCGCCTTGGGACGGCTCTCGACCAGACCCTTGGCGGTCAGGACCTGGATCGCTTCGCGGTAGGCGCTGCGCGAAATGTTGAGTGCCTCGGAGAAGGCGATTTCGCCGGAGAGCGTGTCGCCCGGCGCGAATTCGCCTGAGAGGATCGCGACGCCAAGCCTGTTCGCAACCGCGCCCCGCAGCCGCCGTCCCGTATTGCGCGACGCCCCCTGGCTGGTGCTGCCGTCCTGCCCCTCTCGTCCTTTTGCCAATGTCGGCCCTTGTTCTACGTCCCCGCGGGTTCCTATCATAACCCCCGCGTTGAAATGAAAGAAAGATTAGTTTTCTTGCGAGCCCGCCGGGACGCGAAGGGGGCTTGATGCAACTACTCAGACAAAATATCGCCCGGACAGCGCGCGGATGCACCTGCGAACGCAAGGGAGAGACCTTTGGCACGAACGGGCATTGCGCTGGGTGCGCTCATTCTGGGGTTGGCGAGCATGCCGTTGGCTGCACAGCCCGCGCCATCCCCCATGCCAGCCACTCCCGCATCCGCGGAGCTGGACGCAAACGGCCATCCGCGATCCGTCGTGCCCGGCGACTCCGAATTCCGCTTCGTGCGGCTGCCCGACGGCGTTCAGTTCCGCAGCAAGGGAATCACCAAAACAATCCTGTTCTACGGCCCGCGCACGGTCCGCGTGAACGCCAATCTGGGCGAGAATTACTGGACCGCGCGCAGCCTGGTCGTCACCGCCAAGCCGGGCGGCACGCCCTTTTCCGTCTCCGAAACGCCCGCCGCGCTGCGGGTCGCGACGCAAAAGCTGCAGATAATCGTCGACAAGCAGACGGGCGCGCTGCGCTTTGCCGATGCCGCCGGCAAGCTCCTCACCGAAGAACGGCGGGACGAGCCTGAGACGCTCAAGCGCGTCACGATTTCCGGCGCACCCACGTACGAGGCGCTGAACACGCTGAAGCTTCAGCCCGACGAAGCCATTTACGGCTTCGGATTCACCGCCGACGACCATAGCAACCGCCGCGGCAGCGACCTGCTTCTGGTGCAGACGAACATGGGAATCATCATCCCCGTGATGATGTCGTCGCGCCGCTACGGCGTGATGTGGGACACTTACTCGCAGATGCGCTTCAAGGATGATGCGAACGGCGCCTCCTTGTGGGCCGAAAGCGCACCCGGCGGGGTCGATTATTATTTCATGGCGGGCGACACGCCCGACGATGTCGTCCGCGCCTATCGCGACCTGACCGGCGCGGCGCCGATGTATCCGAAACAGGCCTTCGGTCTGTTCATGAGCAAGGAACGCTACCAGACGCAGGACCGCCTGCTCGAGGTCGCGCGGACCTTCCGCAAGGAAGGCTTCCCGCTCGATTATATCGTCCAGGATTGGCAATATTGGGGATCGGACAAGGACGGCAGCTGGAGCGGGATGACCTGGGATCCGGTTCGCTATCCCGACCCGGAGGGCATGACGCGCGCGCTGCACGACATGCATCTCAAGCTGATGGTGTCGATCTGGCCATCGATCGGCAACGACACTGCATTGGCGCATGAGCTGGACGCGCACAATCTGCGCTTCGAGCCGCTCCACTGGATATCGAAGCATGCCCGCGTCTACGACGCCTACAGCCCGCTCGGCCGGCAGATCTATTTCAAATATATCAAGTCGGGCCTACTCGACAAAGGCGTCGACGCGCTGTGGATGGACGGCACCGAGGTCGAGGTCAGCAGTGCGATGTGGAATGCGGCCGACAATATCCGCGACACCAAGGCGCTGGGATCGAACGCGCTCGGCGATTTCACCCGCTACCTGAATCCTTATTCACTGCTGACTACGCAGGGCACTTACGATGGCGAGCGCGCCACCTCGAACAAGCGGGTATTCACGCTCACGCGTTCGGCCTGGGCGGGCGCACAGCGCACCGCCGCAGCGTCCTGGAGCGGCGACATCTACGCAAGCTGGAAGATCTTCAAACAGCAGATTGCCGGCGGCGTCGACGTGACCGTTACCGGCAATCCCTATTGGACGCAGGACACGGGCGGATTCTTCCTGGGATCCTATTCCGGTGGCGAGCATAACGCCTTCTGGCGTGAGCTGTTCGCGCGCTGGTTCCAATATGCCGCCTTCAACCCGCTCATGCGCGTGCATGGGACCGACGCCAATCGCGAACCCTATCTGTTCAAGACGCTCGATCCGCAGGTCTACGCCTCGCTCCAGGCAAGCGTGGCCATGCGCTACCGCATGCTGCCCTATATCTACAGCCTGAGCTGGAAGGTCACGTCGGCGGGTTACACGATGATGCGTCCGCTGATGATGGATTTCCCGGACGACCGCGCCACCGATACGATCGACGACAGCTTCATGTTCGGCCCATCCTTTCTGGTCCATCCGGTCACCCGCGCAATGTATCGCGTCGAACCGGCGCCCCCTGCGACGGTGCCGGCGGAGTATCTGCGCACGCCCGATGGGCAGCCTGGCCTCGCGCTCCAATATTTCGAGGGCGAGAATTTCGAGACACCAAAGGGGCGGGTGGTCGACGCCAAGATCGATCACAATTGGCCCGACCCGCCGCTTGCCGACATCCCCGCGGGATTGTCCGCGCTCAGTCATTTCTCGGCCCGCTGGCAGGGTACGCTGATCGCGCCCGAGGATGGCGAGTACGAGCTCGGCCTCGAAGGTGATGACGGTTGTAGGCTGACCGTGGACGGCAAGACGGTGATCGAGGACTGGACGAACGGCACCGCCCGCTATCGCAAGACGGTCCAGACTTTCCACAAGGGCCAGAAGGTCGCGGTATCGATCGATTATTTCCAGGGTGACGGCAATCGCAGCCTCCGCTTCGCCTGGCGCTTGCCAAGCGAGCGCGCCGCTCTCCGCGCCGCCGATCCAAAGCTCGATTTGGCGGTCCGCACCTATCTGCCCAAGGGAGCGGACTGGTTCGATTTCTGGACAAATCAGCGACAGGCGGGCGGGCAATGGGTAACCCGACAGGCCCCGCTCGACATCATGCCGCTCTACATACGGGCGGGCTCGATCGTCCCCTTGGGGCCGTTGGTGCAATATGCGACCCAATCGCCCGACGCCCCTTACGAGGTGCGCATCTATCCGGGCCGCGACGCGCGGTTCACGGTCTATGAGGACGACAACGAGACATATGATTACGAGAAGGGGCAATACGCATCCTACGATCTCGTCTGGAACGATCGTGCGCGGACGCTCACGGTCGGCCCGCGTCGTGGGCATTTTGCGGGCATGGTCGCCACACGGCGGCTGAACCTCGCCGTGATGAGCCAAGGCAACGCCACGGGATTAGGCGCCACGCCCGTCTCCAAGAGCATCCTCTATCGCGGCAAGCCGATCACGGTGTCCTTTGCCCATTAGCAGCTGCGCGCGGCTCTCCGCTCATTCTCTGGCCCAAGGACAGGCAATCGCATGATGAAGCCAACCAGGGCCTTGCTCGCTGCCGCTATCCTCGCCGCTGCGGCGCCCTCTCCGGCTGCCGTTCCGACGAGCCCGGCCTCGAACGGCAATCATCAGCGGCTGATCGTGCTGACCGATATCGAGGCCGATCCGGACGATACCGAATCCCTGGTCCGGCTGATGCTCTATTCCAATCAGGTCGATATCGAGGGACTCGTCGCCACCACCTCGGTGCACATGAAGAGCGGACTGCATGCGGATTCGATCCGGCGGGTGGTCGAGGCTTATGGCCGCGTACGCGGCAACCTCCTGCTCCACGAACCGGGCTTCCCCACCTCCGACGCGCTGCTTGGGATGATCCGCGACGGGCAGCCGATCTACGGCATGGCAGCGGTCGGCGCCGGAAAGGATACGCCGGGTTCCGACCGCATCGTGACGATGCTCAAGGCGCCGGATTCCCGACCTTTATGGGTTACCATATGGGGTGGAGCGAACACGCTCGCCCAGGCCTTGTACCGCATCCGCGAAAGTGAAACGCCGGCCGAGGCCGACCGGCTGCTCGCCAAGCTGCGCGTCTATACGATCTCCGACCAGGACGACAGCGGCGCATGGATCCGCAAGACCTTCCCGAGCCTGTTCTACATCGTCAGCCCCGGCGGCTATGGCGGCGCAACCTGGACCGCGATCAATACCGTCATCGACGGGATCGACAACCGCACGATCGGCAATGATTGGCTGCGCGCGAATATTCAGCAGGGTCATGGCCCGCTCGGTGCGGCCTATCCCGACGTTTCCTATGGGATGGAGGGCGACACGCCCTCGTGGCTCTCGCTCATCCCCAACGGTCTCGGCGACCCCGAACATCCCGAATGGGGCGGATGGGGCGGACGCTACGAGCTGTACGTGCCGTCGCTCGCCAATATGGATGTCGAGGGTTTCACGGGCGGCGTTCCGATCGAGGCCGAGACGCGCCCGATCTGGACCAACGCCATCGATACCTACAGTCCCTCCGTGTCCGGCGATTATGGGCGAGCGCATGTGCCGGCCCAGCACAGCTTCAAGGATTTCCGCACGACGCTCTGGCGCTGGCGCGACGACTTCCAGAACGATTTCGCCGCGCGGATGGCGTGGAGCACTTTGCCATATGCCAAGGCCAATCATCCGCCAGTGCCTCGGCTGGCCACATCGGACCATCTCACCGTCCATTCGGGCGAGGTTTTCGTCCTCAGCGCGTTGGGCAGCAGCGATCCCGACGGCGACAGCCTGAGCTATCTCTGGTTTCAATATACCGAGGCAGGAAGTCTCCGCGCGCAGGTTCCGGCGCTGATCGCAGAGAATATCTACCGTGTCTCGTACAGAGCACCGGTCGTGACCAAACCCGAAACCGTGCATTTCATCCTGAAGGTCACGGACAAGGGCAACCCTCCGCTGAGCCGTTATCGCCGCGTGATCGTCACGATCCTGCCCTGAACCGCCGCCCGCTCAATCGAGCCCTTTGCGCTCGAGCGTAAGCCGTGGGTCGCGGCAGAAGCCGCAATTCGGGCCCGTGAAATGTGCCGCGGCGGCCTTTTGCCCCTTGAGCTGCCAATCGAGCCAGGCGGTCACGACCTCCGCCGCGATGCCGCCATGCGGTTGCATGTAGGTGCCGCCGTGGCCGACAGGGATATTCACCAGCGCAGCGGGCACTTTCGCGATCCGCTGATAATCGTCGGTCCCGTTCGCATAGGCGATGTCGGTCGGGCCGCCGAGCACGTAGAGAACCGGCCCGTGGAGCCCGGCGAGCATGGCCTTGTCGGAAACGATGCCGCCGATCGGATTTGTCCCATCCTTGAAGAAGCCGCTGTTCATGATCACCGCGGTCTTGACCCGCGGATCCTGCGCGGCGGACAGCGCCTGCAGGCCGCCGCAGCTCCAGCCTGATACCGCTACCTGATCGACGGCGATCCGCCCGAGAAAAAGGCTGCCCGGTTTCACATTCTCGCGCTGTGCCCAATCGATCGCCTCGACCAAGGCGGAGGTCGGCGTCTGCGCGACGAGCTTGGGCGCGCCGGGCGCGACCGGCGCCGGCGCTGCGGTCGGTGGTAATGGCGTCGCGTGCGGAACGACGCCCGGTGCGATGACAAGGTAACCGTGGGACGCGATCTCGAGCAGGTGATTCCGCGAACTGGTTCCGTCCGCGCTGCACCCGCCATTGCCAAACACATAGATACCAAGGCTTTTTCGTCCGACCGCCGCGAGGTTGGCGGGCCGGTAGACGACATGATTCGGCAGATCGGCCCGTTCTTCGAACAGCGCGGGATAAGGCCCGCTGCCCTGCTCCACCATCTCCGCGCCAGCCGATGGCGGGGCGAGAATGGCGGCAGCCAAAGAGCCCAGAATGACTCGATTGAAGCGCATATCCCTTCCTCCCATGTCGCCCGCATCGCTTTATGTCGGACTATTTATCGTAGCACTTCGATGATGGCATATTGCGGGCCGGCCGCAATATGATATCGCTAACACCGGCTTAGGGGCGTAGCTCGGATAGCCAAGAATAAGAAGTGCGTCCGCGCGGATAATAACCGGCGGGAACGCACGAGGGAGCCGTTGCCGTCCGGTAGCGGCGATCAGGGAGAAGGAGGGCCGTTTTGTCCGATTTGTTGGAGCAATTGCGGGCGGGCGCCGTAGCCGCCTCGCTGGCCGTACTGAGCGTCGTGGGTCAGTCTCCCGCCGCGGCGGCGGTTGCAGGGGCTCCTGAGGCACCCAGTCTCGCCCCCTATTTCACGCCGGTCAGCGCGGAGCCGAAGGCGCCAGACGCGGATGGCTTCCTTCAGCGCTGGCTGCTGCTTGAGCCGATCGTCAAACCCAACCGCAGCAATACGGGCTTCACGGGCACCTATGTCCGGCAGGCGCTCACCACCGAATATTTCCCCGGCCAGTTCAAAGGCGTTCCGCGCGACGGACAGACCGTATCCGTCGCCGGCGCGCCGCTGCGCTGGCATGCGCTGGATTCGGCGCTGTTCGACGTCAAGCTCTTCAACTTCGCGCAAAGCCTGAACAAGCCCACCTACGGCGTGATCTTCTGGGCCGTGACCGTGGTCAACAGCCCGCGCGAAATCAGCAACGTGCGGCTGGCGGTCGGATCCAATTCGGCCTCGATGTGGTGGGTCAACGGCAAGGAAGCGGCCGGATTGTTCGGTGATCGTCGCATGGTGATGGACGACGTCGTCTCGGCGCCGATCACGCTGCACAAGGGCAAGAATATCGTGCGTGGTGCGGTGATCAACGGTCCCGGCCTGAGTGATTTCTGCGTCCGCTTCATCGACGAGGACGGGCACCCGATCCGCGACATCGCGCTCGACCTACGCTGAAGCGCCGATCTTCCAACCCGATCTGCATCAGACCAAGTTTGCAGGAGACCCTTATGCGGCACTTCGCTCTCGCAATGACCTGCGCGTCCCTCGCGCTGATTTCCGCCGCGCCTGCTGGCGCGCAGTTGGCGGGTGAGCCCTATATCCACGACCCCTCGACGATCGCCGAATCCGGCGGGAAATATTATACGTTCGGCACCGGCCGCGGCGGCCTCGTTTCCGAGGACGGCTGGACCTGGCATGCGGGCGGCGAGCGGCCGGGGGGCGGCGTCGCGCCGGACGTGATCAAGATCGGCGACCGTTATTATGTCGCTTATGCGGTTGGCGGCGGCGGCATGAACGGCGGACATGCCAGCAACGTCAAGGTGATGTGGACCAAGTCGCTCGACCCCAAGTCGCCCGACTTCGGATTTCACGACGTCGGCGTGGTCGCATCGAGCAATGGGGTCGAGGATTGCGACGCGATCGATCCCGCATTCCTTTACGCGGATGGGCGGCTCTGGCTCAGCTACGGCACCTATTTCGGCTCTATCCGCATGGTCGAACTCGATCCGAAATCGGGCGAGCGGGTTTCCGGCAACCAGCCGGTCGATGTCGCGATCGACATGGAGGCGACCGCGCTCCTGTACCGCGATGGCTATTATTATCTGCTGGGCACGCATGGGACATGCTGCGACGGCCCCAATTCCTCCTACAACATTCGCGTCGGCCGGTCGCGTACCCCGACCGGCCCGTATCTCGACCATATGGGGGTTCCGTTGCTCAAGGGCGGCGGCAAGCTCGTCGTTGCCGGGCGGGATCGCGTCTTCGGTCCCGGCCATTTCGGGCTGATCGACCTTGGCGACGGCATGCAGAAATTCTCGATGCACTATGAAGCCGATATGGACCGCAGCGCGCGGAGCGTGCTCGGAATCCAGCCATTGCTCTGGAAGGACGGCTGGCCGCAAGGCGGCGACAATCTCAAGCCGGGCACCTATGAGATCGAGTCCGCCCGCTCCGGCGGCGCGCTCGAGCTCGCGGTCGATTTCGTGCGGATGCCGATCGACCGGCGCGGGGGATTTTTCGGCCCTCCCAGCGGTCCGGTCAGCCCCGTCGCGATGCAGACATTGGCGCAGGATATGGCGGTCTGGCCCACCGGTTCGATCGACGTGGATCTGGGCGATTATATGATCCGGCCGCACCAGCAATGGACGATCACGCCGGCCAACGGCGGCTATTTCGGTTCACCCTATTTCAAGATCGCGATCGCGGGCACGGATCGCGCGCTGGCCGCCACAACCGATGGAAAAGTCGTCACCGTGCCCGCTTTCACCGGCGCGGACGAACAGCTCTGGCGCATCGACCAGCTCACCGACGGGACGTATCGCATCACGCCCAAGGGCAAAGCGGGATCGAAAACCCCGCTCGCGCTCGTCGCGATCGGCGCCAGCACGCCCGTGCTCGCGAAGTTCGATCCGAACAGCGACGCCGGCCGTTGGGATTTCAAGACGCCATGAATGGGCCTTTCACCGGCACGGTAATTTACCTGCGAAAACTAGATTGCACATATGACATTCGTCGCTGGCCGATTCCGTGATTGGACGCTATGGAGCAGGCCATGAAAGCAGTGATTTGTCATGAGCCGCACCGCCTCGGCATCGTCGAGCGCCCGGTTCCGCAAGCGGGCGACACGGATGTCTTGATTCGCATTCGCAGCGTTGGCCTGTGCGGCACCGATTATCATATCTTCGCCGGACGCCACCCTTTCCTCGAATATCCGCGCGTCATGGGCCATGAGCTCGCCGGTGAGGTTGTGCAGGCGCCGTCCGGATCGGCATTGCGCGTTGGCCAGAGCGTGGCGGTCAATCCCTATCTCGCATGCGGGACCTGCATCGCCTGCCGCAAGGGCAAGCCTAACGCCTGCGTCAACATTCGCGTGCTCGGCGTCCATACCGATGGCGGCATGTGCGAGTTGCTCGTCGTGCCCGAGCAGGCGGTCCTTGATGCGACGGGACTCACGCTAGATCAGGCGGCGATGATCGAATTCCTTTCCATCGGACATCACGCGGTGATGCGATCGAGGCTCGGGAAGGGCGCGCGTGTTCTGGTCGTCGGCGCGGGACCGATCGGCATCGCGGCGGGGCTGTTCGCGCGGCTCCAAGGCGCGGTCGTTACGTTGGTCGATGCCCGCGCCGCCCGGCTCGCTTACGCGCGCGACGCGCTGAACTTCACCGACGTGATTGAAGCGTCGCCGGAGCTTGCGGCCGCCCTGCGGGAGCGCACCGACGGCGAAATGTTCGACGTGGTGTTCGACGCGACCGGCTCGCTCACCGCGATGGCGCAGAGCCTGAACTATGTCGCCAATGGCGGAACGCTGGTTTTCGTCGGCGTCGCGCCGGGTGATCTGGTCCTGTCGGATCCCGAATTCCACAAGCGCGAGACCACCCTGCTCGCGAGCCGCAACGCGCTGAACGAGGATTTCGAACAGGTGATCGCCGCTATCCGGTCCGGCGACATCCCGACCGCCGCGCTCCAGACGCACAGCGTGCCGGGGCTGGATCTTCCCGAGCGGCTGCCCGGATTGATCGCGGAAGCGGACCATGTCCTCAAGGCAATCGCCCATTTCTGAGGGGTAGCGCGTCGATATCGATCGTGCCGCCGCTGCCCGAATTGCCTCCTGCAATTCGCGGCGACATGCGGCATGAGGGAAAGACGATGGCCAAATTGCTGGGTGCCGTCCTCGCCGGCGGCCGATCCTCCCGCTTCGGAAGCGACAAGGCGCTGGCGCTGCTCGACGGCCGCCAGTTGATCGAGCATGCGGTCGCGGCGCTGGCGCCCTATACGACGCAGGTGGTGATTTGCGGCCGGACCGATCCGCGCTGGACCTGTCTCGCCGACTTGCCCGCCCCCGACATGGGCCCGCTCGGCGGGCTTGCCGCCGCGCTCGCTTATGCGCGGGATCGGGATTGCGAGGGCGTGCTAAGCACGGGCTGCGATATGCCCGTGCTGCCCGACGATCTGGCAAAGGCGCTGATCGGCGATGGGCCGGCGGTGGTCGAAGGCCAGCATCTGATCGGCTATTGGCCAGCCGGCCTGGCCGAGCGCCTGCTCGACCATCTCGCGCGGAGCGAGACCCGATCGATCCGCGATTGGATCGCACAGGTTCAGCCGCGCCGGATCGTGCCGGCCGCCGGTGCCTTGCCCAATATCAACCGCCCCGACGACCTCGCCGCGTGGCGCGAGCGTCGATAGGATAAGTCGGCGTCAGCAGGACCGGACGCGCTGCGCCTGCCTGGATTTGAGGCCACGCGCGGCAACCGCCTCCCCGACCAGGATCAAGGTCGGCGCATCCTCGCTGATCGCGCGAACGAGGAAGCCGAGCGCGTCGAGCCGGCCGCGCAGCACGCTTTCGTTGGGCAGCGAGACGTTGGTCGCGATCATCACCGGCGTATCGGGCGCGCGCCCGGCGGTCATCAGCCCCCGCATGATATCCGGCGCGGCGCTGCGGCCCATATAGATGGCGAGCGTCGCGTCGGGCTGCGCCAGCGCGGTCCAGTCGAGATCGAGCGTCTCGCCCGCGCGCGCATGCGCGGTGACGAAGGTCAGCTTGCGCGCGAGCCCGCGCAGCGTGAGCGAGGCGAGCCCGCTTGCCGCCGCCGCGCTCGCGGTGGTCACGCCCGGGCAGATACGCACGGGCACGCCCTGCGCCATTAGATGATCGAGCTCTTCGGCCGAGCGGCCGAAGATCGACGGGTCACCGCCCTTCAACCGCACGACCTTCCGGCCGGACGAGGCCGCGAGCAACATCAGGTCGTTGATCTCGTCCTGGCTCTTGGAATGACGGCCCGATCTTTTGCCGACCGAAACCATGTCGGCGTGCGGCGCGAGCGCGAGCACGGCCTTGCCGACCAGCGCGTCGTGGAACACGATGTCGGCCTGGCCGAGCAGCCTTTCCGCTTTGCGCGTGAGCAGATCGGGATCACCCGGCCCCGCGCCCACCAACCAGACTGTGCCGGGTTCGAATGCGTCACGATGCATGAGCTAGCTCCGATTGCGCGATCAGGTGGGCGATGGCGGGGCGGCATGAGCCGCAATTGGTGCCGGCGTTGAGCGCCTTGCCGACCGCGGCAACGTCGGTGAGCTTCTGCTCGGCGATCGCGCTCAAAATGGTTTGCATGCCGACGTCGAAGCAGACGCAGATGATCGGCCCGCGATCCACCGTCACGCCCGGTGCGCGGCCCGCGAGCAAGGTCGGCGCGACCTCGGGCGCCTCCAGCTGCGCGATCAGCCAGTCACGTGCCGGCAATTCGCCGGTCGCGGTCACGAACAAGGCCGCAGCGACGCGCCCCTTGTCCAGCACCGCGACCCGCCATGATCCACGGCTTTTGTCGCGCGCCTCGATCTGGGCGCCGCTGGGCAGGCTCGCCGCGAGGCGATCCGGTTCGCCATTACCGGCGAGCTCGTACAGCAGCCCGCCCGGCACCGTGATCCGCGTGCGCCACAAGCATTTTGGCGGCGGGGTCTCGGTGCCGCGCACGAGCAAAAAGCCGCGCCACGCACATTCTAACGCCTCGATCCGGGCCGGAGTCAGCTTGAAGCCCGGCTGGCCCGAATGCGGATCGACCAGGGGCCGCGGCAATAGGCCGGTACGGCCGCCGGTCGATTGGCGATCGGTCCAATGGATCGGGGTGAACAACTCGCCCGGACGCTGGCGATCCGTGACCGCGACGCGGAACAGGCTTTCGCCCTGCGCGGTGGCGACGCGCGCCAGGCCGCCATCGGCGAGGCCATAAGCTGCGGCATCGTCGGGATGGACCTCGACCAAGGGCTCCTCGCGATGCCGCGCAAGCTTGGCGCTGAGCCCGGTGCGCGTCATCGTATGCCATTGATCGCGATAGCGCCCGGTGTTGAGCGTGAGCGGCCAATCGCGCAGCGGATCGGCCAGCGGCGCCTGTGCCACCTTGATCAGCCGCGCTTTGCGGTCGGGTGTCGAATAATGCCCGTCGGCGAAGGCCGCCCCGCCCCAGCGAAACGGTTCGAGCGCGTCATAATCGGCGTTGCCGATCGCGGCATGCCGGCGAAGGTCGAACAGGCGCTCGCCGTCATTCTGATAGGCGGAAAGCCGCGCATGTTCGCGATAGACGTCGGCCGGGCTGTCGAACGCGAAGGCGGTCTTCCAGCCCATGCGGCGGCCGATCTGCGAGACGATCCACCAATCGTGGCGCGCCTCGCCGGGCGCGGTCAGGAATGGCCGCTGGCGGCTGATGCACCGTTCCGAATTGGTGACCGTGCCGTCTTTCTCGCCCCAGCCCGTGGCGGGCAGGCGGACATGCGCGTGCAGGCTGGTGTCGGTCTCGGCGATCACGTCCGACACGACCACGAACGGGCATGTGGCGAGCGCATCGCGCACCATATTGGCGTCCGGCATGCTCACCGCCGGGTTGGTCGCCATCACCCACAAGGCCTTGATCCGCCCCTCGCGGACGCCGCGGAAGAGGTCGACCGCCTTCAGGCCCGGCTTGGTTGCCATGCCGGGCGATGCCCAGAAGCGCCCGACGCGCGCAACATTTTCGGGCGCGAAATCCATATGCGCGGCCAGCGTCGAGGCGAGCCCGCCGACCTCACGCCCGCCCATCGCGTTGGGCTGGCCGGTGATCGAGAAGGGCCCCGCGCCCGTCTTGCCGATCCTGCCCGTGGCGAGGTGGAGGTTGGTGATCGCGTTGACCTGATCGGTCCCGCGCAACGCCTGGTTGATGCCCTGGCTGAACAGCGTGATCGCGCGGGGATAAGCGGCGAACAATTCGTAGAAGCGCGCCAGATCGGCGGGCGCGACATCGCACAGCTTGGCGATCGTCCAGAGATCATGGCCCTCGTCGAGCGCATCCCAGAAACCGTCGGGCGCGGCTACGTGCGCGGCGAGATAGGCCTCGTCCACCAGCCCCTCGCGCTTCATATGCGCGAGCGCGCCGTTCATCAGCGCGACGTCGCTGCCGGGGCGGATCGCGAGATGGAGATCGGCATCGTCGCACGTCTCGGTGCGGCGCGGATCGATCACCACCAATTTGGCGCCCCGCGCGGCCCGCGCGGCCTGGATGCGCTGGTAGACGATCGGATGGCACCAGGCGGTGTTGGAGCCGACCAGAGTGATCAGATCGGCCTGCTCCAGATCGTCATAGGCGACCGGAACCACATCCTCGCCGAAGGCGCGCATATGCCCGGCGACCGCGCTCGACATGCACAGCCGGCTGTTGGTGTCGATATTGGCCGAGCCGATGAAGCCCTTCATCAGCTTGTTGGCGACGTAATAATCCTCGGTCAGCAATTGACCCGAGACGTAGAAGGCGACGCTGTCGGGCCCATGGCGCGCGATCGTCTCGCGGAATTTCTTGGCGACCAGATCGAGCGCCTTGTCCCAGCTCGCGCGGCGCTTGCCGATCATCGGGTGAAGCAGCCGCCCTTCCAGTCCGACCGTCTCGCCGAGATGCGTGCCCTTGGAACAGAGCCGTCCCGCATTGGCGGGATGGTCGGGATCGCCCTTGATCGTGACGCTGCGCGCACCCGTGGGGGTCGCGACGATGCCGCAACCGACGCCGCAATAGGCGCAGGTGGTGCGGACGGCCCCGCTCACGTCAGGCGGCAGCCTTGAGCGTCGAGGAGCGGCATAGCAGCACGCGCCCGCCATCCACCTTGACCGGGATGGTCGGGGTGCAGCCTTTGTCCTCGCCCAGTGCCTCGCCGGTGGCGAGGCTGATCCGCCAATTGTGCAGCGGGCAGGACACGGCATGGCCATGGACGATCCCCTGGCTCAGCGGTCCATTCTTGTGCGGGCAACGGTTGACCAAAGCGAACACCTGGTTGTCGCCCGTGCGGAACAAAGCCACCTCTTCGCCCCCCGCGACGGGCACGGTGCGGGCGCCGCGCATCGGGATGGCGCTCAGCGGGCCGACGTCGATCCATTCTCCGATATACATAAGCCTTACTCCGCTGCGATGGCTTCGATGGGTCGGAATTCGCCAAGATGCGCATGCTGCTCGCGCTCGGCTCCGGCGGCGCGCGCCGCCCACGGATCGTCCTGGCTGAAATTCTGCGAATAGAGGAAGCGGCTGGTGAGCGCCTCGCGCCCGACCTCGTCCTCGACGATGCGCGCCTGGATATAAGCGAGGCCAACCCGCTCGATCCACGGCGCGGTGCGCTCGAGGTAGAAGGCTTCCTCGCGGTAGAGCTGGATGAAGGCCGCGCAATAATCCAGCGCCTGCTGCTCGGTCGTGACCTTGCACAAAAGGTCGGTGGCGCG
>Ga0070660_100000326_pt1 | contig 31349 bp, 28 predicted proteins | sample KBSC33metaG_FD_64670 | JGI IMG/M metagenome (GOLD analysis project Ga0070660, IMG submission 64670) | Corn rhizosphere microbial communities from Kellogg Biological Station, Michigan, USA - KBS C3-3 metaG | ecosystem: Host-associated > Plants > Roots > Rhizosphere > Soil ... | reverse complement strand
GCCGGGCTCGACATCCTCTTCGTGCTCGAGGGCGACCTCGTGCTCGACCTCGACGGGACCGACTACCCGCTCTCCGCCGGTGAGTGCGTCGTCTGGCCGTCGTCGCACGAGCACGCGATCCGCAACGACTCGGACGCGCCGGCGCGCGCGATCGGTCTCGTGACCGAGACCGTGTATTAGTCCGGCAACAGCGGCATCTCGAATCCCTCGCCGCGCCCGACGAGCACGCCGCGCGTGATCGCCTTCGAGCCGAACCGCTCGCGGACGCCGTCGATCGCCTCGTCGAGCTCTGCGCTGCTGCGGCCCTCGAGCGCGAGCGCCAGTTGACGCGGCAACGCGTTGTCGAGATTCGCGACGGAGATGCCGACCAGCGTCACGCCGCGCGCCTCGAGCATCGGCATCGCCTCATCCAGCAGGTCGCGGGCCGTCCGCAGCACCGTCTCGGTGCTCGACGTCGCCTGCAGCAGCGTCTGCGAGCGCGTCGCGCGCGTGAAGTCGTCGAAGCGGAGCCTCAAGACGACGGTGCGGCCGACGCGGCTCGCCTTGCGCATCCGGCGCGTAACGCGATCGACGAGCGCGATCAGATCGGCGTCGAGGTCGCCCGGCGTCCACGGCCGACGTCCGCGCGCACGCTGCGAGCCGATCGAGCGCCGCCGGCGCCGCACCTCGACAGGCCGCGGGTCGCGATTGTGCGCGAGCGCGTGCAGGTGCCGGCCTTGCGCGCGCCCGACAAGCGCGATCAACAGTCCCTCGTCCATGCGGGCGACCTGGCCGACGGTCGAGACGCCGACGTCGCGCAGCTTCCGCGACGTGACCGGCCCGACGCCCCACAGCCGCTCGACGTCGAGCGGATGCAGGAACCCGAGCTCGTCGTCCGGCGGCACGACCAACAGGCCGTCGGGCTTCGCGACGCCGCTCGCGACCTTCGCCAGGAACTTCGTTCGCGCAACGCCGACGGTGATCGGCAGCCCGACCTCGTCGCGAACGCGACGGCGCAGCGACCGGGCGATCTCGAGCGGCGTGCCGACGCTCCGCTCCATCCCGCGCACGTCGAGGAAGGCTTCGTCGATCGAGAGCGCCTCGACGACAGGCGCGGTGTCGTCGAACACGCGAAAGACCGCCTTCGACGCTTCCGAGTACGCCTGGAAGCGCGCCGGCACCACGATCGCCTGCGGGCACAGCTGCCGCGCCCGCCGCTGCCCCATCGCGGTGCGCACGCCGAACGCCTTCGCCTCGTAGCTCGCCGCCAGCACAACGCCCATGCCGACGATCACCGGCTTGCCGAGTAGGCGGGGCTCGTCCCGCTGCTCGACCGAGGCGAAGAACGAGTCCAGATCGGCGTGCAGGATCGAGGACACGAACACATGTTCGCACACCCAGTCGTATCGTCCAACCATGGCGGAAGCACGTTTGGCCGAGCTCGTTGCTGCTCTGTCCCTCGGCATCGACCTGGGGTTCGGCCAGCCGATGGAGCACGTGCTGCGTCAGTGCCTGATCTCCCTGCGGCTCGCCGACCGGCTCGGCCTCGACGAGAAGCAGCGTGCCGACGTCTACTACACCGCGCTGCTGATCAACGTCGGGTGCCATTCGGACGCGCACGAGCAGGCGAAATGGTTCGGCGACGACTTCGCCTCGAAGGCGATCAAGTTCGACCACGAACCGCGCAGCCTGCGGATGATGGCGACGGGGCTCAGCTATCTCGGACGCGGGCATCCCCCGCTTCACCGCTTCCGGCTCGGGCTCGAGTTCGTGGTCTCGGGTCGTCGCGACGTCGACGGGATGATCGAGTCGCACGCCCAGATCGCGCGCATGCTGGGTGAGCAACTCGGACTGTCCGATGGGGTCCTGAGAGCGCTCGCCGCGTCGTATGAACGGTGGGACGGGCGCGGGTGGCCGGGCGATCTCAAGGGGCTCGACGTCCCCCTCCCGGCACGGATCGCGACGTTCGCCGAGTATCTCGAGGTCGCGAACCGGGTCGACGGCATCGGAGGCGCGACTCGGATGGCGCGGCAGCGCCGCAGCAAGCAGTTCGACCCGGAGGCTGTCGACGCGCTGCTCGGCGACGCGGGGGCGATCCTGCCGCCGGTCGACGATGCGTCGAGCTGGAGCACCGTGGTCGACTCCGAGCCCGGGCTGGCGGTTCGCCTGGACGACGAGCGGTTCGATCGTGCGCTCGAGGCGATCGCGACGTTCGTCGACCTGAAGTCGCCGTACTTCCTCGGCCATGCGCGTGCGGTTGCCGATCTGGCGGCCGAGGCCGGCACAGGCATCGGGCTCGACGAGGACGAGGTCCAGCGTCTCCGCCGTGCCGGTCTCGTGCACGACTTCGGCCGCCTCGGTGTGTCGAACGCGATCCTCGACAAGCGCGCACCGCTCGGGGCGGGCGAATGGGAGCGCCTGCGGCTGCAGGGCTACATCACCGAACGGATGCTGCAGCAGTCGGCGGCGTTGGCGCCGCTCTCGCGGGCTGCGCTGCCCCCGCAACTCGGGCGCATTCTCGACGCGGCGAACGCGTACCAGGCGATGCGCGAGCCGCGACCCCATCGCGAGGCGCTTGCCGCCGATCGCGCTGCGGCCGAGTTGCGCGCGGGACCGTTCGACTCGGCCGCGTCGCAGGCGGTGCTCGCGGCGGCGGGCCATCGCGTCGCACGCCGCCGCGAAGGGCCGGCCGGCCTCACACCGCGCGAGGTCGAGGTGCTGCGCCTGCTCGCCCGCGGCCTCTCGAACAAGGAGATCGCGGAGCGCCTGTCGATCTCGCCGAAGACCGTCGGCAACCACGCCGACCACATCTACGCCAAGATCGATGCGCAGTCGCGCGCTGCGGCAGCGTTCTTCGCGATGCAGCAGGGACTCCTCCCGGAGGAGGAGTTCCCCGCCCGCGTCGCGGCCTAGGCCTCGGCGGTCTGCATCGCCCGGAAGTTCTTGAGGATCTGCGCCTCCGTGACGCGCATCTCGTCAGCCGGACTGAACATCACGCACTCGCTGCCGGGCTCGTGAGCGAGCGGGATGTGGCCGGGCGGCGTGTAGAACGCGTCTCCCGCTTCGTACACCTCGTCGTGATCCGGGAAGCGGAACGTGACCTTGCCGGTCACGACATACCCCCAGTGCGGGCACTGGCACATGTCGTTCGGGAGCCCCTTGACCAGCGGCGTCCCGTCGACGTTCTCACGGAACAAGGTGAAGTTGACGTGATACCCGTCGAACTCCTCGGCCCGGTCGAGCACCGGCCCGAAGTCACCGCCCAGCGTCGCGGTCTCTCTGGAGACCTTCGGCATCGCTCGTCCTCCTTCGTGGTGGATGGATCGAGCGTAGGTCCCGCGGGAGGCGCCGACCATGAGGCATTCGCCTCATCTTTCTAGGCGAGCAGCGCGCGACCGGCCGGCGTGACGTGAACGTTCCCCGCCTGGATCCGGATCAGCCGGTCGGCGAGCGCGTCTTCCCAGATCGAGAGACGCGGGCACGACGTCTTCCAGGCGTCGAGGGTCTCGGAGTAGCTGCGGGGCTGCTCGTCGAGCCACTCGAGCATCTGGGTCGTGAGTGCCGGAGCCTGCGTCATCGCACTCACTGTAGGTGAAGGCCGGCGGGCGGGGTCCGCCGCCCGCCGGCCGGCCGTCGTCAGAGGTTCATCGGCCCGGCCGGCGCGTAGGCGGCGCCGTTCGAGCTCGAGGAGCCGCCGCCGGCGGCCCACGCCGCGCCGGCGCCGATCGCGGCAACGACGCCGATCGCGGCGACGAGCGTGCGCAGTCGAACCATCCGCACCTCCTTGTCGGTTCCCGTTCAGGAAACCGCGCGGACCTAAGGCGTGGTCAAGAACTGCCTCAGAGGTTGGGACGCGCGGGACCGGGTGCCGGCCCCGCGCGTCGCCAGGTCAGCGGGTGGTCTTCGCCACCGTCGCCGTGAATGCGAACGTTCCGGTGCTGTCGGACTGCGTGCCCGAGCAGGTGTCGATCGTCCGCTTCATGAGGCCTGTCTTGTGGCCGTAGACCTTGGTGAAGGTCTGGGCGGTGCCACCGGCAGGAGTGAAGGTGCCGGTGAATCGCAGGACGACCCAGTGGGTGTTGTTCACCCAGGCCGACTGCCCGCTCGATGCGTGGACGGTGACCGCACCGTTGACCGTGCAGGTCGCCGAGATGGTCTGTCCGCCCTTGCCGCCGCGTGCGAGGGCCGTCGAAACTCCGATAGCCGCAAGCAGCACGACGAGGGCGATCGTGGTCAGAACGCGTTTCACGATCAGTTCCCCCTTTCGTGGTTGCACGGGGTCCCTACCCACTCGGACGCGAAGCCCTCAGGGTCTGAGCGCGTTTTGCGTGCGCCTTACAGAGCACCGCAAGGCCTGGCCGACCCAGCCTTTCGCGTCGTTGACATCCGTCGACGGCGACTGAGGATTCGCCTATGCGCTCGGCCGTTGGGGGAACGGTTCTGACACGTCGGCTGGGCCTCGCCGCGTCGGTCGTCGCGTGCCTGGTCTTGGTCGCGGCCGCCTGGGTGTCCTGGGGACACCTGAGCCTGGCGAAGAACGACCTCCAGGTCGACCCGGCCGCGGCGAGCTCCCAGCCGGCCGATGTCTTCACCCTGCGCTTCCGCGCCCGAGAACGGCAACCCGCCGCGAGCCCGGGGCACGTCTGCGTCACCGACGCGAGTCACGGAATGATCTGCGCAGCGTTCGCCGCCGGCGAGCGACCGGCCGACAGCCTGGTGAACGCGATCGAGCGCAGGGGCCTGCGGGCAAAGATCGCCCGCTAGGCGCCTAGCTCGCGTCGGTGTGACCGGGAGGTGGCCCGGGAGGCCCGAGGATGTCGAACCCGCTCCGGTCGGCGATCTGCATCAGCCGCGGCATGTCCGGCGGCGCCTCGAGGCGCGGCGGCAGGACACGCTCGGGTGCGAGCTCGCCCACTTCGCGGAGGAAGCCCTCGAAGTGGAACGGGAACAGGCCGACCAGCACCTTGGCCCCATCGGTCTCGCCGTAGAACGTGTGGGGGATGCCTCTGGGCCCGAACGCAAACGAGCCGGCGGTCAGTGAGTGCTTCGCGTCGCCTACCCACACCGTGAACTCGCCCTCGAGCACGTAGAACCACTCGTCCTCGTCCCGATGCACGTGCCACGGGGAGCCTTCGCCGGCGCGGACCGTCACCTCGAGCAGACCGAAGTCGCCACCCGTGTCGGCACCGCACATCTTGACGACCTCGAGCATGCCGAGCAGCCAGTGCGCCTCGCCCTCACCCGGACCGAGCGCAAAACCCTGCTTCGTCTCGACGGCTGACATCCTCCACTCCTTTCGCTAGTATGACCAGCAACTGTCCATAGGAGAACAGTTGCATAGCGAACTATCTCAAAGCGAACAAACATTGTCAAGCCCCACACCCGACCGGCTGCGCGCGTGGCGGCTGTACTTCGAGAGCGCACTGGCTCTGATGAGCGTGCTCGACGCCGAGCTCGAGCGCGACGCCGGCATCCCCATGCGCTCGTACGACGTCCTCGTCCACCTCGAAGACGAGCCGGAGGGCGTCCGCATGAACGAGCTCGCGGAACGGATCCTCTACAGCAAGAGCGGCTTCACCCGGGTCGTCGACCGGCTCGAGGCAGACGGGCTCGTCCGGCGGGTGCGGCCGGAGCACGACCGTCGTTCGATCTTCGTCGTGCTGACCGACGACGGCCGCGCGATGCTCGAGCAGGCGCGCAGTTCACACCGGCACTCAATCGAGCAGCACTTCGCCAGTCACCTGTCCGATACCGATGTGAAGGCGCTCGTGCGCGCCCTCGAGAAGCTGAGCGCGCACGTCCGTCCCTTGCGGCCCGGTCGGATTCGCGGCTAGGCGACTGCGGATTCGCCGAGCAGCATCTTCACCTCGGCGTAGAAGTCCGGTGCGGGCTTCACCTTGTACTGCGGGCCGAACGCGTAGACCTTCTTCCCGTGCGACGTGATCAGGTCGGCGTAGACCGGTGACTCTCCCGGGAAGTCCTTGATCAGCTGCGCGAGCTCGCGGATCGTCCCAGCCCCGGCCTTCGTCGCGTCGATCTTCAGCCACACCTCGCGCTTCTCCGGCACGGCTTCGAAAGCGGCGATCTCCATCGCGACGAGCTTCGTCTCGCCTTCTTTCCGGTCGATGCGGCCCTTCACGATCAGGATCCGGTCGGTGGTGCAGAGCTCGCGCGCCCGGTCGTACGTCGAGTTGAAGACCACCGTCTCGACGCCGCCGGTGACATCCTCGAGCCGCAGGAACACCATCGCGTCGCCGCGCTTCGTCGTCATGTGCCGTAGCCCGGCGACGATGCCGCCGACCGTCACGACCTCGCCGTCGCGGCGGCGATCCAGCTCGCCGATCGTCGCGTCCGACTTGCGCCGCAGCTGCTCGCGAATCCCCGACAGCGGATGCTCGGAGACGTACAGCCCAAGCACCTCCTTCTCGAGGCGGAGCAACTCGTTCTTGTCGTACTCGTCGGTCGAGAGCGTCGGATGCTTGCGCGGGATGTCCTCGATCGGCGCGAGATCGAAGATCGAGCCCTGGCCGGCGAGGCGATCGGCCTGGTACTGCTGGCCGAGCCGCACCGCGTCTTCGAGCACGTCGAGCGCAGCCTTCCGCGAGCCGGGCAACGCACCGCACTTCACGAGCGCCTCGAGTACGCGCTTGTTCGACACCGACGGGTCGACGCGCTCGGCGAAGTCCCAGATCGACTCGAACTGCCCGTCCGCCTCGCGCGCGGCAATGATCGAGCGGCACGCTCCCTCCCCCACACCCTTCACGGCGTTGAGGCCGAAGCGGATCTTGCCGTCGACGACCGCGAAGTCCGTCATCGACTCGTTCACGTCCGGCGGCAGCACCTCGATCCCGAGCTCGTTGCACGCGTTGACGTAGAACGGCACGCGGTCCTTCGTCGACATGACGGAGCTGATCAGCGCCGCCATGTACTCGCACCGATGGTTCTGGCGGAGCCACGCGGTCTGGTACGCGATCAGCGCGTAACACGCGGCATGCGCCTTCGGGAACGAGTAGTCGGCCGCCTTCTCGACGTCCTCCCACAACTGCCTTGCGGCTTGCGGCGTCACGTTGTGTTCGGCGGCACCATCGAGGAACTTGTCCTTGAGCGAGTCCATCAGCGCGCGGATCTTCTTGCCGATCGCCTTGCGCAAATCGTCGGCTTCCGTGATCGAGAAACCGGCCATGTCGCGCGCGATGCGCATGTACTGCTCCTGGTACACGCAGATCCCGTAGGTGTCTTTGAGGATTGGCTCGAGGCGCTTGTCGACGTACGTCACCTGCTCGTGGCCGGCCTTGCGCTTGCCGTAGTTCGGGATGTAGCCCATCGGCCCCGGCCGGTAGAGCGCGACGAGTGCAATCAAGTCCTCGAACACCGTCGGCTTCACCTGCCGCAGCGCCTCGCGCATTCCCGACGACTCGAACTGGAAGACGCCGACCGCGTCGCCCTTCGCGAGCATCGCGTACGTCTTCTTGTCGTCCATCGGGATCGTCGCAATGTCGAGGTCACCGATCAGCGCGCATGCCTTGTCGATCACGTCGAGGTTGCGCAGCCCGAGGAAGTCCATCTTCAGGAGGCCGAGCGCCTCGATGTCCTTCATCGAGAACTGCGTCACCACTTCCTGGTCGGCGCCCTTCTGCTGCAGCGGCACGACGTTGATGAGCGGTTCGGCGCCGATCACGACGCCGGCGGCGTGAATCGAGTCGGCGCGCGTCAGGCCCTCGAGCGGCTCGGCCAGCTCGAGGATCTCCTTCGCGACCGGATCGGTGGCGACGACCTTCCGCAGCTCGCCCGCATCCGCGAGCATCTGGCCCGGTCCTTCGGGGATCAGCTTCGCGATCTTGTCGACGACGCCGTAGGGCACTTCGAGCACACGGCCCGCGTCGCGAACCGCCGCGCGCGCCGCCATCGTCGAGAACGTGATGATCTGCGCGACGCGGTCCGAGCCGTACTTCTCCCGCACGTAGTTGATGACGCGCTCGCGGCCTTCCACTGCGAAGTCGATGTCGATGTCGGGCATCGACTTGCGGCCCGGGTTCAGGAACCGCTCGAACATCAGGTCGTAGCGGATCGGATCGATGTCGGTGATCTGCAGCGAGTACGCGACGAGCGAGCCCGCCGACGAGCCGCGGCCCGGGCCGACCGACACACCGTGCGTTTTCGCGAAGTGGATGAAGTCCCAGACGATCAGGAAGTAGTCCGTGAACCCCATCTCCTTGATCGTCTTCAACTCGTACTGCAGCCGCTCCGTCAGCTCGGTGGTGACCTTCCCGTAGCGCTTTTGCAGGCCTTTTTCGCAGAGCTCGACGAGGTAGTCGAACGAGTCGCGGCCCTCGGGCACGTCGAACCGAGGCAGCAGGATCCGGCCGAGCTCGATCTCGACATTGCAGCGCTCCGCGACCTCGAGCGTCCGCCGCAGCGCATCCGGGTGTTCCGGGAAGTCGAGCGCCATCTCTTCCGGCGTCTTGAAGTAGAAGTGGTCGGTCTCGAACCGCCAGTGGTCGGGGTTCTTGAGTGAATCGCCCGACTGAATGCACAGCAGCGCCTCGTGCGCACGCGCGTCGGTGTCGCGGAGGTAGTGGACGTCGCCCGTCGCAACCGTCTGCAGACCGGTCTTGCCGGCGAGCGACGCAAGCTGCGGCAGGATCCGCGCCTGCACATCGAGGTGCGCGTTCTGCAGCTCGACGTACACGTTGTCCTTGCCGAACGTCTGCGCAAGCCGGTCGAGCTCGGCTTCGGCGTCGTTCGGCCGGTTCTCCTCGAGCGCCTTGCACACGCGCCCGGAGAGGCAGCCTGAGAGCGCGATCAGCCCGTTCGAGTGGCGCTCGAGCAGCTCCCAGTCGACGCGCGGCTTGTAGTAGTAGCCCTCCAGATAGCCGAGGCTCGAGAGCTGGATCAGGTTCGCGTAGCCCGTGGTGTCGGCGGCGAGCAGGGTGAGGTGCGCGTTGCCCTTCGTGCTCGCCTTGCGGTCGTCGGCGACGTAGACCTCGCAGCCGATCACCGGTTTCACGCCCGTGTCGCGCGTCGCCTTCCAGAGCTGGACGGCGCCCGCCATCGAACCGTGGTCGGTGAGACTGACAGACGGCATCTCGAGCTCCGCCGCGCGCGCGACCAGATCTGAGATGCGGCACGCCCCGTCGAGAATCGAGTACTCGGAGTGGACGTGGAGGTGGACGAAATCGGCCTGGGCCATCGCGGAGCGGTCAGTCTACGCCGGGGTCCAGACGCCCCAAGCCCGCGCTCCCGGAGCGACTCGCGCTGCCCGACGCTGACGCCGACGCGGCGGTGGGACAGGGAACGGGGCGAAGCGGGCCCGGCGTTCCACCGCGCCGCCGCCGAGGACGAACCGAACCCGGCCTAGGTCAAGATCCTCGGCCCGCGTGCCGATGACCACTCGGAGGCTCTCCCCCAAGATGGTCCCAACCTGGCTCACACTCGGCACCACCGTCGTGCTCCTCGTGCTCTGGCTCGCACTCGCAGCCTGGGTCGTCGGCGCGCGGCTCGCGCACGACCGCCTGATTCGGCTGCGCCGGCGCGACGCCGGGCTGCTGGTCGGCGGAGCCGATCCCCAGCGGTGGTCGCGAAGACGGCTGTGGCGCACGGCGGATGGTGACTGGGTGCCCGGGACGGACGTGGCGGCGCGCGAGCTCGTGTCTCGCGACGGCTCTCGACTGCGCCGGGTGGCAAACGGCCGGGGCGACCGCCGGTCGCACGCGCTCCGCGTGCTGACACGGGGCGGGTCGCCATTCTCTTTCAGGTTGCTCCGCTCGGCGCTCGACAGCGAGCACGCGGAGGTGCGCTCGGCGATCGTCGCGATCGCGGCCGAGCAGCAGACACAGTCGGCCGACGACCTGCTTCTTCAGATCCTCGTCGAGGGGTCACACCCTCGCTCGCGGACTGCAACCGAGCTGACCCCGCGCGCGCGACGACTGGTGTCCCACCTGATCGACCTCACCGACCACACCGAGCCCGAGGTCAGGTACTGGGCATTGATGCTCCTCCGCAACACGCCCGACAAGCCGGGCACGAGGGCTGCCGCAGTCCGTTGCTCGACCGACCCGTCGGGCACCGTCCGCTCGGCTGCGGCCCGCGTTCTCGGCGCGACCCACGCTGCCGACGTCCAGCACGTCCTCAGGCCGCTCCTCACTGACGAGATCTTCTTCGTGCGCTCTCACGCTGCGCGTGCCGTCGGCGAGATCGGCGCCGCCGGTCTCGCCGGAGACGTCGCTGCACTCCTTGCCGACACCAGCTGGTGGGTGCGCGCGGCGGCGAAGGAGAGCCTGTTCCTCCTGGGTGACGACGGGCTGGAGGCCGCAACCGAGATGTTGCAGGACGAGGACGGTTTCGCGCGCGACGGCGCGCGCGAGGTCGTCTCCGCATTCCGGCGCGAGTCGCAGCCGTTGGAGCTCGTCGGATGAGCATCGCCCGCGACCTCCTGCAATGGACGGTGATCGTGTGCCTCGGGTACGTGGTCGCCGTGTACGGCGCCTACGGCTCGATGATCGCGTACTCGATGATCGAGGAGCGGCTGCGACGCCGGCGCCGCGTCTTCGAGAGCCTCGATCGCATCCGGGCGTCGTCGCTGACCATCCCGGTCAGCATCATCGCGCCCGTCTACAACGAAGCGCCGATCGTGGCGCAGTCGACTCGCTCGTTCGTCGAGATCGACTACCCCGAATACGAGGTGATCGTCGTCAACGACGGCTCGACGGACGACACGCTTGCGGTGCTCGAGCGGGAGTTCGACCTCGAGCCGATCGAGCACTTCTACCGGCGGCGCTACGAGTCGGGGCCGATTCGCGGGCTCTACCGCAGCCGCACGCATCCGAAGCTGATCGTGATCGACAAGGTGAACGGCGGCAAGGCCGACTCGCTGAACTGCGGGCTCAACCTGGCGCGCTACCGCTACGTCTGCGGCGTCGACGGCGACACGATCCTCTCGCGCTCCTGCCTGCTGAACGGGATGCGACTCGCTCTTTCGGACCCGCAGCGGATCGTCGGCGTGACCGGCCACATCGCGATCAGCGGGCGCCCGGAGGACGCCCTCGACGAGAACGGCGAGCCCGCCAAGCTCGACCAGCGTGCGTTCCTCGCGTTCCAGCACAGCGACTACCTCCGCTCGTTCTTCAACAACCGGCTCGGCTGGACGCGGCTCAACACCATGCTGTGCGCGGTCGGCGCGTTCCAGATCTGGCGCAGCGATGTGATCGAGGAGATCGGTGGCTTCTCGACGACATACACGTGCGAGGACATCGAGCTGACGTTCCGCGTGCACGAGCACTTCCGTCGTGAGGGGCGCGAGTACGAGATCGTCTCGCTCCCCGATACGGTCGGTGTTACAGAAGGCCCGGACACGCTGCGCAAGCTGATCGCGCAGCGCGAGCGGTGGCAGCGGGTGATCCTCGAGACCGTCGTCAGCTATCGGCGCATGATGTTCCGCCGCCGCTACGGGGCGGTCGGCTTCGTCGGTGTGCCGTTCTTCATCCTCTCCGAGGTGATCGCACCCGTCTTCGAGCTGCTTGCGCTCGTTGCACTCGCGGCGAGTGTGGCGGTGCAGGCACTCGACGTCGAGCAGGCGCTCCTGACGTTGGCTGCGCTCGCGCTGATGAACGGCCTGATGACCTCAGCCGCGGTGCTGCTCGAGGACCGCACGTCGCGCGCGTACCCGCTCGGCGACCTCGTACGCCTGATCCTGCTCGGCCCGCTCGACCTCGTGATCTACCGGCCGTTCATCGTCTGGGCCCGCCTCAAGGGCACCTGGCGCTACCTGCGCGGCGACCAGGGCTGGCACAAGTTCGAGCGCAACGCCCGGCCCGCGACTTAGCTCTCTAGAAAGTAACTGAGCTCGTTGGGGAGGCGCGCGACCGGCTCGGGGCCTGCATCGGCGAGCGCCTTCAGATGCTTCGACAACCCTGCCTCGGAGATCGCGACCAGCGCGGCGAGCTTCTGTGTCGAACGCGGCTGCTGCGCGATCAGTCGGAGCGCACGGAGCCGCGTGTCGTCGCCGAGTGCGCGGAAGACCTGCAGCAGTTTCGTGTCGGTGACCGGTTTCGCGTCGCGCGCGATGAACCGCGCCGGATAGATCAGCGTGAGTGGAAACGGCGCGTCGCACGTTCACGCGCACGCCCGGCCAGACGACGCGCTGGGCACCAAGAGCAGCGGGTTTTCGGCGGTGACCGCAACTCATTTGCCGGATAGCGAAGCGGACTAGGAGAGCTCGGCGCCGAGACCGAGCAACGGCCCGTCGACGCTCACCGCCGGGCTCGTCGTGAGGAACAGCACGACGCCGTCGCGCGAGGCGCGCAGTTCCTCGATCACGTCGCCGTACAACGTGCGCAACGTGCCGACGAGCTGGCCCTCCGCGACCTCGTCCCCCGCAGCGACTGCCGGCTGCCACCACCCGTCTTGCGACGCTCGGAGCCAGATGAACTTCCCGACGAAGCGCGACCTCGGCGGACTCGGGTCGCCCGGCAACATCTCCAAGTGACGCAGCACGTTGCGCACACCGGCGACGAGCAGCGAGGTCGCCGTTTCCTCGAGCTGTCCGCACCCGCCGGCTTCCGCGATCACGGCGGGGATCCCCGCACGTGCGGCCGCGCTCGACGTCATGCCGCCGAGGCCGCTCTCGTCGAGCCCCTGGCGCACGACGTAGGGCAAGCCGAACGCGAGCGCGATCGCATGCGTGCGATCCTCGTGCGGCGACGCGTCATAGATCGCGAACGGCTCGAGCGCCTCGACCATGTCGCCGCCGTGCAGGTCGAGCACGACGTCGGCCGGCTCGATCAGCTGCTCGAAGATCGAGGCCGCGAGCCGGTCGGTGTACGTGCCGTCGTGCGAGCCGGGAAAGCTGCGGTTGAGGTTCTTGCCGTCGGCCGGCACGACGAACGGCGACCGCTGGCGAAACGACTCCATGCTCACGATCGGGACCGCAGTGATCGAGCCTGCGAGCTCGCGTGTGTCGAGCTCGTTCATGAAGCGCGTCACGGCGGCGATCGACGAGTACTCGCAGCCGTGGATGCCGCCGATCAGCGCGACGTGCGGCCCGTCGGCGTCGCCGCGAGCCTCGTAGGCGGGATGTTCCAGATCGTTGAACACGATCGTGCGGCGCTCGACCATGCGCCGACCATAATCGACGGATGAGCGAACGCCGCACGAGCCCGGTCGAACTGCTCTGGGATCTTGTCTTCGTCTTCGCGGTCACGCAGGTCACGACGCTGATCGTGAACGACCTGACGTGGGCCGGGTTCGGGCACGGACTGCTGGTGCTCGCGCTCGTCTGGTGGGCCTGGTCGGCGTTCGTGTGGGCGGCCAACGCCGAGGACGAAGGGTCGCGTGCGTTCCACGGGATCCTGCTCGTCGGAATGATGTTTGTATTCGTCGCCGGGCTCGCGCTGCCGGCGGCGTTCTCCGGCAAGGCGACGCTCTTCGCCGTGTGTTACGCAGCGGTTCGGTTCCTGCATCTCGGGATGTACGCACATGCGGCGCGCGCGGGCAACGCATCGTGGTCGGCGATCGGCTCGTTCGCGTTCACCGTCGGGATCGGGATGACGCTGATCGTCGTCGGTTCGCTCCTACCCGAGGACTGGCAGGTCGCCGCGTGGACGGTTGCGGTGCTGATCGACTACGCCGGCCCCGCGTGGCTGACGCGCGCGCAGTTGCGTGGCCTGCAGCAGGTCGCAGTCGCGCACTTTGCCGAGCGGTACGGGTTGTTCGTGATCATCTCCCTCGGCGAGTCGATCGTCGCGATCGGGCTCGGCGCCGGCCCGCACACCATCGATGCACGGCTCATCGCCACGGCTGCACTCGGGCTGGCAGCCACCGTGGGGCTCTGGTGGACGTACTTCGACCGCTTCGCAGACGTCGCCGAAGAACGACTACGCAGTCATGACGACGTCGTGCTCGCCGCCGCAGACAGCTACAGCTACATCCACCTCGCAATCGTCGCCGGGGTCATCGTGTTCGCGGTCGGGATGAAGGTCGCGATCTACGACGTGACCACCGATCTGACAGATGCGGGGAGACTCGCACTCTGCGGTGGGCTCGCGCTGTACTTCGCCGGCACCGCCGCGTTCCGGCTGCGTCTCGTCGACACGGTCGCGAATGCGCAGCTCGTCGGCGTGCTCGGCATGACGGCGGTGTTCGCCCTGGGCGGCAACCTGTCGACGGTCTGGGTGACGGCCCTCGCGACCGCCGTCGTCGGAGTCGTATGCGTCTTGGAGGCTCCGGGGGGCCGGCGCGCAGACGCGCCCCGGCCCCCCTCCTCGGGAGCTACCCGGTGACGGGGAGATCGTCACCGGCGCCTGCGCACCAGCCGGCGCCCCCAGCGGAGTCGTTGCTCCAGAGGCTCTGGACGGGATAGAGCTTCCCGTCGTTCCCCTTCATCGTCCCTAGACCTCCGGGGACGGTGGACGGCGGAGCGATCCCCTCCGTATAGCCGACCCACGCGCACTTGTCGCCGTTCTCGTACGCGGCGTAGTCGTACCAGCCGCCCAGGTTCACGCCGTTGATCACGTCCTCGGCGCCCGGATCGGTGATCGTCTCCTCGATCTCGTGTCCCATCACGATCGTGAAGCCGTCGAGCCGACCCGTGTAGTAGCCGGTGTTGACCGAGTTCTGGCCGCAGCTTGATCCGCTGTTCAGCACGTACGGCATGTTGGTGAACGACAGACCGGGCTGGACGCCGGGGTAGTACTGCGGCTGCGTGTAGTCATGCCACGCGCAGTACCCGGCGCCAGAGTTGAAGCCGGCCTCGTTGTACTTCTGCGGCTGGGCGATCACGAACTGCGAGTTGTGCAGGTCTGTCACGCCGAAATGCGCCGCAGCGCGCTGCGCCTCTTGCGCGAGCTCGAGCCCGCTCACGTTGTCGTGGATCGGGTTCGTGTTGTCGTACCAGACCCCGCCGAACACGTTCGGCACGTTCTGGATGTTCACGTTGACGCCGTTGTCGGTCTCGTAGTACTGCGTCTGCGAGCCGGCCCAATCAGTGCCGCCCATCGCCTTCACGAAGGCGGTCATCCGCGCGGCGGCCCCGTCGGGGTCGTAGCTCGGGACGCCCGGCGTCACATGGTCGAACGCGCCCGGCTCGCCCCAGCCCCAGAAGACGAGGTAGATCTTCGGCGTCACCTGGACGTGACCGCCGAAGTACGCCATGTTCACCGGCGCCGGCTCACCCGCGACCGGCGGCCCCGCCGGAGCGCAGCACACCGGCGGCGGCTGCAGCGCCGGGTTGCCGATGTTCTGGGTGTTCGGCATGTAGAGCGGGTGGTGCGTCACGTCGGCGCTACCGGCCGAGCGTGCGGCGACCGACACGACCGCAGCCGCGAGCGCCGCGAGAAGGAGGAGCTTCTTCATCGTCGTCACCTCTTCACCGTGAAGGTCGTGGACACCGCTGCCGACGTCGCGAATCCCTGCGTCGACTCGGCGTAGATCGTGTGCTTGCCGATCGCCGGGGTCGGGATCGCGACGCTCCAGGTCGAGCCGTCGAGCCGTGCCGACACCGGATGCGCGAACGTCGCGTCGTCGACCGAGATCGCGACCGACTTGTTCACGCTCGCCGAGAACGACGGCATGTCGACCCACGACTTGCCGGACAAGCCGACAAACCCTGCGTCGAGTGCAGGGCCGTGGATGTGCACGCGCAGGTCGAGCCCCTGGAGGTCCGCGCCTGCGAGCGACGCATCCGGCTGGATCGTGAACGCGACCGGGTTGTCGGACACCGTCGGATCGAGCACCGTCGTGGTGGTCGTGCTGCCGACCGTCACTCCCTGCCCGCCGACGAGCGCCTCGAGGCTGACGTCGACCTCGACCGCTCCGACCGCAGTTCCGGTGATGTCGATCGCTCCGGTCGCGGTGCGGCTCGCGTCGAGTGCGAGCGGCATGCCGTCGGACGCGGGATAGTCGACGAACGCACCTTGGTCGACATCGCCGCCGAGGCCGACGACCGCGTTGAGGACGATGCCGCAACCGTCACCGCCGTCGGTGCCGGTCGCCGTTGAGAGATGCGGGTTGTCGTTCGAGGTGCCGCAGCCGTCGCGGCGGAGGTAGAACCGCGACGTCCCCGGCGTTGCCGCGGCAAACGAGTCGGTGCCTGCGACTGCCGTGTATGGATTCGAGTGCAGTGCAATCGTGGAGCCGGACACCGGCGTGGTGATCGTCACCGGCGCCGACCCGGCGTTCGCGAGCCCCGCCCCGGCGGCGACGGCCGCAGCTGTCGCCACCAGGACGAGCTTTCTGAGAGACCAACGCGTCATCGTCATCACCTCGAGACGGCGCAGCCGTTGCCGGTCGCGTCGAATGCCTCGTTGCTCCACAGCGGCTGAACTGCGAACGCGTGCGAACCGAGCGTGATGTTCTGCGTGTCGATCCATGCGCACTTGTCGCCGTTCTCGCTGCCCTGCGCGTCGAGCCAGCCGTCCTGCCACGTCGCGAAGTTGTCCGGATCGGTGACGGCCTCTGCGTATTCGTGACCGGTGACGATCGACCAGCCGTCGAAGATCCCGTTGCCGAACGCGTTGCTCGTCGCGTTGACGTTGTGCATGCCGCAGCCCTGGCCGATTCCGGGCCAATTCGTGTTCTGCCACGGGATGAACGCGTACTGAAGGCGGTCCGGGTTGCCGAGCCCGTCGATCGACGTGGTCTGCGAGTGGTACCCGCAGTACACGGGCTGGCCGGTTGCGACCGGGCGCGGCGGCGTCAGCACGATGTAGGTCGCCTGCGGGTTGTAACCGAAGTGACCGGCGGCCCTCTGCGCCTCGGCGGCGATTGGGTCGTCGACGAGGTTCTCGGCGAGACCGAGCGTGACGATGTCGTCGGGCACCGGCGTCGGATCGGTCCAGACCCCTTTCAGCTGGTTCTTCGGGTTGGTGACGAACCCCGAGCCGCCGAGGCAGCTCGTCGCGCCGGCGAGAACGACGCTGCAGTACTGCGTCTGCACGCCGGCCCACTTGCTGCCTCCGACCGAGCTGAAGAACGAGTTCACGTAGTTCTGCAGCGTCTTCGACGAGTAGAGCGTCCCGTCGGTGTCCGAGGTCTGGAAGCCGTCCGCCCACTCCTGGCCCCAGTAGATGAGGTAGACGGCCGGCTTCTGCTCGACGCCGATCGCGCCGGAGCCGGCGTTGCCGCCGTGGTAGATCAGGTCGTTGGCCAGCGGGTCGGCGGGCGTCCCGGCGAGACCGGTCTGTCCTTGACCCCAGAAGAAGTGCTTCGCGTTCGTGACCGCGTCTGCGTGGGCGGCGCGACCGCCGCCCAGCGCCAGCAGCAGGGCTGCAGCTGCGGCGAGGACGGTCGCGACCCGGATCGGTGCTGCCATTCGGATTCCTCCCGAGGATGGAGATAGGGGTTAGCCACCACTGTCAGTGGTGGAGATTAGGTACCACTGACAGTGGTGTCAACTCGGTACAAATCTGCAGCGCTCGAGGCCCGGAACCTGCCGGAACCTGCTGCGGAACGAGGAGCGCTAGCGGCCGGCTGCGCCGGCGGCCGGAGCGAGGCGTGCTTCGAGCTCGTCGATCGTGATCCCCTGCGCCCAGACGGCTTCGAAGGCGATCTTGAGAAGCGCGGCAAGCGCGTGGTGCTCGACGACTGCCAGGGTCAGGTCGCTTCGGCCCGCCACGGGGTCTTCCATGCCGAACATGACGATCGCCTCGTCGATGATGACGAGCTTCAACGGCAGCTCCTCGACGAAGCGGGCCTCCTCCCCCTCCTCGACGAACCGCCGGACGCCGGCAGCGAAGGCAGGGTCGTCGAGCGCCGAGTACTCGTAGACGCTCCGGGCGCGGAACCGGCGCGTGACGACGAGCCCTTCGACGTTCTCCTGGGCCGGCGTAGCGTACGGAGGCTTCGTGAACACGAGGATCTCCTGCTGGATCCCGGCCTGGAGCTCGACGAACCGCTCGTTGATCGCCGCCCGGTCGCGGAGCACTTCGATGTAGTCGAGCGGATCGCGCTCCTTCCGCCCCGCCGCGAACTCGGGCTCGAGCCTGTCGATCAGATCCTTGCCCGAGCGCTCGATGCGGTCGAGCTCCTCGCGCCGCGCAATCATCAGGCGCTCGATCGCGAACGCCGGCGAGACCGCCGCATAGCGCGTCGGCTTCCCGGGCCGCTCGGAGGCGAGCCCCCGCTGGACGAGGCTGGCGAGGACGTCGTAGATGCGCTGCCGCGGGATGCCGGCGAGCCGGGCCACGTCGGCCGCGGACGAGACCTCGCGCCGGACGAGGGCCAGGTACACCTTCGCCTCGTAGGTGGTCAGGCCGAGCTCGGCCAGGCGATCCGGATCTGCAGCCACCGCCTCAGTGTAACCACGGATCAGGGTGTCAGATCGTAGCTCGCGGCGTCGTCGATCACGTTGAACGGCACGCCGCCGACCCCGCCGAACGACGGCACCGCGTTCGCCGGCTCGGGCAGCGTCATCGTGCTCGCGGTGACGCTGTAGAAGGTCGAGCTGTAGGGCGCGACGCCCGGGTCGAGCGCGACGGCTGAGAGCGGAACCTCGATCGTGATCGTCCCGTTCGGACCGCTAACGGCCGTACACGCACCCGGTGTCGTGATCGTCGTGCTCCCCGGGTAGGTCAGCTGAACCCCGTCGCCGTTCTGCTCGAGCGCGTTCTGGCCGAGGTAGCAGCTGATCGCGCCGCCCTGGGACGACTCTGCGTAGAGAACGAAGTTGGCGCCGCCGTTTGCGCAGGTGGATGCGGTCGAGGTGCATGACGCGCTCGCCGGTGAGAGCCACTGCGTCAGCCAGACGAGGTCGGTGTCGGTGTCGGGGGCAACCGGAGCGGTGACGCTGAGGTTCGCGAGCTTCATGACCGCGCGGAGACACGGTGTGCCTGCCGGATGGCAGCTGCTCGCGGCGGGCTCGGAGAGGGTCGAGGCGAGGATGTCGAGGTTCGGCATCGACGCACTCGACTGTCCGAGCGCGTCATAGGTCGCATCACCGGTTGGATCGTTGACTGTCCCATTGGCGGCCATCGATCCCTGTGGCTGAGCCTTCACGTAGACACCGGGGCCGGCAATCTGCTGCACGAACATCGCGTGTGAGCCCATCAAGTTGCCGTCGAGGTTGTTCGAGTCGCCGTAAGAGATCAGCGCCTGCCCGAGGCTGCCGATCCGCAGCTGCAGGAAGTCGCCGAGCGTCCGGGTCGTCCCGTTCAGGCCGAGGTTCGTCGAGCCGCCGCACTGGTTGCCGATGATCGTCTGGATCCCGCCGCGCCGGATCGGATGCTCCGAGGCGAGGATCGGCGCCGCGAACGTCACGGTCCTCCCGTGACCGCTCGTCGTCTGCGTGAAGTAGAGGCCCCACGGCCCACCCACGGAGTCGGGGCCGCCGTTCGGGCACTGCTGCGGCCCGCCGGCCGGATCGACGCTCGCGGCCGTTCCGTACCACGCGATGTCGACGCGCCCGTCGTCGCCGGCCGCCGCCCAGGCGAACACGTTGTTCGCGAGACCGGGCGTCGGGATCTGAATCGGCTTCGACCACGTCGACCCCTCGTTCGTCGAGTACGCGTACATCAGTGACGTGTTGCCGGCGAGGGTCGAGCTGCCCGATCCGGTGAACGGCGCCTGCTCCCAGACCGCGTAGAGGTTTCCAGAGCGGTCGATCGCGAGCGAGGGGAAGTTTCCGCCAGTCCGGACGCCCGCACCGAGATTCGCGACGGGAAGGTCGGTGCAGTTCAACCCGCTCGGGTCGCTGACGTTCGTGACCGGCGCACCGAAGGCGACCGGGAAGCAGCGCGCGATCAGGATCTTGCTGAGGCTGCCGTCGTCGTGAATGACATAGACATGTCTGACAGCCGTCGCCAGCGTCGTCGCCTGCCCGCCGACGGTCTGGCCGGTGCGAGTCGCGACCGGGCTGACCTCGTCGTTCCCCATGATCCCCTCGTCGCAGGAGCCGGGCTGTGTGATCTTGTCGGCCGGCCCGAATTGCAGCCCAGCCGTTGCTCCCACGCCGGCGGCCGGCGAGCGGTACATCACGAGGACGTTGTTCACCTGCGTGTTGCCGCACTGCACGGCGCCCGAGCCGACCTCGTCGTTCGCGAGGTACAAGGAGCCGCCCGCGGTCGGGTCGCCGTCGGTCGCGTACCACTGCCGATCGACACCCCCGTCGGGAACCGCGGTGGGGTTGCAGGCAGGGAACGTCCGGCCCTGGTCGTCTGAGCGGGCGACGCTGAAGTTGGCGAGCGAGAGGTCGTTGAAATACAGCCGACCTGCGGGATCGACCGCGAGCTCCGTGTCACCGCCGCCGGGGCATGTCGTCACCTTGCCGTTCAACGGAGCGGCGGCCGGTACCCACTTCCACGTCGAACCCCCGTCGAGCGACCGCCAGATCCAACTCGTGTCGGATCCACCTGAGTCGGGTGAGCTGATGTAGAGGCGATTCGCGTTCGAGGGATCGGGTCGTAGGTCCGCCTCGAACCCCCAGCCTGCAACGCCGGCAAGCGACGGCACCGCGAACGTGCTCGAGCTCGGGCGCTTCGCGAGCCGCGCCTCGGTTGCCATTCCTCGAGGGAAGCGTGTCACTCCGCGGCGGCCGGGCGGGGCGCCGACCTGAGGACCCGCCGTTGCGTCGGCCTCGCGGGATGTGGCTCGAAGCAGGGCGAGCCTGAGCGAGTGGGCGTCTGTCCGGCTGCGCGCGGTACTGGAGAGACCCGGCGCGAAGACGACCGAGATCGCTGCCGCCGCGGTCACCGCGCCGACCGCAATCGACCTTCCGACGCCTATCCCCTTGGAGTGCCGCACCCCGACCCGAATGGTTACGCACGGGGGCCGCCGACACAAGGCCGGTTCGGCTCAGGTATCGCGGCGGACGAGGAGTACTGCGGCGATCGCGATCGCGACGGCGCAGTAACCCGCGAAGAGCAGCGCGCCCGGCCCGGGAGACAACGAGCCCGAGTCGTGTGTCAGCTGGAAGACCGCACGCGCAGCCGAGTCGGGGAGCCACGGGCTGATCGCCTGGTTCCAGCTCGAGGGCAGGATGTTCAGGAGCGGCGGGATGACGAAGAAGATCGCCGCGAAGACCGAGATGCCGCCGGCCGTGTTGCGAACGATCGCACCGAGAGCCATCGCGAAGATCCCGATCAGCACGAGGTACACGGCACCGCCGATGACCGTGCGTGCAACGCCGGGGTCGGAGAGCGACGCATGAAGCTCCGGGTGGTTATGCAGGATGGCCTGACTCGCCCAGAACGCGATGAACACCGACGGCAACGCAAGCACGAACGTGAGCAGTGCGAACACGCCGAGCTTCGCCCAGAGGACCGGCAACCGCTTCGGGGTGGCGGTGAAGCTCGCGCGGATCATCCCGGTGGAGTACTCGGCGGTGATCGTGAGCACCGCCAGGACCGCGATCGGAAGCTGCGACAGGTTGACACCGGCCGTCGCGATCTCGAGCGGATGCCGGTCTGCACGCTCGTGCGGGCTCATGCTGCCCCAGTGCGACGAGGTGACGGCCGAGAACAAGACCGGCAGGCCGATCGTCAACACGACCGCGACGAGGAGCGACCAGAGAGTCGAGCGGAGCGAGCGAATCTTCGTCCACTCCGACAGGGCGACCCGCAATTGCGTGACGCGCCCCACCTTCGCGAGCACCGGCACCACGGGGACTGCGCTCACAGCGCGACCTCCTCGAGCGTCGCGTGGAACTCGAGGTCTCCACGCGTCAGCTCCATGAACGCCTCCTCGAGCGATGCCTGCTGCGGCGTCAGCTCGTGAAGCCGGACGCTGTGCTCGGCCGCGAGGTCACCGATCTGCTCCGCAGTGAGCCCGCTCACCTCGAGCGCGCCGCCTTCGACGACGGTGACCGTCACATCTGGCCCAGCGAGCAGGTCGCGCAGCTCGCCAGCCTGCGGCGAGCGGACGCGCACGACATTCCGTCCCGCGCCCTGGATGAACTCGCGTACCGGGACGTCGGCGATCAGGCGGCCACGGCCGATCACGATCAAGTGGTCGGCGGTCAGCGCCATCTCGCTCATCAGATGCGACGAGACGAACACCGTCCGACCTTCACCCGCGAGGCGCTTCAGCAGATTTCGCATCCAGTGGATGCCCTCGGGGTCGAGGCCGTTGACCGGCTCGTCCAGCATCACAGTCGATGGATCGCCGAGCAGCGCCGTCGCGATCCCGAGTCGCTGGCCCATGCCGAGCGAGAACTTGCCGGCGCGCTTCTTGGCGACGTCGTGCAGGCCGACCAGGTCGATCAGCTCGTCGACGCGCCGCCGCGATATGCCGTGCGTCTGGGCGAGCGCGAGCAGGTGGTTCCGCGCCGACCGACCCGAGTGCACGGAACGGGCTTCGAGCAGCGCGCCGACCTCGTGGAGCGGGGCCGGATGGTCGCGGTAGTGCTTGCCGTTCACCGTCACATCGCCCGCGGAAGGGCGGTCGAGCCCGAGGATCAAGCGCATGGTCGTCGACTTGCCCGACCCGTTGGGCCCGAGAAAGCCTGTAACGATGCCGGGTCGCACAGTGAAGGAGAGACCGTCGACCGCTCGCTGCCGACCGTAGTTCTTGGTCAGATCGACGGCCTCAATCATCAGTTCTCACCCTAGCCCGGGCTTCTGAAGAGTCCGTGAAGAATTCCGTGAAGCTTGGAGGGTTCGGCGAAATGGCGGTTGTGCCGTCCCGCCAAACCCTCCTAGAGCAAAGCCTCGCCGCTCCCGGGATCGAACAGCTGGAGGTGATCCGTGTTGAACGCGACGCGGACCCGGTCGCCGCGGGCGCCCTTGAACGTTCCCGCCGCGCGTGAGATGAGCCGCCCATCGGTCCGCGCCTCGTCACCGTCGGCGGCGGCGAGGGTGATCCCCGGCACGTCGACGTGCACGAGCATCTCCGGCCCGAGCTGCTCCGTGATCTCGATCTGCCCCGGCAGCGCATCGAAGGCGTCGGCGTCGCCGATCACGACATCCTCCGGGCGGATTCCGACAACCACTGGTCCGCTGTGACCGTTTCCGGACGGCACCGCGACCGTGTGCTCACCGAGAACGACACTCCCGTTCGTCAGCGTCCCCTCCACGAAGTTCATCGCCGGGCTGCCGATGAAGCCGGCGACGAACATGTTTGCGGGCTTGCGGTACAGCCGTTCAGGCGCGTCGACCTGCTGCACGACGCCGTGCCGCATCACGACGACGCGGTCGCCGAGCGTCATCGCCTCCGTCTGGTCGTGCGTCACGTAGACGGTCGTGATCCCGAGGCGTTGATGGAGGCTCAACAGCTCGGCGCGCATCTGGACGCGCAGCTTCGCGTCGAGGTTCGAGAGCGGCTCGTCCATCAGGAACGCCTTCGGGCGCCGCACGAGCGCACGGCCGATCGCGACCCGCTGCCGCTGGCCGCCGGACAGCTCGCGCGGCTTGCGCTCGAGGAGCTCCTCGATCGTGAGCAGCTGCGCCGCCTCGGCGACGCGCTCGCGGATCACCGCTTTCTTCACCTTCTGCTGGCGCAGCGGGAACGCGATGTTGTCGAACACGGTCATGTGCGGGTAGAGCGCGTAGTTCTGGAAGACCATCGCGATGTCGCGCTCGGTTGGGACGACGTCGTTGACGACGCGGCCGTCGATCGCGATCTTGCCGCTCGTCACCTGCTCGAGGCCGGCGACCATCCGCAGCGCCGTCGTCTTCCCGCACCCCGACGGGCCAACGAGGATCAGGAACTCGCCCTCGTTCACGTTCAGCGTCAGGTGGTCGACCGCGACGGTCGACTGTCCGAACTGCTTGGTCACCTCGTCGAACGACACGGCTGCCATCAGGTGTTCACCTCTTCCTGTGGAAGGCCGCAGACATCCGCCCAGGTCACTGCCCCCAGTGAGCGACACGGATGTCTGCGGCCTACGGGCCGGCCGCGGCTCATGCCGCCCCGTCCCGGATCAAGACGAGCGCCCACGTGTCGAACGCGGGCAACGTGACGGTGTCGTAGCGCTCGCTCCGTTCCGGTGTGAGCGCCGCGAGCTGCGGCGCGTCCGGCGAGGCGATCGCGAGTCTCGGTGCGACTTCGCCGCGACGGAGGATCGACACGCGGACGCCTTCGATTGGCGTCGCTCGGATCTTCGGCGCGTCCCATGTGTCGTTCGCCTGCGCGGAGAGGTCGATCAGGCTGACGAGCAGCCCGTCCGGCACGCGCAGGACGCGTCCCCAGAGCGCCCCGGCCTGCGCGTCCGTCGCGACAGGCGACGGCGCCTCGATCCGCACCTCTTCGTTCTCGCCGCCGAGGTGTGTGCGCGTCACGTCGTCCGCGGCGAAGAGCAGGTCGCCGTAGCGCACGGCAAGATCGAAGTAGCGACGGGCGGCGTCCTGCGTCTCCGGCGCGATCTCCTTGTGCGTGACGTAGTACGCCTCCGTCAGTACTGCGGCTTCCTCGCCGTGCAAGAGAACCGTTCCACCGTGCGAGAAGACGGTTGCGAGCTGCAGCTTCTCGGCCTGCAGCGCCGCGGCCTCGTCACCCTGGTACGCGGAGAGATACGCAGCGAGGATCACCGGCCGGTCAGGACCGAGGAGCCGCGCCTTCGTCACAAGCTCGGCGAGGTGCGCGAGCGTCGTGTGCGGCGCCCACACCTCGATGTACGTGAGCGCCTGGTTTGCGCCGACGGTCGCGAACGTCGGGAAATCGTTGACGTTGTTGAAGATGTTCCGCGACTCGGGCACGTCGGCGGCGACGCGATCGATCAGCGCCGGGAAGGCCTCGACGAGATCGACGAGCGACCCGTCCGACCGCTCCGCCCACTTGGGCGAGCCGTACTGGTCGAGGTGGAAGCCGGCGAACCCGACCTCGAGCGTCGAGCGCAGGTCTGCCGTGAAGTGCGCGAGCCAGCGCTCGCTCGTCGGGTCGACGTTCCAGAGGAAGTCGCCGAGCATCCACGGCGAGCCGTCGCGGCGGAACAAGCCGTCCGACTCCCAGTCCGGCCACGCCTCAGCGCCGACCGCATACACCGCGGCGTAGGCCATCGGCAGCGAGCCCACCTCACGCACCGCGGCGACGAGCCGCCGCACCGTGCCGAGCGAGACGCGCTGGCCGAGCGCGTCTTCGAACTCCTCCGACGGCGGCATCAGCTTCGCGTGGCGGTACATCCAGTCGTAGAACTGCACCGCGTTCAGGTGGAAGCGCCGGACGTTCTCGGAGACACCGTCCACCGCCCGGTCCGACTCATAGTGGGAGACGAAGCCGTAACGCGGGCGGTGGAGCGGATCTGCGAGGACGTCGAGCGCGGTCGACGCACCGTCGGCGTCGACGCCGTAGCCGCCTTCCGGCTGCGGCGGGAACGAGACGAAGCCGCCTTCGACGCGAGCCTCTGCGACGACGCGGTCGAGGTGCAGCAAGCGCACCGAGCCGTCGCCGCCACGCACCTCGACGACGATCGGCTCGCCGGGCGCGAACGTCGCCTTGGCGGGCAGCAGCTCCATCAGGCCACCGACTCGGAGATGAGGAACATCGCGTGCGACCAGAGCAGCGGCGTCGCGACCGGCCCCCAGCGCTCGAGCCACGGCTCCACCTCGTCCGGGAACTGCGACGCACCCGTCACCTGCTCGGGCAGATCGCCGTTGTCGCGCGCCTGCGCGCGCACCCACCTGCGCAGCTCGCGCGCCGACTCTCCGCTCCCGGCGACGCTCTCGTGCCACGCGAGCGACGACGTGAGCAGCAGCCACTCGCCGCCGCCGTAGTAGGTGTCGCCGCGGTAGCGGTAGACGCCGCCACTCGGACCGATCAGCTGCCGCTTGACCTCGTCCACCGTCGCGACGACCACGGGGTCGTCATGCGCGAAGACGCCGAACGGCACCCCGAGCCAGAGGATGCTCGAGTCGACTCGCGCGTCGCCCGGCGAGAGCCCGACGTAGCCGTCGGTGAGGTAGCGCGAGCGGAGCTCCGCGCGAATGCTTGCGGCCTCCTCGGCGAACGAGGGCTCGCCGAGCAGTCGCGACGCCGCGTCGAGGCCGGCACACGCGGACGCGAGCGTCGACGCATGCTCGCCGCCGTTGAACTCCTCCCAGCAGCTCCAGCACGGGAGCCGCCACGAAGCGGCGAGGTACTTGCCCACGAGCTCGACCGTCCGCAGCTGCTCTGCGGCGGGCGCGCGACCCGCGAGATGCTGCTCGAACGACCACAGCCACATCCCGTAGCCGTCGATCTGGAAGTTCGGCCACGGGTCGAGCGGGTCTTCGTGCTCGATCGCGCCCTCGAGCGTGTACCGCGCCGGCAGCATCTCGTCGCCCGGAGGTGTCTCGCCGCTCGCGAGCAGCGCGAGCACCGCCTCGGCGCGCGGCCGGTAGCGCTCGATCGCCTCCTGCACCCAGCGGTGCCAGGCGCCCGACGCCGCCGCATGACCGACGCGGTCGAGCGCGTGCGCGCAGAACGCGCCGTCACGCAGCCAGCCGAACTTGTAGACACGGAAGCTCGGGCTCGCGACGAACGCGCCGCTCCGCGACTGCCCGTCGCGTAGCACCGCAAGGCTGCGCTCCGTGATCAGGTCGCCCGTCGCGATTGCCATCAGGCCTTCAGCGCTCCCGTGGTGAGCCCGCTGATGAACTGCCGCTGGAAGATCACGAACGCGAGCAGCACCGGTACGACCGCGATCGACGACGCGGCGAACACCAGTCCCCAACTCGTCGAGTGCTCGCCCTGGAAGAGCTCGATCGCGATCGGCAGCGTGCGCTTGTTCGGGTCGTTGATGACAGTGAGCGCCCAGACGAACTCGTCCCAGCTCGCGAGGAACGAGAAGATGCCCACCGTCGCGAGCGCCGGCCGCGACAACGGCAGGATGAGCTTCAGGTAGCGCTTCCACGGCCCCGCACCGTCGACGACCATCGCCTCCTCGAGCTCGCGCGGGATGTCCTGGAAGAAGCTGCGCAGCAGGAACGTGTTCAGGGCGAGCGTTCCGCCGGTGTAGAAGAAGACGAGCCCGCTCAGCGAGTCGAGCATCCCGAGGTTCTTGGCGAGGATGAACTGCGGGATGATCAGCATCATCGTCGGCACCATCAGGCCGATCAGCAGCAGCCCGAACAGGATGCGGCGGCCGGGGAAGCTGAACCGCGCGAACGCGTACGCCATCATCGACGAGAGCCAGACGGAGAAGAACGTCGTCGCGATCGCGACGCCGAGCGAGTTCAGGAAGTAGCGCCCGAACTTGTTCGAGGTCCACGCGTCGGTGTAGTTCGCGGTCGTCGCCGGGTGCGGGATCAGCTTCGGAGGGATCTCGAGCACGAGCGCGTTCGGCTTCAGCGACGTCGCGAACATGTAGGCGAACGGCACGACCATCAGGAAGACACCGGCCGAGAGGATGAGGACGCGCGCGCTCAAGATCGCGCGCGTCCGAGTTGCGCTGCCGGTGACCATCAGGCGGCGTCCTTCGGCCGGCGGAACAGGCGCAGCTGCGCGATCGAGAGCGCGAAGACGATCAGCGTCAGCGTGAACGAGAGCGACGAGCCGTAGCCGAAGTCGAGGAACGAGAACGCCTGGCGATACATGTAGGTGAGGAGCACCTGGGTCTGATCGAGCGGCCCGCCGTTCGTGATCAGGAAGACGGAGATGAAGACGTTGAAGCCGCCGATCACGAGCATCACCGTCACGAACGCGATCACCGGCAGGATCGCCGGCAGCGAGACGGCGCGGAACCGCGCCCACGCCTTCGCACCGTCGACGGCAGCTGCTTCCTTGAGCTCGCGCGGAACGGTCTGCAGCGCGGCGAGGAAGATCACCATCGACCAGCCGATCCCTTTCCAGATGCCGAGGATGCTGATCACTGCGAGCGCCGACCAGCGATGCGACAGCCACTCGATGTTGTGGCCGATGACGTGCAACTTGTCGTGGAGGACGAAGTTGATGAGCCCGCCGTCGGTGATGAACATGTAGCGGAAGAGCAGCGAGACGACGACCCAGCTCGTGACGACGGGCAGGTAGTAGAGCGTCCGGAAGAGCCCGCGCGCCGGCATGCGCGCGTCGAGCAGGACGGCGACCGTCATGCCGATCACGATCTGCGCGGGCACGGTGAAGACCATGTAGGCGCCGGTGTTCTCGAGCGCACGCCAGAAGATCGGGTCATGGAGCGCGTGCGTGTAGTTGCCGAGCCCGATGTACTGGCTCGTCGTGCCGGGAACGATCGACCAGTGGTAGAGGCTGATCTGGAACGCACGCGCGATCGGGTACAGCACGACGAGCGCGAAGAGGATGAACCCCGGCGCGAGGAACGTGTAGGCGGCAAGCGTCTCCTTCCGCTTGCTCGACTGCACCGTCCGGCCGCCGAAGCGGAGCGCCGTAGCGCTCCGCTCCAGCCGGCCGGTCGATGAGGTGCTACTTGAGGAGGCCGTCAATCTGCTGCGCCGCGTCCGTAAGCGCCTGCTGAACGGTCTCATCTCCGGTGAACGCCTTGGCAACTTGAGTCTGGAAGACCTGATCGATCTGCGGCCACTTCGGCGTCGGGGTCCGCGGCTTCGCGGTCGCGATCTGCTTCAAGTAGGTCGCGTAGTACGGGTGGATCTTGACGAGGCTCGCCGTCGACGACTTGAGAACCGGCATCTGCCCCGCCCGCGCCATCTGTGTCTGCGCGAACGAATGGAGCATGAACCGCATGAACTCCGCGGCCGCCGTCTTGTTCTTCGACGACTTCGTCATGACGATGTCCTCGCCGCCGACCACGCTGACACTTCCACCCGGCCCGGCGGGAACCGTCGTCCCGGCGAGCTGCGTGTTCTTGTAGGCGGAGGCGAAGATCGAGAACGACCACGGGCCGTCGAGCATCGACGTGTACTTCTTCTGTGCGAGGCCGTCGTAGGTGCCGAGGCCGCCGTTCGAGTCGACGACGATGTTCGGCATCTGGCCGGCCTTGTACAGGTTGACGAGCATCTGCACGGCCTGGACGGCCTTCGGCCCGTTGAGGAAGCCGGTCGCCTTGGTGTACGTGCCGTTCGTGATGCTGCCGCCGTTCGACCAGATCCACGGGCAGATGTTCCAGCAGCTCGTGCCGGACTCGGCGTAGAAGTACGCGCCCTTGCCCTTGGCAGTGGCGGAGTCGGCCTGGAGCTGCGCGAACGTCTTCGGCGGCGCCGAAACGCCCGCCGCCTGCATTGCGAGCGGGCTGTAGACCCAGATCCGCGTGTTCGTGTCGAGCGGCAGGCCGTAGTAGTGGCCCTTCCAATAGTTCGTCGCGAGCGGCCCTGCGAAGACCTTGCTCGAGATCGACTTGAAGTCGGGCAGCGTCGTGTCGAGCGGCTGCAGCACACCCAGGTTCGCGAGCTCAGGCACCCAGATGATGTCCGAGCGGACGAGGTCGGGCAGCTGCGAGCCGGCGACCGCAGTGATCAGCTTCTGGTGGAGGCTGTCGTAGGGGATCGTCACGTCCTTGACCTTGATCCCCGGATGCTCCTTCTCGAACTGGGGAATGAGCACCTTCTCGAGACGCTTCACCTCGGGACCGTCGGAGCTGTACGCGTCCCAGAACGTGATCGTCGTCGTCTTGCTCTGCGTCGTTGCGACGCGCGCGCCCGCCGTTGCCGCCATCGCCGCGACTGCGACGATGAGGCCGAGTGCGAGAATCGTCTGTCTAAACCGCATCTCTTCGAATGACCTCCTGCGAGTGATTACCTGGGTGGCGCGCGAGGTCTGGGGGCAGCGCGCAAAGAAACAAGCACGAACGTGTCGTCAGGCGACCACCTCCGTTGCCTGCGAGTCCGGGCGCGCCCAGGCTCGCATTGCAAGCTCGTGTTGCGTGCCGTCGACGAGCGGGGTGAACGTCGTCCGCAGGACGAGCGAAGCGGCACCCACCGCCCACTTCGCGTCGTCCCACGGATCGACCTCGACTGTGACCCCACGAAGCGGCGGGAAGACATGCGTCTGCAAGCTCCTGCCGAACGCTTCCTCGTAATGAGCCCAGGCCTGCGTCCCCTCGCCGCTGACCAGGATCAGTTGCGGGCTCAAAACGTTGACCAGATTTGCGACCGCCTGGCCGAGCACGGTCGCCGCCTCGGCGTAGATCGCGCGCGCGTCCGCGTCGCCGGCGTCGGCCTTGCTGCGCAAGGCTGCGATCCCCTGGCGCTTGCCGATCGTTCCGTCTCCGCGCGCGATCGCGACGAGCGCCGGGTCGCCGACCACCGCCTCGAGGCAGCCGCGCTTCCCACACGAGCACACCGGGCCGTCGACGACGGCCGTCACATGCCCGAACTCGCCGGCTCCTCCGCCGTGGCCGTGGTAGATGTCGCCGTTCACGACGATCCCGAGCCCGACGCCGCGCCCGAGCGTCAGCGCAATGAAGTTCTCGACGTCGCGACCGCGGCCGTAGAGCCGCTCCGACGTCGCGAGTGTGTTGACGTCGTTGTCGACGAGCACCGCGGTCCCGAGCTCCTTCTGCAGCTCGTCTCGCAACGCGAAGTCGCGCCAGCCGATCAGCGGCGAGGTGACCTTGCCGGTCGCGCTGTCGACGACGCCTGGCACGCCGAGGCCGACGCCGAGGAGCGGCGTCTCTGCCGACGCGGCGTGCAGCCAGGCCCTGAGCACCTTGACCGCTGCCTCGAAGCCGTGCGGGGCGCTCAGGTCGAGCCGCTCCTCGTACTGCTCGATCACGTCGCCGTCGAGATCGACGACGACCCCCACCAGGTGATCGGGCGCGATCTTCACGCCGAACGCGTGCGCCGAGCGACTGACGATCTCGAGCAGGAGCGCCGGGCGGCCGCCACGGGAGGGAGCGCGGTCGGCCGTCCGGACGATCCCGCTCTCGATCAGCTCGCGCGTGATCGACGTCACGGTTGCCGGGCTGAGCCCCAGCCGCTTGGCGATCGAGGTGCGCGCGATCGGCCCCGAGAGACCGATCAGCCGCAGGATCGCTGCGCGGTTCAGGTCGCGGGTGAGCCCAGTCGCGCCGGTGCGGTAGGACATCGGCTAGATGATAAATTTATGTCCTAGCGAAAGTCAAGTTGACCTGCCGCCGGAGGTCACGCACATAGCGTGGGAGCCATGGACTACGTGAATCTGGGCGCAACAGGCCTCCGCGTCTCGCGGATCTGCCTCGGGATGATGAGCTACGGCCCCCACGAGGGTCGACAGTGGGCGATCGACGAGGAGGCGGCCGAACCGATCGTGCGCCGGGCCGTCGAGGGCGGGATCATCTTCTTCGACACCGCCGACGTCTACAACGGCGGCGCGAGCGAGGTGATCACCGGCCGGCTGCTCTCGCGACTCTTCGAGACTCGCGAGGAGTACGTCGTCGCGACGAAGGTGCACGGCCGGACGATGCCGGGCGAGAACGGCGGCGGTCTCTCGCGCAAGCACATCCTCGCGTCGATCGACGCGTCGCTCGAGCGGCTTGGCCTCGACTACGTCGACCTGTACCAGATCCACCGCTTCGATCCGCGCACGCCGATCGAGGAGACGATGGAGGCGCTGCACGACGTCGTGCGCGCGGGCAAGGCGCG
>Ga0070660_100000297_pt1 | contig 33169 bp, 37 predicted proteins | sample KBSC33metaG_FD_64670 | JGI IMG/M metagenome (GOLD analysis project Ga0070660, IMG submission 64670) | Corn rhizosphere microbial communities from Kellogg Biological Station, Michigan, USA - KBS C3-3 metaG | ecosystem: Host-associated > Plants > Roots > Rhizosphere > Soil ... | reverse complement strand
GCTGGCGAGCGTGGTGACCGTGCCGCTGGTGCCGAGCAAGCGTCCGCCGTCGCCGACGCCGCGCCGTTTTAGCGTGGCGGCGAACGGCGCGAACGCCTCGCTCACGCGGGCGCGCATTCGGTCATAGGCCGCGCGCAATTCGGCTTCGTCGTCGCCGACATGCGGCTCGCTCTCGCTCAGCGAGACCACGCCCCAGGGCGCGGAGAACCAGTCGCCGACGTGCGCGGCCCCGCTTTCATCGCCGATGGGATCGTCGAGCAGCACCAGCTCGGTCGATCCGCCGCCGATGTCGAACACCAGAGCCGGGCCGGTGCCGGGTTCGAGCAGGGCATGACAGCCCATGACCGCCAGCCGCGCCTCCTGCTCGGCGGTGATGATCTGAAGCCGGATGCCGGTTTCCGCGAGCACGCGCGCGACGAATTCGCCGCCATTGGTGGCACGGCGGCAGGCCTCGGTCGCGACCGAGCGCACCAGAGTGACGTTGCGCCTTTTCAGTTTCTCCGCGCAGACGGAGAGCGCGGCGACCGCGCGATCCATCGCGGCGTCGCTCAACTTGCCCGATTTGGCGAGGCCCTCGCCCAGCCGCACGATGCGCGAGAAAGCGTCGATCACGATGAAGCCGTCACCCGCCGGGCGCGCGATCAGAAGCCGGCAATTGTTGGTGCCAAGATCGAGGGCGGCATAGGTACCACGCATCGCCGAGGCCCGCGGGGAGCGGGGCGGGTGCGCCGCTGTCCGACGGTTCGCGTCGGACGACTGCGCCGCATTCTGGGCGCGCTCAACCATCGATCGTCTCTTATGTTCTCCGGGAATCAGCCACAGGCCGCCGGTACTTGGGCCCTGATTAGTCCGAAAGCGCCCGAACCGGCAAGGGCGGCCCCGATGCGTTGACAGGCCCGGCAGCCTTGCCTATCTCGCGCGCCTTCATTGGTGCCCCGTCGTCTAAAGGTAAGACTACGGACTCTGACTCCGTCAATTGAGGTTCGAATCCTCACGGGGCATCCAGCGCTTCCCAATCATCGCAATCATTTAGCAAGCTCCGCGCGCCATGAGCACGGACCGCAGGCTGCATTTTGCTGCGCATGCGAAGGCACGGCGTCACAGTCGAAGAAGAAAGGCGAGCGGGCGCAGGTAGACGGCAACTTCAAGGGCAAGGCAGCCAAGTGAGATTTAATGCCGAGGCGGACCAATTTGTGTTAATCCCAGATTAACGACTCGGAATCATCGCAGTCGTTAATTTGGGGAATCCTGTATGAAGATTCTAGCACTTGGGGGGCTCGCCCTCGCTGCGTCTGTAATCTCCGCTCCGGCACATGCCGATCCGCTGGGCGCCACGCTCTTGGCACAGTATTTCTCCGTAAACCTCTCCGATCCGGATTTTCCGGGGCCGAATGCGACCGTGGCAAGCGGCAGTTCGCTTGGGCCGAACGGCCTGCCTGTCGCCAGCGGTAACAACGACCTCACCGGCAGCAACGAAGTCACGTGGTGGAGCCCCGGCTTCAATTCGCACGTGCAAGCGACCGGGACCGGTTTGATCACGCTTCCCTATGCCAGCAACATGTTTGCTCCGAACAGCACGGGCACCGATGATACGAACCAGTTCGAAACGGCAATCCTGACGGGTAACTTCTCGCTCGCCGGCCAGGGAACGGTGACCTTCAACGTGGGGTCGGATGACGACACCTTCGTCTATATCGACGGGGTGCTGTTCGGCCAGAATCCAGGCATTCACGCAGTGACCACGGTCAGCTTCGCGACGCCTACTTTGGACGCCGGTATCCACCAGCTGAAGATTTTCTACGCCGACCGGCAGCACGTTGGAGCTTATCTCTCCCTCGATGTCGCCTCCGACGTTGTCATTACTCCGCCGTCGGTCCCCGAACCCGCTTCATGGGCGATGATGCTGGGCGGCTTCGGTCTCGTGGGTGGTGCCATGCGCAGCCGCCGCAAGGCGGCCGTTACCTTTGCATAAGCCTTCCCCTAAGGAAGCGTGAGGCGCCGTCGTGTCTTCGGACGCGGCGGCGTTTTTCATTTTGCCGGTTCTGGTCTTCCGAAGCTCCTCGCGAGCACCCATCAGAGCCTGACTCCTCGATAGCCTAACTCCCCACCCGTTCCGCTTTCCATAAATCATTAACCTTCATGATTTAGTTTCGGGGGCGATGCGATTAGCTTTGGGACTGGTCGTGCTCGCTTTCTGGCAGAGCCCTACCGCCGCGGCCGTGCCCGCGGCCGATGCGCTGTGGCAGAAGGCCGATTATCGCGGCGCCTTCGCGCTGGCGATCGAGCCCGCCATCCGGGGCAACGCGCATGCCCAGTTCCTGATCGGCGAGGCCTATCGGCTCGGCCGCTCGGTCGATCCCAATTTCCCGCTGGCGGAGGATTGGTATATCCGCGCCGCACGCCAGGGCGACGTCGCCGCCGCGACCGAATTGGGGCTGCTGCTGGCGGGCCGGCATCTTCCGCAAGCGGCTTTGCCGTGGTTGACGATGGCGGCGCAGCATGGCGAGCCGCGCGCGCTCTGCTCGCTTGCCGCGCTTTATTATAATGGCGAGGGCGTCGCGCGCGACGAGCCGCGCGCCTACGCGCTGATGCTGCGCGCGGCGGAGGCCGGCCTGCCCGAAGCGAAGCTCCGGCTCGCCACGCTACGCGCATTGCTCACACCCGAAACGCTGCATCGCGGCGAAGCGCTGACCACCAGCGCGATCCCCAATGGGACTCCTCCGGCCGTCGCGGCGATCGCAGGCGCGCCGGCACTGCCTGCCACGCCCACCGCGGCCGTCACCGCGCCGGTACGCATCCAGGTGGGTGCCTACCGTTCGGCCGCCGCCGCCGAACAGGCCTGGTCCCAGCTCGCCGGCCGGATCGACGCGTTGCGGGGGACCGATCATGCGGTGGTGCAGGCGGGGAATTTCTACCGTCTCCAGGCGCGCCTGCCCGACAGGCAGGCCGCCGACGATTTGCGCCGCCGACTCCAGGCGATGGGATGGCAACATTTTACCCGAAACGGAACGGATCGGGCCTGATGGCGGTTTGCGGGTGGCGGGGTCCGCTGTCTGGTGCGGGCCGAGGCCCCCGGCAACGGAGCGCCCCGTCGTCCGCCCGGGTGGCGGGGCGCAGCATCCGGAGCCCGGATCAATCGAGCGGCTTGGCCCAGATATAATCCTCGAACTCGACGTCGCCGACCATGAAAGCTTGGCTGCAGCCGGTACTGGAATAGCCACGCCGTGTGTAGAAACGCTGCGCCGCAAGGTTGGCACTATACACGCACAGCAATAGCCGCCGCGCGCCGCGCGCTCGTGCCTCCGCCTCCACCGCGTCGAGCAATTTCACGCCCCAACCGCCCGATTGAAACGGGCCGAGCAGATAGATGCGCTTCAATTCCAGATCGCCGTCATCGGTTTCGCAATCGAGCGCGGGCTGCGTCATCACCGCGAAGCCTACCGGGGCCTTGAGCTCGGTTTCCACGATCCACACCGCATTTGCGGGATCCGCGAGCAGCCGCGCATACCAGTCGCGCGAATGATATTTATCGATATGCGCGACTATCGCGTCGCCCGGATGATCATGCGCGAAGCTGTGAAGGAAGGTCGCGCCGCCGAGCAGCGACAGGCGCGCCGCGTCAGCCGGTTCCGCGCGGCGAAGCGTGAGTATCGTCATGCGTAATCGGGGCCCAGCTCTGGATCGAGATCGCGCGGCCGTACGAACCGCACCAGATCGCCCCCGCCATCCGATACCTTGTCCCATCGGTCAACCGCGAACGCCATTTCGGCCAGGCTCGCTGTCGGATATTTGATCTCGACCTCGCCACGCGCATCGCCCTCCGTCCGCCGCGGCACCAGGCGCAACACCAGTTGCTCGAGCCCGGGATTATGCCCGACGAGCAGGATCGTCTCCGCGTCCGCCGGCGCGCGATGCACCGCGTCGAGCAATTCGTCGGCGGTGGCGAGATAGAGCCTCTTGTCCCATTGTGGCGCGAGATCGGCGCCATAGATCGCCTCCACCTCGTGCAAGGTCTCCGCGACGCGGGTGGCGGGGGATGCGATCACCGCATCGAAATGCAGTGCCCGGTCGCGCATATAGCGTCCGACTGCGCGTGCGGCCCGGCGCCCCTTCGCATTCAAGGGCCGGTCGAAATCGCGCGCGACCGTTCCGTCGTCGCCCGATTTTGCGTGGCGGAGCAGCATCAGCCGCTTCATTCGGTCCTCGCGATCGTCTCGTCATCCGCCTGATGGCGCAAAGATGCGACAGAGGGAAGGCGTTGTGAAACCCTCCGCACCGCTTCGTCCAATGTCAGGCGCGAAACGTTCACGCCGGGCGGAAAAGCATCGAGCAGCCGCGACGGCGTCGCCGCCGAAAGCAACACGAAACTGCCCTTGTCGTCAGCACGGCGGATCAGCCGTCCGAACGCTTGCGCCAGCCGCGCGCGGATCAGCCGGTCGTCGAACATGGTGCCGCCGCCCGCCGCACGGCGCGCGCCGTGCAGCACGGTCGGGCGCGGCCAGGGAATCCCCTCCATCACCACCAGCCGCAGCGAATCGCCGGGCACGTCGACTCCATCGCGCAGCGCATCGGTGCCGAGCAGGCTCGCGCGCGGATCGTCGCGGAAGATGTCGACCAACGTGCCCGTATCGATCGGATCGACATGCTGCGCGTAGAGCGGCAGGCCCTCGCGCGCGAGACGATCGGCTATGCGCGCGTGGACCGCTTTCAGCCGCTGGATCGCGGTGAACAGGCCGAGCGCGCCGCCGCCCGATGCCTCGATCAGCCGCGCATAAGCCCCCGCCAGCGCGGCGGTGTCGCCGCGCTTGATGTCGGTGACGATCAGCACCTCGGCCTGGTTGGCATAATCGAACGGCGAGGGCGCGGCGAAGCGGATTGCCGCCTTGTCGAGATGATTGGCGCCGCTGCGCGCCTCGGCCACGTCCCAATCCTCGCCGCCGCGCAAGGTCGCCGAGGTCACGATCAGCCCGTGCGCGGGCTTGAGCACGGTCTCGGCCAGCGGACGCGTCGGATCGAGCCAATGGCGATGGAGACCGATATCATATTCGCGCCCGTCGACACGGTCGACCGCGAGCCAGTCGACGAAATCGGGGTCGGCGGGTCCCCCCAGCCGGCCGAGCAAGGCGATCCAGGCGGCCAATGTCTGGCTGCGGCTGACGAGCCCCGCGATCGCGCCCTCGACCCGCGCGCGCGCCGCGCTGTCGAGCCAGTCGGGCGCGTCCTCCAGCACCGCCTGAAGCCGTTGCCTCAACCGCGCGAGCGGACGCACCAAAGCCTCCAGCGCCTCGGTCGCGGGCGCCGCCGCCTCGATCAGCCCGACGTCGAGCTCGGCGGCATGCGTTTCGATCCCGTACCCCGCATCCGCGGCGCTGGCGCGGGCGTAGGTCGTGCTGCGGACCGCGGCGAGCAGCTTTTCGATCGGCCCCAGCGGCAGATCCTCCGCCAGCCGCCCGAGCCAGCCGTCGCTGGGCAATTCGCGCGCGGCGGCGCTCGCCTGCTCGATCGCGCGATGCCCATCCTCGTCATAGGAGGCGACGTCGAGCAAGCGCGCGGCGAGCCCGCGCCGCCGCCCGCGCGCCTTGGACTCCGGGCCCAATATCCAGCGCCTAAGCTCGATCGTCTCCTGCCCGGTCAAGGCGGCGGCGAAGGTCGAATCGGCCGCGTCGAACAGATGATGGCCCTCGTCGAACACGATCCGCGCGAGCGGGCGGCCTTCGTCCACCCGCCGCGATCCGAGGATCATCACGAGGGCATGGTTGGCGATCACCAGATCGGCCTGGTCGGCGGCGCGGCTGGCGCGCTCGATGAAGCATTTCCGATAATGTGGGCAGCCCGCATAAACGCATTCGCCGCGCCGGTCGGTGAGCGCGGTCGAGCCTGCGCGTCGGAACAATGTCGGAAGCCAGCCCGGCAGGTCGCCGCCGATCATGTCGCCGTCGCGCGTATAGGCCGCCCAGCGCGCGACCAGCTGCGCGAGCATTGCCGCCCGGTTCTGGAAGCCGCCCTGGAGCGCATCCTCGAGGTTCAAAAGACAAAGGTAGTTTTCGCGCCCCTTGCGAATCACCACCTTTTCGCGCCGCTCCCGATCGTCGGGGAAAAGACGCGCGCTCTCGGCCGCGAGCTGGCGCTGAAGCGCCTTGGTATAGGTCGAAACCCACACCGGTCCGCCGGCATGCGCCGCATGGAGCGACGCCGGGGCGAGATAGCCTAAGGTCTTGCCGATCCCGGTCCCCGCCTCGGCCAGCACCAGATGCGGGCGCCCGGCGGCATCGCGCGGATCGAAGGCGCGCGCGGCGGCGACGGCATAGGCCTTCTGCCCCTCGCGTACCTCGGCATCGCGGCCCACCAATTGTGCCAGCCGACCGAGCGTCTCTTCCTCTTCCAGCCGGTGCGGGCGCGGATCGGGGCGCGGGCCGCTTTCTTCCCATTGCGGGAGCTTGGAAAAGAGCCAGCGTTCCGCCTGCGCGGGCTTCTCGATCAGCGGCGCAACCAGGCTCGCCCATGGCCAGCGCAGCCGGCCGAGCGACTGCGCGCTCGTCCATGCGCCTTCGCGTTCGGGCCAGGCCGCATCCCGCAGCCGCGCCAGCAGGGCGCCCGCGGCTTCGCGCAGGAAAGCGGCGGCAAGCGCATCCTCCTTGGGCGGTTCGAGCCCGAGCAAGCGCGCCATGCCCGCGGGGGTCGGCACGACGAAGCGCGCGGGATGGACGAAGGCGAAGAGCTCCAGCAGATCGAGCCCCGACAGCTCACTCAGCCCCAGCCGCGCCGCCACCATCGGGGCGTTGAGCAGCAAAGTCGGCGTTTCGGACACGAAGCCGATCGCCTCGCCCCGACCGAGCGCGCGCGTTCCTTCGGCGGTGGCGAGCCAGATCCCGCCATGCGTCGCGTGCAATGCGGGGAGCGGTGGGAGCGCGTTCACCTGCGCTCGAGCGCGGCCACGAACGCGGCGGCGTCGGGCAGGCGGTCGAAATGGATGTTGCCGTCAATCTCGGCATAGGGATCTCCGGGCACGAGCACCACCGCCGCCGGACCGTTGCCGCGATGGTCGAGATCGCCGAGCAGCCCGCCCAATATACGGTCGCGCCCGATCTCGATCAGCGGCTCCTTCATCCATGGCAGGCTCCAGAGCAGGCGCCGGTCGGTGACCTTGAGGCTGATGAAGGGCGAGCGCAAAACCGCGAGCACGAAGCCGGGATAGCGCCGCATCAAGACCCAGATTATCAGCAACACGAGCGCCGCCAGCACCGACGTCGCGCTGATCGCGAAGATATAATCGCTCGTGCTCGTCGGCTGGGGCCACCAGAACGCCCAAAGGAAGCCGATCAGGGTGAAAGCCTGCAGGCCGACGAAGACGGTCACCGTTCCCGCGCCCGAGGGAATTGCCCGGATTCCGGGCCGCGCGACATAGAAAGTCTGTTCCGCGACCGCGTCGAGCCGCCGGACGTAGGGAATTGGCAGACCGGTATCGGGTGGGGCCATGTCCATTCTCTGCTCCACGACTCCGCTTTCCACATGCGACTGTGCCCCGTAAAGGCGCAGCCTCACAGAATTAAATGATCCAGGAACAAATGGCAAACGAACCGCGCGATGCCGCGCTTGCGTCCAAGGCGTGGCCCTATGAGGAGGCGCGCAAGCTGCTCGCTCGCTATCCCCAGGGCGCGCCCGCGAAAGGCCATGTGCTGTTCGAAACCGGCTACGGCCCGTCGGGCCTGCCGCATATCGGCACCTTCAACGAAGTGTTGCGCACGACGATGGTGCGCCATGCGTTCGAATCGCTGTCGGACGTGCCGACCCGGCTGGTCGCGTTCAGCGACGACATGGACGGGCTCAGGAAGGTGCCAGACAATGTGCCCAATCCGAAGATGCTCGCCGAGAATCTCGGCAAGCCGCTGACGCGCATCCCCGATCCGTTCGGCAAGTTCGAAAGCTTCGCGCATCACAACAATGCGATGCTGCGCGATTTCCTCGATCGCTACGGCTTCGACTACGAATTCCTGTCGGCGACCGAATATTACACCACCGGCCGGTTCGACGAGGCGCTCAGGAACGTGCTGCGTCATTATGACGCCATCATGGGGGTGATGCTGCCGACGCTTCGCGCAGAGCGGCAAGCGACCTATTCGCCCGTGCTGCCGATCGATCCGCGCACCGGCATCGTACTGCAGGTGCCGGTCGAGGTGGTCGACGCCGATGCGGGGCTGATCCGCTACACCACGCCCGACGGGGACACGCACACCACCACCGCATTGGGCGGCGCCGCCAAGCTGCAATGGAAGGTCGATTGGGCGATGCGCTGGGTCGCATTGGGCGTCGACTACGAGATGGCGGGCAAGGACCTGATCGATTCGGTCACCCAATCCTCGAAGATCTGCCGCATCCTGGGCGCGAAGCCACCCGAAGGCTTCAATTACGAGATGTTCCTCGACGAGCATGGCGAGAAGATCTCCAAGTCCAAGGGCAACGGCCTCAGCCTCGAGCAATGGCTGACCTACGGTCCGCAGGAGAGCCTGGCCTACTTCGCCTATCGCGAGCCCAAGCGCGCCAAGGCGCTGCATATCGGCGTGATCCCGCGCGCGATCGACGATTATTGGAAGTCGGTCGCCGACTATCCCGAACAGGGCCTGCCCCAGAAGCTCGGCAACCCGGTCCATCATATCCATAACGGCACGGTGCCCGCCGAACCTCTGCCGATCAGCTTCGGGCTGCTGCTCAATTTGGTCGGTGTGATCGGCGACGCCGACCAACAGGTGGTGCGCGATTATCTCCAGGCCTATCGCCCGGGCACGCAGCATCCCGCGCTCGACGCGCTGATCGGCCATGCGCTCGCTTATCATCGCGACTATGTCGCCCCGACGCTCGCGCGCCGCGCGCCCACGCCGGAGGAAGCCGCCGCACTCGAGGATCTCGATGCGCGCCTCGCCAACCTTGCGGGCAGCGACGATCTCGCCGCCGCCGCGCAGAACGAGGTCTATGAGGTGGGCAAGGCGCATTATGGCCAGGAGCGCCTGCGCGACTGGTTCAAGGCGCTATACGAAACCTTGCTGGGCTCGGAGCAGGGCCCGCGCATGGGCAGCTTTATCGCGCTTTACGGCCTCGACAATAGCCGCCGGCTGATCGCCGAAGCGCTGGCGGCGGCGGAATGAAGGATCGTTTGGCGGCGCGAAGCTTTGTCCAGTCTCATGGCTAAGACAAGAAACGTCCTGGGGGCGGGTCTGATCGGTCTGGCGCTGGCCTTTGCCAGTCCGGCGGCGGCGACGCCGCGCGAAATCCTGGTCCAGGCGTCATTCCTGACCAGCGACAAGGCAACCGCGCTCAGCCTGATCAATCAGAGCCTCGCCGCGTCCGAAGCGATCCTCGCGCGCGATCCGCAGGACAAGGAGGCGCAAATGCAGCGCGGCGTCGCGATCGGCGACCGCGGCCATCTGCTGCGCTCGCCGGGGGATGCCAAGGCGGCGCGGCGCATCTTCGAGACCTTTCTTGCCGCCAATCCGCGCGATCCCGAGGCGCATCTGGCGATCGCGATCTGGCACCTCGACACGGTCGATGCGGGTTTCCTCGCCACGACCTTCCTGGGCGGGAAAAAGGATGTCGGGCTGGCCGAGCTGGACAAAGCGGTGGCGTTCGGTGGCGGACGGCCCTTCTTCACCGGCTTCGCGGCGCTGCTGCGGATCCGGCTCAATCCCAACGACATCGCCAATGCGCGAATCCTGGCCGAACAGGCGGCGATCGCACCGGCGCCTACGCCACTCGATCGAATCGCCAGACATGCCGCGCAGCAGGTGCTGATCCCGCTCCGCTCGGGCGATGGGCGCACCGCGGCTTTGATGGCGAGAAAATACCTGCCCTTCGGGCGCATCTGATTACTTCGATGCAGCCGCGCTGAACCGCAAAAAAGGAGCCCGGGCGATTGCCCGCCCAGGCCCCTCGCTACGCTAAATCACGCAACAGACTTAGAAGAAGAAGCCGTTATTGACCTCGATCACGCGACCGCTGCGCGTGTCGATAAGCAGCACGTCGCGGCCATAACGAACCCAGCGTTCGTAACCGCGCACCGGGCGCAAATGATAGCGATAGGGATCGATCCAGTAACGGCGGTCGTAAAAGACCGGATCGAAGCGATACCCCACCGTTACCGGCCGCCAGCGATACCCGCGCGGGCCGACCCAGGCTGGGCCCCGATACAAATCGGGATGGTGTCCACGATAGTCGCGCCAGTCCTCACGATACTCGCGGCGCGCATCGCGCACGTCGCGCCGGTCATCGCGGATACGTTCGGGCGAAGCGCCGTGGCGATAGTCGCGCGCGACATCGCGCTGCTCTTCGCGGATATCACGGCGATCGTGCCTCAGCTCACCGTTCTGCGCCTGCGCAATGGTGGGGACCAATGTAGCGGCCAGAAGACCCGCAATCATGGCTTTGTGCATGTTCCTAATCCTTTCCTGTCCCTGCGATTCCGAAAGCACCGAAGCACTTCCGTCATTCATCCATCTAAACTCTGCCAGCTGAACGGTCCGGGAATGCGATCGTCAGCCTAGAGAAAGACTTGGCCGACGCCACCAGAGGCAACGTCGACCAACAGGATTTCCGTCGGTTGTTCAGAAAAAGAAGTTTGGAATGACATCGACGACTTCGCCGGTCGTCACATCCACGAGCAAAGCGTCATTGTAATAATGAACCCAGCGTAGCGGCCATTCCACCGGCGGCAGGCGATAGTCGAAGGGATCGTCCAGCCAATAGCTCGAGCCATAGAAGAAGGGCTCGAGGAAGAAGCCGGCGTAGACCGACCGGTAATGATAGCCGCGCGGGCCGTAATAACGGCGGTGGAACAGATCGCGATGGTTGTCGCGCCAGTCGCGCCAGTCATAACGATGGTCGTTGCGCCAGCGGTTTGCGTCCCAGCGATGGTCGCCGCCGGGGCGGCCGCCCCAATTGCGATTCCCGTTCCAGGGCCCACCCGGATTGTTCCGTCCGTCCCAGCGATGGTCACCAACATTATCGCGGTGATCCCGATTGCCGTCCCAGCGATGATCCCGGTTGCGATCGTCGTCGTTGCCGGAGCGGTGGTCGCCGCCATTCCACTGACCGCGGCCATTGTCCCAGCGATGATCGCCGGTGCGGCCATCGTCATTGCCCGGGCGGTGGTCACCCCCGTTCCACGGTCCGCGACCATCCCAGCGATGATCGTTGGCGGCGCGCCCGTCATTGGGGAGCGTGCCGCCGCGATTGTCCTGGCGCCATTGCGCGCGTGCCTGGCCGGTATCGGCGTTCGGCACCGGCATCGGCATCGGCCGCTCGACATGAACGTCGCCCCGGCCCTGCATGCCCGGGCCGCGCCAGCCGCCTTGCCAGCCGCCCCTGTTCTGGGGCTGCGCTTGCGGCGGCGGCATGGATGGACGGCCGCCGTCGGGGGCAGCACGTGGCATCACCATCGTCCCCGGTCCATGCGACTGCGCCTGCGGCGGCGTGGGGCGCGCCTGATCGCCACCGCCACGATCGCCGCGATCGGCATGGTCCCAGGTATCGGCATAGGCCGCCGCCGGCACGACCGCCAAGGCGGCGGCGAGCAGCGCGATTCTCATGCTCTTCATCGTCTCTCTCCTCTCGGCCGCGGGCCCAGGCCTGCCACCGCTAACCTGCTTTTGAACGCATCGGGGTGATCGACGGCTGAATTGGTCCGTCAGCGTTCAGAAAGCTTGCACGCGCCGCGGCCTCATTTGTGGGCCGGCGTGAGCGCGGGAACGGCCGCGGCCGCGTCCTCGGGATCGATATCGGGCGGCGGCGCGGCGGCGAGCGCCTGATCGTCCTTGCCCGCCTTCGCCGCACGGCGAATCGCGCGGCGGATTCGGGGATAGGTGCCGCATCGGCAGAGGTTGGTGATCGCCTCGTCCATCTGCGCATCGGTCGGATCGGGCGTATGTGCGAGCAACGCCGCCGCCGCCATCAGCACGCCCGACATGCAATAGCCGCATTGCGGCACGTTCTCCGCCGCGAAAGCCTGTTGGAGCGGATGACTGCGATCCTCGCTCAATCCCTCGATCGTGGTTACGAACGTCCCTTCGATCGCGCCGATCGTGATCTGGCAAGACCGGCGGGCGACGCCGTCGACAATCACCGTGCAGGCGCCGCATTGGCCCGCGCCGCAGCCATATTTGGTACCGGTCAAATTGGAGGCGTCGCGCAGCGCCCAGAGCACGGGCGTCTGCGGATCCATCTTGTAATGGACGGGAACGCCGTTGACGGTGAAGCGGGTCATCGCCGCATCCTAGAGCCTGATCGTTTTTGGTGGAAGCGCTTCACGCTTCCGCCGAAAGCGCGGTGGGCGGGCGATTGGAAAGCGGCGGCGACGCCCCATATGCGGAGGATATGCGCCAGCCCAGCCTGTTCATCCCCCACGGCGGAGGCCCCTGCTTCTTCCTCAATCCCGACGGCTCCTGCCCGCCCGCATGGGCACGGATGCGCGATTATCTCGCCTCCATCCTGCCGTCGCTGCCGGAGAAGCCGAAGGCGATCCTGATCGTGTCGGGCCATTGGGAGCAAGCCGACTTCACCGTCCATACCGGCGCCCGGCCGGACCTGCTGTTCGACTATCACGGCTTTCCTCCGCATACCTACCTGCTCGATTGGGACGCGCCCGGGGCGCCCGCCCTAGCCCAGCGGGTCAAGGGCCTGCTCGAAGATGCGGGCTTCGCGGTGGCGGAGAACGACACGCGCGGTTGGGATCACGGTGTCTTCATCCCGATGAAGGTCGCGGTGCCCGACGCGGATATTCCGACCGTCCAGCTGTCGCTGCGCGCATCGCTCGATCCGGCCGACCATATCCGCGCCGGCCAGGCGCTTGCCGCGTTGCGCGACGAGGGCGTGCTGATCGTCGGCTCGGGCATAAGCTTCCACAATATGCGCGCGTTGGGCCACGACGTAACCGCGCAGGCCGACCGATTCGACGATGCGCTCAGCGCGGCCGTGACCGATCCCGACCCGGCGGAGCGCCGGCGACGCGTCGCCGATTGGGCTGGCCTGTCCGAAGCGCGCTTCGCGCACCCGCGCGAAGAGCATCTGATCCCGCTGATGGTCGCATTGGGCGCGGGCGGCGACGATCCCGCACGGCATGACCTGAAGGATCATGTGATCGGCTGGACCGTTTCGGCATATCGCTTCGGGTAAAAGCTTAAGCGCGTCTACGTCCTTATCCGCTTGTAGAATCGGGTTCGCGCTGTTAGGGGCGCCGCTTCCCGACGCGGGTTTTGCCTGCGGCGTCACACTTTTATTGCCGGCTGACGGACGCGCCAGTCGTACTGGAGAATTGGTTTTTTATGCAGATCATCGTTCGCGATAACAATGTCGATCAAGCCCTGCGCGCGCTCAAGAAGAAGCTGCAGCGCGAAGGCGTGTATCGCGAAATGAAGCTGCGCCGTCATTACGAGAAGCCGTCGGAGAAGCGTGCGCGCGAGCGCGCTGCCGCCGTCCGCCGCGCCCGCAAGCTGGAGCGCAAGCGCGCCGAGCGCGACCAGGCCCGGTAAGGCCTGATTTCATGTCAGACGTGACTGCCGTCCCGCTCCGCCCCGTGGGCAAGAGCGGGATTGTCGCATTATGGGCTGGCGTGGCCATCCTCCTGGCTGGCGGTTCCTATGCCGCCTATGTGACCAGCGAGAAGCCGGTCATCAGCGCCATGACGCCCGAGCAGTTCATGGCCGCCAATGCCAAGCGCGCAGGCGTACAGACCACCGTGTCGGGCATTGAATATAAGGTGATCAAGGCCGGCAACGGCCCCAAGCCGACCGCCAACGACATCGCCGTGGTCGACTATCGCGGCTCGCTGCTCAACGGCGTTGCGTTCGATGCCTCCGAGCCCGGCCACCCGGCGCGGCTCCCGGTCGCCGCCGTGGTGCCCGGTTTCGCCGAGGCGCTGACGCTGATGCCGAAGGGCGCCACCTATCGCGTGTGGATTCCGCCGCAGCTTGCTTATGGCGATCACGCCAGCGGCCCGATCCCCGCCAATTCGGTCCTCGTGTTCGACCTCACGCTGGAAGAGATCCAGCCGATCACGCCGGAGATGATCCAGCAGATGGAACAGATGCGGCAGATGCAGATGCAGCAATCCCAGCAACAGCCGGGAATGTAATCGCTCAGGACGCTTTCGCGTCCTCGGCCGCCAGCTCGCTTTTCTCCTCGAGCAGCACCTTGACCATCGCGACGATCGGATCGGCCAGCGCCAGGCCGAGGATGCCGAACAAGGCGCCGAACAGAAGCTGCGCGCCCAGCACCAGCGCCGGCGGGAGATCGACCGCGCGGCGCGCGACCATCGGCACCACGACATAGCCGTCGAACGTCTGCACCGAGATATAAACGATAATCGCGCCGATCCCGATATTGGTGCTGGCGGAAAAGCCGACGAGCACGATCAGGCAGCCCGACACGATGCTGCCGATCGTCGGCAGAAAGGCGAGCAGACCGGTCAGCACGCCGAGCAACGGCGCCATCGGCACGCCGATCAGGCTCAGCGCGATCCCGACGAACAGGCCTTCCACCGCCATGCCGACCAGCCGTCCCGCCATCAGCCGGCGCAGCGTGTGCCCCATCTTCTCCGCGGTACGGTAGAAATCCTGCCGATTCTTGAGCGGCAGCATCCAGGCGATCCCGCGCTCGTAGATGCGCGGCTCCATCGCGATGAACAGGCCGAGCACGAGGATGGCGAGCAGGCTGGACAGCGCCCCGAGCGCCGAACCTAGGGCCGCGGTGACCTTGCCGAGCGACCCGACCAATTGCTGGCCGATCTGGGTCGCCCCTTCATTGGGCGGCACCAACCCCATCCGATGCCCGTAATCGACCAGGCGCGCGACCTGCGCCATCACCACCGCGCGCAGAGCCTCGAACTGGCCGGTGAGCTGGCTGCCGGCGATATAGAAAAACCCGGCGAGGAAGACGATCGCGAAGGTCGCGACGATCGCCAGCCGAAGGCCGCGCCCAAGACGGGGGAAGGCCTTGCCGAGCAGGCGCACGCCGCCGTCAAGCAAAGCCGCGAAGACGATCCCGCCGATGATCAGCAGCAGCGGCTGCGCCAGCATCCAGGTCAGCGCGACCGCGACCACCATTCCGATCCACACCGCCGCGCGATGGAATTCGCGGCTGGTCGCGGGATTGGTGAAGTCGGACGGGCCCGGCGCCTCGCGGGGTGGCCGGGCCATGCTCAGCGCGCCGCCTGCTGGGGGTGAAGGCTGATGAAGGCGCGATGGTGGCGTAGCGCCGTCACCCAGCTGATCGGATTCCAGAGTTTGCCGGTGCCGTCATAGCTGTGCGTGATCGCCTCGGCGCGGCCGCTGATCGCTTCGAGCGGAATCGGGCCATCGAGGCCGTTCTGATCGAACGGCACGCGGCTGTCGGCGGATTCGTCGCGATTGTCGCCCATCACGAACACATGGCCCGGCGGTACGACAGTCTCTGGATAATCGTCGGGCCCGCCCGGGAAATAGCCCATGTCGATCGTATCGTAGCTCGCGCCGTTGGGCAGGGTTTCGCGATAGCGCGGCAATTCGCAATAGGTCTTGCCGTCGGCGGCCACCGTGCGGAATCCCTCCTCATAGCCCATTTCGCACGGCAAGTTTGCGTCGACCGACAGCATCGCCGGCGTTTCGCGCAAGCGCGGCACCGGCTTGCCGTTGAGGATGATGATCCCCCGCCTGACCTCGATCCGGTCGCCGGGCAGCCCGATCACGCGCTTGATCAGGTCGTCGCCGGCGCGATCGAGCGTCACGATATCGCCGCGCTTGGGCAGGCGTCCGAACAGCCGCCCGCCAAAGGGGCGCGGATGGAGGATCAGCGAGGCATAATCATAGCCATAGGGATATTTGGTCACGACCAGCCGATCGCCCTTGATCAGGGTCGGCATCATCGATTCGGACGGGATGTAGAAAGGCCTGGCGACGAAGGTCCACACCAGCAGGATCGCGACGACCATGCCGGCGAGGCTGCGCAGTTCGGCTTTCCAGCCTCCGCTTGCCGGCTTGTCCGCCATCCCCCGACTGTCCCCTTCTATCTGCCGTGCTGCGGCCGCAGGCTGGTGCCCGCCCGACCATGGCGCAATGCGGTGAACCAGCTGATCGGGTTCCAATATTGAGTCGAGCCATCATAAGAGAAAGTGATGAACTCGGCACGCCCGCCCAGATTCTCCCACGGCACCGGCCCGCCGAGGCCTGCCTGGCTTTGCAATACGCGGCTGTCGGCCGATTCGTCGCGATTGTCACCCATCAAGAAGACCTGATTGTCCGGCACGGTGATTTCCGGATAGTTATCAGGCCCGTCCGGGCGATAACCCTCGTCGATCGTGTCGTAGCTGACGCCGTTGGGCAGCGTCTCACGGAAGCGCGGCAATTCGCAATAATCCTTGCCGTCGGCTTCGGTCTTGCGGAACTGGGATTCCGCCATGCTGTCGCAAGGCACGTTCGCGTCGACGGGGATCATCGCGGGTGCCAGCCGGACGCGCGGCACCGGCACGCCGTTGAGGATGATCACGCCCTCGCGCACCTCGATCCGGTCGCCCGGCAGCGCGACCACGCGCTTGATATAGTCCGAATCCTCCGCCGGCGGCTTCAGGATCACGACGTCGCCGCGCTGCGGCATCCGACCGAACAGGCGGCCGTGGATGAAGGGCAGCAGATGGAAGGGCGCGGGCGAGACATAGCTATAGCCGTAGGGATATTTGGTCACGACCAGCCGGTCGCCCTTGATCAGGGTCGGCATCATCGATTCGGACGGGATATAGAAGGGTTTGGCGACGAAGCTCCACACCGCCAGCACGGCAAGAATCAGCCAGGCGAAGCTCTTGACCTCGGCGACCCAGTCGGTCGCGGGCTTGTCTGCACCTTTCTTGGTCGCGGGAAAGGTCGCGTTCGGTTCGCTCAAAACTCAAAAACCCCGTTAAATCGGCCGTGCATACAAGATGACGAACGCCTGCGCCCATGGATGATCGTCCGTGAGCGTTACATGAATGTCCACCGCGTGGCCCGCCGGGGTCATGGCGTCAAGCTTCGCCTTCGCCCCTCCGGTGAGCGCGAGCGTCGGCGCGCCCGAGGGCAGGTTGACCACGCCGATATCCTTCAGGAACACGCCCTGGTTGAAACCGGTGCCGATCGCCTTGGAAAAAGCCTCCTTGGCGGCGAAGCGCTTGGCGAAGGTCGCGGCGCGCGTCATCACGCGTTTGTCCGCCTTGGCGCGCTCGATATCGGTGAAGACGCGATCGACGAACTTGTCGCCGAACCGGTCGAGCGACGCCTGAATCCGCTCGATATTGCAGAGGTCGGAGCCCAGGCCGAGGATCACGACGCGCCCCGCAGCGCGTCGCCCCGGCGAAGGCCGGGGTCTCGTGAAGCAAGCGCGAACGCAAACCTCCTGAGATCCCAGCTTTCGCTGGGATGACGATGCTCCCTGTTCACCGCGCCGCGTCCATGGCCGCGCGCATCCGCTTCACCGCCTCCTCAAGTCCGACGAAGATCGCCTCGCCGATCAGGAAATGGCCGATATTGAGCTCCGCGATCTGCGGGATTGCGGCGACCGGCGCGACATTGTCGTAGGTCAAGCCATGGCCGGCATGCGGCTCGATGCCGTTCTTCGCGGCGAGCGCGGCCATGTCGGCGATGCGTTTGAGTTCGTCCGCGCGCGCGGCGCCGGTGCGGTGCGCATAGCGGCCGGTATGGAACTCGACCACCGGCGCGCCGAGCGCGATCGCCGCCTCGACCTGCGCCGCGGTCGGCTCGATGAACAGGCTGACGCGGATGCCCGCATCGCCCAGCGCCTTGACCATCGGCTGCAGCGTCTCGCGATGCCCGTCCGCATCCAGCCCGCCTTCGGTCGTCCGTTCCTGCCGGCGTTCGGGCACGATGCAGGCGGCATGCGGGCGATGGCGCAGCGCGATCGCCACCATTTCGGCGGTCGCCGCCATCTCCAGGTTCAAGGGCAGGCTGATCGCCGCCATCAGCCGCTCGATATCGGAATCGGTGATGTGGCGCCGATCCTCGCGCAGATGCGCGGTGATTCCGTCCGCCCCGGCTTTCGCCGCCAGCTCCGCCGCGCGCACCGGATCGGGAAGGTCGCCGCCGCGCGCGTTGCGCACGGTCGCGACATGATCGATGTTCACGCCCAGGCGGAGCCGGACCGTCATTTGGCGCGGCTCCCCGGCTTGATCGCAGGAATCGCCGCCAATTCGGGCGGGAGGGCATCGGCGCCGTAGGTCGGCACCTCCAGCCGGATCAGGGGGAAGAAGGGCACGCCTAGGTCGACCTGGCCGTTGGAGCGATCGACCAGCGCACCCGCCGCGATCACCTCGCCGCCCGCTTCCTCGATCGCCCTGATCGCCTCACGCGAGGACAGGCCGGTGGTGACGACGTCCTCCATCATCAGCACTTTCTGCCCGTGGCGGAGCGAGAAGCCGCGGCGCAGCTCGAACATACCGGTCGGCCGCTCGACGAACATCGCGTCGAGCCCGAGTGTGCGGCCCATTTCCTGCCCGACGATCACTCCACCCATCGCGGGCGAGACCACGGCTTCGAGCCGGTCGCGAATCTCGGCAGGAATGCGCGCCGCCAGCGCCTCGGCCAGCCGCGCGGCGCGTGCCGGGTTCATCAGCACCCGCGCGCATTGCAGGTAACGCGGGCTGCGCAGGCCCGACGACAGGATGAAATGGCCCTCCAGCAGGGCATCTGCCGCACGGAATTCCGCCAGCACGTCCTCGTCGGTCATCGCATCCTTCCCGGCTTGATCCTGAAACAAGCGCGATAGACGCCAGGGGAGCCGCCTTCAACAGCTTGCATTTCAGCCCGAACCGGTGTTGAGACGGCCGCGGGCACGTCCGGCTTTCGGCCACGCCGTGCCATGACCCAAAGGTCTCGAACTGGGGAACGATCCGAGTGTTGAAGACGATCCGGGGCACGGTCCTCGCCATGTTGATGGGGCTCGCCGCGCTCGGCGCCCAGCCCGCGCTCGCGCAAGCGACCGCCATCCCGCAAACCGTGACGCCGCACCCCGGCGTAGTGACGCCGAGCCCGACCCCGCCGGTCGTGGCGGGCAAGCCTGGCGATATCGTCCATATCGCGCCGACGCCCGGCATCGGCATGCCGACCGACAAGATCGACCTGCAGCCGCAGGTGACACCGATCGGCGAAGAGGCCCGCTGGTTCCACGACAAGATCCTCGTCTCGATGATGGTGGCCATCTCGATCCTGGTGCTGGTGCTGCTGGCCTGGGTCGTCATCCGCTATAATGCGCGCGCCAATCCGGTGCCGTCGCAAACGCACCACAATACCGTGATCGAGATCATCTGGACCTTGCTTCCGGTGATCATCCTGGTGCTGATCGCGGTGCCGTCGATCCGGTTGCTCGCGCATCAATATTCGCCGCCCAAGGCCGACCTCACCGTCAAGGCGATCGGCAACCAATGGTATTGGACCTACCAATATCCGGACAATGGCGATTTCGAAGTCGTGTCGAACATGCTCAAGGAAAAGGGCGAGGCGACCGGCAAGGAGAAAGCCCGCACCGATGCCGACGGCCCGCGCCTGCTCGCGGTCGACGAGCGGATGGTCGTGCCCGAAGGCGCGGTCGTGAAGGTGATCACCACCTCGAACGACGTGATCCATAGCTGGGCGGTGCCCGCTTTCTGGGTCAAGATGGACGCGGTCCCCGGCCGTCTCAACGAAACCTGGTTCAAGGCGCCCGATCATCCCGGCGTCTATTTCGGCCAATGTTCGGAACTGTGCGGCGCGCGCCACGCTTTCATGCCGATCGCGGTCGAGGTCGTGACCAAGGCGCAGTTCGCGCAATGGATCGCCTACAAGGGAGGCACGATGCCTGGAGCCAAGGGCGCGTCGAACCCGGATGCGACCGCCGGTTCGCCCGCGACCGCGGGCAAGGCCGCCGCCGGCCCGGTGCCGGCCGACGCCGCCGTCCCCGGCACGACCGCCAAGCCCGCCACCACTTCCCAGCCTGCCGTCGCGCAGAACTGAAGGCCAGACAGATGACTGATATCGCCGCCCATCCCAGCCATTTCCATGCCGAACATGGCGATGAGCATCATGATGCCGATCACAAGCCGGCCTTCTTCCAGCGTTGGTTCATGTCGACCAACCACAAGGATATCGGCACGCTCTACCTGATCTTCGCGATCGTCGCGGGCATCATCGGCGGCGCGATCTCGGGCCTGATGCGCGCGGAGCTCATGCATCCCGGCATCCAGTATCTCGGCCATTGGTACGAGATGCTGCACGGCGCGGGCACCGCCGATCAGGCGCATCATCTGTGGAACGTGCTCGTCACCGCGCACGGCCTGATCATGGTCTTCTTCATGGTCATGCCCGCGATGATCGGCGGCTTCGGCAACTGGTTCGTCCCGATCATGATCGGCGCGCCCGACATGGCGTTCCCGCGCATGAACAATATCAGCTTCTGGCTGCTGATCCCGTCCTTCACGTTGCTGCTCGGCTCGACCTTCTTTTCGGGCGGCACCGGCCCCGGCGCCGGAACCGGCTGGACGGTCTATGCGCCGCTTTCGACCTCGGGCTCGCCCGGGCCGGCGGTGGACATGGCGATCCTGTCGCTCCACCTCGCGGGCGCCTCGTCGATCCTGGGCGCGATCAACTTCATCACCACCATTTTGAACATGCGCGCGCCGGGCATGACGCTGCACAAGATGCCGCTCTTCGCCTGGTCGGTGCTGGTCACCGCCTTCCTGCTGCTGCTGGCGCTGCCCGTGCTCGCGGCGGCGATCACGATGCTGCTGACCGACCGCAACTTCGGCACGACCTTTTACGATGCGTCGGGCGGCGGCGATCCGATCCTCTACCAGCATCTGTTCTGGTTCTTCGGCCACCCCGAAGTGTACATCATGATCCTGCCGGGCTTCGGCATGGTCAGCCACATCATCTCGACCTTCAGCAAGAAGCCGATCTTCGGCTATCTCGGCATGGCCTATGCCATGGTCGCGATCGGCGTGGTCGGTTTCATCGTGTGGGCGCACCACATGTTCACCACCGGCCTGTCGGTCGACACGAAGATGTATTTCACCGCGGCGACGATGGTGATCGCGGTGCCGACCGGCATCAAGATCTTCTCGTGGATCGCGACGATGTGGGAGGGTTCGCTCTCCTTCAAGACGCCGATGCTGTGGGCGATCGGCTTCATCTTCATGTTCACCGTGGGCGGCGTGACCGGCGTTCTGCTCGCCAATGGCGGCATCGATAATTATTTCCAGGACACCTATTATGTGGTGGCGCATTTCCACTACGTGCTGTCGCTGGGCGCGGTCTTCTCGCTCTTCGCGGGCTTCTATTACTGGTTCCCGAAAATGTCGGGCCGCATGTATAACGAGCTGCTCGGCAAACTGCATTTCTGGGTGTTCTTCGTCGGCGTGAACGTGCTGTTCTTCCCGATGCACTTCCTGGGCATGCAGGGCATGCCGCGCCGCTACCCGGATTATCCGAACGCGTACGAGCATTGGAACACGATCGCGACCGACGGCTACATGATCATGATAGCGGGCATGGCGATCTTCTTCGTCAACGTGATCTATTCGCTGATCGCGGGACCGAAGGCGCCGGCCAATCCATGGGGCGAAGGCGCGACCACGCTCGAGTGGACGCTGCCGAGCCCGCCCCCCTACCACCAGTTCGAACAGCTTCCGCGCATCGATTGACGCGTCCGGGCTGCCGAAACGGCGGACACAGAATGAGCGCTCCGGAGGAAGCCCCGGGGCGCTTTTTCTTTAGCCTGCGCAGCCCCGGAGCGCCGGTCGACAGTGATCGGCCCGCGACCTATGCGGAGATCCATGACGCATTCGACGATCGCTGCCGCCGAAGTCCCCCGCTCCGAGATTCAGACCATATTTTCGGATCGTGTCGGCCGCACGCCGATGCTCGATCAGTTCGTCTATCGTACGCCATCGCGTTATACCGCGCCCGAGATCCATTTCAGCCAGGCCCAGCCCCTGCTCGTCACGGGCGACAAATTCACGATCGTCGCGGAGCGATCGGGACTGGTCCCGGGATCGACCTACTTGTTCAACGAATATGAATGGCGCGGCCTGTTCGAGCCGGCGCGCACCATCTTGCCGATGCCCGAAGGGCCGGTGCTGGTTGCCGGCAACGCGGCATGGCGCAATTACTCGCATTGGTTGTTCCAATGCCTGTCCCCCCTTCTGCTGACGGACGGCGTGGGACTGGAGAAGCCGCATGCGATCGTGCCGCCGCTGAACGGGATCAAGCGCGACCTGCTCCTGCATGCCGGATGGAGTCCCGACCGCTACACGGAGCTGCCCGCGGGCACGGCCGCGCTTCCGCGCCAAGGTATTTACAGCAATCTGACCGGCGGCGACTTCCCGTATTTTCCCCACCCGGCGATCGTGGAGCCGTTCGAAGCGCTGGCGGCGCAGGTGCCACGATCCTCCTTTGCCGGACAGCGTGTCTTTCTGTCCCGGACCGACGCGCGCAAACGCATCATGACCAATGAGGCCGAACTGGTCGCCTGCCTCGAACGGGAGGGATATGCGATCGCCGTGCCCGGTGCCCTGAGCGCAGCGGAGCAGATGGCGCTGTTCCGGGACGCGGCGCTTGTCGTCGGCCAACATGGCGCCGGCTTCACCAACCTGCTTTTCGCGCGCCGCGGTGACGATGGCCCGATCGTGGTCGAGCTGCATCAGGAGAATTATCCGGGCCCGGCCTTCGCCAAGCTCTGCCAGGTGAAGCGCCTCCGTTATACCGCGATCTTCAGCCGGGTGATCGATGCCGGCCCCGATGGCCGGCATGACTCGATCTGGGAGGCGGACATTCCGCTGATTCTCGAAACTTTGGCAGGGCTGGTCCCCACCCGCCGCAGATGACTTTCGCGAATCTTCCCATGCGCCTATAGCGCGCGGGCTTATGCCTTCTCCCGCCGTTCCGATAACGCCCGCGCTGCCGGCCGAATGGCGCGATTTCCTCGCGCTGACCAAGCCGCGCGTGATGACTTTGGTCGTCTTCACCGCCTTGTGCGGGCTGCTCGCGGCCCCTGTCCACATCAACCCGATCCTCGGCTTCACCGCGATCCTGTGCATCGCGGTCGGCGCGGGCGCGTCCGGCGCGCTCAACATGTGGTACGAGGCCGATCTCGATGCACACATGAAGCGCACCCGGAACCGGCCTTTGCCCGCGGGCCGGATGGACCGCCAGTCCGCGCTGCATTTCGGGGTCGCGCTCGGCGCCGGATCGGTGATGCTGATGGGCCTCGCGATCAACCTGCTCGCCGCCGTGATCCTCGCCGTCTCGATCCTGTTCTACGTTCTGGTCTACACCGTCTGGCTCAAGCGCCGCACGCCGCAGAATATCGTGATCGGCGGCGCGGCCGGCGCCTTCCCGCCGCTGATCGGCTGGGCAGCCGCGACCGGGCGGATCGAGCTCTTGCCGGTTTTGCTCTTTCTGCTGATCTTCCTGTGGACGCCGCCCCATTTCTGGGCGCTCTCCTTGTTCGTGCGCACCGATTATGCCGCGGCGGGCGTGCCGATGCTGCCGGTGGTGGCGGGTATCCAGGCGACCCGGCGCCAGGTGCTGATCTATACCCTCCCGATGGCCGCCGCCGCGGTCGCGCCCTGGCCGCTCGGCCTGACCGGCGCGATCTATGGCGTGACCGCGAGCCTGCTCACCGCCTGGTTCGCGATGCTCGCGACGCGTGTCGCGACCAGCCGCGAGACCGATCAGGCGCTGATGAAGCCCGAGCGCGCTTTGTTCAAATTCTCGATCCTCTACCTCTTCGTCCTGTTCGGAGCGTTGGTGGTCGACCGGCTGGTGCTTGCATGACCCCTGAATTCGAAGACGAATATCGCCGCCGCCAGCGCGCCCGCGCCAAGGTGACGGGCTGGATCCTGGGCGGGCTGGTCGTTTTGTTCTTCGCGATCGCGGTCGCGCGGATGATGCACTGATGGCGGGCTCGCTCCCCCTCGACCGCGCCAAGAAGCGCACCGGCTTCATCATGCTGCTCGTCGCGGCCGGCGCCTTGGCGCTGGGCTTCGCGAGCGTGCCGCTCTACCGCATGTTCTGCCAGGCCACCGGCTGGAACGGCACGGTGCAGGAGCGGCTGAACGCGGTTGCGCCGGGGGCGGTCGCGGGCCGCTTCGTCAACGTCCGCTTCGACGCGAACACCGCGCCCAGCCTGCCCTGGAGCTTCCAGCCCGACCAGAACGTGACGCACGTCGCGGTCGGCGCGCGGCAGATGGTGTTCTTCACCGCGGTCAACAACAGCGATCATGCGATCACCGGCAGCGCCGCCTTCAACGTGACCCCGCCCCAGGCGGGCCAATATTTCGTGAAGATCCAATGCTTCTGCTTCACCGAGCAGACGTTGAAGCCGCACGAGCGCGTGCGGATGCCGGTCGTTTTCTACGTCGATCCCGGCTTCGCCAAGGATCCGGATGCCAACGACATCGACGAAATCACGCTTTCCTACACATTTTACCCGGTAGCGAAGCCGAAAACGGCAAGCTAAGGGAAGTTCAAACCAGCCTTACAGGGACCGACGAGCATGGCCGGAGCGAAGAGCCACGAATACCATATCCTGCCGCCCAGCATCTGGCCGCTGATCGGCGCTGTTGCGGCGCTGGCGATGGCGTCGGGCGGCATCATGTGGATGCATAGCGCTGCTTATGGCGGCGCGGTGTTCTTCGCCGGCCTCATCGGCGTGCTCTTCACAATGTTCTCCTGGTGGTCAGACGTGATCCGCGAGGCGAAGGCCGGCGATCACACGCCGGTCGTGTCGCTCCACCTGCGCTACGGCATGATCCTGTTCATCGCGTCGGAAGTCATGTTCTTCCTCGGCTGGTTCTGGGCCTGGTTCGATTTCTCGCTCTTCCCGTCGACGGTCGACGCGATCGGCGGGGTATGGCCGCCCAAGGGGATCACCGTCCTCAACCCCTTCGCCTTCCCGCTGCTCAACACCTTGATCCTGCTCTGCTCTGGCACGACCGTCACCTGGGCGCACCACGCGCTGATCCACGGCGACCGCAAGGGGCTGATCCGGGGGCTCTGGTGCACGATCCTGCTCGGCATCACCTTCTCGTGCATCCAGGCCTGGGAATATGCCCACGCTCCCTTCGCCTTCAAAGGCCTGAGCTACGGCGCCTCCTTCTTCATGGCGACGGGTTTCCACGGTTTCCACGTGCTGGTCGGCACCATCTTCCTGACCGTGAACCTGGTCCGCGCCTATCGCGGTGACTTCACGCCCAGGCAGCATTTCGGCTTCGAGGCAGCGGCCTGGTATTGGCATTTCGTCGACGTCGTGTGGCTGTTCCTGTTCCTCTCCATCTATGTCTGGGGCGGCTGGGGCGCGCCGCTCGCCGGCTGATGACGGGGCGCTGGCATCTCGCGCAAATCAACGTCGGGCGTCTGGTCGCGCCCGCCGAGGATCCCGCGGTCGCCGATTTCATGAATGCGCTGGCGCACGTGAACGCGCTGGCCGAGGCGGCGCCGGGCTTCGTCTGGCGGCTCAAGGACGATCTTGGCGCGGGCGCGACCGAGATCCGCCCCGCGCCCGACCAGCAATTCATCGTCAACATGTCGGTATGGACCGACGCCGACAGCCTGTTTGCGTTCGTCTATCGCAGCGCGCACACGCCGTTCATGGCGCGGCGCCGCGAATGGTTCGACCGGTTCGAGGGCGCCTATCAGGCCTTGTGGTGGATTCCCGCCGGGCATGCGCCGACCGTCGAGGAAGGCCTTTCGCGGCTGTGGCTGCTCGACCGCTACGGCCCCTGCCCGCAGGCCTTCACCTTCAAAGCACGCTTCCCGGCTCCAGGCGACGCGGGTCAACCGATCGACATGCAACCCGATCCGTGGTGCGTCGGCCGCGCCTGACGTGCCCGACGCCCCGCCACCACCGATCAAGGCCGGGCTGTCCGGCCATTGTCCGCGCTGCAATGCCCGCACGCTGTTTTCGGGTTGGATCAAATTCGCCGACCGCTGTTCCAACTGCGGGCTCGACTTCAAAAGCTTCAACGTTGGTGACGGCGCGGCGGCTTTCCTGATCCTGATCCTCGGCGCGATCACCGCCGCCGCCGCGATCGTGGTAGAGCTGAAATTCTCGCCACCTTTCTGGCTCCATCTCGTCCTGTGGCCGCCCCTCGTGCTCGGAATGACGATTGGAAGCCTGCGCGCATCCAAAGGCGTGCTGCTCGCGCTAGAATATGCCCACGCCGCGCGCGAGGGCCGGATCGCGGAATGAAACGCCGCGTTCCGATCGTGCCAACGATCATTGTCCTGCTCGCGGCCTTGCTGATGGTCCGGCTCGGCTTCTGGCAGATCCATCGCCTGCATGAGAAGCAGGCGCTGCTCGCGCGCTACACCGCCAACCAGGCCAAGCCGCCGCTCCCGCTCGCCGCGCTCTTTCCCGTCGACGACGGTGCGCTCTATCGCCGCACCAGCGCTTATTGCCTGAGCGTCCCGAGCTGGCGGGCGGAGGCCGGGCGCGCGGGCGACGGCACGCCCGGCTGGCGCCATATCGCCGCCTGCCGCACCGGTGCCGAGGGTCCGGGCATATTGGTCGACATGGGCATTTCCGCCGATTCGGCCGCGCCGGCATGGACGGGCGGCCCCGTGCGCGGGCGGCTGACCTGGGCGCCGAGCAGCCAGCCGTTGATCGCCCGCCTGTTCGGCCGCCCTCCTCCGCCGACGCCGATGATCGTGAGCGATATTGCCGCCCCCGGCCTCAAGCCCACCGCGCAGCCCAACCCCGCCGATATCCCTAACAATCACCTGTCTTACGCGGTGCAATGGTTCCTGTTCGCCGCCATCGCGCTGATCATTTACGCCGTCGCGCTGTGGCAGAGGGCGCGCAAAGTTGCCCTGACGCCGCCATCCCGCTAACGGGCCCCATGCTTTATGTCAGCACGCGTGGGCGAGCGCCCAAGCTCGATTTCGAGAGCGTCACGCTCGCCGGTCTCGCCAGCGATGGCGGACTCTATGTTCCGGAGGCCTGGCCCAGCCTCACGCGCGACCAGATCCGGGCGCTGCAAGGCCTGTCCTATGTCGACACGGCGGTCGCGGTCCTCGCGCCCTTCGTCGGCGATTCGATCTCGAAGGACGACCTGCGCGCGCTGTGCGACACCGCTTATGGCCGCTTCGCCCATGCCGCGGTAACGCCCCTCGTTCAGCTCGACGCGCGGCAATGGGTGCTCGAGCTGTTCCACGGCCCGACCCTGGCCTTCAAGGACGTCGCGCTGCAATTGCTCGGCCTGCTGTTCGAGCGCTTCCTCTCGACCCGCGACACGCATCTGACCGTCGTCGGCGCGACCTCGGGCGATACCGGATCGGCCGCGATCGACGCGCTCGCCGGCCGCGCCAAGGTCGATCTGTTCATGCTGCATCCCAAGGGCCGCGTGTCCGACGTCCAGCGCCGGCAGATGACGACCGTGCTCGCGCCCAACATCCACAATATCGCCATCGAAGGGAGCTTCGACGACGCGCAGGCGATGGTGAAGGCGATGTTCGCGGACGCGGATTTCGCGGGCCGCTTCACCTTGTCGGCGGTCAATTCGATCAACTGGGCGCGGCTCGCGGCGCAGATCGTCTATTATTTCTACGCCGCCGTGCGCTTGGGCGCGCCCGATCGGCCGATCGCCTTCTCGGTGCCCACCGGCAATTTCGGTGACGTGTTCGCGGGCTATGTCGCGGCCAAGATGGGGCTGCCGGTGGCGAAACTGATCGTGGCGACCAACGTCAACGACATCCTCCACCGCGCGTTGAGCGAAGGCGATTATTCGGTCGGCAGCGTCACGCCGACCGCCGCGCCGTCGATGGATATCCAGGTCAGCTCCAATTTCGAACGGCTCCTGTTCGACCTGCACGGCCGCGACGGCGACGCGCTCGCCGCATCGATGAAGGGCTTCGACGCCAGTCGGAAGTTCGCGCTGACCCCGGCGATGCGCGCGGAGGCCGCCGATATCTTCACCAGTGCGCGCATCGATCCCGAATCCATGGAAATCGCGATGCGCCGCGCCCACGAAGGTTCGGCGATGGTGCTCGATCCGCATAGCGCGATCGGATATGCCGCCGCGCTCGCCGCCGATCTGCCCGCCGACGTGCCGGTGGTGACGCTCGCCACCGCGCATCCCGCCAAATTTCGCGACGCCGTCGAGCGCGCGACCGGCACGCGCCCTCTGCTCCCGCTCCGCGTCGGCGACCTGTTCGACCGCGAGGAGCGCTACGAGGTCCTCCCCAACGATCTGCGCGCGGTCCAGGCCTATATCGCCGAACGGGCCACCGCCGCATGACCGCAAAGCTCCACGTGCTCGCCAACGGTCTCCGGGTCGCGGTCGAGCCGATGGCGGGGGTCGAAACGATCGCGGTCGGCCTCTACGCCGATGCCGGCGCGCGATCCGAGCCCAAGGGCCTTTCCGGCCTCGCCCACATGGTCGAACATATGGTGTTCAAGGGCGCGGGCGGCCGTTCGGCGCGCCAGATCGCCGAGGCGATCGAGGATAAAGGCGGATCGCTCAACGCCTGGACGGCGCGCGACCATACGGTCTTTCAGGCGCGCGCGCTGGCGGGCGATCTCGCGCTCGGCAGCGAATTGATCGCCGATCTCGTCCGCAACGCCGATCTCGACGCGGAGGAGCTGGAGCGCGAGCGCCACGTCGTGCTCGCCGAACTCGGCGAAGCGCGCGACACGCCCGACGACATCATCTTCGACCATCTCCAAGGGGCAGCCTTTCCGGGGCAGCAACTGGGCGAGGCGGTGCTGGGCGACGAAGCCAGCATCGCCGCGATCGACGTGGCCGCGCTGCGTGGCTGGATCACCGAGCAATATCGTCCCGATGGCCTGGTCTTCGCCGCGGCGGGCAAGGTCGACGAGGACGCCTTGCTCAGGCTCGCCGAGAGCCTGTTCGGCGACATGGCCGCCGGTGCGCAGCCCGTGCCGCCGCGCGCGACCTTCGCGACCGGCGCGCATCACGATCGCCGCAGCTTCGACCAGCTCCACGTCGCGCTTGCCTTCGAGGGCGTCGGCCATACCCATCCCGACGTGCATGCGCTCTCGCTGTTCACCAACGCGGTCGGTGGCGGCATGTCGTCACGCCTGTTCCAGCAGGTGCGCGAGGAGCGCGGCCTGGCCTATTCGATCTACTCCTGGGCGCAATCCTACGCCGACACCGGCCTGTTCGGCATCTATTGCGCCGCCGCGCGCGCCGATGCCCGCCAGGCGCTCGAGCTCAGCCGCAAGGTGCTCGCCGAAACCGCCGAAGGCCTGACCGAAGCCGAACTCGAACGCGCCCGCACGCAGGCCAAGGCCGGCCTGCTGATGGGCCTCGAATCGGTCGCGACCCGCGCCGACCATCTCGCCCGATCGATCCAGGTCCACGGCCGCATCGTGCACCCGGCCGAGACGGTCGCGTTGATCGACGCGGTCACGCTCGATCAGGCGCGCTATGCCGGCGCCAAGGCCCTGAGCGGCGGCGAAGCGCTGGCGACGGTCGGCGGCCGATTGGCGGAGGTGGCATGAATCCCCTCTCCCCTTGGGGGAGAGGGAGGGGCCCATCGCGCAGCGATGGGAGGGTGAGGGTGCGTATCCCCTCATCCCGAGTCACCCTCACCCCCCTGCCGCGATGCGGCAGGTACTCTCTCCCCCAAGGGGAGAGGGGATGACCCTCCTCACGCTCGTCACCGAGCCCTGGCCCGATTACGGGCTGATCGACTCCGGCCGTGGCCGGAAGCTCGAGCGGTTCGGCCGCTTCAAATTCATCCGCCCCGAGCCGCAGGCGATGTGGGCGCCCGCCGATCCGAGCTGGGAGGCCGATGGCGATTTCATCGCCGCCTCCGACGAGGAGGGCGGCGGCAAATGGCATCTGTCGCGCGACGTACCGCGCGGCGGCTGGCACATGAAATGGGAGGAGGTGCGTTTCCTCGCGCAGAATACGCCCTTCCGCCACCTCGCTTTCTTCCCCGACATGGCGCCGCAATGGAGCTGGATGCGCGAGCGCACCGGCGAGGGCGACGAGGTCTTGAACCTGTTCGGCTATACCGGCGTAGGCACATTGGCGCTGGCGGCCAAAGGCGCGAAGCTCACCCATGTCGACGCGTCCAAGAAATCGGTCGAGGCGGGCAAGGCCAATGCCTTCCTGTCCGACATGGCCGATCGCCCGATCCGCTGGATGGTGGACGATGCGGTCAAGTTCGCCGCGCGCGAGGTGCGCCGCGAGCGCCGCTATGACGGCATATTGCTCGATCCGCCCAAATTCGGCCGCGGTCCCGATGCCGAGGTGTGGCGGCTGGAGGAGCATCTCCCCGGCCTGATCAAGCATTGCCGCGCCTTGCTCGACGCGGAGTCCAAATATCTGGTGCTGACCGTCTATGCGGTGCGCATGTCGGCACTCGCGATCGGCGAGTTGCTCCGCCAAGAACTGGCCGAGCTCGGCGGCACGGTCGAGGTCGGCGAAATGGCCGTCCGCGAGGAAGCGCGCGGCCTCCTCCTCCCCACCGCCATCTTCGCGCGCTGGAGCCGATAGCAATGATGCGCGCCGCCGTCGCCGCTCTGGCGCTTCTGATCGCCGCACCCGCCGCCGCGCGCCCCGATCCGAAATTGCAGGCGGTGCTCGCGACGTTCGAGCAGGATGAACATTCCGATCTGCGTGGCGCGGTCGTGCTGCGCGACGGGAAAGTCGTCGCCGAACATTATTATAATGGCGAGACCGCCGACGCGCTCCACGACATACGCTCGGCTGGAAAAAGCATCACTGCGTTGCTGACGGGGATCGCGATCGATCGCGGCAGGATCCGCGGCCTCGATGATCAGGTCGATACCTACCTGCCCGAAGCGAAAGGCAGCGCGATCGCCGACGTCGCGCTGCGCGACGTGCTCACCATGCGATCGGGCCTCGCGGCATTCGACGAGGATCCGGCCCAGCCCGGCAACGAGGACAAGCTCGACGCGGCGGCCGACCCAATCTCGTTTCTGCGATCGGTGCCACGGTCCGACACGCCCGGCACCCGCTACCGCTACAATTCCCTGACCGCATGGACCGCCGGTCTCGTGGTGGCCCGCGCCACGGGCGAGAAGATGGCCGATTTCGCGAACGCGAACCTGTTCCGCCCGCTCGGCATCACGCGTTGGGCATGGGCAGCCGACGCCGCGGGCTACACCAAAGGCCAGGGCAACCTCTCGCTCACCTTGCGCGAATTCGCCGCGATCGGGGAGATGGTGCGCAATGGCGGTCTCTATCGGGGCCGCCGCATCGTCAGCGCGGCCTGGGTCGCCGACATGCTCGCGCCCAAGCAGACCATCTCCGACGCCGATCCCTATGCCGATGGCTATGGGTATTTCTGGTATTATCGCGTGCAGCGGATTGCCGGCCAAGCGATCCCGGTTTCCTTCGCCTCCGGCAACGGCGGCAATAAACTCTACGTCGTGCCGAGCCGCCATCTAGTGATTGCGATCACGTCGAGCGCCTACGGCAAGGGCTATGGCCAACGACGGTCACAGGCGATCCTGCAGGCCTTGCTCGCCGCCGATAAAATATAGAGTCGTTTCGCTAAGGTGGATTCGACTGCGAAAGCTCTCTCCCTTGAGGGAGAGGGTTGGGTGAGGGTGTCCCGCACGAGAGGTCTGGGCGCTCGCTTGCGGCTCGCTCCCCCTCACCCCAGCCCCCTCCCCGCTGGGGAGAGGGAGCCCCGTCTCAACCAAACCGAAATCGACTCTAACTCCGCCCCGCGCGCAAGGCCGCGCCGGCGACGAAGGGCGCACCTGCAACGAACAGCAGGCTCGTCGCCGCGAGCAATTTGAGCGCGCCGGTCCCGGCGTCCGCCCCGAAGATCAGCAAAGGGACCGCCAGCGGAAGCATCACCAGCCCGATCAGCGCCCCCGCGGCGCGGAGGCCGGCGGTCAGCGCCGCGACCGCCAGCCCAAGCGCGGCGAGACCAGGCGTGCCGAGCAGCAATCCGATCTCCAGCCGGGTCAAGGTCGGACCGTCCAGATTGAGCAATGCCGCCGCGGGCAGGGTCGCCACCATCAGAGGCGGACCGAAGCTCAGCCAATGGGCGGCAAGCTTGGCCGCGGCGACATTTTCGTCGCTGTGACCCCGGATCACGAGCTGATCGAGCACGCCCGAAGCGATATCCGGCCGCACGAGCCGCTCGACCGGCAGCAGGGCAGCGAGCAAGGCGGCGGTCCATAGCGCCCCGCTTCCCACTTTGCCGAGCAGGGCCGCGTCCGGGCCGATCGCGAACGGGAACAGGGTCGCCACCAGCAGATAGAAGATCAACGGCAGCCAGGCGCCCCCATGCGCGACGGCGCGCGCGAGATCGCGGCGGACGAGGCGCGCGAACGGACTCACAATCCGAATTCCCGCATCGCCAGCCCCAGCGGCTGATGGCTCGCCGCCAGGATCACGCCGCCCGCCGCGAGATGTCCCGCCATCGCCGCCGCCAGCTCGTTCAGCGAGGCGGCGTCCAGCCCGCTTGCGGGCTCGTCCAGCAGCCATATTCCCGCGCCGCTCGCGATCACCCGCGCCAGTGTCGCACGACGACGCTGCCCGGTCGAAAGTAGCCGCACCGGAACTTGCGCCAATGGCGCCAGGCCTATCGCCGCCAACGCCATTGCGACCGCCTCGTCATCGCCGCCGTCCAGCCGGGCCCAGAAGGCGAGCGCCGCGAACAGGGTCCTGTCCTCGTCGAGCGCCGACGCCTCGGCGGCCAGCGCGACCCCGCCCTCGCGCATCACCCGTCCTGCCACCGGCGCGAGCAGGCCCGCCGCGATCCGCAACAGGCTCGATTTGCCGACGCCGTTGGCGCCCGTCACCAGCATGCCCTCGCCCGGCTCCAGCGCCAGGTTCAGATCCTCGAACAGCAGTCGTCCGCCGCGAAAGCAGGCGACATTTTCGAGCGCGAGCCGCGTCATGCGCCCCCCGCCGCTTCGAGCGCATGCATGTCGTCATCGCTCAGCCCGAAATGATGGCCGACCTCATGCACGAGCACATGGCTGACCAACGCCTCGAGCGTCTCCCCGCTTTCGACCCATTCGTCGAGCAGCGCACGGCGATAGAGGAAGATCATGTCCGGCAGTGCGCCGCTGTCGTCGATCGATTTCGTCCCGACCGGCCGTCCCCGATAGAGGCCGGAAAGATCGAAGGGATTGTCGATACCGAGCGCGTCCAGCGTCTCGTCGTCGGCATACTCCTCGA
>Ga0070660_100000295_pt1 | contig 33225 bp, 27 predicted proteins | sample KBSC33metaG_FD_64670 | JGI IMG/M metagenome (GOLD analysis project Ga0070660, IMG submission 64670) | Corn rhizosphere microbial communities from Kellogg Biological Station, Michigan, USA - KBS C3-3 metaG | ecosystem: Host-associated > Plants > Roots > Rhizosphere > Soil ... | reverse complement strand
TTTTCGCAGGTTCACAAAAAAGTTATTTGTTACATTAAATATCATTATCGCAGTCTTTTTTATTGCAGGTGCTAATGTGAAATATTTTGATCCTGAGTATTGGTGGTTTTTAAGTTTATTTACTCTGTTGCTGCCCTACCTGATACTTTTGCTTTTACTTTTTATTTTATTTTGGTTGTTTGTAAAACCGGCATTTAGTATCATTTCATTATTAGTAATTCTTGTTTCATGGCATGCCGTGAAAAATGTTTATTCTTTAAATTTTGGACCGGATTTTAACCTTGCAAAAAAGAATGGCGACATACGTGTTATGAGCTGGAATGTAGAGCTGTTCAATATTTTGCATTACAAAGATGAGCCCCGGAATAAACAGTACATGATTGACCTTATCAACAAGTACAATCCTGATATAGCTTGTTTTCAGGAAATGGTAGCGGGCGAAAACAAACTGGCTATCAATTATTTTCCGGACATTGAAAAAGAATTAAGATTTAAAGACTATTTATATTCTTACCGGGTCAAAGATGATTTTGACAGATACCATCATTTTGGCATTATTGTCTTTTCAAAATTCCCTATTATCAGAAAGCAAACTTTAGTTAACAATCCCAATAGCTATAATTCTACTTTTCAGTTTATTGATATATTGTCCGGAAAAGATACTTTGCGTATTTATAATATTCACCTTCAATCTCTGAAGTTTTCAAAAACAAATTTGAATTTTCTTGATAGCGGAAAAGTACCCGTGCAAGGAAATTTTTTTGAATCAAAAAATATTGTTTCAAAAATAAAATTGGGTGTTTTAAAAAGAGCATCGCAGGCAGATTTTATCAAAGATGAAATTAATAACAGCCCTTACCCCGTTATAGTCTGTGGCGATTTCAATGATGTACCGGTTTCCTATGCCTATGAAACCATTGGTAAAGGCCTTCAAAACGCCTTTGTAGAAAAGGGCCTGGGGATTTCGAGAACTTTCAGTTCCATTTCCCCGACTTTGAGAATAGACAATATTTTTGCCGGTAAAAATTTTAAGATGATTCAATACACAAGGATAAAAAGCTCACTTAGCGATCATTTTCCGATAGTTGCGGATATGCGATATAATCCTTCCAAGCCGTAAAAATAAAAAACCGATGGGCAATTCACAAACCGCCAATTATAAAAATCATCATAAAAAAGTAAGGAAAAATTCGTGTTAATTCCCTGTCTGCATGCCCGCCCGGATGACCTGATCAGACGGGACGCAGTCAGGCAGGGTGAAATTCGTGGCTTTTTCTTCATTTACTGAGGTAGTAATATCTTTACTACTTTACATTTGCGCAGAGGCCAAATAATCAACAAATTATTAAAATAGTAAAATTTCGTATGCCGCTTAAAGTTTATAATTCATTGACCAAGCAGAAAGAAGAATTTATTCCTATAAATCCGCCACATGTAGGAATGTATGTTTGCGGCCCTACCGTAAGCGGAGAAAGTCATCTCGGGCATGCGAGGCCTTACATTACTTTTGACGTCGTGTACCGATATCTGTTACATCTTGGGTATAAAGTCCGCTATGTTCGCAACATCACGGATGCAGGCCATTTTGAGGAAGAAGGGCGTGAGGCGGAAGATAAAATTTCAAAAAAAGCGCTGCTCGAAAAAGTAGAACCTATGGAGTTGGTTCATAAATATACCAATCTTTTTCACTGGGCTTTTCGTCAGTTGAATACATTAGATCCTAACATAGAACCTACAGCCACCGGGCATATCGTTGAACAAATCGGGATGATTGAAGAATTAATAAAAGCGGGATATGCTTATGAAGTAAATGGCTCTGTTTATTTTGATGTAAAAAAGTATGCTGCCAATCATGACTATGGAAAATTGAGCGGGCGTGTGGTAGATGATCTTTTGGAAACTACGCGCGATCTTGAAGGACAGGATGAAAAAAGAAACAAAGCGGATTTTGCTTTATGGAAATCGGCTCCGCCGAAGCACATTATGCGATGGCACAGCCCGTGGGGTGAAGGTTTTCCGGGCTGGCATATAGAATGTTCGGCAATGGCTACAAAATACCTCGGTGCACATTTCGATATCCATGGAGGTGGCATGGATCTAATGTTTCCGCATCATGAAAGTGAGATAGCGCAAAGCACTATTTGCAATCATATAGCTCCCGCTAAATACTGGATGCACAATAACATGATTACCGTGAACGGGAAAAAAATGGGAAAAAGTTACAACAATCAGATTACACTTACCCAATTATTTAGTGGAAATCATCCTTTACTTTCCCAGGCATTTCCTCCGATGGTAGTTCGTTTTTTTATTTTGCAAACACATTATCGCAGTACGCTTGATTTCAGCAGCGAAGCCCTGGTGGCGGCTGAAAAAGGATTGAAACGTTTATTTGAAGCATTTGAAGTATTAAAAAAACTCCCGGAAATTGATGATGAGCGGGAAGCAGCAGATAAAGAACTTGATGAAAAGATAAATAAACTTATCAATGAATTTGAAGAATTTATTGATGATGATTTTAACACTGCGAAAGTACTTGCCAACATGTTTGAAATTGTTCCGGTAATCAACTCTATTAAGGACGGAATCATAAAAACGGATGCTATTTCTTCAGCTACGTTAAAAAAATTAAAAGAATCCTTTTCTATTTTTCTTGAAGAAATTTTAGGGTTAAAAGACAACTCTGAAAATTCTGCACAGCTCAGCGGCATCATGGATTTGCTGATAGACATCCGTAAAGAGGCCAGGTCTAAAAAAGATTTTTTTACTTCTGATAAAATAAGAAACCAACTGGCCGCGCTCGGCATTGAGATGAAAGATGAGAAGGATGGTAATATTAGCTGGAACCAGCTCTGATCTTTCAGCAAGGTTGCCAACCTTGAACAATTAAATTTTAATTCTAGAAAAGCTCAATTGGAAGGTTGGCAACCTTAATCCAGCATTCAGCTTTAATCATTTGTTTGTAAATTGCGCACTTACAATTTTTTAATGAATCTATGAAGAACCTGTGTTGCTTACTTGTCCTTGTTATAAGTCTTAATTCTCAAAAACTTTTTGCCCAGTCGAAATATGAATTCCGGGGCGTGTGGGTAGCTACGGTGGCTAACATTGATTTCCCTTCTTCAAAGAATTTGACTACGCAGCAACAAAAAGATGAATTTATAAAGCTGCTTGATATGCATAAAAGAAACGGGATGAACGCTGTGGTAGTACAGATAAGGCCTGCAGCAGATGCATTTTATCCTTCGCAATACGAGCCCTGGAGCGAATATCTTACCGGGAAACAGGGGCAGCCACCTTCTCCTTATTACGATCCTTTAAAGTTTATGATAACGGAGACGCATAAACGAGGAATGGAATTTCATGCGTGGATGAATCCTTATCGTGCTGAATTCCAAATCGGAAAATCTTCTATCTCACCGACCCACATTACGAGAATACATCCAGAGTGGTTTATTGATTATGGCGGTGTTAAATATTTTGATCCGGGAAATAAAGATGCCCAAAAGTTTGTGGTAAATGTAGTGAGAGATGTAGTGGAGCGGTACGATATTGATGCCATTCATTTTGACGATTACTTTTATCCTTACCGCATTGCCGGAAAGGAATTTAATGATAACATTTCTTTTATAAAATATGGCAATGGTATGAGCAGAGACGATTGGCGCAGAAGTAATGTTGATTCAATCATCGTCCATTTGGGCAAAGCGATTAAAGAAGAAAATAAATATTGCCAGTTCGGAATAAGCCCTTTCGGCGTCTGGCGCAATATTGATAAAGACCCTGAAGGAAGCAATACAAAAGCCGGCCAAACAAATTATGATGATTTATACGCAGACATTTTATTGTGGCTAAGGATGAAATGGATTGATTATGTTGTTCCGCAATTGTATTGGGAAATAAGTCACAAAGTAGTGGGTTTCGAAGTTTTGACAGATTGGTGGGCCACGCATAGTTATGGAACGCAATTATATATTGGGCAGGGAATTTACAGGGCTTTGGAACCAAGATCTTATGCCTGGAAAAATAAAAATGAGCTTCCCAATCAAATAAAATTTTTAAGAAAATATCCACAGATACAAGGAAGCGTGTTTTTTAGCAGCAGCACCTTTAGCAGTAACCCTAACGGATGGAACGACAGCCTGCGAAATAATTATTACAAATATCCTGCGATACCGCCGCCAATGGCCTGGATAGATTCTGTAAAACCTGAACAACCGACTTTATTATTTGATAGTTCTAAACCAACTTACGTTACTAATTCAATAGATCTGTATTTGGGTGAGAAACAAAAAAACGATTTGATTAATCGCTATGTTATTTACCAGTTTGATGATCTGAACGATATGGATGACAATGATCCAAAAAATATAAAAGAGATTATCTTATCCGGTAATAACTTTTATCATTTTAATTTAACAGGGATTCCACCAAGCCAAAATACAATAATAATAGCGGCCACAGCACTTACCAGAACGAACAATGAAAGTTCATTAAGTAGTTATATTTATTTGGAAAGAAAGGGAAATGGATGGCAAATAGTAGTCCAGAAGGATGGATACTAAAACCTATAGTAGAGCTGTAATCTTTTCCAGCAATTAAATATTCTTAAACTTAAACGCTATTAATCGCGACACAGTAAACAAACAATTTTACTGAATTTTCGTTTTATAAAACATTAGTATCTTCCCGACTTTCCAGAGTATGCATACGGGCTGCGTTCAAGTGTTTCATTTAAAACCTTATCTATATCAAATTCAGGGCTGTTGTTTACTTCTTCAGTAGAGATAGTTACCACTACTAATGAATTATCCCAATTAACTTCTTTGATATACGCTACAGATAACATTACTTTTCTGCTGTCTAACCATGAGCCGGTCTCTACTACCAAATGTTTAATTTGCCAATTGTTATCATCAATAATGTAGTCAACTACTTTCCCAATTTCACCGTCAGTAGCATGAATTTTATATCCCGTTACATTATCTGTGCTGCGCAAATGAAGATCATTTTTTCCTTCTGCTACAGCAATATTATCTGCGCTGTTTTCTATTTCGTCTTCGTAAAGATCACTTGGCATTGCGCCAAATATGCCTGCGCCATGTTCATCAGGATCATTGCCCCAATAGGTTCCCCATGGATAATAACTATACAATTGCTCCTCCTGTTGCCGGGAAATCGGTTTTTCCGTGTCAATATCAGGGCTGTTTTTGATTTGCTGTTTGGTAAGACTTACCTGAAATTCTTCATGTTCCCAGTCGGGCTTTTGCAATGATTTGGGAGAGATAAGTACTTTTCTGCCGGTGAACCAATTTCCCGTTCTTATTACCAGGTACCTTATCTTCCAGGTAATATCATCGAAATAAAAATCTTCGATAATTCCGATTTCGCCATCAGTTTCTTTCAGGCGGTAGCCAACCAGGTTTTTAACATTTCTGTTCATAAGATATAATTTTGATAGCTATTCCGCAATGATTGTTCCAAAAGAGGTTTTTGAAACAAAAATTTTTAAAATTAAACGAAAATGTGACCGAGTAGAAATTCCTGCGAATTGCTTCAGATTAAGTATTTATCTCGCTTATTCCCCTGACTTAATCAGCAAACACCAGGGAAAAGTTTTCAAAAAAGTATTCTTTTGGAAAATTGTTTTTTAGTAATAGTTCTGATGCAATTTTTCCCAACGCATCTGAACTCATGGCGGAATAACCATTCCCTCCAGCAGCTACAAATATTTTATCATCCGCTTCGCCGATATAGGGCTTGCCATGAGGTGTGTAAGCAACGATACATTTTTTTTCATAGCAAGTTTCTATGGAAAGCCTTGGAATTAAATGCATTAAAGCATCTTGCGCTACTTTTAAATTCTCTCCTTCATTTTCATTCTTAAACCAATCCTGAATATCCCTTAAATTATCAAAATTAATATCGCCTGGAAAATTAGCACCCATTTTTAGATAAAAATTTCCGTCAGGGTATTCAACGGGCCGCACGAGGTAGATTTCCTGTATATTCGGTTCGTTGATATTGTATAAAAGCGCCGGCATCTTTGATAAATCTAAAGCTGTATCAGCGCTTACTTTGGCCCAAATAGCCGTTTCGCTTTTAAGGCGTAATAATAATTTTTTTTTCAACAGATTAAAGAAATTAATGAAAGCGCCCGGCGATAATAAAACTTTATTTGAATGATAAGTTTTTCCGTCGAGGGTTTCAATTTTTAAAATGCCATTTTCACGATTCACCGACTTTACCGTATCATTAAAAATTTTGCCGCCATTTTTTTCAAACATTTTTAATTGCGCTTTTATCAAAAGGCGTGGATTAATATGTCCCGAAGGCGAAGGCTCAAACATTCCTGTGGATGTTGCAGGAAAATTAAAATCAGGAAAAGAAGAATGAATTAATTCGCCATCAGAAAACGGTTGATACTTTTGATTAAATTTTTCTGCCTGCGTTGATACATTATCTAAATACGCATCGCTCCCATAAGGATTTACATAAAGACAACCAACACCAGAGTGAAAGTGAATGCCAGTCGCATTTTCAATCGCATCATATTCATTCGCAGATTGCTGATTGAGCAAAGTCCAGGTTTCATCTTTGCCGATAATTCTTTGAATTCTTGATTGGTCATAATGGCTTGAAAATACAATTCCTTCTTCTAAAGCAGTTGTTTCATCAGGACCAATCAATGCTACGCTTTGCGATTGGCTCAAATATTTTGCGGCAGCAGAACCAATCAAACCTCTGCCTATTACAATGATATCGTAAATCTTGTTCATCAATAATTTAAACTTTTTATTTTTCTTTCTGCTTCGCTGTCTTTTATCAATTCATTAAGCCTTTTCGCTTTGGTGATTTCCTGTTTTGCATTCATCACCAAATGGATTGCAGTTCTTTGATAAGATGGCGCCATAGATTGAAAATATTTCCAGGCTTTTTTATTCGCCTTAAATTTTTTCATAAAATCATTGCGAAGGACGGCTGCTTCTTTTTCGTAAGAATAAATTCTCGATTTCTTTTCTTTTCTTTTTGAGTAAGCCTCTATCCCGTTAGGATACATCAATCCTTTTTCAGTAAGCTCTTCTACTTTTTTTATATTGATTGCCGACCAGATGCTTGTTGGTTTTCTTGGTGTAAAACGAATCGAATAACTTTCTTCATCTATTGATTTTCTGACCCCATCAATCCAGCCAAAACATAACGCTTCATCAACAGATTCGCTCCACGTAATACTTTGTTTTCCGCAGCTTACTTTATAAAAACCAACCAATAATTCTGTCTCTTTATCATGATTTTTTTCAAGCCATTTTCTAAAGGCGGATTGCATAGGAAAGAAAGTTGGCATATTGAATTTTGATTTGCTTCGCAAAAAAATTTAGCCACTCCCGATAGCTATCGAGATGCACAAATTTTCACGAATTATTTTTTACAGTAAACAAAGAAATAACTGTGATAATTTTATTTTTCTTTTGCCTCGCAAAAGATTTTTTAGCCACGAATTACACCAATTTTCACTAATTCTTTTTTCCAGTAAACAGACAAATAACAAGGATTTCTGATTTTATTCTAAAGGAATTTTTTGTGTGTATAAGCGCAAAATCCGGAACATTTTTCATTGGCTAATTGGCTAATTAACTAATCAGCTAATTAATAACTCCCCGCAGCAAAAGTATCTCCCTGATTGAGGTCGCCGGTATCATAGCCCTTTTTGAACCAATACATTCTTTGCGCAGAAGTGCCGTGCGTAAATGAATCCGGCGTTACGGTTCCCTGATATTCTTTTTGTAAACGGTCATCGCCAATTGCATTGGCTGCTGTCAGTGCTTCCTGAATATCATTAGGGTCAATTACGTTTTTCATTTTCTGGTCGTAATGCGCCCACACGCCTGCATAAAAATCTGCCTGTAATTCTAAACGAACAGAATATTTATTGTATTCCGTTTCGCTTACCCGCTGCTGAATCTGCTGCATTTTTTTAGTAACGCCCAATAAATCCTGGACATGATGCCCCACCTCATGCGCAACCACATACGCCATTGCAAAATCGCCGGTAGCGCCAAATTGTTGTTTTAATTGCTGCGCAAAAGAAAGGTCAATGTAAACATCCTGGTCGGCAGGGCAATAAAACGGGCCGCTTGCTGCACTTGCATTTCCACATCCGGAAGCAGTAGAATTTCTGAATAAAACCAATGTTGGTTTGGTATAAGTCTTGCCCATATCACCAAATATTTTCGTCCACACATCCTCAGTATCTGCGAGTACCACTCTCACAAAAGAAGCTTCTTTATCATCAGCCGCTTTTTGCTCTACAGTCATTTCCTGCTGCTGTTGCTGTGGTTGCTGCATCAACTGGCTCAGGTCGTTGATATCACCATCGCCTAAAAGAAATTTAGCAAGAATAAATATAACGCCGATAACACCGCCGCCAATAGCCAATCCCCCGCCGGATACGCCACGGCGGTCATCTACATTATCGCTTTCCCTTCTTCCCTGCCATTGCATAATAATAGAATTTATTAATTAACTATTTACCTGATTGCGGAAACAAATATATTTTATTTTCTCTTTAGAATTCATAGTTTGGAGTTCGTAGTTCATAGTTCGTGGTGTCTATTCTAAACTATATACCAGTAAACGAAGAAATATACCAGATTCCTAATCTTTGAAATTGTTTTAATTTCTGAGATTACTTTTCTAAACCATAAACTTCTAAACTTTTTCTAACCATTAATTCATTTTCAATGCCGATTTTTTATTCTTCACTTTATTCTTAAAAGTTTCTATGGCATTTTTTGTAAAATCACTCAAAATTAATCGCCCGCTTATTGCTGCCCTTTCTTTTAAAAGTGTATCCCAATTTTCTGTTCCGCTCCAAAATGTTTTTTTCATTTCTGCCATCGCATTGGGGTTCATGTGTGCCAGTGAATTGGCAAGACGGTCAATAGATTCATCCATATCATGCACGGATTGGTGAACCTCTGCAAACAAGGCTTTTTGTTTGGCCCAATCAGCATTTCTCCAGAGAGTGGTATCAATTGCAAGCTGACTGAAAGCAGATATTCCAATTTTTCTTATAATTGCGGGGCCAACAACGAAAGGCGCCATACCAATTGCAAGCTCACTCAATTTTACTTCCGAATCTTTTACTGCGATGGCATAATCCACAGCAGCAGCAAGTCCTACGCCGCCACCCACACATTTACCATGAATGCGACCGATTATTAATTTGGTACATTTTCTCATAGCATTAATTACATTGGCAAAGCCCAGAAAAAATTCCGTTCCTTCTTTTTCATTTTTTACTGCTATCAGTTCATCAAAACTTGCACCGGCACAAAATGCGCCATTGCCGGCACTTTTTAATACTACTACTTTTGAGTCGTGTGTGCCTACATAATGTATTTCCTGGGCAAGTGTATCCAAAATTTTCCCGGGTAAGGAATTGCTTTGCGGATGAAAAAATTCGATGGTGGTAATTCCGTGTTCTGTGTGAGAGGTTACATATCCTTCTTTGATTTCAGTTGTCATAAAAAATTATTGTTGTTTTTTCTGATTCAAATATATTTGAATTTCTCTTTTTAAAAAGTTATTCTTTCTTCCTCACCATTGTTAATATCGTAGCCACGCCAATTACCGGATTTTCTGTTTCATCCAAAATTTCCACATACCATTTTACAATTCCTTTCGGAATGTCAATTCCTTTTACGTGCGCTGTTTCTGGTGTTATCTCTTTTAGTTCTTGTGAAATTTTTTCTTTACAGGTAAACCGGATAAAGATTTCTGCACCTGGATAAACCGGTTTGGTAAAACGCAATTCATCAATTCCATAATTCAGTAAAACAGGATTTTTTTCATAGCTATCCACAAATAAACCCGCTGCAGCGCTCATAATAAAATAACCGTGCGCAACCTGTTGCTCAAACATAGTATCAGCAAAGTCGGTTGTTTTAATATGCGCATAAAAATGGTCGCCACTTAAATCGGCGAACCTGTCAATATCTTGAGAAGTAATTTTTCTTTTTTCAGTGATAAGTTGGTCGCCGATTTCCAGCTCTTCGAAATATTTTTTGAACGGATGAATTGTATCTATTTTCCCCTTTGCACCGGGTTGATACACATTCGTGATTGCGGTAAGCATTGTTGGCGAACCTTGTACTGCCACACGTTGCATGTAATGCCTTATGCCGCGCAAACCTCCCATTTCTTCACCGCCACCCGCACGCCCTGGACCGCCATGGGTAAGCATTGGCAAAGGCGAACCATGACCGGTACTTTCCTTTGCACAATCCCTGTTGAGTACTAAAATTCTTCCATGATATGTACCTGCGCCTAAAATGAAATTCTTCGAAAATTGTTCGTTTACTGTAACTACTGTACTGCACAGACTTCCCTTTCCTAATTTGGCAAGTGTAATTGCTTCATCCATATTTTTATAAGGCATAATGGTACTTACCGGACCAAACGCTTCAATATTATGTGCCTCATCATTTACAAAAGGATGTTCGTTTTTCAAAAGCAACGGACTCATAAATGCGCCTTTTTTGTCATCAGCATCTATTAATTCCACGCTGTCGAGGCTGCCATAAAGGATTTGAGAAGAAGCTAAAAGTTTTTGTACCTGCGCCATCACTTCTTTTTTTTGTGATTGCCCTGCAAGCGAACCCATGCGCACTTTTTCATTTTCAGGATTACCGATGGTTGTTTGTGCCAACGATTTACTGATGGCTTTCCACACATCTTCCATTTTATTTTCAGGAACAAAAATCCTGCGAATGGCAGTACATTTTTGCCCGCATTTAGAAGTCATTTCTTTCCTTACTTCTTTGATAAAAATATCCCACTCTGGCATTTCCGGCGTTACATCATCGCCGAGAACAATGCAATTCAATGAATCCGCTTCGAGATTAAAAGGTACATTTTGGCGAAGAATGTTTGGATTGGATTTTAGCATTAGTCCTGTCGAAGCAGAACCCGTAAATGTAATCACATCCTGCGAAGTAACATGGTCTAGAATATCGCCTGCGCTTCCGCAAATCAATTGCAGTGCGCCTTCAGGTAAAATTTTTGAAGCGATAATTTCTCTTACAACTGCTTCCGTTAAATACGAAGTAATGGATGCGGGTTTCACCACTGCGGCTACGCCGGCTAATAAATTCACTGCGATTTTTTCAAGCATTCCCCACACGGGGAAATTAAATGCATTGATGTGAATCACTACTCCTTCTTTTGGCAATAAAATATGTTGCGCAGCAAAAGTCCCTCCTTTGCTTAAACCGATATTTTCTCCATCTAATGCAAATATTTCATCAGGCAATTTTCTTCTTAAAGAAGCATTTGAAAATAAATTTCCAATTCCGCCTTCGATGTCAACCCAGCTATCAGCGCGGGTTGCACCGGTTTTATAACTCAGTGCGTAAAATTTTTCTTTCTGTTCTAAAAGATGAAGCGCCAATGCTTTCAACATTCTTCCTCTTTCCTGGAAAGTCATTTTTCGCAAAGCGGGGCTTCCTGTTTTTCTTCCATAATCAAGAATAGAAGCAAAATCTAAACCTTTGGTAGTAGCATTTGCTATTATTTCTCCGTTTACTGCATTGTATAATTGTTGTCCTTCGCCATCGCCTTCAATCCATTTGCCTGTAATGTAATTTCCGAGTTTCATTTGTAGAAATTTTAACCACTAATTACACGAATTTACACGAATTGGAAGAAAGAAAAATTAAGGGGAATATTCCTTAAATTTGATAAATAAAAAAAATTTTTATGAGCGTAGCAGAAATGAAAAAGGTAATTAATGATAAAATTGATACGATGGATGAGTCCAAATTAAAAATGGTAGAACAATTTATTGAAAAAATTAATTCCTTTAAAGGTGCAGAAAAGGAATGGGATTTAAAAAAATATGTGAGGGAGATTTTGGAAGAAAGAGCAGAAGTGCTTCAAAAATTGGCGCAATGATTAGTGTTAAACAAGCTCTTGAAATTCACGAAATTGCAGTACAGAAATTTGGTGGTTCTGTGGGGTTAAGAGATTCTGGTGGACTTGAATCCGCATTAGCCAGGCCTTTTCAAACTTTTGGCGGTGAAGATTTATATCCTGATTTCTTTTCGAAGGCTGCTGCAATTGGAGAAAGTATAATAATCAACCATCCTTTTATTGATGGAAATAAACGGACTGGCTATATTCTGATGGAAGCTATATTACGTTTTGGAAATATTAAAATAAATGCATCAAATGATGAACTATACAATTTTGTAATTTCCATTTCTACCGGCGAAAAAAAATTTGATGAAATTGTTGAATGGCTAAAGGAGAATACAATTCAACCTTAAACTATTGGTGGGGTGGCATTCAGATTATTTTACAGTAAACGAACGTTTATTGAGATTTCCCTTTCTGAAATTCTTATAATTGATTATCATCGCCATTGACCTCTTTAACGAAGAGAAGTTGTCAGATGAAATTGTTGAATAACTGGAAACGAATAAGATACAACTCTGAGAAGCAATAATATTTCCTCCTGATAAAAGACATCAATGCATTCATCCGAATGTAATGATTCATACTTCTTTAATCCGAATTTTGGGCGGTTGCATTTAACCTTTCTTTAACCATGTAACAAATACATTTGCCAACTTAAACTCATTTATGAAGAAAATTGTTTTTGTAGTTATTTGTTGTTTATTTGTTTCAATGGCTTTTTCACAGGATACGCTATCTCACACGGCTACAAATACTAAGAAGTTAGATCTGAATAATCGCGCGGCAGACCATTTTTTAATACAGTTGAGTTCTGATCACTGGACAAGCATGCCTGATAGTATCAGCTCTCATCAAAAAGGATTAGCCAGAGGATTTAATATATATTTCATGCTCAATAAACCTTTAAAAAATAACCCTCAATATAGCCTTGCAGGGGGCCTGGGAATCAGTACAAGCAATATGACTTTTAAAAACATGAATGTGGGTGTAAGTGCTACTTCCAATACGCTTCCTTTTACACATTTGGATTCCAGCAGCCATTTTAAGAAATTCAAATTAGCCACTACTTACCTTCAGATACCTTTAGAATTCAGGTACACTAAAAAGCCCGATCAACCGAATAAAAGTTTTAAAGCAGCAATAGGTTTGAAAATAGGTACCTTATTAAATGCCCATTCAAAAGGGAAGAATCTACTTGATAGAAATGGCCAATTACTTAATAGCTACACTGAAAAGGAGAACAGTAAACGATTTATTAACGGTACACAATTCATGGGTACTCTAAGAGTAGGATATGGCATTCTTTCTCTTTTTGGCTCGTATCAGCTTAATACCGTTCTCAAACCCGGCGCCGGGCCTGGCATGAGACTTTTACAAGTAGGCCTTACTGTTAGCGGGCTATAATTTTTTTTCGGCGGTATGGGGGATTTTCAAATGATAACAATCCAAATCTGCGCCTTTCCACTATGAAATGCCTTATCTCTGTTAGTGTAAGCCAGTTTCAGCGCGAATTCAACTATTTTACAAATCTCATGATTATTCATTCCTTTTTACAAGAATACTACAAGCGTGGTGGATAAGTTCAGACGATTCAAATGATGCGATGCTTTCATTATTTTTGATCAATGAATCGTTTAGCCCGAATTTATTTTGATTCGTACCGGGGATTGTCCCGGCCATCATGGATGTTGTCAGCAGTAATGTTGATCAACCGGATCGGCGCTATGGTGTTGCCATTCCTGGGAGTATATATGGTTGTTGAACTTAAATTCACGCTTTCACAAACAGGTGTGGTGTTGAGCTGTTTTGGATTGGGCGCAATGGCCGGTTCTGCTTTGGGCGGTTGGCTTACAGACAAAGTGGGACATTTCAGGGTGCAATTGAGTAGCATTATTTTGTCGGTACCGATCTTCTTTTTATTACCCCTTTTAAAAGATGTATGGACGTTGTCAATTGGGGTCTTTACATTAAGCATTATCACCGAGACATTCAGGCCTGCTAACTCTGTTTCGATAAGCGTGTATGCCCGGCCGGAAAATATTACCCGTTCTTTTTCGCTTAACAGAATGGCAGTTAACCTGGGATTTTCTATAGGGCCGGCATTGGGCGGAATATTGGCTACCATATCTTTTAAATTATTATTTTATGGTAATGGAATCACCGCATTGCTGGCTGGACTACTCTTTTATTTTTATTTTAAAAATCTTCCGGTCAATAAAAACAGGGAACTCTTACATTATGTAAATGATGCAAAGAAAATAAAGACCGGTATATCTCCGTGGAAGGATAAACCTTTTCTTATCTATAGTTTGTTTTGCTGTTTGTATAGTATTTGCTTTTTTCAGATGCTGAGTACGCTTCCACTGTTTTACAGAAAAGTTCACCACCTCAGCGAAGGAAGTATAGGATTGATTTTGGCGTCAAATGGAATGGTAGTATTTCTTTTGGAAATGTTATTAGTTCAGGTTGCGGAAAGAAGGATACGCGCAACAAGTGTTATTACGTTGGGCGTATTTTTAGGCGCCTTCTCTTTTTTAATTCTCCTGATTCCTTCCGGTAAATGGGTTTTATTTTTGGCAATGTTTATAATGAGCCTGTCAGAAATTTTTGCCATGCCATTTATGGCTACGGTAACGGTTAAGCGCGGTTCACACGAAAGAAAGGGCGCTTACATGGGATTGAATGCACTTTCAGTTTCTTCCGCATTCGTGTTTTCACCATTGATAGGCACTTTTGTAGCAGAGCATTTTGGGTTTCCAGTGTTATGGATCGGTACAGCCATCGTGGGAGTCGCCACAGCGTTGGGTTTTAAATGGGTTTTTAGCAAATTTTAAAACAACGTTATCAGTATAAAAGAAAAAGATTGCCCTCACTTAAAAATAGCTTTTCAGATGCTGATTTGAGTTGCAGTTTCTTTTGGATAGTAAACGAAGAAATAACAGGAATTCCTATTCTTTTGTGTTCAATAAAATTAATTTCTGCAAAAGGTAATCCCCCGGAGAAGATTAATTTCACATAAATTACATTTGAGTAATTCTATCCAGTAATTTTTTTCAAAAAATTTAAAATGAAATCAATAAAAATTTTCGTCACTGTAATTCTTTTTTTCGCACTGAACTTAGGCGCTTATGCGCAACAAAAAAAGGAAACTACTACGACTACTGTAAAAGTAGATGTGAAACAGGACAGCATTAATAATTATAAAAGGCCTCAAAAATCAATAACTAACGGTAGTGTAACGGTTGAGGGTAAACGCATTATTTACGAAGCCGTAGCAGGCACTTTGGTTCTTAAAAATGAACAGGATACGCCTACTATTAGCATGTCTTACGTAGCCTACTTTAAGGATGATGAAAAAGATGCCTCTTTGAGGCCAATTACTTTTGTTTACAACGGTGGCCCCGGCAGTTCTACTATTTGGCTTCACATGGGAGCCTGGGGACCACAGCGGGTATATATAAATGATACAGCACGAACCAAACCGCCCTACAAAACGGTAAATAACGACTACAGCCTTTTGGACGCAAGCGACCTTGTTTTTATAGATGCACCGGGCACAGGCTTTGGGAAAATAATTACAAAGAGAATGGGAGGCGCCGGAGAGCCAAAAGATTTTTTTGGAATAGACCAGGATGGCCGGGCTTTTGCTTCATTTATTACGCAATTTATTACAGATTTTAACAGGTGGAATTCACCCAAATATCTTTTTGGTGAAAGCTATGGCACATTCCGTTCGGCAGTAGTTGCCAATTTACTGCAGAACAAAGGTGTTGGGCTTAGCGGTGTGATTTTGCTTTCGCAGTTACTGACGTATGGTAATATGACTGAAACAACAGAAGAAAATCCAGGACACGACCGTCCTTATGAACTAATCCTACCTTCTTTTGCCGCCACCGCCTGGTACCATCATAAACTTCCCAATCAACCTGCAGAACTGGTGCCGTTCCTGAAAGAGGTGCAAGATTTTGCTATGAATGATTATGCGCTGGCGCTTAACAAAGGAGCTACTCTTGATGAAGCATCTTTTAACCAGATAGCTGAAAAGCTGCATAATTATACCGGGCTACCGGTAACGTATATACGAAAAGCAAATCTCCGGATTAGAGGACCGCAATTTGAACAAACTTTACTTGGAGACAGCAGTCAGATTACAGGGCGTTTAGATTCGCGTTTTTCCGGAGATGCCATAGATCCGCTGAGTGAAAACGCCCAGTACGATCCTATGGATTCTTATATTGACGCGGCATTTAACGCAGCTCTGAATAGCTATATGCGTACCACGCTTAAGTTCGGAAAAGACATGGACTACAAAACATTTGGAAATGTGAATCCATGGGATTTTAAACGTAAAGGATTTATAGGTTTCCCTAATGTGATGAATGACCTTGCTCACGCAATGATATATAATCCTGACCTCAAGGTAATGCTGAATATGGGATATTTTGATTTGGGAACGCCTTATTTTGAAGGCGAATTTGAAATGCAACATCTTCCAATGCCAAAGTCTTTTCAAAAAAATATAGAATATGCACACTATTTTTCGGGACACATGGTTTATCTGCACCCGGAATCACTCAAATTACTGCATGATAATGTAGCAAGATTTATCCACTCCACTCATTAAAATAGAAATTGGTGTTTTTTGTTTGTTTACCGCAATAGTAAAAGAAATTTCTTTGTTATCCAAAAATACCAAAGGCGATAATTTGGCATAAAACGCTTATGAATATTCCGGAATAAATATCAAATGGCTTGTGGTCGCTTACTATCATGCGGGAAGTACAAACTACTCCGGTGATAATAAAAACTAACATAGCTGTAAGAAAAATCGCGAAGGAAAATCCGGAAAAAATAATTATCAGCATCAATCCGCATAATGATCCTACTCCCAAAGCGTGCATGCTAATCTTAAAATATATATTGGCAATAAGAGCGACTGAGGAAGTTATAAAGGCACCAAACATAAACCCTGTAAGAATTACAGGAACTTCGGGTTGGTTTTTGAAAACCCAAAACATCCAGAAATAAAAAATATTAGTAGCTATGTAAGGAATGATCCTTTCGCGTTGCGTCTTTAATAAGATACTTTTTGTAAATCCGAGCGCTTTTAATAGTACAATGGTTAAAGCGGGATAAAAGATGGTATTAAGTACTACAGGTATCAAAATGAGTGATTTTTCCTGCGGGGAAATGCCTGTAAAATAACCCGGCTGTATATAAGCTAAAAACCATGTAGCGATTACAGGAATGAAAAGCGGGTGAAAAATAAACGAAAAAAAATGTGCCAGCCAGTTTACAACCAACGGGAACTTTAAATCAATTTCCGTGGGCACGATGTGTTGGATATCTCCATCCCCGGTAATAATATTTTGCTCCATAATTAAAGTTCTTTTCTTAACCGTGCTACCGGAATATTTAACTGCTCGCGGTATTTGGCTACAGTACGCCGCGCGATATTGTATCCTTTTTCCTGCAATGCTTCCGTTAGTTTTTCATCACTCAAAGGCTTTTGTTTGCTCTCTTCTTCTATCAGGTCGCTCAGTATTTTTTTCACTTCCCGGGTACTTACTTCCTCTCCGCTATCGGTTACCAGGCTTTCGCTGAAGAAAAATTTTAACCGGTAGGTTCCAAACTCTGTTTGTACAAATTTGCTATTAGCCACCCGGCTTACAGTAGAAATATCCAGCATGGTTCTTTCGGCAATATCTTTTAGGATCATCGGCTTCAGATCAATGTCTTCGCCGGTGAGAAAAAATTGTCTTTGATAATCAACTATCGTTTGCATGGTGCTTAAAAGAGTATGCTGCCTTTGCTTAATCGCATCTATAAACCATTTGGCTGAATCAATTTTTTGTTTAATAAACATTACCGCTTCCTTTTGGCGTTTGTCTTTTTTATCACCACGATCATAATCTTTAAGCATATCCCGATAGCCCTCACTGATGCGGAGGTCCGGGGCATTTTTAGAGTTAAGCGTGATTTCTAATTTGCCATTATTATTCAGTACAAAAAAATCCGGTATCACATAGCTTTGAAGCTTATTAGATTCGCCCACTTCTCCTCCAGGCTTAGGGTTCAACTTAATAATCTGGTTAATTACTTCTTTAATTTCTTCGTCGTTCAGGCTTAAGTTCTTTTGAATTTTTTCATAGTGCTTCTTGGTAAATTCATCAAAATATTTATCTATTATTTCAATGGCAATACCAACCGGCACCCCATCTTTTTCTTTTCTTTTTAATTGTAATAGAAGACACTCCTGAAGGTTGCGAGCCGCTACGCCAGGCGGATCAAACTTCTGTATTAGTCCTATTAATTTTTCTATTTCTTTTTCAGTTGTAACTATGTTTTGTCTGAATGCAAGATCATCACAAATAGATGTTGTTTCGCGGCGAAGGTATCCATCATCATCTATGCTCCCAATAATGTGCTCCGCTATCAGCCTTTCGTTATCGGTAAGCTGAAGCATTAATAACTGGGATTTTAAGGTATCATAAAAAGAAGTTTCCACTTTATGCGGAATTACTTTTTTATCATCCGGATCTCCATAATTATCATCACGGTATTTATAATCTCCCGGCTCGTCATCTCCTTCACTTACATATTCGCTGATGTCAATTTTATCATAGTCGTCCTCGCTGCCGTCATTATCAACATTTTCTATGCTTTCAAAATCGTCGTCTGATTCGGATACAGGTTCATTATATCCGTCTTCACCCGCATCCAGTGCGGGATTTTCTTCAAGTTCCTCCTTTATTCTCTCTTCAAGATGCGCCGTAGGTACCTGTAGCAATTTCATCAATTGAATTTGCTGAGGAGATAGTTTTTGTAAAAGCTTTTGTTGCAAACGCTGGCCTAAAGACATATTGTGCTTTTCTTTTTTATAAGTTGTAAATTTACAAACAAAAGTAACGATATGTTTTTTTGGAACAAATTTTGTGGTCTGGTACTGTTTTTTTTATTTTCGGTCAGCCTCTCCAATGGGCAAACTACAGTTGTCAATAGCACTAATTCGTCAAAAAATATTTCAGATTCTTTTCATTATGTTAATGTTTTTTCCAGCCCTCTTTTAATAAATAATGTAACCAGGGTGAGTTCTCAAGTGCCCGGTGATTTGGTTACCTGTAGATATGGTTTTTTTTGCAAGCAAGAAATGAAATTTGAAAAAGCTACCAATATTCCCTTACGAATCAGGTTAGGTTCGCTCCGGCAATGTAATTATTATGAGGGGAAACAGTAGTAAGCGGAGACAAGGTAAAAAGAGAATCTGCAAATTATAAATACCTTTTTTGAAAAATAAAAACGATTCAACAGGTCTAAGTTTTATTTTTACAAAATATAGTTTTGATCCATGAATATCGAAGAGATTTATAAAATATACCAGCAGTACCCTTCTATACAAACTGATACCAGGAAATTAAAAAAAGATGATCTTTTTTTCGCTTTGAAGGGACCTAATTTCAACGGAAATGATTTTGCGCAACAGGCGCTGGAACAAGGTGCGGCTTACGTAATAACAGATGAACCTCTGTCATTCTCTGATAACAGGATCATCAAAGTAGATGACGCTTTGGAGACCTTGCAGCAACTTGCAAAATTTCACAGGGATCAATTTCATATTCCTTTTATAGCCATCACGGGAAGCAATGGAAAAACAACTACCAAAGAATTGGTACATGAAGTATTGTCCTCCACTTTCAAGACTTACACTACCCAGGGAAACCTGAATAATCATATTGGAGTTCCGCTCACCATTTTAAGAATAAAGCCGGATGCCGCGTTTGCGGTAATAGAAATGGGCGCTAATCATCTGAAAGAAATTGAGGGCTATTGTAAATATGCGCAACCTACCCATGGCCTCATTACGAATATCGGCAAAGCACATCTTGAAGGATTTGGAGGTGCGGAAAATGTAAAAAAAGGAAAAGGTGAGCTTTTTGATTTTCTCAATTTGAATAACGGAATCGCTTTTGTAAATGAAGATGACCCGGCTGTTTTAGAATTAGGCAACCGTCTGAAAAATACGATTCACTATGGAACCACCGGAAAAGCAAATACCGGAAGGCTTTTAAAAAAAGATCCATTTATAGAAGTAAAAATAAATTCAGGAGAATCCATCCAAACCAGACTGGTAGGCGCTTATAACTTGCCGAATGTATTGGCAGCCGTTAGTATAGGCCAATATTTTAAAATTGATAACGGCAAAATTAAAAACGCCATAGAAAATTACACACCATCCAACAGTCGTTCGCAATTAATAAAATCAGGCAGCAATACAATTATTTTAGATGCTTATAATGCCAACCCAGGAAGCATGACAGCGGCTATTGAGAATTTTGCAGCAATGAAGGCGGATAAAAAAGTCCTGTTGTTAGGAGACATGAAGGAGTTGGGAGAAGACAGCCTTAAAGAACATGCAGCTATTGTTTCATTAATTAAAAAATACAAATGGGAAGACGTTGTTCTTGTAGGAAAAAATTTCTCAGAAGTTGATAATTCCTATATCCATTTCGAAAATTCAAAACAGGCAGGCGACTGGTGGAAACAAGAAAGCAGTAAAAATGTTCTTTTACTGGTAAAGGGCTCAAGGAGTATGCAAATGGAAAAAGCATTGGAATGAATATACGCAGCGAAAGTTCCTGGTTGAAAGACTGCGAAATAAATTTTTTGTAAGCCCAATGATGGTGCTCTTTTACCACTTATCAAATTTTTATCTATTACTGCAATTCCTTAAAAGTGTTCTTTTATATTTGCAAATGCAAAAATTTAGAATATTTATCTTTCTTTTTTTTATAGCGCTTGCAGGTTCTGCCCAGAAAAAATGGACGCTGCAGGAATGTGTGCAGTATGCAATGGATAATAATATTTCAATAAAGCAATCAGGGCTGCAGTCGAACCTGGGAGCTATCACCTACAAACAAAGTAAACTTTCTCAAATACCTTCCGCCAATTTTAGTAACAGCGATGGCTATAGGTTTGGTAAGTCACAAAATCCATCGACAGGTATCCTGGAAAATCAAAATTATTTTACGGTGGGATTAAACCTTCAAACGAGCGCCGAAATTTTCAATTGGTTTTCAAAAAGGAATACAATACTTGCCAACCAATGGTCATTGGAAGCTTCCAAAGCCTCTACTGAAAAATTGAAAGATGATATTGCTTTATCGGTTGCTAATTCTTATTTACAAGTGCTGCTATCGCGCGAGCAGGAAAAGATTGCAGAAGTACAGGTAAAGCAATCGCGTACACAATTAGACATTGTAAATAAGCAAGTGGCCGCGGGTACTTTGCCGGAATTAAATGCTGTGGAAATAGAATCGCAATTGGCCAATGATACCTCCAACCTCATTACCGCTACCGGAAATGTAGCCCAGGCAAAATATGTGTTGATGTCTTATATGAATGTTGATGCCGCAGACTCGTTTGATATTGATGAACCTCCCATAAATAAAATTCCATTGGAGCCTATCGGGGATTTGCAGCCCCAGGATGTTTATGCATCAGCATTGAAAAACCTGCCACAGCAACGAATGAACGACATGAATATAAAAGCTGCAGAAAAGAATATGCTTGCCGCCAAAGGCGCTCTGTATCCCAGTATTTCTGCCTTCGGAAGTCTTGGTAACAATTATGGATATTCGAGAACACCTTATTATACACAGGTACCAAATGGTTATCAACCGAGCGGATTGGTGGTTACTGATGGCATGGGAAATATAATTAGTGGTTATAATATACAACAGCCTTTGTTTACCAATGGTAAAAAAATGTACATTACATCTCCCGGCTTTGGCACACAGTTTAAGGATAATTTTGGCCAGACAATCGGGCTTAGCATTTCAGTTCCAATATTCAATGGATGGCAGAGTAAAGCAAGTTACCAGCGATCAAAAATTAACGTCAAAAACCTGGAATATCAAAAAGATCTGGATAATAAAACCCTGAAACAGGATATTTACCAGGCTTACAATGCTGCCGTAGTAGCCAGGGAAAAATTTACTTCTTCAGCTAAGGCTGTCGAATCGGCTCAAAAAACTTATGATTTTACATTGCTGAGATATAATGTTGGGATGATTGGAACTCTCGAATTAATAACCAATCAAAATAGTTTGTTTACTGCAAAACTTCAGTATGTTTCAAACCAATTTGATTATATTTTTAAAATGAAAGTGTTGGAATATTATAAGGGGTTGGGATTGAAACTGGAGTAAAGAATATCTCTGATGTAAAATGTGGGATGTATGATTTTGGATGCGATAAATTTTCATTATACGGTTGAGAACGAGTTTTGAATATCTATGAAGTGCATTGAAACCGAATATTTTTTTAAAACAATATAAACAAAACCTTTCTGCGGACAGGTAAGGAGGCGTGTTATGAATAAAACTCTTAAATGGACAATTATTATTTTGGGGATACTGATTGTACTGTTGATTGTGCTGAAAAAGACGGGCGTAATCGGGAAAGACGAAGGAATAAAAGTAACTGCGGAAAAAGTGGCGCGTCGCACTATCGTGGAAACTGTAAACGCCAGTGGAAAAGTATATCCTGAAGTGGAAGTCAAGTTAAGCCCCGATATTTCAGGTGAAATCGTAGAACTCGAAGTGGCCGAAGGAGACAGTGTAAAGAAAGGGCAGGTGCTTGCGAAAATTTATGGTGATATTTATGTAACACAAAGAGACCAGGCGGAGGCTATTGTAAAACAGCAGCAGGCGCAATTAGCAGATGCACAGGCATCCATAGGAGCTTTGGAAGCTAACCTGAATCAGGCAAAGCAAACTTACAATATGCAAAAGCAGTTGTATGATGAGAAAGTAATTTCAAGGAATGAATTCAACACTGCTGATGCCGCTTATAAATCTGCAGTCGCAAATTTGCAAGCTGCTAAAGAAGGTATTTTGGGGAGTAAAGCAGGCGTACAAAGTGCGCAGGCAGCGCTTCAAAAAGCCAATAAAGATTTAAGGCTAGCAACTCTTGTATCGCCTATGAATGGAATTGTTTCTTTATTAAGCGTAAAAAAAGGAGAACGGGTAGTAGGTAGCTCTATGATGGCCGGCACGGAAATGATGCGTATTGCAGACATGAGCAAAATGGAAGTAAGGGTAGATGTAGGTGAAAACGATGTGCCCAAAGTTCATCTTGGCGATAGCGCTACTATTGAGGTAGATGCTTATAATGACAGAAAATTTACCGGCGTGGTAACACAAATAGCAAGCAGCAATAATGGCGCGTCCACTCAAAGCGACCTGTCAAACACCAGCACCGATGTTACTAATTACAAAGTTTATATAAGACTTAACCCCGACTCTTACAAAGATTTGGTAAGCGCTAAAAAAAGAATCCCTTTTCGTCCGGGTATGAGTGCAAGCGCCGACATACAGACAAAGACGCACGCCAATGTTTTATCAATACCTATTAATGCCGTAACTACCCGCGAAAAAAGCGACTCGGCAAAAAACAATAGTATAAATGACGCAACTGCAAACAATAATTCAGACATTAATAATAGCAGTTCCGGTGGCAATGACCTGGACGTGGTAGTATTCTTGTTGCGTGCAGATGGCACAGTAGAAAAACAAAAAGTAAAAACCGGTATCCAGGATATTAATTATATCGAAATTACGGACGGGCTTAAAGAAGGCGATGAAGTGATAACAGGGCCGTATGAGGTGGTTTCTAAAGCTTTAAAAAACGGAGATAAAGTGAAGGTAGTTCCAAAGAGCCAATTATTTACAGTAAAAAAATAATGATAAAAATTGAGGGAATAGCATAAAAAAAACCGGGATGATGTCCCGGTTTTTTTATGGCTGATATTATTCAATGCTTATCTTAATTTATGCAAATAATCATTATTTTCAAATTGCTTTTTCACATCATTCAGATTTCTGCGAATGCTGTTATCAATTAATTTTCCTTCCATCTCCAAAATAAACCCACCAATAATTCTATCATCAACAACCGTTTCTAACTCAACATTATTATAAGAAGTAGATGCTTTAATTTTGGAAACAAACGAATCAATAAGCTCTTTACTTATAGCGGCAGCAGTAGTAAGTCTTGCTGTGTGTAGGCCCCTGATAACGTTATATTGTTGTATAAATGAGGTGATTACTCCTGGCAAATTGGCTTCCCTGCTTTTGTTACAAAGCAATTTTAAAAAAGTATCGGTGATTTTAGAAATATTGCCTTTTGTAATCGCGGTAATCACTTTGTATTTTTTATCAGGATTGATGATAGGGCTGTCAAGCATCAAAACGAAATCACGACTTTTAACAACAATGGATTTCAAAAATAAAACATCATTATGCACAGCATCCAATTGCTTTAATTCTGTTCCAATATCTATCAGGCTTTTTGCGTAGCGCTGCGCTAAACGGGGATTGTTCATTGCGTTTTTTTAATTCAGTTCTACATTTTTAGTGAGCTGTTGGATGTATTTTTCCTGGTCATCTTTATTATTCAATTCTCTGCGAAGTACTTTTTCACTCACCTCAAGAACGAGATTTCCAACCTGGTTTTTCAAATCAGTGATAGCGGCCATTTTTTGCTGATTGATGACACTCTGTGCATCGGCTACTATTTTATTGGTTTCTTTGCGGGCCTGCTCTTTAGCTTCCTGAATTATTTTATCACGGGTTTCTTTGGCTTCTCTCATCATTTGAGATCTTTCTTCGCGGGCTTTTGCAAGCAGAGACTCGTTTTCGTTTTTCAATGCTGCCATTTCTTTCTTTACATTTTCTGCTGAAAGAATAGAATCGGAGATATTTTTTTCTCTTTCATCCAATGATTTCAGAATCGGTTTCCAGGCATATTTAGCCAGAATATAAAGTACAATGACAAATGCAACAAGTGTCCAAAGAATCAAACCCAGTTTAGGAAGTAAAAGTTCCATGATTTTTATTATGAGTTATTAAATGTATTTTATTCTATTAAAGTTGATGAACAGTAAAGCAACAAATAACCGGTTTTTTACTTTCTTATTCTTCTACTGATTATTTTTTAAAAATACTGCATCCTCCGCCCTGTACTTTGGATGCAGTAAAAAATTGATGCTTATCCTATTGGTTTTAAAACCGCCAGTAACCCTGCGATAACTGCGAAAAGGGCAACCCCTTCTACCAATGCAGCCGCAAGGATCATGTTAGCACGAATTTCGTTAGCTGCTTCCGGTTGGCGGGCAATTCCTTCAACTGCACCTTTACCTATCTGGCCAATTCCGATACCTGCTCCTACAGCGGCAAGACCGGCGCCGATAGCTCCACCCATGTGAGAGAACCCAGCTTCAAATAAAAAAGTCATTAGTGACATAATTCTTGGTTTTGAAATGAATAAAAAAGTTTACAAAAAAGCGTGGTCATTTGTCGGTACATCGTGATCACTTCCTTCAAACCCCTGTCCGATAAAGATAGCGGTAAGAACCGTGAAAATAAATGCCTGGATGAAAGCCACTAATATTTCTATAAAATAATCGAATACTACAAATACAACGGAGAATGGAGAAAAACCATAACCTGCCGTTGCACTCATTGCACCGAAAATAAAAATCAATGAAATGAAAGCCAATATTACAATATGCCCGGCCACCATGTTGGCAAAAAGACGAATAATTAATGCGCCGGGTTTAATTACAAATACACCAAAAAGCTCTACGGGAACTAAAATTACTTTTACCAAAAAAGGAACGTCCGGAGGCCAAAAAATATGTTTCCAAAAATGAGGAGTGGTGCTGCAAAGAATTACAACCAGCGAAATAAGTCCTAAAACCAGTGTAAAAGCAATGTTGCCGGCTACATTGGCCGCGCCTGGTATCATCCCAAAAAGCGCGTTAATCAAAATAAAGAAAAATACGGTAAGAAGGTAGGGCATGTATCTTTCCCACCTTGAACCTAAATTCGTTTTGCCTACATTATCCCTGATAAAAATGATGATTGGCTCCATAAATCCCTGGGCTCCCGAAGGCGCTGAAACTACTCCCTGGCCTTTTTTGTATTTATTACCAATTTTTACCATTACTATAGTAAACAGCGTCAGTGCAATTAATGTCTGAACTACATTCCTGGTTAAGGAAAAATCATACACAGTTACATTTTCATCTACAGGAACAATTGCATTTTCGCCTTGCATTTTGTATCCTTCATATTCCTGGTCGTGATCGTGCCCAAATCTTTTGGAAGAAAAGATTGAAAGCCCTTTTTGTGGTGAATATAATATTACGGGCAAATAAATAGAAGCATGAAAATCTCCTATAGAAAAGAAGTGAAATTCGTAGGCATCCTGTACATGGTTCAGGATTGCCGTGGTCGGATCAAATTTTTCTTCCGCTTTTTGGTGATCTTCATGGTTTTCCTGTGAAAAAGCGCTTTGCGAAAATGACAGCAAAAACAGGCTGAAAACCGCTACCAACAAAGACTTCATGAATTTTGAACCCATACTTCTTCTGAATTTTGCGCAAAGATAAGAAGTTTGGTTCAGGATATGAAAGACCGGGAAATAAATTTTCCGGCAAAAGCGCCATAAATATTTAAAGGTTTTGAAAGAATTTTAAAAACCTTATAGCTTGAAATTTAGAATCTTACCACCTTCAAAAAAAGGTATAAAGTTATCATGCTAATTTTTAAATCTGAGTGCTACAACTTTAATGCAGTTTCCTGTTGGTGATGGCTATACTTACAAAAACTTTTTCTGCAACTTTCCACTCATTCTTCCTTATTCTCACAATAATCTTAAACTCGTCAACTCTCACTTCTACTTCATAAAAACTTCCCCAAAAACTTATCTTTCGTACAATTCCTTTTACACCATTTTCTGAATTTGCACTTATGATAAAATCTTCCGGACGAATGATTATCTCTCTCTCATTCACTTCAATGCCAAACAAAGCAGCTTGTTCAGTTGTCAACAAATTGTATCTGCCAAACATGCCCGCTACATATTCATTCACTGGTTGATGATAAATTATTTCCGGCGTGCCTTGCTGAATTATCTGTCCTTTCTTCATTACAATAATCTCATCTGCCCACGAAAGAGTATCATTGGGATCATGTGATGTCAGCAAACATGTGATCTGCAATCTTTCTGTAATATCTTCTAATACAGCTTTTAATATCTCCGTATGTATCGGGTCAAGATTGGAAAAAGGTTCATCCAGGATCAGCATCTTTGGCGATTTAATCAGCAACATGCACAATGCAATCCGTTGTTTCTCACCTCCGGAAAGTTGATCTGTTTTGCGCTTCATCAGGTTATCAATCTGGCATATTTCAAATAAGGTGGCCGCTTCCTCATCCGATAAATTATTTCCAAACCATACCAGGTCTTCCACTTTATAATTGTGCAACAGATCATGCTCTTGCGATAAGTAGCCAATTTCTTTATGCCCCGCCAATAATTTTTCTTCCGGCCCCATTACTTTTTTTCCGTTGAATAAAATGGTTCCTCCATCTGGTTGCGCATGCCCGCTAATCATTTTCAGCAAAGTTGTTTTGCCTGCGCCTGATTCGCCCGCGATTGCAATCTTCTGCAATGCCTGCTGCTCGAAACTAATCTCGTGAATCTGCAAACCTTCCTGTAATTTTTTGCTGATTTGCTGTACTTCTAAAAACGCCATTCGGAACAATTTTATCAAAAATACAATTGTATTAAGAGGATCAGGCAGTTTTGTGGTATCTCAGAGGAACGTCATTAGTCTTGTAACTGCTTTTTCTAAACCTAAGCGATTGCTTAATGAATTAAACTTTTGGAAAGTTTTTCAACTTTCCAAAAGTTACGATACCCCATGAAAAATAGAAATCACGGTTATTTCCTGCCGAAAGCCGCAGGCAGGCGGGGTTCATTTGTTGTTGAATTTTATTTTTGAATTCCGGTAGTTATCAGATAGATTTTTAGGAGATAGGTGCAGAAGATTCTGAAATTTTACTGCAAAAGAATTGAAAGACAGATGTTGAAAAAACATTAATATTGAATTGAGAATATAAAAAAGATTCCTGCTTTTGAAACAGGAATCTTTTTATCAATACATATTTATTCACCCAAAATATTTCTGTCTTTCCACTTCCGTTTCCTTGGGGTTGCACCATCCATCTTCACAATTTTTGGAATAAATTTTCCTACTACATCTACTAAATCTAATTGCGATTGCATTACTACTTCAATATCTTTGTAAGCAAAAGGCGCTTCATCTAATCCGCCGCCTAACAGCGTTACGCCATATTTTGCTAATTCTGCATTGAGTGCGTTTTGAGTAATAGTACCCAATGCCGCCGTTCTGCTCAGCTTTCTTCCTGCGCCATGCGAAGCAGATAAAAGGGAAGAAGGTTCTCCTTTTCCTTTTACAATAAAACCCGGAGCGGTCATAGACCCCGGAATAATTCCCAACACATTTTTGCCAGCCGGCGTAGCACCTTTTCTATGCACGATTACTTTTCTCCCATCATACATTTCTTTCCATGCAAAGTTGTGATGATTTTCTACCATCTTCATTGGTTTCCGGCCTAATTGTTTCGCTATTTTAGCATGAATGATGTGATGATTGGCTGAAGCATAATCGCCTGCAAGGTTCATCGCCAGCCAATATTCCATTCCTTCTTCTTCATCCAGGTTGAGCCAAGCCAGATTTTTTGCTTCGCCTGGTAATTGCCTTTTTTGTTTGGCTAATTGTGTGTAATGGCTGGCAATCGTAGCGCCCAATCCCCTGGAACCGGAATGCGATAAAAGTCCCAAATATTTTCCTGCCGGCACACCCAAAATTTCATCTTCCTCATTGATTTCTATTTCGCCAAATTCTACAAAATGATTTCCTGAACCGGATGAGCCTAATTGCCTGGCAGCACGTGCCTGCAAAGGTTTCAGCATTTTTATTTCTTCAAATTCTTTTCTGTCAAGCACTTCATGATTTCCGGAAATTTCAAATTGCCTTCCGCCACCAAATAAAGTAGCTTCATTTAATTCCCTTGTAAAAAATGATTCTTTTTGCAACAGTTCTTTGGGATTGATATCAAAAATGGACAAGCATATTCTGCAACCGATATCCACGCCCACCCCATAAGGGATGATGGCGTTTTCTGTGGCCAGCACTCCGCCAATCGGCAATCCATATCCGTGATGCGCATCAGGCATTAATGCACCAGCCACAGCCACGGGCAATTTTGCCGCCTGGTACATTTGATTCATGGCGCCTTCATCAATATGCTCTCTTCCAAAAATTGAAAATTCAATTCCGGTTTTATTCAATGAGACAGATATGCCATCTATGTTTTCATTTTGAAAGATGACATTCTTTTCCTTTACAGGTGTTGGCATTAATTTCTGAGCTATCAATCCAAGTACCGCATCGTTAGCATATTCTACCGGCGCGGCCAATATTTCTTTTAATAAATTCAACACACTTTCCTCCTTTTCAAATTTGTAATGTTTTTCCATTACGTTGATGGCTACACTAATTACCGGCCCTTCGGGGTATCCGATAGAACGTAATTGCTTGCCGGTTAATTTTATTTTTTTCATGGTCTTTTATTTTTAAAACACGAATTTTAAGCACTAATTACACGAATTAATTCTTTTAAAAAACCGGGCTGTCATAGCGTTACAGCCCGGTTTTGCTTTATTTCTGCGGTACGAAAATTTGCTTCAATTGCTCAATCAACATACCATTGCCGCTCACACTAATGTTGGAAATTTTATCCGCGATTTTTTCTACATATTCCATCTCTTTCAATTTCCACAACATCGCATTATCCTCCATCAATTTCGCAGTATTCAACATGCTACGGGTACCCGCAGTTTCTTCACGGCGCATAATAATATTGGCCTGTGCTTTTTTTTCAGCCACCAATACCTGGTTCATAATTTCTTTTACATCGCCGGGTAAAATAATATCTCGGATACCGAAGCTGTTTACCTCAACTCCTAAATTTTCTGCAGCATTTTTTACAGACTGCAAGATGAAAGGAACGATGGTTTCTTTTTTCTCCAACAATTCATCAAAGGCCAAACCGCCAACGTATTCGCGCAAAGCCAATTGGAAAGCCACATACAACTGACGTTCGTATTCTTTGTTTTGCAACAAAGCTTTTTCAATATCAGTTACTTTGTATTGCGCATAACCGTTGATGCGCAAGGCCGCTTTGTCTTTGGTCAAAATTTCCTGGCCATTAATCTCAATTTGTTGCATACGGGTATCTGCCTTCCCAATGAAAATAGTAATGTTATTCTTCCACCAATAATAAACGCCGGAAGGCAAAGTTTGTACATATTTACCATCAATAAACAAGACCGCTTTTTCATAGCTTTCCACACTATACATCCGGATGTATGACGTTACCAATTTATTCTGCAAAGCAATACGGCTGATGTTTTCAGTAATTTCAATCTTGCTGATATCGGCAATTACAAATTCATAATTGATATACCCTTTCCAGAAAGTATAACGGCCTGCATTCAAAACCTGTTTCAATAAACCGTTTTCATATTGCAAAGCAATCTCATTATCTTTTACTTCTACTACTTTCAAAGCATTTACCAATGCAGCATCCTGCAATAAAATATTCAACTCAACGGGTGCATAGAAGGGCTTGTTGATTTCATACACTTCCACTTTTTCATTAAACCATAACCAGTAATTTCCTTCGCTCAACATACGTTGATAGACACCATTTTTAAATACCAATCCTTTTTGGTAGGCGTTAATTTTTACTTTTTTCATTTCATTTTGTTTTAAAAAATTTTCATTTCATTTTTTTAATAAAGCCGGAATTGTTTTCCATTCTGTCTGCACGGAGGAGAGTTTCAATTGCTTTATCTGAAACACTTATCCAACATTTTTTATTAAACATCTTTAATAATTAAACACAGAATAAGTGCAACATGCCGTAACAATTTTTAGACTTACCTGCTGAGTGTTTACCGAATTGCTGCAGGTGTCCGGCTATTTGAATGGCCTGACATCTTTGCCGGTAAACAACCCGGCTTTATTTTTTGCCACCATTTTTGGGGAAGCGGTGTACTTCCTGTTTCCTACATTAACAGTGTAGTGTTCTACCGTTGAACTATCCATTTCTACATGGAGCAGGATTCGAACCTGCAACATAAGCGCTATGCTCTGACCTCTGAGCTATCCCGTTTCCGGAAGAAGGATTCGAACCTTCGACATAAGCGTACTGGTGGATATAGCTGCAATTCAGCAACAGCATACAGAAAGTTACTACTTCTGCACTGCGGGGCTTTATTGAAACCCGCGCCCGGTTTGCTTTATCTGGGCTATACCCGTCTTCCCGTTAAGGAAGCTTTTGTGCTGATACATTGTACCAACAATTATTTAAGAAATATTTTACTGTACCATTTTATTCGCACAGCAAGAGCTTGCAAATGCTTCAGGCTTAGCTTTGAAAGCGAAGCCCATTCCTAAAATATAACCCATCGCTTCGCGTAATGCATCGTTGCTTTTAAAGTTGGGATTGGTGTTGATGTCGGCATGTACTTCCATATCCACATCATAAAAAGTAAACAATTTGCACAAAGAATAAGCCACGTCAATACTCATCGCTACTTCGGCTAACATCCTTTGTTTGATGCTCATTTTTTGACGGGTAGTTTGGTTGTGTATATACATGAAACCACCTTTTCCTTTCCGGATGAAAACGATAACGGTAGCAAATTCAGTGATGCTTCCTTTTACCTGGCTATCGGTACCGATACACGCTTTTATTTCATTGCCGTTTTCTTTTTCACATATCAATGCATTTCTTACTTCATAACCAATTGGTTGTTGAATGATGTCTCCATTAAATTTCCTCCATTGCTGTTTCATTTTTTTGTTTTTTTGAAATCATTATTGTTTCTGTCTTGCGCGCACCGGAAGATTCCCTGCCTGACAGGACGGTCAGGGAACTTCCATGCACGGGTTTGGAATCCGCGTTGTTACCAATTACATCAAGCGCGCGTTTGCGGACGAAACAGGATTCCCCGCCTGACCGGACGGGCAGGGAACCTGTACTCTCACGGCTTCAACGTGATGCTCTACCATTAGAGCTATTCGTCCTGAAACATAGTGTGAGTAACTGGAATCGAACCAGTTCAGTCTAACGACGATGGTGTTACAGACCATCGCGACTCTCCAACTTCGCCGTACTCACATTTGCGGAAACAGAATGATTCCCCGCCTGATCGGACGGGCAGGGAACTATCAACCATTGGCTTAACATCCGCCTTAGGCAGACTGCCTTTGAGCTATGTTTCCTTGTTGGCCCGCAGGGACTCGAACCCTGAACTCCCGGTGTAAAAGACCGGTACTCTAATCCAATTGAGTTACGAACCAATACCTTATTAACAAACTTTCATTACCAGACGGCTTAAGAAGATTCGAACTTCTGTTTCTGTGTTCGTAGCACAATGTTCTTCCATTGAACTATAAGCCGTTGCCAGGTTGACTTCGGGACTCGAACCCTGTTCTTCACATTCACAGTGTGGCGCTTTACCGGTTAAGCTAAAGTCAACTTTTTATTTTGTTAGTCACTTGCCAGGCAACAAAAAACCCGGTCGTTTCTGACGGCCGGGTTTCTTTTCATTCAGGTACATTCATGTACCATCATGGATTATCATCCGGTCGTTTGTAATTACTGTCAATTGTATTTGCTATTGGCGCAAAACCATAACTCTCCTGCACACACCAATGGCATCCCGAAAATGACAGCGCTTCATTTCGCATCGTAAATTGTTTATGTAGCAAATGTGTTTGCATTATTTAATTTCTTTTGGTTGTTTTTCTTCTTTTAAATTTTAAAAATTCGTTTTCTTTTTCCAAATATCTTAAGCAGATTGGTCATAAAAAAAGCCCCGCATTTTTTGCAGGGCCCTTATATGATTCGTTTAATTTTTTTAGTAATTAACCAACATCTATACACGCCCTGCAAACAGCATAATCCTCTATCGGATTAGACCAATTTGTCTGTTTAATATGTAACTGAAAGCGTAGCATTTTTTTGTGTTTATGAAATAATTTTGAAGTGCAAAGATGGAAATAATTTTTTGGTAATTCAAAATTTATTTCAAAAATATTTTTTTAGAAGAAAATTATATTCGCTTTAATACCAGTATTGGCAATAGTTTCAGAAGAATAAAATAATTAATAAATTCTTTTTTTTCTGAGCCACTGATTACACAGATTTGCAAGGATTATGATTTATTGAATAAAATTGTTTTGCAGCAAACGAAGGAATATGGGGGATTCTTACTCACCCTAATCAAAGGAATCAA
>Ga0070660_100000292_pt1 | contig 33415 bp, 37 predicted proteins | sample KBSC33metaG_FD_64670 | JGI IMG/M metagenome (GOLD analysis project Ga0070660, IMG submission 64670) | Corn rhizosphere microbial communities from Kellogg Biological Station, Michigan, USA - KBS C3-3 metaG | ecosystem: Host-associated > Plants > Roots > Rhizosphere > Soil ... | reverse complement strand
AGGAAGAAGGGCAGGATGAACAGGCCCTGCGCGATGGCGCTGAACTGGAACTCTTTGTGCGGGTTCGAATAGAGCTGGTAGGTGACGAACAGCACCACCGCCTGTTTGAACAGGCTATCGTTGAAGGCCCCAAGGAACTGGGTCGCGAACAAAGGCGCGAAGCGCCGCGCGCGCAGCAAATGGGCAACGTTCTGGATCAAGCCTGTGCCGCGCGGGTCGTCATCACTTAGTGGCAAGCCGCATAGCGCAGCTTTGCGCGCGCCGCCAAACCCTTCTAACGGTCGGCTCCGGAACGATGCTGTCGCTGCCGAACCTCCTCACTTTGTCGCGAATCTTCGCGGTGCCGATCCTGGTGTTCCTGCTGTGGCGGCCGGCGCCGATCGATTATGCCTTCACGTTCGCGCTCTACTGCCTGGTCGGGATCACCGATTACCTCGACGGATACCTCGCACGCGCCTGGGGCAGCATCTCGCGCGTCGGCCAATTCCTCGACCCGATCGCCGACAAGATCATGGTCGTGGCGGTCGTCGTCATGCTGATCTCGAGCCGCAAAGCGAATCCAGTGCCGGAAATTGCCGGGCTCCACATCATCGCCGCGCTGATCATCCTGCTACGCGAGATCATCGTTTCGGGCCTGCGCGAATATCTCGCGGGGCTGCAGGTGTCGGTCCCGGTAAGCGCGCTTGCCAAGTGGAAGACGACGCTCCAGCTGGTTGCGCTCGGCGCCCTGATCCTCGGCGGCGCGGTACCGCACAGCCCGTGGGTCCACGATGTCGGCATCGCCTGCCTGTGGGTTGCCGCAGCACTGACCCTGATCACCGGCTACAATTATCTGCGGACCGGCCTCAGGCACATGGACTAGCAGTGTCCCGTTTCAGGCCCCGAGCGCAATAATCGATTTCTTTCGTCTTACTGACGAGAACAACTCGTTTCCTTGGCGCTTTGTGCAGTCGTAGCCCCGCCCGCTTCATCGAACAGGAGGGCCACGAGTCATGGACGCAGTAACCAGTGATCCGCTCAGCGATCCCCGCAAGGAAGCCGCCGCGCTGCGGTCGCTCCTCGGCCGCACCAACCGAGACTGGTGGCCGAACCAGATTTCGCTCGGGATCCTCCACCAGAACGGCGCCGGCTCGCCCAACCCGATGGGCGAAGATTTCAATTACGCGCGCGCATTCGAGGCGCTCGACTACCAGGCGGTTAAGCGCGACCTCACCGCGCTGATGACCGACAGCCAGCCGTGGTGGCCGGCCGATTACGGACATTACGGGCCCTTCTTCATCCGCATGGCGTGGCACAGCGCGGGCACCTACCGGATCGGCGACGGCCGCGGCGGCGGCTCGTCGGGCGGGCAGCGCTTTGCGCCGCTCAACAGCTGGCCGGACAACGGCAATCTCGACAAGGCGCGGCGGCTGCTGTGGCCGATCAAGCAGAAATATGGCGAGAAGCTGAGCTGGGCCGACCTCATCATCCTTGCCGGCAACGTTGCGATCGAGTCCATGGGCGGTCCAACCTTCGGCTTCGGCGGCGGCCGCGAAGATGTGTGGGAGCCGCAGCAGGACATCTACTGGGGCACCGAGGAGCAATGGGTCGGCCAGGGGGCCGAGACCCGCATCGACGAGGAAGCCGGGCGCGCTTTGGAGAACCCGCTCGCGGCGATCCAGATGGGCCTCATCTACGTCAATCCGGAAGGGCCGGGCGGCAATCCCGACCCGCTGAAATCGGCGCGCGACGTACGCGAGACCTTCGCGCGGATGGCGATGAACGACGAGGAGACGGTGGCGCTGACCGCCGGCGGCCATACGTTCGGCAAGTGCCACGGCGCCGGCGACGCGTCGAAGGTCGGGGCCGAGCCGGAAGGCGCCGACATCGCCCAGCAAGGCCTCGGCTGGCAGAGCGGGCACAAGAGCGGGATGGGCGACGACACCATCACCAGCGGGCTCGAAGGCGCGTGGACGCCGACGCCCAATCGCTGGTCGCACAATTATTTCCGCATGCTGCTCGATTATGACTACGACCTGGTGAAGAGCCCGGCCGGAGCGTGGCAGTGGCAGCCCCGCGACCAGAAGCCCGAGGATATGGCGCCGGGGGCGCACAGCCCCGACCGCCGCGTGCCGACGATGATGACCACCGCCGACATGGGCTTCAAGATGGACCCGGAATATCGCAAGATTTGCGAGCGCTTCTACGCCGACCCGAAGGCGTTCGAGGATGCGTGGGCGCGCGCCTGGTTCAAGCTGACGCACCGCGACATGGGGCCCAAGGTCCGCTACCTTGGACCGGAAGTGCCGGACGAGGACCTCATCTGGCAGGATCCGGTACCGGCGGCAGATTATGCCGAGATCGACGCGGGCGACATCCGCGCGCTCAAGCAGAAGATCGCGCAATCGGGGCTCAGCATCGCGGACCTGGTGCGGACCGCGTGGGCGTCGGCCTCGACCTTCCGCGGCTCGGACAAGCGCGGTGGAGCGAACGGCGCGCGCATCCGGCTCGACCCGCAGTGCAACTGGGAAGTCAATGAGCCGCACAAGCTCGCCCACGTGCTCGAGGTCTATGACGGCATCAAACGCGACTTCGATAGTGGCGGATCGGGCAAGAAGGTCAGCATCGCCGACCTGATCGTGCTCGGCGGCTCGGTGGGCATCGAACAGGCAACGCGCGAGGCGGGACACACCATCGAAGTGCCGTTTACGCCAGGGCGCACCGATGCCAGCCAGGAGCAAACCGACGTCGACAGCTTCGCGGTGCTCGAGCCGCGCGCCGACGGCTTCCGCAACTATCTCCAAGTGCGGTTCAACGTGCCGACCGAGGAGCTGCTCGTCGACCGCGCGCAATTGCTCGGCCTTAGCGCGCCCGAAATGGCGGTGCTGGTCGGCGGCCTAAGGGTGCTCGGCGCCAATTACGGTGACTCCAAACAAGGCGTGCTCACCGACCGGCCGGGGCAGCTCACCAACGACTTCTTCGTCAACCTGCTCGACATGAAGACCGCCTGGAAGCAGGTCGACGACAGCGGTGACGAGCAATTCGTCGGCACCGATCGCGCGACCGACGAGCAGCGGTGGACCGCGACGCGCACCGACCTGGTGTTCGGGTCGAACGCACAGTTGCGCGCGCTCTCGGAGGTCTATGCCGCGGACGACGCGAATGAGAAGTTCGTTCGCGACTTCGTCAAGGCGTGGACCAAGGTGATGAACGCCGACCGTTTCGACGTCACGCGGAAGGTCGCCGCGACGCGCGCCGCCGTGCGCGAACCGGCGATGGCGAAGTAAGGGGTTTCAGGCGCTCGAGTCAGCCGCAGGTCGGCTCGAGCACCGCCGCGTCCGGCTCGGTCGGCTTCACCTCAATGAGTTCGCCGGCGATCCGGCGCAGCGTCGAGGCGAGCATCTCGAACTCGCCCTCGCGCGGGCTGGAGCGTCGCCAAATCAAGGCGATGCGGCGATAGGGGTGGTCCGACTGCAGGGGCCGCGCGTCGACCCGGGTGCCGGAAAGGATTCCGGCCTCGATCGCCATGCCGGGGACGAAGGTCAGGCCGAGGCCGTTGTCGACCATCTGCACCAAGGTGTGCAGGGAGGTTCCCATCATCGCTGCATGGGCTCTCAGCTCCGGCCGGTTGCAGGCCGAGAGAGCATGATCCTTGAGGCAGTGACCGTCCTCGAGCAGCAGCAGCCGGTTCTCGTCGATCTGGGCAGCGTCGATGGCCGCCGACTTGGGCGCTTCGCCGCGGGGATAAGCGACGAACAAAGGATCGTCGAACAGGGCGATCGAATCGACATCACCGCAGGCGAACGGCAGGGCAAGCAGGACGCAGTCGAGCTGTCCGCGATGCAGTGCCTCGCAGGCCGCGTTGCTGGTCTCCTCGCGCAGATAGAGCTTGAGCTCGGGCCATTGCTCGCGAAGCTTCGGCAGCATCGTCGGCAGCAGGAACGGCGCGATGGTCGGGATCACGCCCATCCTGAGCTCGCCGTGGAGCGGCCGGCCCTGCGAGCGCGCCATCTCGGCCAGTTCCTCGGTTTCGCGCAGGACCATCATCGCCTTGTCGGCAATTTTCTCGCCGAGCGCGGTGAAGCGCACCACCCGGCGGGTCCGCTCGACCAGGATCACGCCGAGCAGGGTCTCGAGCTCGCGCAGGCCGGCGGAGAGAGTCGATTGGGTGACGAAGCAGGCGTCTGCCGCGCGCCCGAAGTGCCCGAACCGCCGCAAAGCGACGAGATATTGAAGCTGCTTGATGGTCGGCAGGTGGACGATCATGTTAATCGGAAAACTCAATCACCAGCCCGTCTATAATGGACTTGAACGATTTAAGCCAGATACCTAGATGGCCCGCATCGCTGCATTGCAACAAACAGGAGACCGAATTTCATGCTTACCGTTGGTGACAAGCTTCCCGCGCTCAAGCTCCCTGTCCAGCAGGGCACTTCCGCGCTGCCAGCCGGCGAGACGATCGATCTCGGCCAGACCGACGGCAAGTGGAAAGTCCTGTTCTACTGGCCCAAGGATTTCACCTTCGTCTGCCCGACCGAGATCGTCGGCTATGGCGAATTGAAGGGCGATTTCGAGGATCGCGACGCGGTCCTGATCGGCGCGTCGACCGACACCAGCCACGTCCACTTCGCATGGCGCCGCTCCGACGAGCAGCTCGCAAACGCGGACTTCCCGTGGATCGCCGACAACAAGAAGGAGCTCGCCGAGGCGCTCGGGATTCTCGACGCGCAAGAGGGCGTTGCCTATCGCGCGACCTTCATCGTCGATCCCGACAACGTCATCCAGCACGTCACGGTCAACGGCCTCAACGTCGGCCGCAACCCGGCCGAAGCGCTCCGCGTTCTCGACGCGCTGCAGACCGACGAGCTGTGCCCATGCAACTGGACGCCGGGTGAAGAGGTTCTGAAGCCGGCGGCCTAACGCCTTTGCGATCCTCCCTCGCCCCCTTGGGGAGGATCCAGCGGCCGGTCCAACGACCGGCTGATTGAAGGGGCGGGCTTACTTCCCCAGGCCCGCCCCTTTTTTCATACCTGGAGAAATCACGATGTCGCTCAAGCAATTCGCCGACACCTTGCCCGATTATGCCAAGGATCTGCGGCTCAACCTCGGATCGATCCTGTCCGATCAGCTGATCGGCGAAGAACGCAAGCTCGCGCTGCTGCTCGCCTGCGCACACGGCTCGGGATATCGCCCGCTGGTTGCGGCGGCCGAGGCCGAGGTCGAAGGCAAGCTTGACGAACAGGTCGCGAATGCCGCGCGCGGCGCCGCCGCGGTGATGGCGATGAACAATGTCTATTACCGCTTCGTCCATCTGGTCTCGAACCCGGAATACGGGACCAAGCCGGCGCGCCTCAGGATGAACTTCATCGGCCAGCATGGCATCGCCAAGGAAGAGTTCGAGCTCTTCAGCCTCGCGGTTTCGGCGATGAACGGCTGCGGCATGTGCATCGACAGCCACGAGCGCATTTTGCTCGAGCATGGGGTCAAGCTCGACACCATCCAGGCGGCCGTCCGCATCGCCGCGGTGATGAAGGCGATCGCGACGGTGCACGCCACGCTCTAGCCGATCAGCATCCGCACCGAGACAACGAGGAGCGTCACCGCCAGCACCGGCCGAAGCACGGTATCGGAGGAGCGCCCGCTCAGCAGGCTGCCGATGATGATGCCGGGAATCGAGCCGGCGAGCAGCGCGAGCATCAGGCCGATATCGACCGAACCCATCAGCCAATGGCCGGTCCCGGCGATCAGGGTCAGCGGCACCGCGTGGGCGATGTCGCTCGCCGCGATGCGGGAGACGGGCAGACGCGGGTAGAGGATCAGCAGGGCCGTCGTGCCAAGCGCACCGGCGCCAACGGATGTCACGGAAACAAGCACGCCGAGGGTCGCGCCCAGAAGCACCGTGCAGCGCCGCAGCCTCGCCTCATCCATCGCGTGGATATGGTGACCGGCCCAAGAGAGGATCCACGGCCGGAACAGGACCGAGACGCCGGTAACGAGAAGCGCGATCCCCAAAAGCAGATTGAGAAGGCCGGCCGCCCCCTCGGCGAGTGTGCCGACGCGGCTCATGATAAAGATCGTGACGATGGCCGTCGGAATGCTTCCCGCGGCTAGCCTCGCGACGATGCGCCATTCGACGCGGCCTTCCTTGCCGTGGACCGCGGTTCCCACCGTCTTGGTGACAGATGCGTAGAGCAGGTCCGTGCCGACCGCCGTCGCCGGGTGGAAGCCGAACAGCAGCACCAGCAGCGGAGTCATGAGCGATCCGCCGCCGACGCCGGTCAGGCCGATCAGCATCCCGACGAGCAGTCCAGCGAGCGAGTAGAGCGGATTGTAGGAAGAGAAGATTCGCGCCCCCTCGGATGATCGCCCGACCGCCTCCAATTCCCGGCGCGGGCTCCTGTTCCGGCACTAGCCGCGCAGCCCCGCTGGAATTTGATCCAGGTCTCTCTTAAATTGTGGCGCTCAAGGGAAGGATTTTCGAGGCTTGCAGTCCAACCTGATTGCGTACCTGGATTCGGTCAAATCGCGCGATCCCGCCGCGCGATCGCGCTGGGACGTGCTGTTCTACCCGGGTGTGACCGCGCTGGCGCTGCACCGCGTCGCGCACTGGCTGTGGGAAGGGCGGCTGTTCTTCCTCGCGCGGCTGATCAACCATTTCTCGCGCTTTGTCAGCGGCATCGACATCCATCCGGGCGCGAAGATCGGCAAGCGATTCTTCCTCGATCACGGCTTCAGCGTGATCGGCGAAAGCGCCGAGATCGGCGATGACGTCACCATCTACCAGCATGTGACCTTGGGCGGCACGAACCCGACAGCGGGCGCGGCCGGCAAGCGCCACCCGACCATTCGCTCCGGCGTGGTGATCGGCTCAGGCGCGCAGGTGCTGGGCCCGATCGAGATCGGCGAGGGCGCGAAGATCGGCGCCAATTCGGTCGTCACCAAGGACGTCGCGGCCGGCTCGACAGTGGTCGGCATCCCGGCCAAGCCGGTGCCGGTCGACGCGGTCCACTACAGCCCCGGATTCATGCCCTACGGCACGCCGTGTGGAGAGGACTGCGACCCGGTGCGGGTGCGCATCCTCGAACTCGAGCATGAGCTCGAAGAGCTTCGCGCGGAACTCCATCTGCTGAAGAGGGCGCGTCAGCCGCAGCCGAAGGTAAAGTCCGCTTGAGCGTCATCGCGCCGTTCCCGGCACCCTGGGACCGGCGCCCGATCGCCACCTTTGAACGCAGGGAATTGAGCCGGATTCTCGACCTCTACGGGCGCATGGTCGCGGCCGGCCACTGGCGCGATTACGCGCTTCGGATCGATCCCGATGTCGCGGTCTTCGCGGCTTTCCGGCGCCATTCGGAACAGCCCGAGGTGCGCATCGAGAAACGCCCCGCGCTTCGCTTGAAACAGGGGGCGTTCGCGTTGATTGGTGAGCATGGAGTGGTGCTCAAGCGGGGCCACGACCTCAATGGAGTCCTGGCCCCGCTCGAACGCCGGCTTATGCGGCTGGTTGGCTGACCGCCGGCGCGGGCCGGTCGAGGTTCGGCAGCCGCTCCTGGAGATTGGACGGGAGCCGCGTGACGATCAGCCGCCGCGCCTGGTGCCAGTAGGCCGACAGCAGCAGCAGCGCCGAACCGATCACCAGAGCAGTCAGCGCGACATTGAGCTCGACCGCGCCGAACTGCTTGAACAGCTCGGTCAGCGCATAGAGCACGTAGGCGAGGGCCGACACCAGCAACGCGCGCCGATCGACCGCCAGCGCAGTCAGGCCGAACAGCACGTAAAGGCCGATTACCAGCAGGCCTTCGCCGACTCCCACACTGCCATTGGTGAGGCCGAGCAGGGCGAACACCGGGTGCGCGATCATCGGCGCGGCGAGCAGGTGCAGCCAGAAGGCTACGTCGGCGCGGCGGGTGAGCCGCGCCCGGTCCGACGAATCCCACCACATCGCGAACAGGAACATGCCGACGCCGAGCAGCAGGACGAAGCCGAGGATCAGGTTCTTCGCGGCTTCGCTATCGCCCGGCTGGACGATGGCGACGACGATGGCGAGGAACAGAGCGGCGATCGCGGCGGCGCCGGCGGCAACCGTGATCGGCACGTGGAAGCGGCGCCAGTGGACCCAGGCGGCGACCGCGGCGATGGCCGCGCTGATGCCGCCGATGGTGGCCGCGAGCAGCTGGTTCTGCTCGTTCAAGTGGTCGGCGCCGATCAGCTGGACCTGCGCGAAGGCGGCGGTGACGAGCACGCCGCCGACGAAGGCGAGCAGCAGCAGGATTGACGGCAGCGCCATGCGGCGCCGTCCGGTGAAGAACAGGGCTAGCGCCCAGGCGGTCGCGGCGATGGCGAGCGGCGCGAGGAAGCTCGGGCCGACATCGCCATGATCGCTGATGAAAAGTCCGGTCGCCTGGCCGATGCTCTGGCCGATCCAGCCGACCGCGAACAGCAGGATCGCGGCGGCGATCGAGACGAAAATGTCGTTGAACCCGGTGATCAACCGGAACTGCTCCTCGTCGGGGATCGCGGTCGAGCGCTGGCTTTCGATGTGCGCCCGAAGCGCGTTCGCGGCTTCGGCCGTGATGACGCCCGACGCGACGGCGTCATCCAGCTCCTGCTGAGAGTACATGCGCGTTCCTCCTGCCTTTTCCCGGTGAGGATATGCCTTACTGTGTTATCGTGTCAATACAGCAGCGCGGTTGACCGCGCGCGTCGCACAACCGAAACAGCGGCTCGCATGTGCAATCTCTACAGCATGACGGCGACGGTCGACGAGATGCGGCGGATGTTCGGGCGGTTCGAAGGCGACACCGCCAATGTCCCGCCGTATGACGAGATCTACCCCGGCTATTCGGCGCCGGTGCTGCGGCGGACGGAGAATGGCCGCCTCAAGCTCGACCATATGAAATGGGGCTTCCCGGGGCCGCAGGTCGCGGGCGGTCGTCCCGTGACCAACGTGCGTAACCTAAACAGCGGCTTCTGGCGCAATGCGCTGACCGACCCAAGGCGGCGCTGCATCGTGCCGGTCACGAGCTTCTGCGAATGGACCGCCGAGCCGGACCCCGAAACCAAGCGCAAATCGAAGGTGTGGTTCGGCCTTGGCGAGCAGCACCATCCACTGTTCGCCTTCGCCGGTATCTGGCGGCCGGGAGAGGAGGGGCCGTACATGGCGTTCCTCACCTGCGAGGCGAACGCGACGGTCGGCGCGGTCCACCCCAAGGCGATGCCGGTGATGCTGCGGCCCGGCGCGGACGTCGACAAATGGCTGTCGAGCGAGCGCGCCGACGCGTGCAGCCTCGCCATCCCGTTCGCGGATACCGACATGCGCCGCGTGAGTTGAGCGTTCCAAAAGCAATTCCCGAAAAGGAGCAATGACGATGGCCAAGACCGCGACCAGCAAAAGCGGTGCAAAGACCGGCAAGAGCGCCAAGACCGGAACGGCGGTCGCCCGCCGGTCGTCGGCGGAGAGCCGGAATGGCGGCGGCGGTTCGCGTTCTGACGCGGGCGTTGGCGACGCTTTCATCAAGCTGCTGCAGAGCCCGCTGGTCGCCGAACTGGTGGCGGTCGCTGCCACGGCGGCCCTTGCTGCTCTTGCCGAGCATGGCTTCACGAGCGGCGACACGCGCGGCAAGCGGGCCGGCAAGGCCGTGAAGGAAGCGGGTAAGGCGGCGGCCGCGGCGGTCGGCCGTCGGCTGTCGAATGAACTCGAGGAAATCCGCGCCGCGGCGAAAGAATCTAAAGCCGGCGCAAAAGCGTAAGCCGTGCCCGGCCGATGTCGCGGCAGGTATCGACCGCGAGCTCGGCGGGATCGACCGCTTCGCCGCGCGCGGTCTCGACGCTCAGCCATCCGCCGCGCGCCAGCCATGCTGCGTTGACGACCGAATGGACGACCGCGCTCCCGGATCCCGGGGCGTAAGGCGGGTCGGCAAAGACCAGGTCGAACGGTTCGGCGCGCGGCAGCGCTAGCGCGGAGCCCGCGATGACCTGGACGTTGGCCGTTCCGAGCTTCTCCGCATTGCGGCGGATTGCGGCGACGGCGCCCGGATCTTTCTCGATGAATGTGGCGGAGGCCGCGCCGCGCGACAGCGCCTCGAAGCCGAGCGCGCCGCTGCCCGCGAACAAATCGGCGACGCGCAGCTCGTCGAAGCTGCCGATGCGGCTGGTCAACATCGAGAACAAAGTCTCGCGCACGCGGTCGGCGGTCGGGCGCGTGGCGATCCCCGGCGGCGCCTCGATCGGCCGCCCGCGCCATTTGCCGGCGATGATGCGCATTTATCCTCCCCCAGATTTCTGGGGGAGGGGGACCATGCGAAGCATGGTGGAGGGGTCTTGCGTCGACGGAAGTAGACCCCTCCACCGCCTTCGGCGGTCCCCCTCCCCTGCAAAAGCAGGGGAGGATAAGATCACTTCAGCTCCCTCCGGAATGCCTCGAATTGAGCCTCGCGCACCTCGTCGGCGTCGCCCGGCTCCAGCCCATCGAGTGTCAGCGGCCCATAAGCGGTCCGGATGAGGCGCGAGACCTGAAGATCGAGATGCTCGAGAACTCGCCGCACCTCGCGGTTCTTTCCTTCGGTGAGGCTCATCTCAATCCAGCAATTGCGTCCGGTGCGCCGCTCGAGGTTGGCGTTGATCGAGCCGTAGTGGATGCCGTCGATCGTGATGCCCTCCGCAAGTCGTTCGAGCTGCGCCTGGGTGACCTGTCCGAACGCGCGGGCCCGGTAGGTGCGCACCACGCCGGTACGCGGGAGCTCGAGCTGCCGCTTCAGTTCGCCGTCGTTGGTCAGCAGCAGCAGGCCCTCGGTCATGAAATCGAGCCGGCCGACCGGTACCAGGCGCGGCAAGCCGGCGGGCAGCCGGTCGTAGATGGTCGGGCGGCCTTTCGGGTCGCGCTCGGCGGTCAGCGTGCGGGGCGGCTTGTAGAAGCGGAATAGGCGCGTGGCGGCGGCCGGACGGACCGGCCTTCCATCGACGGTGATCCCCTCAAGGCTCTCGAGCACGGTTGCCGGCGTGGTGAGCTTTTCCCCATTGAGTGCGATGCGCCCTTCGAGGATCATGCGTTCGACCTCGCGCCGCGAGGCGACTCCGGCGCGGGCGAGCAGCTTGGCGATCCGCTGCGGTCCCTCGGTTCGCTGGTGTTGCGGCGCAGGCACAGCGCGGCCCGGCCTGCGCGAGCGCGGCACTGGACCCTTGGTCGTTCGTTGCGGTGGCCGAGTCATGAATTGGGAACGAGATGCTGTTCGGGAAGCGTAAGCAGGTCGTCAAGCGTATCCTCATCGTGGAGGATGAGCCGCTGACCGCGTTCGACAATGAAAACATCCTCAGCGATGCCGGCTACGAGATCGTCGCGACCGTCGACGATTTCGCCGAAGCGCTTGAAGTGCTCGACCGCGAGGAGGTCCATCTCGTGCTCAGCGACGTGCGGCTGCGCAGCCAGGAAACCGGGGTCGACCTTGCCCGCCATGCCCGCGAGCGCAACGTGCCGACCTTGTTCGCGACCGGCCACGACTATCCAAGTGCCGCCGCGATTGCCGTGGGAGTGCTGACCAAGCCCTATACCGAGCGGCAGCTGGTCAAGGCTGTAGAGTGCGTCGACCGGCACCTGCAAGGCGAGAAGGTCAAGCCGGGGAAGGGGCTCGAGCTGTTCATCACGGTTGACGAGACGGATTGAGCCGAGCCGTTCATTGCGGGGCTAGGCAGGCCGTGAAACCTGGCTAAGATTCTGGGTGAGTGGAGGGGAATTTCATGGCGACCGCGGCTCAGGATTCGCACGGCTGGCGCAGTGTGCTTCCGGCAGGCGTCCGGCCTTACACCGAAACGGCGCCGATCGCGGCGCTGTTCCTCGGCATTTCGTCGGGCTTCCCTTATGCGATGATCGGCGCGACGCTGACCACGCGACTGAAGCAGGGCGGCATCGACAAGTCGACCATCACCGCCTTCACGCTCGTCTTCCTCGCGTACAATTTCAAATTCCTGTGGGCTTGGATCATGGATGGGGTACGCATTCCCGTCCTCGGTCGCCTCGGCCAGCGCGTTTCGTGGATGCTGGTCACCGGCGCGCTGGTGATCGCGGCCGTCGCGAACCTGGCCCTCGTCAATCCTGCCTCGAGCATCGAATCGGTCGTCACCGCCGCGATTCTCGTCGGCATTGCGGGCGCGAGCTTCGACATCGTTATCGACGCGTACCGGATCGAGATTCTCGAGCCGCGCCAGCTCGGCGTGGGCTCAGGCATGTCGCAATATGGCTGGCGGATCGGCTCGGCTGGCGCCGGCGCGATTGCGCTGGTCGTTGCCGCCCGGGCCGGCTGGGAAGCCGCCTATCTCGCCTGCGCCGCGCTCGCCTTGCCGGCGATGCTGACGGCCCTGTTCTACGGCGAGCCCGAACGCCACCGCCAGCCGGCGGAGAAGAAGGGCGTTGCCGGCAGCGTCGCCGCGGTGTGGCGGCCGTTCGTGGAGTTTTTCCAGCGCAAGGGTGCGTGGCTCGTCCTGCTGTTCATCCTGCTCCACAAGATCGGCGACACGCTCGCCAACCTGACCTTCCGGCTGCTGTTCGACGACCTCCATTTCAGCAATGACGAGATCGCGCTTTACGATGTCGGCGTCGGTTTCTGGGCCTATCTCATCGGCATTTTCATCGGCGGCATCCTCTACGCGCAGCTCGGCATGAAGCGCTCGGTGCTGATCAGCCTGATCCTGATGGGCGTGTCGAATTTCAGCTTCGCGCTGCTGGCGATGGCGGGGCACAGCAATATCGGCATGGCCGGCGCGATCGGCTTCGAGAACATGGCTAGCGGCATCGGCGGCGTTTGCGTCGTCGCTTACTTCTCGGCGCTCTGCGACCTACGCTTCACGGCGGCGCAATATGCGCTGATCTCGGCGGCGGCGAGCATCGTCGGACGCTTTCTCACCGGCACCTCGGCCGGCGCGCTGATCGACGCCATGGGCTACGTCAATTTCTACCTGCTGACGACGGTTGCCGCAGTGCCGGGCATCATCCTGTTTTGGATCATGATGCGGATGGGCCTGATCGATCAATCGATCGGCAGCGCCGGCGTGGTCGGGAGCGGCGACGTCCGCGCCGAACATCCCGACGAGGAGACCGGAAAGCCGGTTCAGGCCGGGAGCTGATCGTTGGCGGCGAGCACGCTTCCGGCGAGATAGAGCGAGCCGAAGATCAGCACGCGCGCATCGGCCGGCACCGCCGCCAGCGCCTGCTCGACGTCATCCTGGGCCTCTGCCGCGAAGCCGAGCCCGGCCGCGATCTCGGCAAGATCGTCCGGCGAGAAGCAGCTGTGGTCGGGAATCGGCACCGTGTGAATCCGCGCCACCATGCCCTTGAACGGCTCGAGCATGCCACCGGGGTCTTTCGTAGAGAGACTCGCAAAGATGATGTGGAGCGGCTTGCCGTCGGCGAAATGGTGCCGGGCGTAGGAGGCGATCTGGCGCGCCGCCGAAGGATTGTGGCCGCCGTCGAGCCAGACGTCGCGCTGTCCCACCAGCGGGCCGGGAGCAAGATGCTGGAGCCGCGCCGGCCATTCGGCCCAGCCCATCGCCGCGCTCAGCGCCGATGGGGGCACGCGAAGCACATCCTGGTGGCGGAGCATGGCAACCGCGAGCGCGGCATTCAGCGCCTGGTGCCGACCGGGGAGCCGCGGCAGAGGCAGGTGCAGCTCGCCTTGCGCGTCCTGATAGTGCAGTCGCCCTTGCCGGACGATCGCGTCCCACTCGCCGCCGCGCGGCAGCCAGGGCGCGTGCGCTTCTTCTGCCACTTCGCCGATGCGGCTGGCGACCTGAGGCGGATAAAGCTGGGTAATCAGCGGCACGCCCGACTTGGCGATGGCGGCCTTCTCCGCGGCGATGTCCGTCAGCCCGTCCCCCAGGAACTGCTGATGGTCGAGCGCGAGGTTGGCGATTCCGGTAATCAGCGGCTGATCGATGACGTTGGTCGCGTCCAGCCGCCCACCAAGCCCGACCTCGAGGATGCAGGCGTCGGCCGGGGTGCGCGCGAAAGCCAGCAACGCCGCGGCTGTCGCGACTTCGAAAAAGCTCGGCTCGATCCCGGCGCCGGCGTCGAGCACCTCGACCAGCAGGGCGGCGAGCTCGGCGTCGTCGACCAGCCGTCCGGCGACTCGGATCCGCTCGTTGAAGCGAACGAGGTGCGGGCTGGTGAAGGCGTGGACCTTGTGGCCGCTCGCCTCGAGCGCCGCGCGGAGGAAGGCGACGGTCGAGCCCTTTCCGTTCGTGCCGGCCACGTGGAGCACCGGGGGCAGCCTGTCCTGGGGCCGGCCGAGGCGCTCGAGCAGGACAGTAATCCGCTCGAGGCCCAGGCGATCACCGGCGGGGGAGAGCTTCTCCAGCCGGTCGAGCTGCGCCTGGACCGCCGGGTGCGTCGAGCGGGCGAAATCGGCCATCACTTCCTCCCTGTCGCGAAGCGACGGGGAGGGGAACCAGCGAAGCTGGTGGAGGGGTGACTGGCGCCGACGCCTTGTACCCCTCCATCATCCAATCTTCGTTGGATGGTTCCCCTCCCCCCGAGCTTCGCTCGCGGGGAGGAATTCGTGGTCACGCCGCCTCCTTTGCCTCCGGCGCGAGATACGACACGAGTTGCGCCAATTTCTCGCGCAGGTCGCCGCGCGAGACGACCATGTCGATCATGCCGTGCTCGAGCAGATATTCGGCGCGCTGGAAGCCTTCGGGCAATTTCTCGCGGATGGTCTGCTCGATCACGCGCTGTCCGGCGAAGCCGATCAGCGCGCCAGGCTCCGCGATCTGCACGTCGCCGAGCATCGCGTAAGAGGCGGTGACCCCGCCCGTCGTCGGATCGGTCAGCACGACGATGTACGGCAGGCCCGCTTCCTTGAGCTCGGCCAGCGCGACCGTTGTGCGCGGCATCTGCATCAGGCTCAAGATGCCTTCCTGCATGCGCGCCCCGCCGGCGGCGGTGAAGAGGACATAGGGCGCGCGGTCCTCGATCGCGGCGCGGACGCCGGCGACGAACGCCGCACCGACGGCAATCCCCATGGAGCCGCCCATGAACGCGAAATCCTGGACGCCGACGACGACGTTGTGGCCTTCGAGCTTCCCCCGGGCATTGATCAGCGCGTCACGCTCGCCGTTAACGGCCCGCGCGGTTTTCAGCCGCTCGGTGTAGCGCTTGCTGTCCTTGAAGCGCAGCGGGTCCTCGCGGACCACGGGCACTGGGAGCACCTCATATTGGGCCGCATCGAACAACTGCTCGAAGCGCTTGGTCGGCCCAATGCGGTCGTGGTGGTTGCAGCGGGGGCAGACGTTGTAATTTTCTTCCCATTCCTTGGCGAACACCATCGTCCCGCATTTGGCGCACTTGTGCCACAAATTCTCGGCGCTCTGGCGCTTGGGAAGGAAGGGAATGCCGTTGCGAACTCGGCTCAGCCAGCTCATCTAAAAATCCTCAGCTAGGCGGCGATGTGGGGAAGGCTCGCCGCGATGTCCATGATCGCGCGCCCGGGGTCCGGCGCGCCCGTGATCGGACGCCCCACGACCAGCACCGAGGCGCCGGCGTCGAGCGCCTGGGCGGGGGTCACTACCCGCTTCTGGTCGCCGATGGCCGCTCCGGCCGGACGCACGCCGGGTACCACGAGGAACCCGCCGGGCCATGCCGCGCGCGCGGCGGCGACTTCCGCACCCGAGCAGACGATGCCGTCGACGGTCGATCCGCGCGCGAGCGTCGCCAGGCGCTGGACCTGTTCGGCCGGGGACCCGCTGACTCCGGCCGCGGCGAGGTCGGTCTCGTCGAGGCTGGTCAGCACGGTCACCGCGACGATTCGCGTCGACGATGGCGCCGCGGCCCTTGCCGCCTCCATCATCGCGCGGCCGCCCGCGGCATGGACCGTCAGGATCGCCGGTTCGAGCGGCCTTAGCGCCTCGACGGCTTTGGCCACCGTGTTCGGAATGTCGTGAAGCTTCAGGTCGAGGAAGATCGGCAGCCCCAATTCGGCGATGCGGCGCACTCCATCGGGGCCGTTGGCGGAGAAGAATTCGAGCCCGAGCTTCAGCCCGCCAGCAGCGCCGTGTACCGCCTCGGCGATGGCGCGCGCCCGCGCGAGATCGGGCGTGTCGACCGCGACGAAGATCGGGTTCACAGCGCCGGTTCCGCTTCGCTCTCGGCCGGCGCGGTTTCGGGCGGCAGCGCGGCGAGACGGTTGCGCTCCATCGCCTCGATCCGCCGCCGGTGCGACCAGACGCGCGCGCGCATCACCAGCCAGGTCGGCAGGAAGCCGATCAGAAATACGATCAGCAGCAGAACCGGCAGCTTGATGTCCGCCTGGATGTCGCCCCACAGGTTGATCGTCACCTCGAACCAGTTGCGGCCCGCGAACAGCACGACGACGACCGCGACCAGAACCCAAAAGACAGTCTTCAGAAAGTGCATGGCCGCAGCCGTGTAGGACGCTCTTTCGCCCAAGGCTAGGAAATCGCGTTCCGTCGCGCTGCAGAGTCGCTTCGTCGCAAGCGCGTTAAGCATAATGTTGAGGCGATGAAGCCCCGCGCGCACAGCGGTGTTGGGGTGGGGAGAAGAACAATTTTGGAAACAGCGCACAAGGTTGGCCTCGGCGCGTTTGCGCTGCTGATGGGCGCATCGCTGCTGGCGATGCGGCCGCACCAGGAATCGCAGGCCGCCGATCCGAAGGTCGCCGCGGCGCACCTGAAGCTCGCGTCGCTTTCGACGGAATCGCGGCGCGACATCGATTATGCGCTGATCGACCGCCGGCTCCAACAGCTGATGACGAAGCCGGCGATGGTCGGACTCGCGGTCGGGATCGTCGAGAACGGCCGCATCACCTTCCTGAAGGGCTATGGCGAGACGCTCGAGGGCTCGGGCGATCCGGTTACGCCGGAGACGGTGTTCCGCTGGGCCTCGACCTCGAAGGGCGTCGCGGCGACGATGGTCGCCAAGCTCGCCGAACAGGGAAAGCTCGACCTCAACGCGCCGGTCGCCAATTACGCGCCCGACCTCAAGCTTCCCGCCGGCAATGAATATAAAGCGACCGTCGGCGACCTGCTGTCGCACCGCCTCGGTCTCTACCGTAACGCCTACGACAACAAGCTCGAGGAGGGGCAGGACCCCAGCCTGCTCCGGCAGCAGCTCGGCCAGCTGAGCGCCGTCTGTGCGCCGGGCACCTGCTGGGACTATCAGAACATCGCCTACGACGCGTCGAGCGAGATGGTCTCGCGCCTGACCCACATGCAGTACGAGCAGGCGGTCAAGCGGACGCTGTTCAACCCGATTGGGATGACCAGCGGCAGCGTGTCGATGGCCGGGCTGCAGGCGAGCGCAAGCTGGGCCAAGCCGCACAGTGCCGGCCGCCGGCCCGAGCCGATCGTCGACACTTATTACAAGGTCCCCGGTGCGGCCGGCATCAACAGCAACATCAAGGACATGGCGCTGTGGATGGAAGCGCAGATGGGCGAGATGCCCGACGTGCTCGATAAGAAGCTGCTCGACACCATTCACGCGCCTTACGTCGTCACGCCGACCGAGCGCGGCCGGCTGCGCAAGTTCCTCGAGCGGCTCGGCACGGCCTGGTACGGCTATGGCTGGCGCAGCTATGAATACGCCGGGCACCGGATCATCGGTCACCGCGGCGGCATCAAAGGCTACCGCTCGCTGATCCTGTTCGACCCGCAAAAGAAGAGCGGCGTCGTGGCGCTATGGAACAGCGACACCTGGCAGCCCGGCGGCCTCGAGTTCGAGGTGATGGACCAGATCTACCATCTGCCGTTCCGCGACTGGATGGAGCTCAGCAAGGGCGCCGACAGCAAGACCATCGCCGCGGTCGAGCCCGAGCCCGACAGCGGCGGCCCGTCCTAAGCCTTCCGCGCTTCGGCTTTCGCGTCACGAATCTGCCGCTTCTGGTGGAGGTGGGCGACGTAGCGGCAGCCCATGCCGACGATCGAGGTCGCCATGCCGATGACCAGCACCGGATAATACCAGCCGGGCGGGTTCTCCTTGGTCCAGGCGACCGCGCCGAGGAAGAACACGCTGACGATCGAGATCAGATAGCCGAGCGCCTTCCAGTCGAGCCCGGTCGGCGCGGCGATGGTGATGGTTTGATGACGCATACAGCCAGCAGGAACATCCAAGCTCGCCGGATGGTTTCGCACTTCACACATCGAGGGAGTCCGAGCCGTGGCCGGAAGCAAGCCGAAGGACGCGATCGCGTTGCTGAAAGAGGACCACGACGCGGTCCAGAAGCTTTTCAAGGAGTTCGAGAGCGCCAAGGGCGACGGCCGCAAGGAGAAGCTCGCCCGCAAGATCTGCCTTGGCCTCACCGTGCACGCCAAAATCGAGGAGGAGATTTTCTATCCCGCCTGCAAGGGCAAGGTGAAAGAGGACCTCCTGAAAGAGGCCTACGTCGAGCATGACGCGGCCAAGCTGCTCATCGCCGAGATCGAGGCCGGCAGCGGCCAGAGCGACGACTTCTTCGACGCCAAGGTGAAGGTGCTCTCCGAAGAGGTCGATCACCACATCAAGGAAGAGGAAGGCGAGCTATTCCCGCAAGTGAGGAAGGCCGATCTCGACCTCGACGCGCTCAGCGAGCAACTGGCGGAGCGCAAGCGCGAGCTGACCAGCGAATTCAAGGATTCGGGCACGCCCGAGCCCGAGCTCACGACCATGGACGAAGTCTCGGTCTGACGAGTCGATTTGGCGCTGTATCGACGCAAGGGCTCCGGCAACGGCTGATTTGCGCCGGATTCGCTGAAGTCGCCCTGACAATGGTATGTTCCGCGGCGGGAGCGCCTCGGTTCACACAGGCGTTGCGCTCCTGACAGACCCCAAAGGGCCCCGCTCGGACCGGGTCCCGCGAGAAGCTGCCGCTTGTACGAGCCAGGGGCTGAAACGATGGGCAATGACGATCCCGGCTATCACCGCGAACGGGAGCAGCAGTGCCGCACACTCGCGGCTGGCGCCACCGACCCGGACATTCGCCGCCGCCACGAGGAGTTGGCTGAACTCCACGCCAGCCGCGCGGCACAGCAGGAATTCCTCGCCGTGAGCCGGGCCAGCGCCGGCTAGGCGCTACTTCAGCGCCGCGACCTCGGTGTCGCGGCCATAGACATCATCGAGATAGCTGAGCTGACCGTCGTTCACCTGCGCCGTCAGGTAGGTCAGATAGATCGGCACGGGCGAAGGGAGCAGCACATGCTGTTCGGGGGCGTCGTTCGCCGCCGATTGCGGATCGCGGCCCATCAGCCACTCGCCGAGACGCTCGGCGTCCTGCAGACGGATACAGCCGTGGCTGAGCGAGCGGTCGTCGTCCGCGAACAGCGCCTTGTTGGGCGTGTCGTGGAGATAGATGTCCGAATTGTTGGGAAAGCCGATCTTGATCCGTCCCATCGAGTTGCGCGGTCCCGGCAGCTGGCGCACCCGCACCGTCTCCTGCCCGTCGGCGACGGCGCGCCAATCGACCTTTGCCGGGTCGAGCGTTGCGCCCGAGCCGTCGCCGGCGAGTACCTGGTAGCCCTGTCGCGAGAGATAGCCGAGCCCCTGGTCGAGCACGTTGCGGGCGATCAGCGACCGGACCAGCCCCGGCTCGACGTGCCAGTAAGGATTGAGCGTCGCATAATAGATGGTGCTGGCGAGCATCGGCGTCTGCGTCGACGGGTCGGCCTTGCCGACGATCACCTTCATCGAATCGGCGATCCGCCCGTCCTCGATCATGTACAGTCGCGCCCCCGCCGTATCGACGATCACGTAGCGGCCCTGCGGCGGGATGTCGCGCACGCGCTCGAGGCTGGCGAGCACCCGCGGGTCGAGCGGGCCGCCACCCGACTGCATCGCGCTCCAGGCGGCATCCCGCAGCCGGCTGTAGAGCGGATTGACAGCGGCCGTCTCGCGCACGTGCGCGGCGAGGGACGGCGCGATCGCCGCCCGGTCGAGGATGGTCGCGGGCGCCTCGCGGCGCGGCACGACCCAGCGATCGGCGTAGGCCATGCCCGCGGGCGGCGTCTGCAGCGCTTCGACATAACGCACCCACGCGAGCGACAGCATACGGTCGGCGCTGGCGAGCGCTGTCGCATCGCCGCTTTCGGCGCGCGCGAGCAGCGCTTGCGCCTGGTTGGCAAAGGCCGGTCCGCTGTCGAGTCCGTCGAGAGGAGCGCGCTCGAGCACGCCGATCAGCTCACGCGCGGCGGAGCTGTCGGCGCCGCTTTTCAGCCATAGCGGCGCGCCGCCGCGGCGGGCGTAGAATGCGTTGACGGATTGCTCGGCGGCCGCGGCGCCGAAGCTCGGAGCGGCGGGAAGGTCGGGGCTGGTCGCCGCGGTCGCGGGCACGCCTGCGGCCATCAGCGCCGCGCAGGCAACGCTGGTCAGGATTCGGATTTTCACAGTCAAAACCTTTGTTGATCAGTCTCTTGCCGTTGCAAACGCCGGAGGGGGCGCGAGGTTCAAAAATGGGCGCTTCGACTAGGCCAAACCTGTCCCGCGCGCGGACGATTCTGCGGCACGGCGACGGCCCCGGCGCGTTGGTTGCTCATCAGGCGCATGGAGACGTGAAATGACGATCGGCGGCCCGCCCCAGGGTGGTGGAATCAGCGGCTTTGACGTGGCCGAGGAAGAAGAGACGCCGTTATCCGGTACCGGCGGCGCGGCGGGCGGTGGGACCCGCGCGGGAGAGGGCGACCCGTCGGGCGAGGGGACCGCCCGGGATACCTCGCTCAAGGATGGCGACGCGCTGGGCACGCGCGACAACGTCAATTCCGCCGGCGAGCTCGCCGGGCGAAGCGGCAGCGAGGCGGCCGAGGAAGCCGCGGCGCTCGGCAGCGACGGCGAGGATCACGACAAGATTCCGGCGCTTGAATATGGCGAGGGCGACCGGCCGCGCGGACCCACCATCGGCGAGGCGCTGGGCAGCGGCGCGGGAACCCACGTTGGCTCAGGCACGCCCGACGACGATTCGATCGGCGGCGGCACCGTCGGCGGCGAGGCCGGCGAGGACTAGGCGCCGATCATCACCGGCGTGCCGATGTCGGTGACCGCGAACAGTTTCTTGGCGAACTGCAGCGGCAGCCGGATGCAGCCGTGGGAGGCTGGGTAGCCCGGATTATAACCACCGTGCAGCGCGATCCCATACTGGTCGATGCGCTGCATGAACGGCATCGGCGCATTGTCGTACTTCTTGGATCGGTAGAATGTTTTCTTGTCGAGCACCGAGAAGATCCCTGTCGGCGTCGGCTTTTCGTCCTTGCCGGTCGAGATCGTCGCCACCGCCATCAGGCTGTCGCCGCGATAGAGAAAGGCGAGCTGGTCGCCGAGGCTGATCACGACGCGCTCGGGGCCGGCGCTTTCGGGCACGCTGCGCCACAGATATTGGCCGGGCTTCAGATGCTTGAACCCGAATGTCTCGAACATGTCGAAGGATGCCTGCGAGGCGGCGTCCGTCGCTTCCATCTTCGCTTCATAAGTTTCGAGAGCATGGGCCGGCGGCGCAAATGCCGTTGCCGAAAGGACGAACGCACAGGCCGCTGGAATCACTGCCAGCTGCTTCATTTTCCACCTTATTCTTCAATTCTTGACTTGCCGCACAAATGCTTCGTCGCCGAGTCGAGTTCCTTTATCGGCGGTTCAGCTTGGGGTGATCGGCGTGTCGTCGTACGGTTCAGGCGAGACCGATAGCCTTGCGATAAGCGGGATCGAGCAGGTCCTGCACTTCTTCGTGGCGCTGGATGTAGGCGGCGAAGAACGGGCAGATCGGGATTACCTGCATGCCCTGTTGGCGGGCGTAGGCGAGACCATGGCGGATCAGCGCCGATCCGATGCCCTGGCCTTCGTGCGCCTTCGGCACCTCGGTGTGGGTGAACATGATCTTGCCGTCGAGCAAATTATATTCGGCGATCGCGAGAGTGCCGTCGCCGAGGTCGATCTCGAAGCGGTGCTTCACGGGATTATCGCGAACCGCGAGCTCGGCGGGCTGAGGCATGCGCGCTTCTTAGGCGGCCCCGGCGGAGCTTGCCAAGCGGCGTGGCGGATGCGGGGTGGCGGCTCGCCGGGGAAGGCGAGCCGCCGCCGTCACTAGCGCGCCGCGACGCGCACCAGCGGCGCTCGGCCGCGATAGATACGGTCATATTTCAGGCGCACGCTCCGGATGTCCCGATATTGTCCGCGCAGGTCGATGTTCCGGGTGCAGCTGTTGGGCGCGATATACTGGCGAACGGCGAGGTCCTGCCGCCGGCCATTGCCGAATACCACGTCGACGTCGCGAATGTGGACCGGCGCGTTGAAGGCGCAGAGGCGGATCTGGCGGAAGGCCTGGCGTCCAGGGACGCGGATCGTGTCGTTGTCGCGCTGGCCGTTGACGACCTTCGTGCCGATGACGCGCCAGCCGCGCGGCAGCCATTGCGCCGACGCTTCGGTGGCAATGCCGGTGATGCCGAGTGCTGCAACGCCGGCGGCAAGCGCGAGCCTGTTGATCCTGATCATGGCGATTCGTCTCCTTTCAATGGTGACCCCCTGGTCGCCGGACCAATGCGCGAGCGAGTGGCAACGGCGCGCGATTTGACGCACGGTAAGGGCAAACAGCCGTATCTGTCGCCGAGGTGAACGGCGCTTCAGGCGCTCACTTGAGGCGCACGGAGGCGAGCGCGAGCAGGAAGGCGGCGACCGCTGCGGCAGCGAGGGTTTGGTTCGGGGGAGGGCCGTAAGCGAGCGCTCCGGCGATGGTTCCCGAAACGAAAAAGGCCCAGAGCAGCAAGTAAGCAGGCCATTCGCGATCAGTCTGGCCAAGGATGTTGGAGGCGATTCCTGTCCCGGCGCGGACCAGGCCCCCGGTCACGTAGGTGATTCCGAAGCGCACTTCGCCGCCCCGCTCAAAAACCGTGTTCACCGCGCCCATGCCGAGCGCGAGCACCCCGAGCACGCCGAGCATACAGTTGTGACTGTCGAGGTAAGCCGCCAAGGCGAGCAGTGCCGCGATCCACGTCAGCACGACGACGCCCCGGTGGCGGCCGCCGGCATTGCCGATTAGCGAGCCGAGGATCACGCCGATGACGAAGCTAATGACGAGCCCGGCGGCAAGCAGCGCATCGTGCAGCCGCTGGACGATTCCGACGCCGAGCCGCGTCGAGTTACCGCTCATGAACGAGACGAAGAACCCGCCCGACCGGATGAACCCGACCGCATCGACAAACCCCGCCAGCGCCGCCAGCAGGCAGGCGAAGATGCGCGAGCGGAATTCCAGGCGGGTCATGAGCCCGCTCGCTACCGATTCAAACATCGCTCCGAAAGGGTTCGGCTGTTGACAAGCGTAACTTGACAGTTTGCAGGACAGTCATTAAATTAGTACGCTGAATGCAGATCGACAGTATCCGGCACCGGACGCTTCGCCGCTTCGCCGAGACCGGATTGACGAAAGGTCTGCCAAGCGGATCAGTCGACCGGTTGCGCCGAATGCTGGCCTACATCGATGCCATCGACGCCGCCGAAGAACTGCGGGTGCCGCCGAACTATGGCGCGCACCAATTGACCGGCGACCGCAAGGGCGAATGGGCTCTGACGGTCACTCGGAATTGGAGAATGACGTTCCGCATTAATGCGGTCGGCGCCGTCAAGGACATGGATCTGGAGGATTACCACTGATGGCCATTAAGCTTCACCACAGCATCTCCGTTCATCCAGGAGAGTGGCTTCGGCATGAGATCGTCGAGCCGGCTCGACTGAGTGTGACCGATGCAGCCGCGCGACTGCATGTCACCCGCCAAGCAATGAGCAACCTGCTTAATGGCAATGCGGGTCTTTCGGCGGAGATGGCGATCCGGTTCGAAAAGGCGTTCGGCCTTAGCGCCGAGACACTGATGCGCATGCAGGCCGCGCATGAGCTCGCCGAAGCGCGAGTGCATGAGGATGCGATCAAGGTGGAGAAGGTCGCGGCCTGATCAACTCGCGCTGACGAAGCTGTCGAGCACTTTCTTGCGCCCGGCATGCTCGAAATCGATCTCGAGCTTGTTGCCTTCGATGGCGGCGATGGTGCCGTAGCCGAACTTGCCGTGGAAGACGCGCTGGCCGAGCGCGAGATCGGTGCGGCCCTGGTTGCCGAGAGACACGGCCGACGCGCGGGCTTCGATGACGCGCTGCGGCTCGGAGTTGAAATTGCCGCGGCTGGCGCGCTGCCATCCCGGTCCGCGGGTGCTGGCGCGCATCGCTTGCGCCGGGCCGAGATGCGCGAACGGATCGGCGCGCTCCGACCATTGCGCGCGCCACAGGCTCTCGCCGCCGGTCATGGTGGTTTCCTGGTTGATGTGCGCGTCGGGCAGCTCGGCGAGGAAGCGGCTCGGGATCGAGCTGGTCCACTGGCCATAGATGCGGCGGTTGGCGGCATGGAAGATCGTCGCGCGGCGCCGGGCGCGGGTGATCGCGACATAAGCGAGGCGTCGTTCCTCCTCGAGGCTCGCAAGGCCACCTTCGTCGAGCGAGCGCTGCGAGGGGAACACGCCTTCTTCCCAGCCGGCGAGATAGACGGTGTCGAACTCGAGCCCCTTGGCGGCGTGGATGGTCATGATCGTGACCCGTTCGCCCTGCCGCGCCTCGTCATTGTCCATCACCAGGCTGACGTGCTCGAGGAAGGCGCCGAGCGTTTCATATTCTTCCATCGCGCGCGTCAATTCAGCGAGGTTCTCGAGCCGGCCGGCGCTCTCGGCCGAGCGGTCGGCCTGGAGCATTGCCGTATAGCCGCTCTCGTCGAGCATGATCCGCGCGAGCTCGGGAGCGGGGAGGGTGGCCGCCATCTCGCGCCAGCGTGCCACGTCGGCGACGAAATTGCCGAGGCTGCGCCGCGCCCGCGGAGTCAATTCGTCGCTGTCGAGCAGGGTGGCGGCGGCGAGCAGCAGCGGCTGCTGCGCGGCGCGCGCCTGGCGGTGGATGGTGGCCACGGCCTTGTCGCCGAGCCCGCGTTTGGGCGTGTTGACGATGCGCTCGAACGCGAGGTCGTCGGCCGGCTGCGCGACCAGCCGGAGGTAGGCGACCGCGTCGCGGATCTCGGCGCGCTCGTAGAAGCGGAAGCCGCCGATGATCTGGTACGGCAGGCCGATCGCGATGAACCGCTCTTCGAACTCGCGGGTCTGGAACTGGGCGCGCACGAGGATCGCGATGTCGTCGAGCGAGCCGCCACGGCGCATGTGCGATTCGGCTTCCTCGCCGACGCGACGCGCTTCCTCGGGGCCGTCCCAGACGCCGATCACCCGGACTTTCTCGCCGTCACCGGCATCGGTCCACAAGGTCTTGCCGAGCCGGCCGGCGTTATGCGCAATGAGCCCGTCGGCGGCGGCGAGGATGTGGCTGGTCGAGCGGTAATTCTGCTCGAGCCGGATGATCTTCGCGCCCGGGAAGTCCTTTTCGAAGCGCAGGATGTTGGCGACCTCGGCGCCCCGCCAGGAATAGATCGACTGATCGTCGTCGCCGACGCAGCAGAGGTTGCGGCGTGGCTCTGCGAGTAGCTTCAGCCATTCGTACTGCGCCTGGTTGGTGTCCTGATATTCGTCGACCAGCAGGTAGCGGAACCGCTCGCGATAGCTTTCGAGCACGTCCGAATGGTTCCGGAAAATGACGAGCATGTGCAGCAGCAGGTCGCCGAAATCGCAGGCGTTCAGCGTCCTCAGCCGTTCCTGGTACTGGGCGTAAAGCTCGGCGCCGCGGCCGGCGGCAAAGCCCTCGGATTCGCCGGCGTCGACTTGCTTCGGGGTCCAGCCGCGGTTCTTCCAGCGGTCGATCAGCGCGGCCAGCTGGCGCGCCGGCCAGCGTTTTTCGTCGAGGCTCGCGGCCTGGATCAGCTGTTTGAGGACACGCAGCTGATCGTCGGTGTCGAGGATCGTGAAATTGGACTGCAGGCCAACGAGTTCGGCGTGGCTTCTGAGCATCCGCGCGGCGACCGAGTGGAAGGTGCCGAGCCATGGCATGCCCTCGATCGCGCCACCGCTGATCGCCGAGACGCGTTCCTTCATCTCGCGCGCGGCCTTGTTGGTGAAGGTCACGGCGAGAATCTGGCTCGGCCACGCCAGCCTCGTCGCGATCAGGTGGGCAAGCCGCGCGGTCAGCGCTGCGGTCTTGCCGGTGCCGGCGCCAGCCAGGACCAGCACTGGTCCCTCGGTCGAGAGAACGGCGTCGCGCTGCGGCGTGTTGAGCCCCTGCAAATAGGCAGGTTCGGTCGGCATTGCTGGCGATTCAGGCACTTGCGGGAGGTAGGGCAGAGGGAACGGAACGGCAACCAAGCGGCGCCGCCGGAAAGGTTCCAATTGTTGTTCCCGATATCCACATTATCCACAGGCTTGTTACCAAAAATTTTGCTTCCCCGACTCGGAAGCGAGGCGCATGTTGCTCAGGTGATCGGGACGGAAGTCCCAGCCTCCCCGGAGGGCCGGAAACGGCAAGAAGGTGCGGCAGGCGACCGAAGGACCGATCTCCGCCGGCAGGCATTGGGAAGAGCTTTCGGGTTCTTGTCGGAGCCAGTCGGGAAGAGGCGCCGGAAGAGTCGATCTTCCTCCAGCGCGACGCGGTCCGGAAGCATCTCGGTGCGGAAGGGCAAAGCGGGACGCAAGAGTGGTCGACCCAAGAAGGGCCGCGGAACATCGGGCGGTTTTGGCCCGGACTTCCGGTCTTCGGATCGGGGTTCAGGCGCCAGGCCGGGCAGGTCGAAAGACCAGCGAGCCTTCGGGCGGCGCAGTCGAGTAGATGGGCCGGGCTCCTCGCAAGAGGGAGCTGCAGGATGGAAAGCGACGCCTGAGCTGGTGAGCCAGGATCGAGAAGCGGGGTCGAACCCTTCACGGGGGGAAACCAGGGCTAGCGAACACCGGCAGATCCTTCGCTCGGCGCAGTGGGGGCTGGCAGCAATGCCGGCCCCCATTTCTTATGGGCGGCCTCATTCCTGGGTGCGGCCGACGCGCTCCGGCGGCTCCGGTCCGCCCCTCAGCCCTCATTAAATTTCGGTTAGGCCTGCTTCGGCGGCCTTCGATCTGCTATGGCCGCGGCCGAGTTTGCGTTCCCCGCGGGCCAGCGAGGGGGAGGGCCATGGCCGCGAAGCACGACGTCACTGGTGAGCGCTCGGGCGGCTGCGAGCTGCTGCGCATCCTCGGCGTCATCTTCGGTCTTGCCGTAGTGGTCGGCGGAATCGTCGGGCAGGGGATCATGCGTACGCCGGGGATCGTCGCCGGCGCTCTGCCGAGCCCGCTGCTGATCATGGGCATCTGGACGCTCGGCGGTTTGATGATCCTGATCGACGCTTGCGCCACGGTCGAGCTCGGCGCGTCCATGCCGCGCTCCGGCGGCCCCTATGTCTTTGCCGAGCGCGCTTTCGGCGCCAGCTGGGGGACGATGCTCGGTTGGGCCGACTGGCTCAACTGGACGCTCGCGATCGCCTACATCTCGGTGGTCTTCGCCGAATATGCGCAGCGGCTCGGCCTTGGCGCCTCCTTGCCCGAGGGAGTCCTTGCCGTGCTGCTGATCGGCTGCGTTGGGCTCATCAACTGGAGCGGGACCCGCAACTCGGGAATGAGCCAGGTGATCGGCAGCGCCATCAAGGGCTTCGGCCTGCTCGCGCTGATCGCCGTGCTGTGGATTGCACCCGCCGCCTCTCATCATGCGGCCGAGCACGCCTCGCGGCTCGCCAGCGGCACCGGGCCACTGCTGAGCATCGCCGCCTTTGCAATCGCGATCCGCGCGGTCGCGATCACCTACGGCGGTTGGGCAAGCTGCGTCTATTTCTGCGAGGAATTGCATCGGCCCGAGCGCAACGTGGTGCGCGCGACCTTCGGGGGCATTCTGCTGGTGATCATGCTCTACCTCGGCGTCAACGCCGCCTTGCTGCATGTCCTTTCGCCCGTTGAGATCGCCGCTTCAAAGCTGCCCGTGGCGGACGCCGCGGCGGCGGTGCTCGGGCCAGCCAGCGGAACCGTCATCACCTTGCTCGCGATCTTTTCGGTGGTCGCCATTTGTAACCTGTTCGTGATGAGCGCGAGCCGGATCGGCTTTGCCATGGCGAGGAATCGCGTGCTTCCGGCGATGCTCAGCCAGGTTTCGCCCTCGGGCACGCCGCGAGTGGCGCTGCTGTTCACTGCCGGCGCGGCTGCCGTGCTGGCGTCCAGCGGCGGCTATGAGCGGCTGATTGCGATCGGCGCGCCGTTCACATTGGGAATCACGGCGGTATGCAACCTCGCCGCCATCAGGATGCGATTCAAGGAGCCGCAATTGCCCCGGCCCTTCAAGATGCCCTTGTTCCCGCTCCCGGCTATTTTCGGGTTCACGGTCAATGCATTGCTCGTCGGAGCGGTGTTTTACGAGGACCCGTTTCACAGCTCGCTTGGAGTCGGCCTGGTGCTGGCGATTGGCGCCATGATGAAGCTGCGTGAATTCATGACCGAGCGCCGCGTCGCCGTTTAGCAACACCCTACTCGGAACAGTGGATGGCACACTGCTTACTCGATGACGAAAGAGGTGACTACAAACCGCGCTTGGCCAGTCGCATAGACACCGTGTCCGTACCCATCCCCGCCGCCAAACGTAAATCCTACGCGATCTGCATACATTTTCGCTGTCATGAATTGCTGAGGATTTTTGGCTGCTGACATCGAGAACACGGAAGTCCATGGCCCGTCCAATGGAATGTCCAGCTCGTATTCACCCGGCTTGATCGGCATCGTCGTCTTGAACGTCGCCCACCAGCGCTTACCGTCCGTGTTCCAGTCATCGCCCCTTTGCTGAAAGTACATCGTGGGGCCAATCGACAAGAACCCGGGGCAACACGGAGGGGCAAACTGAGTGTTGGCGTCCGCTTCGATGCGGTATCGCATCACGATATGCGACTTTCCGGCAAGAGAGCCATATCGCGATGTGACGTAGTGAACCGAGCCCGGCGTCAGCGGGAAGTCGAACGCCCATCCGTCTGCTGTCTGCATCGGACGGAGAGGCATTCCTATGGAGTAATTCTTGCCATTTATGATCGGACCTATTTCCCAGTTCGATGCCACCATCAACGAAGAGACCATTGGGTCTCCCGGTGCTGGCAAAGGTGCGGGTGAGGGATCGGGGTTCGGCGGGGGAGAAGGCGCCGGGCTAGGAGAGGGAGTCGAAGGCACCGATGTACTTGGGGAACTCGTCCCGCCGCCACCATTGCCGCAGCTAACGAGAGTAGTTGGCAGCGCGATTAATAAAAGCGCACGTGCTGCGAAGCCGGATCGCAAACATGTTCGTCCATGACAGTGCATGGGAGGAACACTATTGCTTGACAGCGTGTGTTCATAACTAAGATATCTTCAGTGTGAATGTTTATCTTTGCGTAACTGCCGCTAATCGCTTAAATTTTATTAATTATAATCCAATTCGGCATGGACTCCACCGAACTTGTCTACGCAGAAATCGTTTCGAAAAGACCGACAATTGACCGCCTGCTGGCGGACTCTGCCGTGGAGAACAATTGTTGCATTGCTTCTCGCGCAGTGTCGGTCAGGGTCACAAAAATGCGCCGGGCATCATGCGGATCCCGCTTCCGCGAGAGCAAACCTTTCTCTTCGAGTGTACCGATCCAACGTAAAGCAGTTGTGCTCGGTACACCGGAAGCAATGCACAAGCTCGAAACCGATTCCGCGCGTCCGCGGAATTCTGCACCGTAGAGTTCAAGAAGTATGTCCCATGCCGGCTCACCGAAGAGATTCGGATCAAAAAACTGACGTCTGCTCGTCCTGAATTTCAGTATGTTCCGCACGAGCGCAGCTCGGTCTGGCTTTGATTCCTGGGGGGGCAACGCGTTTGGCGGTCGAAATGTCTCCGCTAGCACCTCGAGCTTGTTCTGAAGTGCACGAATCTCGTTGAAAATCTCTCCTTTGTGAATTTCGCCGCTAGCGAGTTTCAAATTCCTGTTCATTCCCGACCCGATTTCGATTCGTCCAATTCGGCTGACACTTAGACCGCTTTAATCGGGTAGTAGTTCCACATCTTGTCCGATGTGGATTTACTTTCCATTATATTAGATTTGGCTCGGGCTGCAGCTTCGCGCCGCCGCGCAACCCCGAACATATGAGGACGGCTTTAACATATGCACAGGAGGAGGCGCCTCGCTCAGGCGAAAAATTCGTCGCCAGCCATAAGCCGAACTCGTAAGCCAGCCTGGCAGCGGAGGCGGCGCTTGTGTCTTACAGGCAGGCTTCGAGGTACGGCTGGTCGAAGCCGAACTGCTTGGCCTTTTCGAGTGTGTAGGGCCTCAGGCCCATCGAGCGATATTCGCCGATGATCTTCCCGTCGGCGGTCTCGTCGAGATACTCGAACTTGAACAATTCCTGGGTGACGATGACGTCGCCTTCCATGCCGATCACTTCGGTGATGTTGGTCGTGCGCCGTGAGCCGTCGCGCAGGCGCTTGACCTGGACGATGAGGTCGACCGAATCGGCGATCTGACGCGAGATGGCTTCCTTCGGCACCTTGATGTCGCTCATCATCACCATGTTCTCCATACGCGCGAGGCACTCGCGCGGGGAGTTGGAGTGGAGCGTCGCCATCGAGCCGTCGTGGCCGGTGTTCATCGCGGCGAGGAGATCGAAGCACTCCGGTCCGCGAATTTCGCCGAGGATGATGCGGTCGGGGCGCATACGCAGCGCGTTGATGACGAGGTCGCGGATGGTGATCGCGCCCTGGCCCTCGAGGTTCGGGGGCCGGGTTTCAAGCGGCAGCCAGTGCGGCTGCTGAAGCCGAAGCTCGGCGGCGTCTTCGATGGTGATCACGCGCTCGCCGGGGTCGATCATCTTCGACAGTGCGTTGAGCATGGTCGTCTTACCCGAACCGGTACCGCCGGAGATGACGACGTTCATGCGCGAAGCGCCGGCGATCTTGAGCACCGTCGCCATTTTCTCCGACATCGAGCCGAAGCCGCGCATCATGTCGAGCGTGATCGGCTTCTCGGAGAACTTGCGGATCGAGATGGCGGTGCCGCGAAGCGACAACGGCGGGATGATGACGTTGACGCGGCTGCCGTCCTGGAGGCGCGCGTCGCACAAGGGGCTGGTCTGGTCGATGCGGCGGCCGACCTTGTTGACGATGCGCTGCGCGATCTGGAACAGATGCTCCTCGTCGCGAAACTGGATGGTCGCGATCTCGAGCTTGCCCTTCCGTTCGACGTAGGTCTGCTCGGGGCCGTTGACCATGATGTCGCTGACCGCCGGGTCGGCGAGCAATTCTTCGAGTGGGCCGAGCCCCAGAAGTTCGTCGACGAGCACTTTCTCGAGCGCGAACTGCTCGCGCCGGTTGAGCGTGATCTTGAGCTCGGCCAGCACTTCCGAGATGATCGGACGGAATTCTTCGGCGAGCTCGTCCTTGTTGAGCGTCGCCGCCGCTTCGGGGTCGACCCGCTCGAGGAGGCGCGGGAGCACCTGCTCCTTGATGCGGTGGACCGAAGCCTCGAACCCTTCGGTTCTGCTGCTCGCGGCTTCGCCGCTCGCGTTCTGGCGCGCCGTCAGTCGGTCCATCGCGCCAATCGGGGCGCCGCCGGGTTCGTGGACAGTGGCTTCGACCGGCGGAGTCAGCTCGTCGATCGGCGGAAATTGCTCCCCGCCCATCGCCGATCCGGCCGGACCGCCCTTCATCGGCTTGGCGACACCGAAGTTGGGGCGGGCCCCGCCCATGCCTCCACGCTTGCCGAATGCGCTCATACCCGTTGTCACTCGCTTAACTGGAATTGAGCCCGCACCATTAACGGCAGATGCCTAAGGAAAGACTAACCTTTGGCGCCGAATATCAAAACCGCAGTGGCGGCGCGTCCGCGGCGGGGCGGCGGCGAAAGAGCGCGCGAGGCTCACGGGGCCGGCACCAGCGAGCTCTCCGCGGCGGCAGTCGGATCATGGACGGTCGCGTTGCCAGCAGCCGTGTCTAGACACGTCCTTATCCGGACGAACTCTTCCAGAATCGGTGAGATTAAGGGGCGATCAGCCCGCACTCTCCGCGAGCACGGTGAGCCCCTTGTCGCTGACCTCGGCGAAGCCGCCGGTCACCGGGATCCGCTCGGGGTGGCCGCCGTGGGTCTTGTAAACGGCGATCTCGCCGTTTTTGAGCGTTGTCATGTACGGCGCATGGCCGGCCATGATGCCAGATTCGCCCTCGGTGCCCGGAACCACCACCATGTAGACGTCGTCGGACATCACCAAACGTTCGGGGGTGACGAGCTCGAAATGCAAATCGGCCATTATTCCTTGCCTTGTATGTTCGCGTCGAACGCCCGGATCGCCGCTTCGAACTTGTCGCGGCAGCCTGGATTGCAGAAGCCGACGACCTTGCCCTTGTAGAGCGTCAGGCTGTCCGCGCTGACCGGCTTTCCGGACCATGGGCAGCTGGCATTGACGCAGTCCTCAAGCTTCAGACTCATGCTTCCTCCTGCTCCCCCTCCCTCGAAAGGGAGGGGAAGTAGTTACGCCTCGTGCGCCAGCTTCTCGGCCTTGGCGACCGCCTCTTCGATGCCGCCGACCATGTAGAATGCAGCTTCGGGGAGGTGGTCGTATTCACCGTTCACCACCGCCTTGAACGAGCGGACGGTGTCCTCGACCTGCACGAACTTGCCGGGGATGCCGGTGAAGACTTCGGCGACGTGGAACGGCTGCGACAGGAAGCGCTGGATCTTGCGGGCGCGGCTGACGGTCAGCTTATCTTCTTCGCTGAGCTCGTCCATGCCGAGAATCGCAATGATGTCCTGCAGGCTCTTGTAGCGCTGCAGCGTCTCCTGCACCGCGCGGGCGACCTCGTAATGCTCCTGTCCGACGACCGCCGGAGTGAGAACGCGGCTGGTGGAGTCGAGCGGGTCGACCGCCGGATAGATGCCGAGCTCGGAGATCGCGCGGCTCAGCGTCGTGGTCGCGTCGAGGTGGGCGAACGAGGTGGCCGGCGCGGGGTCGGTCAAGTCGTCGGCCGGCACGTAAATCGCCTGCACCGACGTGATCGACCCCTTGTTCGTCGACGTAATCCGCTCCTGCAGCGTGCCCATGTCGGTGGCCAGCGTCGGCTGGTAGCCGACGGCCGACGGGATACGGCCGAGCAGCGCCGACACTTCCGAGCCCGCCTGCGTGAAGCGGAAGATGTTGTCGACGAAGAACAGGACGTCCTGGCCTTCCTGGTCGCGGAAATATTCGGCCTGGGTCAACCCGGAGAGGGCGACGCGCGCGCGCGCTCCCGGCGGCTCGTTCATCTGCCCGAACACCAGCGCGACCTTCGAACCCTCGGGCGTCGGGTTGCCGTCGGCGTCCTTGGCGATGACGCCGGCGTCGAGAAATTCGTGATAGAGGTCGTTGCCCTCGCGGGTCCGCTCGCCGACGCCGGCGAACACCGACACGCCGCCGTGGCCCTTGGCGATATTGTTGATGAGCTCCTGGATCAGCACGGTCTTGCCGACGCCGGCGCCGCCGAACAGGCCGATCTTGCCGCCCTTGGCGTAGGGCGCGAGGAGGTCGATGACCT
>Ga0070660_100000291_pt1 | contig 33421 bp, 31 predicted proteins | sample KBSC33metaG_FD_64670 | JGI IMG/M metagenome (GOLD analysis project Ga0070660, IMG submission 64670) | Corn rhizosphere microbial communities from Kellogg Biological Station, Michigan, USA - KBS C3-3 metaG | ecosystem: Host-associated > Plants > Roots > Rhizosphere > Soil ... | reverse complement strand
GCCTGTAAGATCGATTCCGCCACCGCCTTGCCGAGCAAAGGCGGCACCGCTTCGCCAATCTGTTTGAACGCATGCCGCGGATATCCACAGAAACGGAAATGGTCCGGAAACGTCTGGATTCGGGCAGCTTCGCGAACTGTCAAAGTTCTATGTTGCGTCGGATGGATGTACCAATAGCCGTCCTGCGAAATGTGCGCCGTTATGGTTCGCGACAGCTCTCTCAAATTCAATCTCTTGTATTTGTCCTCAAAGATGTCATCGCGATACCTTTTGAGATGGTCGGGCAAATCACTATATTTCGTCTTTGAGTCCATCAGCTTGAAGGCTTCAAGATCATCGGCTCTTACAGCTCTCGTGTAGTGATCGTAAATGACATCTGCTTCCTCGTCTGGCACGAACTCACGGTAGAACTTCTGAAGAGTCGTAGGTTCAGCCGAATAGGCTCTCTTCTCCAGCTTGTCACCACCTTCCACTTCGGGCAGATCGCCGATTGCATCTTCGAGGACGCGGCTGTTCACCGTGTCCACTGCCGGCCACTCGAAGAAGCGTGGCTCTCGGAACGCCACGGTGAATGCACGCTGACGATGCTGGGGAACTCCGTACGCATCGGAAGCCAAGACGCGCGTATGAACGTTGTAACCCAGCGCCTCCAAGTCAGAGACCAAGCTGCGGAGCACGACGCCATCTCGGCCGAACGCCATGTCAGGAACGTTCTCAACCAGCACGGCTCTGGGCATCGTCCGTCGGACAACCTGCACAAAGCTGGTCCAAAGCGAACGTCGATCGTCATCTTGGCGACCGTGAAACCTCTCCAAGTGACGAACTTTGCTGAAGGCTGCCTGGGAATAAGGTTGGCACGGGGGACCGCCCGCTACCAAGGCGAGGTCAATTCCTTCCAAGGCATTGCAAATACCTTCCAGGGTCTTAGCGTCGCTTAGATCGGCACACAGGGAAGCCCCTGGAAAGTGCGCACGGTGTGTTTCCGCGGCTTCGGCTTCTCGGTCGGCGGCAAGGATAACATTAAAGCCGGCCAGGTGCAGCCCTAAGCTCAAGCCGCCCGCACCACAGAATAAGTCAATCGCCAGATTAGTGTTCAGTTCGCCGGCAATCCGAGCAACACCAGAGATCTCACAGGCGTTCGGATGCGGGTCGAGGCGAACCTCTGGGCCTTTTGAAAACGGAACTCCGTAATGCGACATCCGTGTGGGGGATCCTTGCGCCACCGACCCGAGACGCTCCGCGAAACCAAGAGAGCGCTCGCCGTCTACAGCCGTGTCGGTACAGACGGTTCAAAGGCTTGTTATGGTCACGCCGACACTGAAAAGGGAAAGCCGAGCGCTGAAGTCTAGCACGACCATCTTGGATTCTGCTGTTGCACCCAGGCTTCGCAGAACGGACTTCGTTCGCACCCCCACTATCTTGCGAACTGCAGTGCAGAATGCATATCTGGCGTAGTTTGGGACGCCAGGATTTCTCCGTCGGGTGAATAAACTCCCACCACGCACGGGTCGTTTACGCTAATGGGTAGGTTGCCACCGGGCCCGGTTAAGATCGCATACCGACCGTCGTCAAAAACCTTTAGCAGCTGGCTTACTCCTCCCCCAGTGTTCGCCAGTGTAAAACCGTGGGAATGCGCAAGTTCCTGAGTGCTTTGCACGTCAGGATTCTGTCATAAAACTGGTTGAAGAGATGGACTCGGTGACGCGTCCGAGATCTACAGCTGTTATTGAGGGTCAGTTCCCAGAGGACCCATCGGCATCGCGCCCTCACCTCTCGATGGGCTCACTTAATGGAGCGGGCGGAGGAGACGCCAAGATGAGCTTCCACGGCCCGCGCGGCTTGCTCTGAACCACTGTTCGTTCTAACTCCATGATCTTAAGGACGGTGTATTGAAACCATCCCTGCTGGTCATTCAGAAAGTCGGCGTTCACGCCGAGCCGGCGTCCTAGTTCGCTGTTCTTGAGGCCCGAAGGGTGATCCGAGAGCACCCTTACGATCGCGCTCTTCATTAGAGACACCGCCTCTTGGGCGAGTTCGTAGGCTTCGAGATTCAGATTTGATGACACAGAAGCATTCTGGCTCGAACCAATAAAATCCGTGGGTGAGTCTGTGGGTTAGTTGGGCTCGACGTGATTGCCGAGATGCGGCGAAAACGAAGCCTGCCTTCACTATCCTAGCGAACAGGTCTGAGCAATTCGCCACGATTTGAACCTAAAACTTGGCGGCCCCGGAGGGACTCGAACCCCCGACGCCCTCCTTAGGACGGAGGCGCTCTATCCTCTGAGCTACGGAGCCGTCTACCCATTATGACGCTGTGCGAGCGGGAACCTGTGCGCTACGCAGACAGTCCTTGCCGCAGAGGCCCAGTGCCGTCACAAGTAGGGACAACCCAAATGAAAAGTCAGCTTCTCGTCGTCTGTCTTGCCGCTCTTGCGCTCGGCGGGTGCGGTGCCTCGCGCTCCGATGTGCAGTCTGCAGGCGCGGCTGACATGCGTGCCGCCCAGCCGACCAGCGTCAAAGCCGATCGGCGCGACATTGTGGGGTACATCCTCTTCCCCGGCACTATAGACATGCCGGCGGATGCCATGGCCGACGTCCACCCAACTTATCAGGCCCAAGTCGGCCAGATCAAGGTTCATGTGGGCGAGCGAGTGAACAGGGGCCAGACGCTCATTGAACTCGCACTTCCGGATCAGAAGGTCGCGCTGGAACAGGCGAGGCTGAACCTCCAAACAGCTCAAACGAACTACAACAGCGCTGAGGCGCAGTACGGCGGCCAGGTCCGCGAAGCGAAGCGCGCAGTGGATGACGCGCGCTCCGCTGAAAAGTCAGCGAGAGATGCGGCGGCGAGCACTGGAGATGGCACGGCACTGCAGCAGGCAACCCAAGCGCGGCAGACTGCGCAGGACGCTCTCATTCAGGCGCAAGCATCGCTCAAGACTCAGATGCTTCCTTACCGCCAAGAACTGGACCTTGCGAACCAGCAGGTGCGGGACGCCCAGAGCGGGATGAAGCAGGCTTACATCAAGGCGCCGATCAGCGGGACCGTTGTGGACCTGAAGGCGCAACCAGGTGAGCAGATCGGTCAAGACGCCAAGGAAGTGCTCGTGAGGATTGTCGATTATGCGGCGGTGACGGTGAAGGCGACTATCGATCCTAGCCACCGAGACCTTATTAGCGAGGGCACGCACGTCGTCTTCGCCGTGGCGGACAAGTCAAAGCCCCTTGTCGATGGAGTTGTTCGGAAAACTCGCGAGGTTCCGGGCGCCAACGGCGGAGCGGCGCAGCTTGAGGCAACCATCGACTTCAAGAACTCCGATGTCATGATCGTCCCCGGCACGACGCTGCGCTGGGTGGGTGTGAAAACCCAGAATGTGCACGATGTGGTGGCGGTGCCAGTTGATGCAGTTCAGCATGATTCGACGGGCAAACCGATCGTAAAGGTGCTCAACGGGTCCGAGTGGCAGCAACGGGTGGTAGAAACCGGCGCAAGCGACGGCGACTGGATCGAGGTCAAGTCAGGAGTGAAGGAAGGCGAAACCGTCCAAGTTCTTCCGCGCTGACGCGCAGAGGCTGAGAGCGAGCAAAATGGAAGGATGCTTGCTTTGTTCGCCCTCGGCCTTCTCCAGACTCAGCCCGATTCCATGCCCAGAGCGGCAGACCCGCAGGAAATGCACCTTGCGAACCTCCGCCAGCTGACCTTCGGGGGCCAAAACGCAGAGGCGTATTGGGATAAGGACTGCAAGCGCTTGACCTACCAAGCGCGTGTGCCGGGGAACGTCTATCCCGATGAGCAGATCTTCGCGATGAATGCAGATGGTTCGGGTAAGCGCCTGGTCAGCACCGGCAAAGGACGTTGCACCTGCGCCTACTATTCGCCGGACGGCAAATCTATTTATTTCAGCTCTACGCACGCGACGCAGCCCGGTCCGCAGCCGCCCGTCGACATGAGCCAGGGTTATGTCTGGGCGGTGAACGAGAACTACGCCATGTACAGGACTCGGAAGTCGTACACGGCACCCAAGGAGCGCAGCATCCAGGAGGATGGAAGGCCAGGTTGGATCGTGGGGGATCAGAACCCACAACCCGTTATTTCGCACTCGGGCTCTTACGTAGCCGAGACCACAATCGCGCCGAACGGCAAATACATGGTTTGGACCAGCGACTTTGAAGGTGACCTCGACATCTACCGCTCCGATCTGGACGGCAAACACGTCAAGAAACTTACCAACCAAGTCGGCTACGACGGCGGCCCGTTCGTCAGCTGGGACTCGAAGAAGATCGTGTATCGCAGGGACGACTTCAAGACCCCGCAGGAGGCGGGGGACTACAAGGCCCTCCTCAAGCAGCACCTGATCCGGCCAACTCGCCTTGAGATCTGGATCATGGATGCGGACGGGTCGCACAAGCGGCAGGTCACCCATCTCGGCTGCGCGTCCTTCGCGCCATTCCTCCACCCCGACGGCAAGCGGGTCATCTTCTCATCCAACTACGGCGATCCGAAAGGCCGCGAGTTCGATCTCTTTATGATCAATGTCGACGGTACAGGACTTGAACGAATTACGCACACGAAGGACTTCGACGGCTTCCCCATGTTCACCCGAGACGGGAAGCGGCTCGTGTTCGCGAGCGACCGATTCCAGAAAGAGAAATACGAGACGAACCTCTTCGTCGCCGACTGGAAAAACTAGCGGCTGACAAACGCGGTTGTCATGGCCAGAGCTCGCAGCCTGGTGGCTTGTTCGCGCATCTCGCGCATCGCTTGCAACTCGGTGTCGCTGAGCTTGCAAACGGGTGCGCGTAGGTCGAGCGGGCCCATCAGGTCACCTGTTCGGTAGCTGTCGCCGAGCCCGAGCAGGTGCCCAATTTCGTGCGCGCAGGTATGGCGCATCAGCTCGAAAGACATCGGCTCGCTTGAGCCGGGGCGCTCGGTTCGGACCCTGATGACTGCCCTTGTCGAGGCGTGAGGATTGCCGGACGCATCGGTTTCAAGCGAGCGCCACCAGTGGATGTTTCCGGCGACGTTCAGGCCTTCGCTAACGACTTGAGGGCTGAATTCGACTACAACGTCGGCCTCCTTGGCGGAGGTCACAAAAGTGAAGTTTGTGGCGTTCGGGAGCGAGTCGCTCCAAATCTGCATTGCTGCCTTGAACGCGACTTGGGCATTGTTCGCGGTATCTCTGCCGACGTAGCTCGTGTCGAGGAAAACCCTCTCCTCACGGTCCATCAGGACGGCCTCGGTGTAGGCGTTGGCGGTCTTAAAGTCTCCAGAGTCGAGAGCGGCCTGCGCGCGGGCAAGCTGCCGGATCATCACGTCCATCACTCGGTCGCTCCCGACAAATTCGATGGCAGAGCCGAAAACAGGTGCAAGGACACCCAGCAGGACGAATGAGAGCTTGGAACGCAGCGCCATAAAAAACCTTCCCCCAGTAGGCGTATTCCGCGCTATCCGATCCCGGCTCCCTCGCGAGAGTCTTGGTAGATCGATGCTTGTCGTCCGCCCTCAGTGAAAGTTTCGGGATGCCGGCCAGGCATATTTAGATGTAAAAGTCGCCGATCCACTAACCCCCTACTATCCAGCAAAAGGACCGAACTCGGGAGGGGGAAAGAAGCGGTCTTTACCGCATTTCTATAGACCCAAATACACTAGAGTCACCCGAACGGGCAGCCCTGTAACAGGGTTCAAAACACTATGGCTTAGTAGATGACCTTGTTCAGCGGGTACTCCACCAGACCAGTGGCGCCGGCGCGCTTAAGTGCGGGAATGAGATCGCGGACCTCGCGCTCGCTGAGGATAACTTCCGCGGCCAGCCACTCAGGATCGGCAAGCGGTGACAAGGTCGGGTTTTTCAGCGAAGGCAGTAAGCCCAGTATTTGCGCCTGGTGAGCCTTTGGTAAGTTCATCTTCAAGCCGACAAGCTTGGAGGCATTCATCGCACCTTGCAACAGAATCTGCAGGGACTCCAGCCGCTCTCGCTTCCACCCGTCCGCCCACGCATTTTCATTGCAAACAAATCGTGTAGTCGACGTCATTAAAATATCGACAATCCGAAGATTGTGCGCTCGGAGGGAATTGCCTGTTTCGGTATTGACGACGATAGCGTCGACCAGGGATGGAACCTTGACCTCGCAAGCACCCCAAGAAAACTCCACGTGCGCCTGCACGCCTCTCGACTCGAGATACCGTTGGGTCAGTCGCACATACTCGGTTGCAAGGCGCTTGCCGTGCAGGTCTTCCACCGAACGAATAGGGGCGTCGTTGTGCACCGCTAAGACAACCTTGATGGGATTGCTGGTCAGCTTGGAGTAGCGCAACTCGCAGAGCTCGCGAATCTCTGCACCTGAGTCTGCGATCCAATCTGCGCCGGTCAAACCGGCATCGATCACACCCTGGGCAATGTAGATCGGGATCTCCTGCGGGCGAAGCAGGACAGGCTCGATGGTCTCGTCATCGATGACGGGTTGATACGATCGGCTGGACACTTTGATGTCAAACCCCGCACGGCTGAACAGTGAAAACGTGGCGTCCTGGAGACTGCCCTTGGGCAGCCCAAGTTTAAGCTTCATGGACGCAAGAGTTTACTTGCGGAGTAGCGCGGACCTTCAGGTCCGCTAGCCTTTGAAATGTAGCTGGCGACCGTCAGTAGCCGATCGATTCATCCGAATAGACGATCTGCCGCTCGCAATCACCATCCAGCTTCACATCGCCGGCAAGTATTGAGTTACGAATCGCACCAGAAATCTTAATGTTTGCTCCCGGCATCACCACCGAGTTCTCAATCGAGGCGCACTCGACCGAGCTGCCCTCGCCAACAACGTTGAATCCGCTCTGCTCACCGCTAACAGAGCCCAAGACCTGTCCCTTGCCGCCGGTTAGAAACGAGCTCGTCTCGAGGAAAGAATCCAGGGTGCCGGTGTCGAACCACTGGCCTTCATAGACTCCGGCGAGCACGGTCTGACCGCGGTCGATCAGCATCTGGATGGCATCAGTGATCTCGTACTCGCCGCGGCCGCTCGGCTGCAGGTCGGGCAAAACTGCCCAAAGTTGGGGGCCGAAGAAATACATGCCCGCCATGGCAAGATTCGATTCCGGGTTCTGCGGCTTTTCGACAAGCTTGACGATTCGCTCCCCATCTACATTGGCGACTCCGAATCGCCGGGGATCCTCGACCGGCTTTACGATGTTCAAGTTTGCGCAACCAGACTCTTGAAACCTCCGAGCGAAAGCTTCAAAGCCGCAATCGTAAATTGCGTCGCCAAGGTACAGCACAAAGGAATCCTCACCCACGAACGTCTGCGCAAAACCCACTGCATGCGCGAGTCCCTTCGGCTCCGTTTGCTTTACATAGCTAAGCCGTACGCCTTGATCGGTGCCGTCGCCCAGCGCGGAACGCATCTCCGATTCGTTCTCTCCAACCACGATGCAGACATCCGTGATCCCCATGCCCTTCAGGACATCAAAGGCATAGTGCATCGTGGGCCGATTCGCCAGCGGCAGCAGAGGCTTGGCGATATGGCGAGTGATCGGATAGAGGCGGCTTCCCTTTCCCGCAGCGAGAACGACTCCTTTCATTGCGAAAAGGCTACCTCTGCCGTGCGCTAACTGCTGCTACCATAGACGCATGGCTAAGGATGGCCGTGGATGGTTTGCCCTGCTTCTTGCAAGCTGCCTGAGTGGGTGCGGAAGCCGCTCGGCACCGCCATTTCCGACTTACTCCGCGAATCAACCTCCTACGGTCGTCGCATCGGATAACGGCTTTGGCCTTTACTTACAGGCCGCCGACGACACGGAGGCCAAAGGAGCAAAGTTCAAAGGTCGCGTGTCATTGGCATCGGAGGAGAAGAAAGAGCTTTTCGAGGACACGGACAACGCCATTAAGCTGCTCGATCGTGGCTCGGCGATGAACGTGCAGTTCGCCTTCACCCCTCAGAAGCCCTTTGAAGCGCGTCCGCACCAGCAAGGCTGGTGGCTCATCGGAAAGTCGCTCGAGTGGCGCATCTCCGACGCAGTTCGCGCGAGCCAACCGACGCTCGCGATTAACTACCTGCTGCTTGCAACCAAGTTTGGCTTCGACCTGACCGCCGGTGCAGTCACGGACGCATCACTGGGCTTGTCGATCGCTGACAATGCGCGAAGGGCGTTCCTGCCGCTGGTGAGTCAGCTGTCGCCCGGCGATCTCCAGCGAGTCGCAGAAGGCTTACAGAAGATTCTCAAGAGCAAGCCGGACCTGTCGAGGACCATCGCAAATGAGAAGCAGAACATGCTGGCAGCGGTCGACTACATTCAGGACGCATACAGGCGCGACAACTATGACGACCTCATCAAACGACTCGGCCCCGACGTGCGCGATGCGGTGAAATATCTTCAGAAGGAGCTCAAGCCCAAGGACGAGAAGGAGAGGCCAGGGTTCTTCGAGGGTCTGAGCACCGAAGCCAATCAAGAAGCGCAGTGGGAAACCGAACAAGCGACCTTGCCTGGTGTGCGCAGGACCGCTCAGCCGGACTGTGCCAAGACCGAGCGCCCTTGGCGCCGCTGGGCGAAGCACTTCTTCCAAGCGGGCCGTCCGCTCATCGAGATAGCTGACGAGACGGTCGCGCGGACGCGCCTTCTCTCCCTCCACTGCCTCATCCTCGTTGACGAGCAGAAGGTGAAGAAGGCGCCGAGCTCCCTCGCCGAGTTCGCGCCCGACCTTATTCTCGATCCGTTCACAGGAGGAACCTTCATCTATCGTGCCCAAGGGCTCGTGTTCAAGGTGTATTCCGCCGGGGACAACTTCCGCGACGACGGCGGCCAGACTGACGCTGCGTTCACCCACCCTGACCTCATGCTCGAAGTTCCGGGCTAGAATCCAAGGGTGAAGGCGGTGCAGGGTCGGATGGATGCCTCGGGCATGCGAATCGCGGTGATCGTGAGCCGCTGGAACGAGATCGTCACCAAGGAGTTGCTCGACGGGGCCCTCGACGAGCTCAAGCGCCTCGGAGATCCCGAGGTCACCGTCTACCATGTGCCTGGCACGTGGGAGATGCCAGCCGTCGCCTCCGCACTGCTGGAGAGCGGGACCAAACCGGACGGCATCGTCGCCCTCGGGTGCATTCTTCAGGGGCAAACGCCCCACGCCAAGCTCCTCGGAGCGGACGTCGCAGGCGCGCTCATGGGCCTGCAGGTCCAGCACAAAACTCCTATCGGCTGGGGGGTTCTGACGCCCGACACGATGGAGCAGGCGGTCGACCGCTCGGGCATGAAGCTCGGCAACAAGGGCCGGGAAGCCGCGCAGGCGGTCATCGAAATAATCGCGGTGATGAGGCAGATCTGACCGTCGGCGTCGGCCAAGCCGCGCTCCTCATCCTCGTCGGCGCGGTCGCAAGCGGAATCAACGCAGTCGCCGGCGGCGGCTCTCTCATCTCCTTTCCCACCCTCATCGGCCTCGGACTCCCGTCCAAAGTCGCGAACGCTACCAACTCCGTTGGACTCTGGCCCGGCTCGCTGACCGGCGGCCTCGGCTTCAGCAACCTCCTCGACAAGACCAAGCACCACTTCAAGGTGCTTTTTCTGCCGACGCTGCTCGGCTCGATCGCAGGCGCTCTGCTGCTGCTCGCAACTCCCAAAGCCGTCTTCGACCAAGTCATTCCCGGCCTGATCCTCCTCGCGGCGCTGCTTCTGCTCTTCCAGCCGCGGGTCAAGGCGTTCGTGCTGCGCAAGCAGGAGAAGCTGCCCGTCGCGTACGGCTGGGGGCTGCAGTTACTGGTCTCGGCGTATGGCGGGTACTTCGGAGCGGGGATGGGAATCATGATGCTCGCCGCGTTCGCGCTGTACATGGAGGGCACGATCCACGAGTTGAACGCGGTGAAGAACTGGCTGGGGCTGGTGATCAACTTCACTTGCTCGGCGGTTTTCATCGCGAAGGGCCTGGTCGATCTCTGGCCGGCGGTGTGGCTCGTCGTCGGATCGCTGATCGGGGGCTACTTCGCGGCGCGGGTGAGCCAGAAGGCGAATCCCGACAAGTTCCGCATCGCGATCGCGATCTACGGCATCGCGATGTCCCTCTGGTTCGCGTACCGCGCGTTTATATAGAGTGCGGTGGCCTGCCGCCGCTTTCCCTCAGCGAGCCTGCGAGCGCGAAGATCACCGGCTGACGCGGCGCCGGGTCGCCTGAGCAAAGCGCCGCCAGGTCGGCGCACTCCACAATTTGCGCTACTATCGCGGCATGCCCGAACACCAGCCCCTGACCGAGCGCGAGCTGACCGACTGGGAGCGATGGGCCGGGCGGGACATCAAGTGGGAAGGCCGAGACGTCCAGCGCCTCCTCGCCATGATCCGAAGTCTGCAGCAGCGGGTCGCGGAATTTGAGTCGGAGCCCAAGAACGAATAGCGGAAGGCATCGCTATCGCAGTGGACCGCGAGTGAGCTTGCAATCTCGTGCAGCTCGAAAATAGAACCCTGCCCCTACGGCAAAGGCGATCGGGCAAGAGGAAGTGGAGAACCAAGCCCTGTCAGATGCTGCAGCGACAAGCGCGTGTAAACCGAAGAGGGTGCACCCTAGCAGCAGAGTGGCTACCCACGTTCGATAGGGCCGGCCCGCTGAAATGTGGCCGTGGGCGAGCCAGCCGCCAATAAGACCCGAAACGACATCAGTGAGGCCTGTAATTACGGCGTAAAGGGCGGGGACCCTCAAGCTTGTGAACACGGTGGCAACAAGCCAGACAACTAATAAGGTCCAGGCCAATCCGCGATTCTGGCTCCCGGCCATTGTGCTTGCCAGTCTAGCAGCAGCGCGGGTCGGCGCGCTGTCGGCGGCGGCATCGGCGGTAACCGTTCCGTAAAACTGGCGAAACCAAAAGCCGCCGTTCGCCTTTGGGGCACGGCGGCTCTTTCGGATGGGTCCGGCTGCAGCTTGAAAATCTGCGCTACTACAGCTTGAGGTCGACGATGCCGCTGATGCCGACGCCCTCGACGCGCCGGATGTCCTTGACCACGTCCTTGCTCTCGACCGGCACCATCGCGCGGATCTTGACTTCGCGCCCGAAGACATCTTGATCGAGCTGAGCGACGGCTTGGACCTTCGCGACCTGCTCAGGCGGGCCCATGACCTGGGCTGCGCCGATGGCTTGGCGGCTTGCGAGGCCGGCGCTGATGATCGGGACGACCTTGGTCATCACGCGGTTGTTGTCGCGCTGGTTGGCGAGCTTGTTGATAGCGTTGTTGATCTGTGGGCCGAATTGTTTGACGGCGGCGCCGACTCCCACAACCTTGATGATCTGCTTGATTTGGGCGAAGGCGACGAGCGACAGGGCCACCAGCCCGATCGCGAGGATGATCTTCTTAAACCTCGACATTTAATGACGATACTCAGAAATGCTCGCGCGAATCCCAAGCGGTCGTCTGCCAGTTGTCGAGCGCACCCGCCATCGGAGCCCACGATGGAAGCACGAAGAAGAGGTCTCGGGCGAGCGAGACGACGTACGGCTCGTAAAGCTCCAGGTGCTCGCGCACGATGGGCTTGCCGTTCGGGTCGAGCTTAAGTCCTGCCTCTTCCAAGACCTTGAGCATGTTCTCCCAGGCTTCCGGCGACGAGCGCTTTTTCGGGTTCTTGGTTGGGCCGATGTTGAGCAAATAGGCGAGATCGACCACCACGTGGCGCGCCATGGCGAAGGTCGCCTGGGCTTGGAAGACCAGCTCGTCTTCCCAATCCGGATCGCCTTCGATGCCGCCAGAGATCAAAGCGCAGGTGTCCATGATCGCAGTGAGCGCGCAAAGCCAAGACTGGTCGTCGTGCTGCGATCGGTAGAAGGCCATCACCGGATAGCTCAAGAACGTTTCGAGTTGCTGCGCCGACCAGACTTCCCACTCCTTGAGCAACTGGATGAGCTGGGGCATGGCATGCGCTGCCGCGTGGCGTCTGAGGAGTTCGCCGGCGGAAGGGTCGGATCCTGCCTTCGAGTCGAGAAGGACGATGAGGTTTTCGCGGCGCGAGAAGGCTTGGTACAGGACCGGAAAGTAGCTGACGATGACGGCTAGAAAGCCGAAGCCGGAACCCGCTTCCAAAACGGTGAGGAAGCGTCCCAGACCGTAGACCGGCGTCACGTCTCCGATGCCGAGCGTGAAGAAAGTGGTCCCGCTGAAGTACAGGTCCGAGCCGAAGCCGAGGTGATTGGTGCCGTCGAGGGAGCCCAGTCCAAAGTGGATGAGAGCGAAAGCGACAACCAGCAGGGTGGCCCACATCGCCATGAGAAGCAAGAGCGACAAGGGCCCAAATGCTCCGAGGACGGCGATGCGTCTGGGCGTGTCGCGCATGTGTCTTACCGTGCCGGCCCAGAAGCGCCATGCGAACTTGTAGTAGAGCGCGGTAAGGCGCAGCTTTCGGCTGACCGTCTTCGGCATGACGATCGTCTCGAATGTGTCCCAGAGGACCGCGATGAGAAGAAGGATGCCTGCAATCGCGGCAACGATGCGCACGGCTGATTATGCGTCCTTGTAGCGCTCTTGTAACTCGCCCCACGTGCCTTCCTCGATTGCTTCGCGGATCTCGCGCATCAGCCGGGCATAGAAGGCGAGGTTGTGGAGCGTCGCGAGACGCTGGCCGAACGACTCACCGGCCTTGAAAAGGTGGCGGATATAGGCGGCGGAGTAACGCTCCGTCTGCGGGAAGATGGAGCCCTCGTCGAAGGGGCCGTTGTGCTCCGCCCACTTCAGCGCGCCCGCGTTCACGCGGCCGCTCAAAGTGTAGAGAACGCGGTGGCGGGCCATGCGTGTGGGGAGAACGCAATCGAAGAGGTCCACCCCGCACGCGACCGCGTGCAGGATGTCCTTGGGGTGCCCGACTCCCATGAGATAACGCGCCTTGTTCTGCGGGAGGAGGGGCGCGGTGAGGGCGACGACGGGGTACTGCATCTCGGTCGGCTCGCCGACGCTGACGCCGCCGATTGCGAAGCCATCGAAGTCCAGGCTGGTAAGGTATTCGGCGGATTCGCGGCGCAAGTCTTCGTGAACGCCGCCTTGGACGATGCCGAAGACCGACACCGGGCGGCGGTGTTGCGGTGTTGCGGTGTTGCGGGCGGACAGATTTCGAGGCGCCCACAGGTGGGTGCGGCGCATTGCGTCCGCGGCTTCTTCTCTGGTGCACGGGTACGGCGGGCACTCGTCGAGTGCCATCGCGATGTCGACACCCAGTTCGGTCTGGATTTCGACCGAGCGCTCGGGGGAGAGGTAAAGCTCGCTGCCGTCGAGGTGCGAGCGGAAGGTCACTCCCTTGTCGTCGATCTTGCGCTGCTTCGACAGCGACATGACTTGATAGCCGCCGGAGTCGGTCAGGATCGAGCCCTTCCAACTCATGAAGTGGTGCAGCCCGCCCATGCGCTGCACGAGCGCGCTGCCTGGTCGGAGCGCCAGATGGTAGGTGTTCGACAGGACCTGCTGGAACCCGAGCGCCTCGAGGTCCTCACTGCCCACCGTCTTCACCGTGCCTTGGGTGCCGACGGGCATGAAGGCGGGCGTTTCTACCACCCCGTGCTCGGTATGCAGGCGGCCGCGGCGGGCGCCGGTAATTGGGCAGGTACCGAGGAGTTCGTAGCGGACGGGCACTGCCTTATAATGAACGGCGATGGAGCACCACCGCAGGCGGTTAGAGCAGGCGCGGGCGTTCTTGCACCACCGTGCATGTGAACCGGTGTCCCTGGCGACCCTTGCGAACCTCGCGTGCCTCTCGCCCTACCACTTCCATCGGCTCTATCGCGAGGCGTTTGGCGAAACGCCCTTGGAGACGCTGACGCGGCGACGCATGGAGATCGCCAAGGGGCTGATCCTGGAAGGGAAACCCATAACCGAAGTCTGTTTCGAAGTCGGATACGCAAGCCCCGGAACCTTCACAACCCGCTTCTCCCGCCTGGTGGGCTGCCCACCGTCCACGTTCCGAACCACCAGCGTCCGGATCTTCGCGGTGAAGCCGTTCTGGGCTCCGCGCCTGGTCCCGGCGTGCATGTTGCGGTCCTGGATATAGCCTTTCGGTCCGCGCAAGGGCTCTTTCGGCTACCGGTCAAACATCTCCGGGTGCCCTTTCCACGTGAAATTGGCTGTATCTGATCAGATGCACGCTGCACCTGTATGAAACACGGTGTATGAGCATGACCGTACCGTGCGTTGGATAAAAATCACCTTGCATTTGTGACAATACAGCGTGAATGCGTCAAAAAACACCGTGCATGACATTAGAGGCACCGTGCATTGACTAACAATCACCGTGAATGATGGTAAAGACAGCCAATTGTCCTGGGGAGCGCCGACTTCTTGCCAGATCGAGGGAGTCGCTCGCGCTCCATAAGCGCAAGATCGAAGTAGCGCTGGCTTCGGCACATCGCCCACGATAGAAGACCTATGATCAACAAGCTCTCACACGCATGCATCTACGTCCTCGACCAAGAGGTCGCGTATGACTTCTACGTCAACAAGCTCGGCTTCAAGGTCCACACGGATGCGCCGATGGGTGAGGGTTTTAGGTGGCTGACGGTCTCGCCTCCGGGCCAGACCGATCTGGAGATCACGCTCATGCCCGTGAAGGCAGGAATGAGCCTCGACGAGGAGAAAGCAGAGAAGCTCCGCGAGTTGATCAAGGCGGGGACGTTCGGCTTCGGCGTGTTTGGCACCGATGACTGCCGCAAGACCTACGAAGAGCTCAAGGCGCGTGGGGTGCAGTTCAAAGGGGAGCCGGAGGAGCAGTTCTACGGCATCGAGGCGGTGTTTCAAGACCCGTTTGGCAACTGGTTTAGCCTCACGCAGACGAAGGACTGATTAGCGCTCGGGCGGAGGCAGATAGGTGACCTCGCCCGTGCGCTTCGGCACCTCGCCGACCTGCCCCATCGAGAAGCTCGAACGTGCTTGGCCCATGCGCGATACGATGCTGAGGACCACAAGAGCGGCGGGGAACCCGATCACCGCGAGCAGCAGCGCCAGACCTGGCTCGATGGTCAGCACCGGCGCGGGCCCGGGCGTTGCGAGAAGGACGAGCAGCCAGAACACTGCAAGGAACCCCGCACCCACTACCAAGCGAAAAGCCAACGGCGGTCTGCCAAATAGCGGCGAAGTACGGAAGCTGAGATACAGCATCGCAGCCGCGAAGATGGTGGTGCCTCCGAAGCAAAGCCCGAACTTCTGGAGGAAGCTGCCCTCGCAGCGGAGGAACAGATACAGGCCGCTGTTGATGAGCGCCATCGGTACGAGCGCGATCGGGGGAAACAAGCGCGCGCAGCCCGGAGCGCCTTGGTCGGCCGCCTTCATCGGCAGCAGAACCAGGGGGACCGCAATGACCAACTCGACGATGCCGAGCACGAGCGCGAGGATCAAGGCGAACGCTTGCATTCCCTTCTAAATACCGCTCTACGAGACAGCACGTTGCGCGGCTAGCCTCCGGTTGGGCGGCGTTCATAAGGAGTTCCTATCCTTCGGACGACCTTCGGATAGCTCGGTTCGAGCGTCTGGTGCTACTTGCCTGCGCGGGGACGTAAACTAAACCGATGCTCGCGCTTATTCTTGCCGCGCACTTGTCGGTTGCGGAACCTCAGACGGTGACCCTTGAACCTACGGACGATATTTGGGTCTATCCGCACGCCAGCGACCCCAGCAAGGACCCGTTCCTAAGGGTTTGGGGGGCGGAAGGGAAGTCAGTTGCGCCCGCCGCGGAAGAGTTGGAAGAGTTCAGCTATTCCTACTTAAAGTTTAACTTTAAGGCGTTGCCTAAGGGCAAAATTGAAGAAGCCAAGCTCATCCTAACCAGCATTGCGGACCCGGGATACACGGCCGATTACGCGAAGGACAATCCGATCGAGGCGCGTTCCCTGAGGGCGGACTTCGCCGAGAAGACTTGGGAGTACGACATCGCCCGGACTCTTGGGCCGGGCAGCGGCGGCAAGGCCGTGTACGGCACCGGCTATCCGGAAAAGTGGCCGACGGGCAAACCTTTCCCGATCACCCTCGACTTACTTAAGGGGCCAGCCGATTTCCGGGCTGACGTCGAGAAAGCCCGCGGAGAAGATTTCGCGATTGCCCTTACGTCGACCGACGACGTCGCAACGATGGGCAATACTGCCGTTTACAAGGTTTACAGCAAGGATGCGGACAAGAAGGAATACCACCCCGTTTTGCGGATCAAAGTTCAACCGTAATCCCGCCCATCGGAGCGCGGTTTGAGGGGCTCACGCGCGGAGGCTGGGGGTTCCGGATTTTTGCCGGTGCTTGCGCTGGGATTGGCGCTGCTATTGCTCCTGCAGTTTGTCGCAGGTTTCTGGTTGAGCCGACATTACCAGCCGACGCTCGAAGGAGCCCACGTGAGCGTGGAGGCCCTTCGGAACGGCTCGACCTTCATGCGGTTTCTCCTGGGCTTTCACTATTGGGGCACGGTGCTGCTGATCGTCGGGGGCCTTTTTGCCGTTGCTGTTGGTATCTGGAAGGAGCTCTACAAGAGCTCCGTTGCTGGCTGGTTCGCTCTAGTTGCGCTGGTTCTCTGTGCGATGGGCTTCCAATTCACAGGCAACCTGCTGCCGATGGATCGGCATGATGTCCAGACGGTTGTGGTCGAATCGGGAATCGCGGGTTCCGCCCCGGGGCTTGGCCGATCGCTGCGCGAGCAGGCGTTGGCGGGGCCAAGTTTCGGTCAAGCAACTTTGACGCGCTGGACCCTGCTGCACGGGTGGGTGTTACCCGGACTGGTGGTGCTCGCTCTCATCCTCAGCCTCGTTGCGTTTGGCCGCGCAAAGAGGAATTGGGCGCTTGTTCTTCCGCTGTTGCTATGCGCGGGCTTCGCCTTTTTTGGAACTCCCACGGGATCTGCTGCCACTGAAGCGGACTTCGGCACATTCAACGCGACCGCGAGTTGGTACTCGCTGCCCTTACACGGTTCTCTGAAGCTGTTTCAACACATTTCTCCGAGTGTGGGCTGGATCGGAGCGCTTGTCCTTCCAGGGCTTTTCGTCGGCTTCTTGGTTGCCCTTCCGTTGCTAGGCAAGAAGCTGGCTCCCACTCCAGTGCGCGTTGTCGCGGGTGCGTTCTTCGTCTACTTCGCCGGGGTGGCCGCGTTCGTTGCGGGCAAGCCCGCGCCCGTGGTTGGCAACCAAGACCCGGCAACCGCACCGGCGTCGAATACCCATAGCGCTCAAGTCGACCCCGCGGTGGCAGCCAAGGGGCGACAAGCCTTTAACTCAAATCAGTGTGTCGATTGCCACGCTAAGGACGGCGTCGGCGACATCGGTCCGGACCTACGGAAGGAACGCAGCAAAGGCCGTAGCGCCGACTGGATTCGAGCGTACATTCTCAATCCCCAAGCGCAGAACCCCAGCTCGACGATGCCCGCCTTCAAAGGCAAGCTAAAAGAGGAGGAACTCAACTCGATTGTCGCGTTCCTCCTCAGTAGGTAAGCGCTAGCCTCCGCAGCCAGTCGGCGGCGGTGGCGGGGGGCCGCTGCTGAGAGGAATCTGAATGTTGCCCACCAGTACGTTCGCTCCCGTGTGGCCAGTGATCGCCACGCGGCAACCGGCGATCAGAGTCGAATACCAGAAGCCGTTATAGAAGTACGACTTGTAGTATGCCGACGAGATTGAGGAGTTCCGAATCTGCCAAGAGGCGGGAATACCGGAGAGGTTCGCCGTAAAGTTGCCGCTTGCGTTGGTTGTTCCCGATCCGATCAGGTTGGATGAGGCGTCGTAGACGTCGATCGTCAGGCCGCTTACACCCGTGGATGTCCCGGATTGAACGACCTTCCCTATCAGAGTCGTGGAACCCGACACGCCGACCGTCGAAGTGTCCTTGAACGTGGGGGAGCTGGCGACTTTGGCGGTTACAGAGTACGTGCCCGCAGTCGATGGAGCCACGTAGTGCGCGGTTGTCGCTGAAGTCGGGGTAATCGTCCCTCCGGTCGCAGACCATTGCACCGCTGGATCGTTCGCGCCGGTCACGGCGACCGTGAAGTCCTGTGTGGCGCCAGGAGCGAGTCCAACCGAGTCAGGCTTCACGTCGATGCTGATCGGATTGACTGTTATGGGGAACGTGAAGGTGACATTCGGGTTGGCCGCGCTGTGCACGGTCAGCGTGTACGTCCCGGCAACGAGCGGAGCCTTGTATCTGACCGACGTCGTCGTCACGTTCGAGAGCGTGCCGGCATCGACGGAGAAGGTCACGTTTGTGTTGCCCGTGCCGGTCACATTGGTTGAGATGTCGACAGATTCGCCGGCGCCCAACACGATCGGAGAGGGCGTTGTCGTGATCTGGATGTTGGAAACGATGACGGTCGCCTTGCCAGATTTCGTTGGGTCAGCCACGCTCGTCGCAGTGATCGTGTAAGTCTGCTCCGTGGCACTCGCCTGGAATCGCGCGTGGGTCGAGTCCGTGGGCGTGATCGTCGCGGAACCGTCGTTCGGGGAGATCGACCATGTCACGTTGGCGTTTGCCAGCCCGGTGACCGCGACGGTGAAGTCCGTTCCGGCGTTGGGCGCCACCACAGCTTTGCTGGGGGTGACTTTGACCCGTGGGCTACTGCCTCCACCGCCGCCTCCGCCGCAGCCGATAAGGATCCCGAGCAGGACGCAGAGCAATAGGAAAACAGCGCGCTTCAGCATGGGTGTTGCCAACTTGTACCCCTTACGACTGCCTAGCAGTGTTCCTTGGTTCGGTTTAGAAGATCGCCGGTGAATGCGAGAGGCAAGAAATCGCCAAATCCGTGCGCCTCGGAGGTGCCATCGGCACGGCACAGGACTACTGGCGTTGAGAGATCAGCGAACTCGCTGATGACTTGCAGGCAAGCACCGCAAGGAGCGCCGCCGTCTTCGGTTGCGACAACCAGCGCCTGAATCTTGCGTCCGCCTGCAGAGACCATCGTGCAGATCGCCGAGCGTTCGGCGCAGATCGTGGAGCCGTAGGCGGCGTTCTCGACGTTGACGCCGACGAAAGCTCGGCCGTTCTCGTCGAGCAGTGCGGCACCTACCGAGTAGCCGCTGTACGGGGCATAAGCGCGGTCCCGTGCTTCGATTGCGAGAGCTACTAATTTCGCCTGCTCGGAAGGCAGTTCGGGCATGGCGGGAGGCTACCTCCCGGCAATCTTCCGCGCGCAATTTCGCTCGAATTTAGGTTCAAGCGTGTGCTCCCTAGTACTTCCATCGGCACTGCGGGGAGGTCCGCGCGGAATGATGTCTTTGTCAATCGCCAGAAGAGCGATAGAGACCAGACAAGAGACAAGAGGACCCCATCCTCACTACCCTCCAAACCCTCGAAGGGGCCGGGCCCGCCACCCGGCCCCCCTTTTTTCAGAGCCTCAGAACATCTGATATTCAGGGCTGTTGAAGAGCATCCTCAGCACCGCCGACAGGCTCTGGCTTGCGGTCTTGGGGCTGGCAAAGCTCGTCGGCCCTCCGGCTTTATCGAAGGCTTGCACGAGCAGGTTCACTTTACTGTCTGGCAATTCTGCATCGAACTTCGCAAGCACCGCACGGACGATGTCCTTTGAACTCTGCGGCTTCGTCTGCGCGATCTGTTGCGCAAGGTATCCAGCAAGGGGCTGGTCGTTCTGTCCCACTCCCATGATCAGGTCGGCGAACTTCGTTCGCTGGAGCATGTTAGAGGTGGTGATCCAGTGCGATCCGCCCTCCCACCCGGCGACGTTTGGCGGAAAGAGGGGAAGCATGCCCTGGCCGTACATGGTGCCCGCCAGTAGGCCGGCCGTGTCTCGCAGCGGCTTCGGCACGGGCTCGTTCGGCTTTGATGGCTTGCCGTGCAGGGTCTCAAGGAGGCCGTGAACCTTTAGCGCGCGAACGTTGCCCACTACGAAATCGCACGGGCTTTTCACCTGTGTCCTAGGCTGCCAGAAGTTGTCGATGCTCGTCATCTCTCGAAGCACCGCTTTGATGTCCCCTCCCGTGGCCGTGAACTTTCCAGCCAACCTCTGAACCGCAGAATCCGGCGCATCTGCTGAGGCGAAGAACTGCCAGAGCTTCTTGCAGACTCTCTGCGCGGTTTCGGGTCTCGCCGCCAAGATGTCCAGCACGTCGTCTCCGTCGAGCTTGCCGGTTCGGTTCAGGACCGTCTTCACACCATCGTCGTGAAGCATCGGCGTTGTGCAGAAGGCGATCATCGGCCGGTTCGTGATGATGCAGGCCTTTGCGGTTTCCTGCAGCTTCTCAGCGCCGGGCTCGAAGACCAGGTAGCGAATGCCCCAGCCGGTAAACGCCCGAGCCGCCTCCTTCACGTCCTGCTCGCTGTAGTGTCCCGCGCCAAGGGTGAAAAGCTCCATCACCTCGCGTGCGAAGTTTTCGTTGGGATGGCCGACCTGATTGGCGTCTCCGTCCAAGTAGCGGAGCATTGCAGGCTCTTTGGCTACCGACTTCAGCAGCGTATAGAACTTCCCCGAGGCGTTCGTCCGCAATGTCTCCAAATAGCTCAGCATGGCGGGGCCGAACTCGACCTTGTCGGCACCGACGGCGAAATGCGTGTGCCAGAAAAGCGTGAGCCGCTGCTCGAGCGGGCGCTGGCTCATGAGCATACGAACCGTCCACCAACCGGCGATGCGGAAGGGATCGAGGTAGACCTCGTCCTTACCTTCCTCGAAGCAGTACTCCCAAGGTGAGACGTTGAATCCCTCGTCCTGCTTTTCGTAGTTCAGGAGCCGGTCTAGGGTGCCTTCGACTCCCAGTGGCTCGTACAACGCAAGCTCCCAATTCGAAGCGCCAAACGCAAACCGCCGGAGCAGGTGAGCAATCTTTTCGCGCGGGGTCATGCTCTATTCTCCGTCGCACAGCCTCGCAACGATGCAGGTGCGGGTCGAAATGCTTAGAATGCCAGCGATCGCATGAGTTGCCGCTTCACGAAGTCCACCACCGCGAGATAGATGGCGGTCGCCGCAACAAGAAAGACAAAGTACAAGGCGGGAAGCGCCACGAAGCCGAACAGTGCTCCAACTCTCGTGAAGGGGAGCAGGATTCCAAGCAGAACGATTGCGATCGTCGTAAGAAAGAGGGCCTTGCTCGGGCGGCTCTTCCAAGGCTCGTTACGCGTTCGGATCACGAAGATAACCAGCGTCTGCGTAGCCAGAGACTCCACGAACCAGCCGGTGTGGAAGAGCGCTTCTCCTGCATGGAAGAGCGAGAGCATTGCCCAAAAGGTGAGAAAATCGAAGAGGGAACTGATCGGGCCTATCCAAATCATAAACCGCGAGATCAGCCGCATGTCCCAGCGCTTCGGCTTATGGATGAATGAGGGGTCGACCCGATCGGTCGGGATTGTTACCTGCGCCAGATCGTACATCAGGTTGTTCAGCAGGATCTGAATCGGCAGCATCGGAAGGAAAGGCAGAAAGAGGGCGGCGCCCGCCATCGAGAACATGTTTCCGAAGTTGCTGCTGGTGCCCATCAACAGATACTTCATCACGTTGCCGAATGCCATCCGCCCTTCCAGCACCCCCTTGTGAATCAGCGTGAGGCTGCGCTCGACGAGGATGATCTGCGCTGCGTCCTTTGCGACATCGGTGGCACTAGCGAAGGAAATACCCACGTCTGCGGTGTTAAGAGATGGGGCATCGTTGATGCCGTCTCCCATGTAGCCGACCACGTGTCCACGGTGCTTCAATGCGAGAATGATCCGATTCTTCTGAGCCGGATTGACGCGCGCGAAAACGCTCGTGCCCTCAGCGGCCGCACCCAATGCCGGGTCGTCCAGAGCGTCGATATCGTCACCTGTGAGCACCCGATCAAGCTGCATGCCGATCGAACCGCAGACATGCCGGCTAACCGCCTCGCTATCTCCCGTAATCACCTTGACGGTAACGCCTGCTCCCTTCAGCCGGTGCAAGACCTCCAGAGCGTCGGGCAGGGGTGGGTCCATGAAGACGAGGAAGCCGGCAAAGGTGAGGTCCTTCTCGTCTTCGGGTCCGTACGCAGGCTGATCGGCGATGTCTCTAGCTGCGACGGCCAAGACCCGAAAGCCTTGCGCACCGTACTGGTCCGCTGTCGCCTGAGCTTGCGTCGGAATATTTTTACAGGCCCTGAAGACGCCTTCCGGTGCGCCTTTGCAGAGGAGTGTCCTCGCCCCGTCCTTTTCGGCGACGACGGATACACGTCGCCTCTGAAAGTCGAAAGGAATCTCATCGACTTTCTGATATCCGCCTGTCTCCTTCCCGGTTTTAGCAAGGATCGCCCCGTCTAAGGGCGTGGGCACGCCCGATTGGAAGATCGCGTTGAGTTTTCCGAACTCCAGCGGCTGGTCGGCGGCGTTCGCCTCCGCGTCGAAGGAACCTTCGAATGTCATCTCGCCCGTCGTGAGGGTTCCCGTTTTGTCAGAGCACAGGATGTCCATGCTGCCGAAGTTCATGATGGAGGCAAGGTTCTTGACAATGACCTTATGCCGTGACATCCGCACCGCGCCCTTGGAGAGGGTAAGAGTGGTGATCATGGGCAGGAACTCGGGCGTGAGCCCGACCGCCAGAGCCACTCCGAACATCAGCGATTCGAAAGGATTGCGGTGCAGGAGGATCATCGCGCCGGTGGCGAAGAGCACGAGGAAGAAAACCACGCGCGTGATCAACATGCCGAAGCGGCGGAGGCCGAGTTCGAACTCGGTATCGGGCGCTTTCGTGCGGAGACGACTGGCAATGTCCCCGAATCGCGTTCTGGGGCCGGTTGCATCGACGAGCGCCGTCGCCGTGCCGCTTACGACCGCGGTTCCCAAAAACACTCGGGACCCGTCTCCGTCGGTCCCAATCTCTTTCTCGACTGGCAGCGACTCACCTGTAAGCGCAGCCTCCTGCACGTGAAGATCTCGCTCTTCGATCAACTTCGCGTCGGCAGGCACGAGGTCGCCTGCGTGGAGTCGAATGCAATCGCCCTGAACCACCTGCGAGCGTGGGATTTCTTGCCAAGTGCCGTCTCGCAGGACCTCGGCCTTCGCCGAGATGCCCGACTGCAGTTTCTTCACCGCGGCGGCGGAACGGACATTCTGAACTGAGTCTAATGCGACGCTGAAGAAAACGAGAAAGAGAATTATTGCGCCATTAATGCGATCGCCGAGCACGATCGAGGCGATCGCCGCCATGAGAAGAATGACGACGAGTGGGTTTGAGACGAAGATCAGGAGGACGCGCAGACGGCTGCGGTGTTCCGCCGGAGCGGGATCGTTCGCACCGTACTGTGCCAGCCGCGAAGCGGCTTCACTTGAGGTTAAGCCCGAAGGCATAGGTTCCTACAGGCTAACCTATTCCGCTGCTTTGCGTCAGTATCGATAAATTGCGGCTGCGGGGCCGGTCAGGCGCAGCTCATGCGGGGTCACCTCGAACACGGTGCCGCTGTTCTCCAGAACCGCGATGGCTGCCTCGTTGATTAGCTCCTCGTCGCCTTCTTGCAGAGTGGAATGCAGTTCCGGCCGGCCTGCACCGTGCGGCACACCCCAGATGCGCGAGTCGCGGTACGTAAAGAGCACGTCGATTTTGCCCTGCCGCGCAGCGGGAAGAATCTCCTCGATCTGCTGCGAGGTGAGGCCGGTCCCCGCCATGTCGTTGTAGTGCTCGATTGCCTGACCTCGGCTCCGGTCCGCGTATTCCCGCATTAGGGGTGTGGTTTCGGCTCGCAGATCACTGGGGTCGTGGAGTTTGGGGCATCGGGTTATGCCGTTCGGCAGGAGGTGCCGCAGGTTGGACACTTCGCGGAAGGCATGCTGCATCTCCTCAGTCCCAAAGAGCACTATGGGATCCCTTGAGGACGCCAGGTGTTGTTCGAGGCCGTGGGTAATTGCGGAGCAGAAACGGCGTACGCGCTCTCTTTCGATGTTCGACTTGTCACTAGGCCCGTGGCCAAGAGTTGGCCGTCTGGCGGCTTGCATCTGCAGTTGCAACTCGGGGTTGTCCGAGAGCAAGAACTGCTCCAGAGACGTTGGCATCTCCGGAACTTCGATGCCGTTCGCTCCTCGCATGGCGCAGCGAATGAGGCGAACGTTCGATTTCTCTAGCGCCAGCACGTACCAGGCCTGGCACTTGTTCAGCATGCGCAGGAGTGGCCGTACTTGAAAGTGCGAGCCGACCTGAACAAACTCTGGCACCTCAAACGGGAGGGTATGAACCTCGTAAAGTGAGGGGGAGATAAAGATGGCCAGGCCATCGAGTCGGGAAATCCAAAACTCGACGTCGCTGTCCAGCACACGCGCGGAGGCAAGGATGTTCAGAGCCGTTGTGGTTCGAAGGCCACGCGAGACGAGCCGGTTCTCAGCTTCATTCAGCAGATTTTTGAGGCGAATGCGGCCTTGCTGAACCTGTGGGCCGCCGCTGGCGGTCGGGAAGTAAATGGAAATAGCCGGGTCCGCCACCGTCGTCGCAAGGGTGACTGCCTGCTTGCGGGTGACGCCATCGAAAATCATCTTGGGTGAGGCCTCCTGAACCCATGTTGGAGGTCAGGAGCCCTATGCCCAAGTCGTGGCTTTGATTGTCAGGATTTTGCTTGACGAGTACTTGCCGCCATTGCAATCGCTTCCGCATAGCGGCGGCTAGCTCCGACATTGGCCCTGACCAACTCGGATGCGGCGCGGCCCATTTCCGCTCGCATCATATCGTTCTCGAGCAGTTGCTTGATCGCGGTCGCGAGCGCTTGCGGATCGGTGCAGACCCAAGAAGCGCCAGCAGTTACCGACATCGCAGCGACATCGCGGAAGTTGGCCATGTGCGGCCCGTGGAGGACGGGTTTGCCGTGGGCGAGCGGTTGGAGAATGTTCTGGCCGCCGAGCTTGGCGAAGCCGCCGCCGACGATGGCGACGTCTGCAACGGAGTAGACCTGGCTCAACTCGCCGTAGGTGTCAAGCAGAATGATTCGTGGCATGGGCTTCCCCCCCATGGTTTCCTCGGCCGTTCCGGCCGAGTAATTCGACCTTCGAACGACACCGGTTGTGGTGCCCACGGAACTCAGCCCTTTCTCAAGTTCTGAAATGCGTTCGAGGTGGCGCGGTGCGATGACCCAAATCGCATTCTCGACCTTTGCAACGGCTTGCGCGAGGAACTCAAATTCCTCAGCACGGATCGATCCAACCACGATGACGCGGCTTTCGTCGGAGATGCATAATTCGCGTCTCCATTGACTTGGGTCTGCATCCAAGCCCTCCAGAGCTTGATCGAACTTGCAGTTCCCGAGCACCTCGACCTTCTGTTGGTCTGCGCCGAGAGCGCGCACTCGCTCAGCGTCCCCTTCTGATTGCATGAGCAGGCGATCCATTTTGCGGAAGAGCGATCGATAGAAGAACGCGATCTTCTTGGACCGGCGGAAGGACCGGTCGCTGATTCGTCCATTGATGAGTACCGTCTGAACATCGAAGGTCTTGGCTGCCCAGAGCAGATTCATCCAGAGTTCCGTCTCCATGATCGCGAGGACGCTCGGCTGAAGCCGCTGCATGGCGCCAAGGGTGAATCGCGCGACGTCGATGGGTGCGTAGACGAGGTGGTCGTAGAACGCAGAAGCCTTCTCGCGAGCTGTCGCATGCCCGCTGCTGGTGGTGACGCTTAGGACGATCTCGTGCTTTGGGAGCTGTTTCCTTAGCTCCGCCAGGACCGGCATCGCCGCGACCACTTCGCCCACGCTGACCGCATGGATCCAGATGCGCTGGCGGTCCTTGCGCGGAGTGAGTGCGTACTGGCCCTGTCGCTCGGCCCAGTTCGGGGCTTCCTTTCGGGCGCGCGCTCGAAGCAGCATCCACACGACCCACACCGGCGCGAGGACTGTGAGTAAGCAGTTATAGAGGAGAAACATTCCAGCTTTGGCCGGTAAGGCGCTCGTACGCGTCCACGTATTTGGCACGGGTGCGCTCGACGATGTCGGCGGGGAGCGTAGGTCCGGGCGGCTGTTTGTTCCAGTCAAGCGTTTCGAGATAGTCGCGCACGAACTGCTTGTCGAAGCTCGGTTGAGCCTGCCCGGGTTTGTAGAGGCTGGCGTCCCAGAAGCGAGAGGAGTCGGGTGTAAAGCACTCGTCGATGAGGATTAGCCCGTTTTCGGTCTCTCCAAACTCGAACTTCGTGTCAGCCAGCAGAATGCCTCTTTGGGCCGCGTGCTCGGCACCGCGAAGGTAGAGATCGAGCGTCCACGTGCGGGCTCGTTCGGCGATCTCCTGACCTACGAGAGCAACGGCTTGGTCGAAGGAGATGTTCTGATCGTGCCCTTCGTTGGCCTTCGTCGCGGGCGAGAAGATCGGCTCAGGGAGCTTGCTCCCGTCTTGGAGATCGCCGGGTAAGTCCAAACCATGGAGCCTGCCGCCCTGCTCCTTGTATTCCTTAAATAGCGACCCTGTGAGGTAGCCGCGAGCGACGCATTCAATCGGTAGAGGTTTGGCTTTTTTCGCGAGCGTCGTTCTTTGTCGAAGCTCTGGCTGCGGCTTGTTCAGGCGAGCTTGGATGACGTTGTCGTCGGTTGAGAGGACATGGTTCGGGCAACAGTCGCTAAGCACGTTGAACCAGAAGGCGCTCATCTGGTTGAGAATCGCGCCCTTGTCGGGGATGCCGTTCGCCATCACCACGTCGAATGCCGAGATGCGGTCGGTGGCCACGATGAGCAGCTCGTTCCCAAGGTCATAGACTTCGCGCACCTTGCCGATGCGAGGTGGCGGCAGTCCAGGAATGGCGGTGTGGAGCAGCTCCGGCATGGCTTGAGTATGTCTCGAAGGGCGGAATAGCGGAAGCGGGAAGGCCGGGAAGGGCTCTGTCTATCGCGTACGCTCCAGTTGTGCTTGCGGTCGTTATTCTGCTGGTCTTAATGTATTTGGCCGGCCTATTTCTTGCGGCTTGGATCAGCATCCATCCGCCACGAATTCCGCTGTTCTCGTCGCCCGGTGCGTTTGGCGTGCCACAGGAGAGTTTCACATTCGTTTCGGAAGAAGCCATCGAATGTGTGGCCTGGTGGATGCCGGCGGCTGAGCCGAAGGCCGTCGCGGTACTGGCTCATGGCTACGCTATGAACCGATCGGAGCTTGCACCCATCGCAGTTCAGCTTTGGCAGGCGGGGGTTAGCTGCTTATTGTTTGATTTCCGGGCTCACGGTAGGAGTCGCGGCGGGATGAGCACGATTGGCTGGCGCGAGCGGCTCGACGTCCAGGCGGCGGTCACAGCGGCCAAGGACAAGTGCCCGGGGGTGCCGGTCGTTCTTATCGGAAGCTCTATGGGTTCCGCAGCTTGCGCCTTTGCTTTGGCAGAAGAATGGTCGTTGGCAGACGGTCTGGTTTTGGATAGCTCGTATTCGAAGCTCGGCAATGCCGTGCCCGGCTGGTGGCGGTTCCTTGGCGGCGTGCCGCTGCAGGTGTTGCTCTGGCCGGTGCTGCCAATCGCTGCGGCGATGGCTCGATTGAACGTGCGCCGAGTCGATGTTGCTGAGGCACTGCGGCGGGTCAATTGCCCGGTGCTGGTTTTGCACGGCGAGAAGGATGACCTCGCGCCGCCTTCCGAGGCGGAGAGAAACTTGGCCTCGCTGCCTGCGGGCACGAAGGTCGTTTGGTTCCAAGGCTGTGGGCATACGGAGGGTAGGTGGGTGTATCCGGACGTGTATTGGCAGGCAGTGAAAGAGTTCGTGTTTAGTATTAACAAGTCAACGATCCCCTTGCGAGAGGAGTCCAAAAAAGAGTAGTGTCCGTTTGTCCAGCGATCATCGTCGCTTGCCTGGGCGCAGAACACGGATGTACTGCCCTTTATGTGGACGACCCTCGAGAATTGGCAATTGAACCAGCTGCAGCGGCTGGCCCTCTTGGACCCTGAGCGGGTCGAGGCGCTGCTGAACCACCTTTACGAACTGGAGCCTACGCTGCTACAGGAGCTTGCGATCAGCGCGGTGGATCAGGACGAGCTGAGCGTAGAGCAATGCGCTTGTCTCACCGGCTTGGAAGATGACCAGGTTCGGCAGCAGCTTCGTTCGATGCAGAGCAAAGAGATTCGTCAGGAAGCGGTTGTTTATGTCGACGAAGACCGGCACCTTGCGCGGATGGTCAAGGGCGGCGTAGCCGTCTGGGAGATCGTGCGGATCTACCGGCAGCGGCGATCGGCGGACGCGGTTTTGGACGCCTTCCCGTCGCTAGGTATGAACGAGCTCATCGCAGCTTTGGCGTACGCCGATGTGAACTCCGTCGAAATCGATGGGCAGATCGAACGCTATGAGGCCGTGCGCCAACGGAAACTGGCGGAGTATCCGCTGGTTGAGCGGAGCGCCTAAGGGCTCCTCCCGATCCCGATCCTCCTGAGACCTCTTGGCCACGTTGCCAATCCGGCAGGATTCTCGTTCGTGCGCGTTAATGCTCATTGGTGGATTCCGCATGTCGGAGAATTCCATATCGTCTACTTATAAGTAGCCAAAAGCGGGTTTATCAACTAGATTGCGTGCATCTGCTTGGAGAAATCGTTCTCAGTAGCGTTCTAACCGCCTGTTAGGGCAGATAGCAGCCGGTCGACGCCGTGTCGAACAGGGTCGCACGTCGGCCAATTGGTTTCTTGCTCTATTTGTTGACAGACTTGCTCGGATTCTTCCCCGCTCAGGCTGGCCGTGTTGAGAGCCACACCAATTGTTGTAGGGCGAGGAAAGGTACCGAGTGCCTCGGCTAGGTCTTCGTAGAGCTTTGCGTAGGGCTTAAGTGGCGGGATGGGAATGTTTGGAAGACGACCTACGGCGGTCTGGCCTGCTCGGTGGCAGAGGATCAGGTGGGTTGGGCAGCTTCCTCTCAGGAGCGGGAGGTTAGCGGTGGAACTTGGGTGGATGAGGGCTCCTTGGCCCTCGATGATGATCAGCCCGTTCTTGTCTCCGTTCATGCGGTCCGCGGCGGTCAAGACTTCTCGTTCGATTGCACCGCTGGCGAAGTCGACTCGGACCGCGTCGAGGGGGACGCCGTGACCGGTTACTGTTATGCCGATCTGGCCCGTGGCGGCGAACTCGGTTGCTATTCCCTTTGCTCGGGCGGCCTTCAGGAGTTCGAGCCCGGCGGTCATTTTGCCGACGGCCATGTCGGTCCCGATCATCAGAACTCGGCGGCAGGCGAGGCCTGCCGCCAGAGCGGTTCCGTTAGCCAGACCGGCGGGCTCTTGGCGAATGTCCCAGATCCACTGGCCGGATTGAAGGGCGGGATAGTGCGGCCCTACGAGGTCGAAGAGGCCGTTCACGACTGACATCCCTCCGCGAACCGCGGTGTCGATCTGGGGCCACCAGTCCAACGGGATAAGGCCTCCTCCTGGGGCGGTTCCGAGGACGAGGACCTTGGCTTCGCGCTTCAACGCTTCTTCGACCGAGGCGACGATGGGAACGGAGCGGGTGGTTCGCCCGGTTTCGGCCATGTTCGCGAACTTCGCTTGGGAGTCGATCACGCACACGATCGGGTTGACCGAATAGCGGAGCACGCCGAAGCCCATCTTGCCGTGATCCTCGTTCGAGGCACCCTCCATGTAGAGGGCGATTGGGTCGGTCGGACTAAGCATTGAGAAGGTGACCTCCGTGGCCAGGGTGGTCGGTTGGCGTGATCACGCCGTCGAGGACGGGCGCACCGGCGGCGGGGTCGGGGTCGAGGTTAAGATGGCTGTCCAGATCGATGTGGTCAAAGAGCGCGCCGAGCGCGGCTCCGGCGGCGATGGCAATGCTTGTCTCGCTCATGCAGCCGATCATGGTCTGGAGCTTGTGCGCTCTTGCGGTAGCCACGATTCGGAGTGCCTCCGTGATGCCGCCGCACTTCATTAGCTTCAGGTTGATTCCGTCCGCAGTGTGCGCCAATTTCGGCACGTCTGCAGAGAAGCGGCAGGACTCATCGACGAAAATGGGGAGCCTTCGGTTTGCGAAAACTTTCGGAAGGTCGGCTTCTTGGCCTTCGGCGAGCGGCTGCTCGACGTAGTCGACGCCCTTGTCGGCGAGCCAGGGGATCATCTGGTTGGCCTCGTCGACGGTCCAGCCGCCGTTCGCGTCGACTCGGAGCTTCACGGCGAACGGCGTCGCCGCTTCTTTCGCGGCGAGAAAGTGCTGCTTGTCGTACTCGCGACCTTCGGGCGAGCCGAGCTTGACCTTGAGGGACTTGGCGCCGGTTCTCGCGAGCATCTCCGGGACCCGTTCACGAGTGACCTCCGGAGGATTCAGACCTGCGGTGACGCTGGTGCCAACGCCGGCCTTCGGAAGGCCGAGGAGCTTGTACAAGGGCATTTCGGCTTGCTTGGCGAGGAGGTCCCAGAGGGCGACGTCGAGCGCGGCGACGGCAGGCGGGTCGATTTTGGCTTCGATCATTGCGGCCCAGATCTCGTGCGGGCAGGGGGCGATGAAGAGCTGTCGCTGATTGTTAAAGAACTTTTCGAGTTGGCATTGGCCTTGGGTCGCGGGCCAATTCTTTCCGACAGAGGGTGAGAGCTCGCCAATGCCGGTGCGGCTTCCGTCGCTGAGGAGGACGAAGAGGTTTTTAGAGCTTGCCTGCGTGCCGCGGCTGATCGTTAGGGGGTAGCGCTTGGTTATTTCTATGGCGCGGAATTCCAGGCGGAGCATGGCGCTGGAGGCTACCGGAAGTCAAAGCCTGCCCATCCTGCGAAAATCGCGACTGACGTCGAAACCCTTGCGACCGACCCCTAAAGACAGCGTGCGATCCTGCGAGGCGCGGGTGGCCCAGAGCCCCTATGGGCAAGGCCATTGCCTGATCGCAAGATTGCAGGATCTCATCTATTCAACACGAAAGGGGATCGACCCTATTTTCGGGTTGTCAAGAGCTAGAAATGAACCTCAGTGTTGGCAATTGTGAGGACAAAATTGCCCTTGCGGGCCGGGGTGCTGCCATGTGGAATAACGACAACTTCATTGCGGATTTTCACGCAATAATGACAGTCACATTTGCAGTGCCTCTCACTGGAAGCCTGCCAAGGAAGTGATCATGATTCTTGCCGAACGACAACTCAGCTCTCGTGAAATGCAGACCGTCAAGCTCGCTGCCATGGGCAAGTGCGATAAAGAGATCGCCCGAGATCTCGGGGTCAGCCTCTCGACGGTGCGCACCTACTGGGAGCGCCTCCGCACGAAGACGGGAACGCGCTCGCGCACTCACGCGGTGTGCACCGTATTGTTCGGCGAGATCTCCGCTTGAGATCCCTTTAAAGGGTGTGCCAGCCCTTTCGTATCTTCGGGTGGGAGATCACCCCGCCCCTGCCCCTCCCTCAAGAGAGGGGCGTCTGGTCCGTCAGGACCCTTGGCAGATCTCTTGAAATGGATCTCCGCTTGAGATTTTAAGGGGGCGTGACCTCCTCCCATCTAAGCGTGCGAGTTCACTCACTCCCTCAAGCCAGGAAATTTTGGAAAATAGAAGAAAACTGCAAAAATTCTGAAAACGCCGGTTCCTGGTGCACGTTCCATTGGAAATAATGCGCCGAGCCGGGGGCAGCCTGCGTCCTCTCGGTAACGCGTACTGCCATGAACATCGCCTTTTCGCTCATCGCCCTTGCCGCTGGGATCGCGGCTTCTCTCTTTGCAGACCGGAGACGTGACGAGCCGAGGGGCGCATTGGCGGCCTCGATCTTCTCCACTCCTCGGCTGCTAACGATCCTATTGGTGCCCGCCCTTGGAGCGCTTCTGTCGCTCTGGCTGAAGCAAAAGGCAGATGGTCTGATGGATGTCTCTATGGGGTTGCTGATCGGGGCCGTGGTCGCTATCGTCGCTGAGACGGTAGACCGCGGGCCAGAGTCGGTGGCGCCGCTGGGGTTCGCAGTTGCCGCGACGGCGATGGTGCACGTGCTGGCGAAGGACACCCTCCTGCATGTGCAGCTTGGTTTGGCTACGGGCCTAGGCATCTCGGCTTGGATGCTGAGTGCTGGAGGGCAAGGCCGAGGCGCTTCCCGCGCGGCGCTGCTTGGCATTGCCGCGATCGCGGGAGACTATCTCGGCTCTAAGGCGGAGGCGTTCGACGCGGCCGGGATGAGCGGAACGGCATTTGGACTTGTCGTGGTTATCGCCGGCCTGCTCGCCAACTCGATCCTGCCGAAAGACTCGCAGCAGGTGCTGCGGGGATCGCTGGTCGCTGTGCTGCTTGGTGGCGGAGCCGTTGCGGTGGGCAAAGGCATGGGGCACGTCGGCGATGCCTGGCTGATTTTTCTCGTCGCGATTGCGACGGGGATCGTGGTGCACCTCCTCGTCGATCCCAATGCGGACTCGTTCAAAGTCCTGCTCGCCTCGTTGATCTGGCTGGGAGCGGCGACGGCTAGCTTTGGAACGGGCAAGGGTTTTGGCATGGCAATCGCGCTGGTCGGCGCGGCCGCGATTCCCCTCCTGCTGGGCAACCAGCGAGCCATCTTGACCCTCGGCCCCTTGGCGGCCCTCGTGCTCTATCGCGTGTTTCGCGAGCTCTACGCGGCTGACACGAAAGCGATCGATATCGCCGAGCATTATGCGCTTATCGGTTTCGGCGCGGGTGTTGTGCTGCCGTTGCTGCCGGTCGAATGGGGCAATCGAGGGCGGGCGCTCGCGTGGAGCGGCGCGTTCGCCGGGCTTCTGTGGGTGGCGCTCGCGGTGAGCGCACCCTTCATTGCGGCCGTCATGCTCGGGGCTAAAGGCGTGATTGGGTTTATGTTCGGACTCGGTTTCGCGAGCGTTGTCGCTGCGCTAAAAGGCTCCGAACGTATCGAGAGTCTGCCTTTCGCGCTCTCCCTCGGAGCCGCGGCCCTCGCCTGCTACGGCTGGCTCGATCCGGTGATGGAGCTCGCCCGTAAGGAGAAGCAGACCTACTTCCTCTATATTGCTGTGGTGATCGCCATCGTCGCCGCCTTGATCTTCCTGCTGTCCCGCAATCGGACATCCGTCGAGCCGGCAACCGTATGAAATCCAATCTGATCTCTCGTAGCGTGGCTGGCTTGGCTCTGGGCATTGTGGCCTGCTGTGCGTTTCTGGCCTATGGCATCACTGAGGAGGTGCCGGTCGGCAGCTTGAGCGGCGATGCCGTCATGAAGGAGAACGGCAAGGCGTTGCCGAAGGCGCAGGTGATCCTCATCCCCGGAGAGGACACGACGCAGCTAACCAACACGCGCAGTGTGCGGACGGACAAGGACGGCAAGTTCCGCTTCCGCAACCTGCCTGCAGGCCACTACACGTTGGAAGCAAGTGGAAAAGCGCACTCCGTCGAGTCTTACGCGCTGGTGATCAAGGAAGGTGAGGCGCACGTCGAGCACCTGAATCTCGTGCCGAACGAGCCGTACCTGAACCTCTACACGCAGCAGAAGGTTTTCACGCCGGGCGAGCGGGCGAATGTGGAACTGCACGGTTTCAGCCCCGGCGACTCGATGGCGCTGCATGTGTATAAGATCGAACCCACGAAGGTAGTCGAGAAGGGCGGATTGGAGAAGCTCTTCAGCGGCTTCGCCCGATATCGGACGACGGATCGGCTGGACCCCAAAACGGTGTCGTCTGGAGTTCAGGACCTCAGCCACCCGATTAGGACGCGAGATATCGAAGG